>Ga0160448_100806_pt1 | contig 10557 bp, 8 predicted proteins | sample HID1973M_E1MG_FD_108269 | JGI IMG/M metagenome (GOLD analysis project Ga0160448, IMG submission 108269) | Enriched mosquito-associated microbial communities from UW Madison campus, WI, USA - HID1973M_E1 MG | ecosystem: Host-associated > Arthropoda: Insects > Digestive system > Unclassified ...
TGCTCCTGCTTGGTTTTTTACGACCGAAGGCGCGCAGGGTCGAATGCAGGCTACGCTAAACGCTCCACAGGGAGGGATCGGAATGAGTGAGAGTAGGCAACTGGCGCTCTCGACAGCGCTGGAAGCGGTACTTTGCGCTGCGCGCAGCTTGTACGTAGATGTCGATGAGCTTCGAGATAGCGCTATAGAGTTGCTGCTAGTCGTGCCTAGTAACGTTTCGCCCGCTGTCGCTCAGGCTATCGATGAGATTGACGAAGCTACAAACTCACTCGATTATTAAAAGTCGTGGTGATTATCAAGTTGGCAGTTTCTCGCCTCCGATGAAGAGCAGAGTCTCGCCCGTGTTGGGATTTCGAATCGTCTCCGGGGCAATGTGCTAAACGTTAGCCGACGGGCATCGCATCGGGCAACGCGCATTGGAGCGGATCAGTCATGTCACATCGTTCGAAGCCATCCAATCTTATAGAAGCCTCCAGTGGTTTGCGGATGGCGCTGCGATGTATGCGCGAGTTAGCCAGACAGGGAAGGGATGGAAAGGGCGTCTGGGAAGCAGCTTGGGAGTGGCGGACGAGGCTCACAGGCGCTGGTGCAAAGAACTCAGCAAGATGGGACATGTGTCGTCTATTGCGACGGCTCGTAGCGATCATATAAAAACGTGTGACCCGCAAGCCGTTGGCTATCCCTGGGGGACGTTCGGGCCTTCAAAGAGCCCTCGGGAAGTGAGCTGCCGACAAACTTTCGCGCAGAGGGCTTAGCGTTTGCGTACAGGATCACGAGTTACGACGGGCACGTGACATTCGTGAGATCCGAAGGCGAAGCCGTAGGGCTGACTGCCAACCTGCACCGCGAAGACCGTCGCTTATCGGAAGGAGCTATATCCCTAGAAGGCAGTTGAGGACTGACTGATGCGTACCGTACGTTCTTCGTCAGTCCACTTGTAACGCTGCATATCAGGCATAGGTTTCTACTTTGTAGTTCCGGTCAAATTCCTCCATCAATGGCTTGCCGCACCTTGCCCAGGAATTCTGCAATCTGGAATGGCTTCAAGATGATATCCATGCCGTCGTCCAGAAATGCTTGGCGGCTCAGAGCATTCTCTGCATATCCCGTCATAAAGAGAACAGGTAGGTTAGGCCGGTAAATCTTTGCCAGTTGCGCCATTCTGCGGCCATCCATCTGTGGCATTCCAACGTCAGACAGAAGCAGATCTACAGACAGATCGCTTTCAATAATAGACAGAGCCGTCATCACGTCAGGCGCCTGCGTGCAGCGATAACCTGCGTCGGTCAATACTTCTTCCACAAACATGCGCACCGATGCGGTGTCTTCCACGATGAGGACATGTTCACCTGCGCCCGGCTCGGTGCTTTTCTGAATTCGTTCCGGAGCTACGGCTTGGTTTGCCGCTGCCGGCAGCATCAGGGTTACCTCTGTTCCGTGGCCGGTAAGACTGCGTATCTGAACGTCGCCTCCCGACTGTCGGGCGAAACCGTAGATCGTCGACAACCCTAGGCCGGTACCTTCACCGATTGGTTTGGTGGTGAAGAAAGGATCGAACACTTTGCTAATTACATGGTGCTCGATGCCTACACCATCATCACGCACTGTCAGCGCGATATAGGGGCCATCTGCCAAGCGAGAGTCCCCTTGAGAATATGCCTCAAAAGTACTGATCCAAATGTTTCCGCCCAAGGGCAGAGCGTCGCGCGCATTGATCACGAGGTTCAGCACCGAGCTTTCAAGCTGGCTTGGGTCGACCATCGCCACAGCGCTCCCTGTCGTAAGCTCCAGCGTCAAACCGATACGCTTGCCGATAGTTCGCGAAATCAACTCCTCAAATGAGCGTACATGCTGGTTGACGTCCGTAGGCCGGGTGTCTAGCGGCTGCTGACGCGCAAAGGCGAGTAATCGGTGGGTCAATGTTGCAGCGCTCTTCGCTGAAGCTAGCGCGGCATCTGCGTAAGCGACTACCTTTTCATGACGGCCATCCGCAGTTCGCTTTTTGATGAGCTCAAGCCCTGTAATAATGCCTGTCAGGAGGTTGTTGAAGTCGTGAGCGATCCCGCCCGTGAGCTTGCCGATGGCGTCCATTTTTTGGGCTTGAAGTAACTTTTCTTCAGTTCTGGCACGCTGGGCTACGGCATCGGCCAACTGGTTACTGACGGTATTCAACTGCAGCAGGTGCGATTGTTCCCTGCGCCGGTGCTCAGTGACGTCTTCCAGGAAGATCAGGCTCAGGCCGGTGGCTCGGTAGGGCGAGACTTGCCATTCTGTTTCACGCAGATCACCTCTGACCTGCATGGTGACAGTGCCCTTCCACCGTTCAGCGGTGCTGACCGCTTTACGGAGCCCTGCAACGACGGTCTCTTGCCCGGGCCCGAAGCACTCCAACAAGTTGCGTTCTATGGAACCTTGAGCAATCAGTCGGGCAAAGGCGTGGTTGCACTCGTGCACCTTGAGTTCCCCATCGACGACCGCGATAGGGGCTGAGACATTAATGAATATTTCTCGAAACCGCTCTTCGCTTTCCCGCAAAGCGAACTCGGTATCTCGTACCCTCAATAGCGTGCGTATGGTTGCATGAAGAACATCGGGGTCTACAGGGTGAGTCAGATAAGCATCTGCCCCGGCCTCCAGACCTGTAATGATATCTCCCGTCTGTATCGAGGCAGCGGATACATGGATTACCGGCAACAGAGCGGTGCGGGGCTCGGTACGCAACTGACGCACAATATCGAACCCACTCATATCAGGCAGGTTAACGTCGAGAATCAAGGCATCCGGAACCTGCTCGGCGATTTGCGCTAGGCCATCGGTGCCTGTACCCGCCTCGAATACAGAGAACCCATGTCGCTCCAGACGTCTGCGCAGGGCATAGCGGGTCGCTACATTGTCGTCGACGATCAGCAGCCGAACTTCAGCTTTCATCAACGTGCTCCTGGGCGAACGCTATTGGGATTACAACGTAGAAAGTTGATCCGACGCCCGGTTCGCTTTCCAAACCTACGCGGCCGCCGAGCAATTCAGCAAATAGTTTGCAAAGCGACAACCCTAGGCCCGTTCCCCGGAGTCTTTTCTGCAGCGGGGAGTCGACCTGTACGAAGTCTTCGAACAGGGCTGCGTGCAGTTCTGCTGGAATACCGATACCAGTGTCGCTCACAGCGAACCGTACTTCCCGTTCGTTTTCCAAACGAGCGGATACACGAACCTCGCCGCGTTGGGTGAACTTCAGCGAGTTCGAGATGAAGTTGCGAAGGATCTGTGCGAGCTTCTTGTCATCGGTGTAGAGCTTGGGTAGCCCCACCGGCTCTTCCAAAATCAGGTCTACGGCTGTTGTGTCAACGATAGGGCGGAACATGCCGCGCAGCGCCGAGAAAAGATCAAACATGTCAAACCATGCTGGTGAAATGCTAATTCTTCCGGCTTCAATTTTGGCCAGATCCAGCAGGTCATTCACCATATCGCTCAGTTCGCGTGCAGCAGTGCTCACGAACGCAACCTGCTTATGCTGTTCGGGGCTCAACGGGCCGTCGAGTTCGTCAGTGAGGAGACTAGCGATGCTGAGAATCGAACCTAGCGGTGTGCGGAACTCGTGGCTCATGTACGACAAAAACCGGCTTTTTAGGTCAGAGGCTTGACGTAGTTCTTCGGCCTGGGTGTCCAGCTCTGCATAGAGTGCCAATACGCCCTGATTTGTTTCGTCCAGTTCGGCGCGCAGTGCCGTAGCTTCTGCACGCAGCTGGTTAAGTTCCGCTGACTCTTCAAGCGCATCGTTAACAGGGAGGTCAGTCAAAGAGTTTCTCCAGAGCAATCACGACCACCGTCACGTCATCCTTGCCCCGACAGTAGTCCCGATGCAGCACAGCTGCGATTATGGCGGGGTGTCTATACATCAAGCCAGGGTAGTCACGAAGATTCCATCGTGACTGCAGGCCGTCGCTGTACATGACCAGTAGTTGACTGGCGCATTCAGGGTATTCAGTTACGCGAATTTTTCGGTACTGTAATCCCACAATGCCAGGATGAGAGGCTAGTCCCCGTGATTTATCGGCGGCGATCAGTGTAGCCCCGATGTTGCCAATCCCGATGAAACGTAAGATGTTTCGTTCGCTGTCAAACTGGGCAATCGCTACAGCACCGCCGCGTGAACCGCGCATATCGTGATGGACGTCATCAAGGATGAGGGCCGGGTCTAAGTATGGCTGGCGGTTAAATGCAAAAGCCCCGGCCTTTGCAGCGTCCTCAGCATCAGGGCCATGACCAAGTCCATCGATCACTAGAAGGCTTAGTTGTTGATCGTTGATTGCTAATTCCCAAGCATCGCCACATGCTGGGTCGTTATATAGCGAATGTTGGCTGAAACCGACGCGTAAGTCCTTTACGGACGCTGCGCGAGGGTAAAACCGCGTTAGCAGCACTGTCCCCCGGTTGTCCGTATGAACGTCAAAAACTTGTGCCGGACGCAAAATCGAACCTAGACCAATTCCTTGAGTGCCACGTGTTGAAAAACCATCAGCGAGACAGTCCTGCAGGTCGAAACCCTGGCCGCGATCAATGGCGATCACCTCGATACCTAACACATCTGCACTCACGATCCGCAAATGCAGTTCGCCGTTGCTCGCATGCTTGAGGATATTACTCGCTAACTCAGTGACGACGAGGGTAACGCGGCCTGAATCTATTGCATCGAAGCCAGATTGTTCTGCGAGTTTCTGGGCCGTGCGTCGGGCATGCCCAGTCTGGCTGCTGTCTTCAATGGGTAATACCAGCGTGAGGTCGCTATGAAGTCTCACGTCCATTTGCAGATCATCACACGGGTGCCAGCGCCTGGGGCTGTCTCCAGCTCAAAGTCGTCGACCAAACGCTTCGCGCCAGTCAGTCCCAGGCCGAGCCCACCGCCAGACGTCCAGCCATCGGTCATCGCCAGTTTCAAGTCAGGAATGCCAGGCCCTTCATCTCGAAACGTCAGGCGCAACCCTGTACGCGCCCCGTCCTCCATGATTTGCCAGTCCATATCTCCGCCGCAGCCGTAGGTCATCGTGTTACGCGCCAACTCGCTGACCGCCGTCACCAGCTTGGTCAGGTCAATCAGACGCATTCCACAGTCCTGCGCGAGCTTGCGCGCCAATTGCCGCGCAAGCACTACATCCTGCTCAATGTGGATACGCTGAGTGCCGCTGCTGCGAACGTTCATTGCACGTGTGCTCGCTCACGCAACAGCGCCATGCCCCGCTCGACGTTCAGCGCAGTGCTGACGCCAGGCAACGTCATGCCGAGTTCGACCAAAGTGATCGCGACCGCCGGCTGCATGCCAACAAGTACAGTCTCGGCGTCCATGATGCGTGACAGGCCTGAGATCATGCCGATCATGCGCCCAATGAAAGAGTCGACCATGTCCAGTGCCGAAATGTCGATCAGCACTCCACGCGCTGACATCTTACTAATGCGCTCAGACAGGTCGTCTTGTAACGTCAGCGCAAGTTGGTCATGCATATCTACCTGAATAGTAACGAGCAGGTAGTCACCCATTTGCAGAATTGGAATCCGCTCCATGAGACTATACCGCAGCCTTGGCAACGGTCAGGCCTAGGCGGCGTAACGCCAACGCTAATGCGTCAGCCAGGTTGGCCTTCGTCACGACGCCTTGCAAATCAAGCCCCAGATGAACGATGGTCTGTGCGATCTGCGGGCGCACGCCGCTGATGATGCAATCGGCACCCATCAAGCGAATCGCGGTAACGGTTTTGAGCAGGTGTTGAGCTACTAGCGTGTCCACAGTTGGAACGCCGGTGATGTCGATGATGGCGATTTCGGAACCGGTGTCGACGATGCGCTGAAGCAAGGACTCCATCACCACTTGGGTACGTTGGGAATCCAGAGTGCCAATCATTGGCAGTGCGAGCACACCATCCCACAGTTTGACCACAGGAGTGGAAAGCTCCAGCAGCTCTTCCTGCTGGCGCTTAATCACTGCTTCGCGTGACTTTTGATACGTACGGATTGTGTGCATGCCGAGCGCATCGAGTAACTGAGACAGTTCCCAAAGTTGCTCAGCCAAGACGACCGGCTGATCTGCGTATTCAGTTTGCAGGAAGGCAAATAAAGGGCCTTTAAGCGAAAAGATGAAGCCGGCCGTCTGTTGCGAGTCTTGGCCGGCCAAAGCACGCTGATGAGAGAGCTTTTCCAGAAACTGGCGGACTTCTTCCCATTCGGCAGCCATGATGGTTTGGGCACCACCTTCGCTCAAAACCGAGGTTAACAAGCGAAGAAACTCTGTCGTTTGCTGCTTGATCTCATCGGCCTTCAAATTACGAGTCGAGCCGCTAGCCTCAAGATCCGTAATCCAACGGGCCGCGAGTTCTTTTTCTGATGTTTTCAGCAGGTCGACAGTTTGCTGTTGCAGTACAGCCATGTGGCTAAGCTCCTGGACTTGAGTGCAGACCCCCGGCGTTTGAACCGGGCAGCACGAACGTTGATTTTGAGGGAGATCGTGTGACGGGCGACATTATTTCTGAAGCGTGGGGTTCACCGGGAGATTAACAGCACAACGGGAAGGGGCCTAGGGGATTGGTGTCGCGGTTAACCTGAACCGGTTGGATGATTCCTGCCTAGCGGGATAAAGGGACGTAGTAAAAAAATCAGGCCCTAGCAGTGGCAAACGTACCATTTTCCGCATCGCAGTCTGTTGTGAAGTGGCGTGCCGCCTTTCACAGAATTCCATGATTTCGGATTGAGCCGACTGGAAGGGTGGCCGGAAAACAACACGACGATCTCTACGCTGTGGTACGCCATTCTGAGGAACCAGCAAGCTTTTCCGCTCGCGCTGACGACTCTCGCTGACTGACTCGCCAAAGGACTTAGGCTCGAGTGAGGCTTTATGACAGCGGCAACGGTGCGCGAAATATGAAGCAATGGATCAATAAAAGCGTCATCGGTCGATGCATGCCGGAGCTAATGCATGAATCGAAGTCTGTGTCTCACCGGATACCGTTCGGCACAGCGGCAATCGCACTAGGAAAGTCGTTCCTTAAATCGCAAACGCGTCGATGCCTTGGAGATCATCCGCTCCGCTTAAAGCTTGGAACTCATTGTCTGCCAGCGCCTCAACTGTTGATGAACCGCATTGGAGCGCGGCAATGAACGATGAGATGTTGGCGATTTGTGTCTTTCTGAGCACCAAGCGAGATGTGCTGGCAACGGTTATGGCTTTAACTGAGAACGATGCGGTAGAGGCTGGAGCCTCTTTGGAAGACCTACGGAGTACGCTCTGTATGCAAGCAATGCAGGTACAGGCTGACGAACAAAACCTGCCACTGGATGACTTGATCCGTTCATTGGCACGACCGAGCGAAGTAAATGGTGTTGACTCTGAGTCCAAGGGGCATACGGAGCTCGAAAAATACAACCGCATGCGAGACTTCGATGCGAGCCCTGAACCATCCGGCGTAGCCAAGCCAAATACGGGCAAAGGCCGGGCAAAGCGAGAAGCCCAGGCGTTGCAATACTGTGTGCAAAAACACGACGCCACACGACTGCATTACGACTTCAGGCTTGAGCTCGAAGGTACGCTGAAGAGCTGGGCGATTCCGAAAGGGCCGTGCCTGGATCCGAAGCTAAAACGGCTGGCGGTTCACGTCGAGGATCATCCACTCGATTACGCAACGTTCGAAGGGACGATCCCGGAAGGGCATTATGGTGCAGGGGAAGTCATCGTGTGGGATCGTGGTATCTGGACGCCCATCGGCGACCCGATTGAGAGCTATCGAAAAGGCCGTCTTAAATTCGAGCTCCAGGGCGAGAAACTTGCCGGGCAATGGAACCTGGTAAGAACTCACATACCCGGCAAGCAGGAACAATGGTTCTTGATCAAACATCAGGACTCGAGTGCCCGGCCTGAGACCGAATACGACATTGTTGAGGAGCTACCAAATAGCGTGCTGAGTGATCGAACGATCATTCCGAAGCAGAGAGGAAAGGGGAAAGCGAAAAAGCCTGGCAAGTCGCCTACGCCGGTATCGCATGCGTCTCAGCCGGTACAGCAAGGTTATCGTGCTGAGCTGTTCGACAATCTTTCTCCGGAGCTTGCAACGCTGGTTGAAACATCTCCCAAAAGCGACGATTGGCGTTACGAAATCAAATTTGACGGGTATCGCATGCTCGCCAGGATCGACCATGGCAAGGTAAAGCTCTTTACTCGCAACGGTCATGACTGGACAGCCAAGCTTCCCCACCAGGCAAAAGCACTTTCAAAGTTGGGGTTGGAGACGGCCTGGTTGGACGGTGAGATCGTGATACCTGATGACAACGGAGTGCCTGACTTCCAGCTTCTGCAAAACGCGTTCGATGCAGGGAAAAGCGCAGGCATTGTTTATTACCTGTTTGACCTACCGTACCTCAACGGTTTCGATTTGCGCGAGGTGCCGGTTGAAGCCCGCCGCGATGCGCTTCGTCAGCTGCTGGCGGGGAACACGGACTCCATGCTGCGTTTCTCGGACGACTTTGAAGAGTCTCCCGACGCCTTATTGAACAGCGCCTGCTCAATGCAGATGGAGGGACTGATAGGCAAGAGGTCGGGCAGCTCCTACGTCTCACGCCGCAGCGATGACTGGATCAAACTCAAGTGTTCTAAGCGACATGAGTTTGTGGTGGCGGGGTACAGCGACCCCAAAGGCAGCCGGAGTGGGTTTGGCGCCTTGCTCCTTGGTCTGAACAACGAAGACGGCGGGCTGAGGTTCGCAGGCAAGGTCGGCACTGGTTTTACCGAAGCCACTCTGAAGACCATCCTTGCGCAACTGCGCCCTCTGGAAACCAAAGCGTGTCCCGTTGTGAGTCCGCCGACTGGCTCAGATGCCCGAGGCATTCACTGGCTGAAGCCAGCCCTGCTTGCTGAAGTCTCTTACGCTGAGATGACGAAGGACGGGGTAGTGCGGCACGCCGTATTCCGAGGCTTGCGCGCAGATAAGGCTCCCAACGAAATCACTGAAGAAAAAGCCCAACCGGCACCCAAGGCGCACACTGGAAAGTCATCTTCAAGCAATAAGGCGCCCAAGAAGGCGGCTGATCAGAGCCGCATTCGCATTACTCATCCTGATCGGATCATTGACGCATCGAGCGGTGCCACGAAGATGCAACTCGCGCAGTACTACGCGGAGGTGTCTCCCTGGCTACTTCCTCATCTTGCAGATCGTCCAGTAGCGCTGGTTCGCGCACCCGAAGGTATTGGTGGCGAACTCTTCTTCCAGAAGAACGCCGAGAAGCCTTCTATTCCCGGCATCACAGCGATACCAAAAGCAGATGCGGGTAAAGCGGCTATGGTGATTAACAATGCCGAAGCACTGGTCGGTGCCGTGCAGATGAGCACGATTGAACTCCACTCCTGGAACGCGACGACGGCTGACCTGAACCTTCCAGACAGGTTTGTCCTCGACCTTGACCCGGATCCTGCATTGCCTTGGAAAAGTATGGTTGAGGCCACCCAGCTGACTCTGACCGTTCTTGACGAGCTAGGGCTGAAAGCATTCCTCAAAACCAGCGGCGGAAAGGGCATTCATCTGGTCGTGCCGCTGAGTCCGGGCGCCTCTTGGGATGAGGTAAAGACTTTCAGTCAAGCTATCGTCAAGTACATGGCCAAGCTTATCCCAGAGAGGTTTGTAGCGGTTCTGGGGCCAAAAAACCGGGTCGGACGGATCTTCATTGATTATTTACGAAACAGTAAGGGCGCCACGACGGTCAATGTCTATGCGGCAAGGGCTCGTCAAGGTTTACCAGTCTCGGTACCCATTTATCGCGAAGAGATTCTCGAGCTCAAGGGCGCTGATGTTTGGAATATAAGCAATCTGCACGAGCGACTCACTGAGCTAGGGACAGACGACCCATGGGCCGATTATGCGGCAACCGCGCAGACGATAACTTCAGGTATGCGCGCAATGGTTGAATTACGCTAGGAGAACAGATTATGGAAAACTTTCACATCACACCTACAGACAACGGATGGGAACTGAAAAAAGAAGGCGCAAGCCGAGCTTCAAAAACTGCTCCGACCAAGGACGCAATTCTGGATCTGGCCAAGGAGTTTCTCGATGGCAAAACTGCGTCGCTGAAGATCCACAAAGCTGACGGGACAGTGCAAGAGGAACGCACCTACCCGCGCAAGGCTGATCCAGCGAAATCTCCTGGCTGACGGGAACCGCCAGGAGGGGATCGGACGAGAGCTTTAAGAGGAGAAGGAGATGCTGAGTTACTTATCGATAGGCGCAAACGACGTGCAAGCGTCGGGGAAATTTTACGACGCCATTCTACTACCGCTTGGTTATGAAAATGACACAAGGGACGAGGAGTGCAGTAGCTATTATTTGCCCGGCACTAAAGATCGTGCGAACGGCCCTGGCGCCGTGCACGTAGGCAAACCGTTCGATGGCAAAACCGCCACGCCAGGGAATGGGATGATGCCAGCTTTCCGCGCTGACTCTCGGAACACGGTCGACCTTGCTTACGAGGCTGGGCTTCTTAATGGTGGAAGCGATGAGGGGAGTCCAGGAACCCGAGCCGCTTACACCA
>Ga0160448_100809_pt1 | contig 10540 bp, 6 predicted proteins | sample HID1973M_E1MG_FD_108269 | JGI IMG/M metagenome (GOLD analysis project Ga0160448, IMG submission 108269) | Enriched mosquito-associated microbial communities from UW Madison campus, WI, USA - HID1973M_E1 MG | ecosystem: Host-associated > Arthropoda: Insects > Digestive system > Unclassified ...
CGGGCGTTCGCACCGATCGTGTCGTTGATCGAAGACAGGGCGCCCGGCGTGCAGCTCGTGAGGCCGGGACTGTGCGCGCTGCGCGCCCGAGGCCCGGCGCGGTACTACGGCGGGGAGTCCGAGGCCGCCTGCATGCTGATCGGCACCCTTCGCGACGCCGGGCTCGACGGGGTGCGGGTGGGCATCGCCGACGGGCCGTTCACCGCAGAGCAGGCTGCGCGCGGCGGCACGAGCGCCGCCGATCCGGTGTTCGTCGTGCCCGCCGGTGGCGCGGCGGGCTTCCTCGCGCCGCTGCCGGTCTGGGTGCTCGAAGCCTCGGCGATGCTCGGCACCGGCGCGACGGGTGCGAAGGAGGCGGCGGACCTCGTGGGTCTTCTCGCCCGGCTGGGCGTGCAGACCCTCGGCGGGTTCGCCGGGATGCAGGCCGATCGGGTGCGGGAGCGGTTCGGCGAGCGGGGGGTTCGGCTCCATGCGCTCGCCGCGGGCCGCGATTCCCGCCCCGTGCAGCCGCGCACCCCGCCGCCCGAGCTGCAGCGCGAGGTCGCGTTCGAGCCGCCCCTCGAGATCGCCGACCAGGTGGCGTTCGCCATGCGCGTCACCGCCGATGACTTCGTCGCGGGCCTCGGCGCGGTGGACCTCGTCTGCACCGAGCTGCGGGTCGAGCTGGTGGGTGACCGCGGGGAACGCAGTGAGAGGGTGTGGCTGCATCCCGGGTCGTTCGATGCCGCTGCGGTCGTCGACCGCGTGAGGTGGCAGCTCGCGGAAGACGTCGGGGCGGGCGACGCGGCCGGGGGCCGTCTGCGCAGCGGGGTCACGCTCGTGCGGATCTCGCCGGAGGCAGTGGATGCGGCATCCCATCACGCCCCGGCGCTGTTCGGCGGGGGCCCCGAGGAGCGGGTGCACCATGCGCTGTCCCGCGTTCAGGCGATGCTCGGGCATCGCGGGGTGCTGACACCTGTCATCGGCGGCGGGAGGTGGCTGGCCGAGCGCCAGGTGCTCGTGCCCTGGGGCGACCGGCATGAGAGCGACCGGCTGACGACGGGCGCCGGCGGTCTCGCGGCGCAGCGCGCGCGTCCGTGGCCGGGGAGTCTGCCCGATCCGCTGCCGACGACGGTGTTCGCCGATCCCGTGCCGGTCGACGTGCGGGCCCTCGGGGGCGAACTCGTCGACGTCGACGAACGGGGGAACGTGTCGGCCGTGCCCGCTCTCTTCATCGAGAGCGGTCGTCGGCGCGCCATCGAGGCGTGGGCGGGGCCGTGGCCCGTGGTCGAGCGCGGGTGGGATGCCGTGCGCTCGCGCCGCGCGCATCGGTTCCAGGTCGTCGACGCCGACGGGGCGGCGTGGCTGCTGGTGTGCGACGGCGACGTCTGGACGGCGGAGGCGACCTATGACTGACTCCCGGTCATCGTGCTTCGTCCGGTCCCTGAGCTCGTCGAACCGCAGCAACCGGTCCCTGAGCTCGTCGAACCGCAGCAACCGGTCCCTGAGCTTGTCGAAGGGGGCCTGATGGGCTTCAACAATCCGGGTGTGCCGTGGTCCGAGATGGAGCGCGTGCTGAGCGGTCGCCGCCGTCCGGAGGCGGCGCCGGTCGGTGCGGACGGCGGCGACAGCCCCGCGTGGTCGCGCAAGCGTGGCCCGTACGTCTCGCCCGACATCGAGCGGCCGGCCGACGCGATCCCGTATGCCGAGCTGCACGCGCACTCGTCGTACTCGTTCCTCGACGGAGCCTCGTCACCGGAGGAGCTCGCCGAGGAGGCGGAGCGTCTGGGCCTGCATGCCCTCGCGATCACCGACCATGACGGGTTCTACGGCATCGTCCGGTTCGCAGAGGCGGCCGAAACCCTCCGGCTCAGGACGGTGTTCGGCGCCGAGCTGTCGCTCGAGCTCCCCAAGCCGCAGAACGGCGAGGCCGACCCGGCCGGCGCGCACCTGCTGGTGCTCGCCCGTGGCGAGGAGGGATACCACCGGCTGGCAGGGGCCATCACCCACGCTCAGCTGCAGGGCGCCGAGAAGGGCCGGCCCGTCTACGACCTCGAGGAGCTCTCCGCACAGGCGGCGGGGGAGTGGGCTGTGCTCACCGGATGTCGCAAGGGCGCGGTGCGCCGCGCGCTCGCGGAGGGCCCGGATGCGGCGGCCCGCGAGCTCGATCACCTCGCGGCACTGTTCGGGAGGGACAACGTGCACGTCGAGCTCATCGATCACGGCAATCCGCTCGACAGCCGCGACAACGATGTGCTGGCCGGTCTCGCTCGCGAACGACGGCTCCCGCTCCTCGCGACGAACAACGTCCACTACGCGGCGCCGAAGCGCCAGCTCCTCGCCGCGGCGGTCGCGGCGGTGCGCGCCAATCGCGGCCTCGACGAACTCGACGGCTGGCTGCCGTCGCACGCCGGAGCGCATCTGCGTTCGGGTGCCGAGATGGCGGAGCGGTTCGTGCGGTTCCCGGAGGCTGTCGCCCGCACGGTGACGCTCGCCGACGAGCTCGCCTTCCCGCTTCGCAGGGCCAAGCCCGCTCTTCCGAAGCAGAAGGTGCCCGAGGGACACACGCCGATGTCCTGGCTGCGCAAGCTCGTGTGGGACGCGGTGCCGCGCAAGTATCCCGACCTGACAGAGGAGAACAGGGCGCGCATCGAGAAAGAGCTCGGGGTCATCGAGATGAAGGACTTTCCGGGCTACTTCCTGATCGTGCACGGGATCGTGCAGGAGGCGCGACGCCGAGGCATCCTGTGTCAAGGCCGCGGTTCGGCAGCCAACAGTGCGATCTGCTACCTGCTCGACATCACCGCGGTCGACGCGATCGCGTACGACCTGCCGTTCGAGAGGTTCCTGTCGAGCCTGCGCGAGGAGGAGCCCGACATCGACGTCGACTTCGACTCGGATCGGCGCGAGGAGATCATCCAGTGGGTCTACGGGGAGTATGGGCGCGATCGCGCGGCGCAGGTGGCGAACGTCATCCAATACCGCCCCAAGAACGCCGTGCGCGACATGGCCAAGGCGCTCGGGCATTCCCCCGGGCAGCAGGACGCCTGGTCCAAGCAGATCGAGGGGTGGGGAGCCCTCCTCGAGACCGGCGCCGGTCATGACATCCCCGACCAGGTGCTGGAGTTCGCGTCCGAGCTGCTCAAAGCGCCGCGACATCTCGGCATCCACTCCGGCGGGATGGTGCTCACCGATCGCCCGGTGGGTGAGGTCGTGCCGATCGAGCATGCCCGCATGGAGAATCGCACGGTGATCCAGTGGGACAAGGACGACGCCGCCTGGATGGGGCTGGTGAAGTTCGACCTGCTGGGGCTGGGGATGCTGGCCGCCCTGCAGTACTGCTTCGACATGATCCGCGCCTCGACCGGGGAGGACTGGGAGCTGTCGACCATCCCGAAGGAGGAGAAGGCGGTCTACGACATGCTGTGCCGCGCCGACTCCATCGGGGTGTTCCAGGTCGAGTCCCGTGCGCAGATGGGTCTTCTCCCGCGGCTGCAGCCGCGGCGGTTCTACGACCTCGTGATCGAGATCGCCCTGATCAGACCGGGACCGATCCAGGGCGGTGCGGTGCATCCGTTCGTCAAGCGCAAGCTCGGGCAGGAGGAGGTGACCTACCCCCACCCCAAGCTCGTGCCGGTGCTCGAGCGCACGCTCGGCATCCCGGTGTTCCAGGAGCAGCTCATGCAGATGGGAATGGCCGTCGGCGGGCTCACCGGTGAGGACGCCGACCTGCTGCGCCGGGCGATGGGCTCCAAGCGCGGGATCGAGCGGATCGATTCGCTGAAGAAGAAGCTCTACGCGGGCATGGCCGAGAACCACCTCGTCGGCGAGGAGGCCGACGCGATCTACGCCAAGATCCAGGCGTTCGCGAACTTCGGCTTCGCCGAGTCGCACTCGCTGTCGTTCGCGCTGCTCGTGTACGCCAGCTCGTGGATCAAGCTGCACTACCCGGCGGCGTTCCTGGCAGGGCTGCTGCGTGCGCAGCCGATGGGGTTCTACTCGCCGGCCACGCTCGTCGGCGATGCGCGTCACCACGGCGTCGAGGTGCGTCGTCCCGACCTCCGCCTGTCGGGTGTCGAAGCGGTGCTCGAACGGGTGGAAGGCGCTTCGGCAGGCTCAGCGACCGCGGAAGGTCGGCCGCCTGAGCCCGGTTCCTCGGTCCCTGAGCCCGGTTCCTCCGTCCCTGAGCCCGATACCTCGGTCCCTGAGCCGGTCGAAGGTCCTACCGGCCTCGACGCGTGCGCCGAGCGTCTCCAGCCGCCGGTCGGGCTCTTCGACATCGATGCACCCGACGAATCCGCCGCCCATCGTCGCGACGGAGGGTTCGCGGTGCGGCTGGGTCTTGCCGGGGTGAAGGGGATCGGCGCGACGGTCGCGCAGCGCATCGTCGCGGCGCGCGAATCCGGCGGGATGTTCCGCGACCTCCGCGACCTCGTGCGCCGTACGAGCATCACCGCGGCGCAGGTCGAGGCGCTCGCCACGGCGGGGGCGTTCGAGTGCCTCGGGCTCAGCCGGAGGGAGGGGATCTGGCTCGCCGGATCCGCGGCGCAGGACCGCCCGGAGTTCCTGCCGGACTCCCTCATCGCGGTGCAGCCGCCGCTGTTCGCCGACCCCACCAGTTACGAGCGTCTCGCCGCCGATCTGTGGGCCACGGGCATCACGACCGACGACCATCCGATCACGCACTACCGCTCCGGGCTCGATGCCCGCGGAGTCCTGACCTCTCGCGAACTGCGCAGCCACGAGGTCGACCGTCGCGTCGAGGTCGCGGGCCTCGTGACCCATCGGCAACGCCCGGCGACGGCATCCGGAATCACGTTCCTCAATCTCGAGGACGAACACGGTCTCGTGAACATCGTGTGCTCGCTCGGGGTGTGGAACAGGTACCGCAGGGTCGTGCGCGACTCGCCGGCTCTCATCGCGCGCGGCCTGCTGGAGCGGTCGGCGGAGGGGGTGACCAACCTCATCGCCGACCGGTTCGAAGATCTCCGGGTCGGCGTGCAGCACAAGGCGAGGGACTTCCGCTGACCAACGCCCGCATCACCGCGACGTCAGATCTCGTCGTCCCAGTCGTTGCCGTCGGCGGGAGCGAGGTCGACGGCCGCGACCGGCCGCAGCCGACGTTGGATCGTGTCGAGTCGAGCGATCGCGACCTCGTCCACGAGCTCTTCGCGACCTGCCTCCGCATCGCGCGTGACCATCTGGCTCGCGGGACCGATGAGCACCGTCACCTCGACCACCGACCCGTCCGGTCCCCGGGTGGGGACCGTCACCGCCTCGGCCTCGCCGGCCTCGGCCAGTGCCCGGCCGCAGCCCAGCAGCGCGGCGGCGATATCGTCTCCGGTCACGAACTCGCTTCCCGCATAGATCACCGTCTTCACGAGGCATGTCTACTCGCATGAACTCGATCGACCGCGGGGGTTGCAGGCGGCGGCCGAACGGGGTAAGCCCCGGGCGAGGCGGCGGCTCCTCGCCCGGGGCATCCGGTACGGCGATCGCCTATTCGACGAGCTTTCCGACGACCGACACCTCGCGCATGAGTTCAGCGATCTCGGCGGGGATCGGCGGGATCTGCTCGCGCACCACTCCGGTCGCCGGAGACCACACCAGGTTGACCTGCAGATCGGGATCGATGTCGGGGTAGTCGCTGCGGTTGTGGCAGCCGCGGGTCTCGCGACGCTCGAGCGCGGCCTCCAGCGTCGCCCGGGCCGCGAGTGCCGCCGACTTGAGGTCGAAGGCGTGGGCGAGATCGTGATAGCCGGCGATGTCGGGGTGGACTCCGATATCGGCCATGCGCGCCTCGATCGCGTCGAGCTCTGCAAGGCCGGCGCGAAGCCCCTGCTCGTCGCGGACGACACCGGCGTGCTCGGTCATCGTGTCTCGGATCGCGCGCTGGAGGGCACGGACGTTCTCCGTGCCGGAGGCCGCCAGGAGACCGTCGATCTCCGCGCGAGCGGTCGCGACGGCCGAAGCCGATCGCGTCTGCGCCGGCAGCGCCGCCGAATACGCGGCTGCTGCCTGTCCGACGATCCGGCCGAACACCAGCAGCTCGATGAGCGAGTTGCCGCCGAGACGGTTCGCGCCGTGCAGACCAGAGGATGCCTCTCCGATCGCGTAGAGGCCGGGGACGTCGGTCGAGTGATCGGAGGAGCGCACCCACACGCCGCCCATCGAGTAGTGCGCGGTCGGCGCGATCTCGATCGGCTCCTTGGTGATGTCGAGCATCTGCAGCTCGAGCATCGTCTGATACACCCGCGGAAGACGCGTCATGATCGTCTCTCGCGGCAGGTGCGAGACGTCCAGCCAGACGCCGCCGTTCGGGGTGCCCCTGCCCTCCTTGATCTCTGTGTAGCAGGCGAGCGCGACGCGATCGCGGGTGGACAGCTCGAGACGCTCGGGGTCGTACTTGTGCATGAAGCGCTCGCCGAGTCCGTTGCGAAGGATCCCGCCTTCGCCGCGCGCGGCTTCGGAGATGAGCGTGCCGGCGGCGTTCTCGGGCTCGATGATGCCGCTCGGGTGGAACTGCACGAGCTCGGGGTCGCGCAGCCGGCCGCCGGCCTCAACCGCGAGGCGGAACGAGTCGCCGGTGTTCTCGTCGCGGCGCGACGAGGTGCGCCGCCAGATGCGATTGTGCCCTCCCGCGGCGAGGATGACCGCGTCGGCGTGGATCAGGTAGCGCGTGCCGTCCTCGAGGTCGAACCCGTAGGCGCCGAACACCGCTCCGTCATCGTTCACGAGGATGCGGGTGACGTAGACCGTGTCGAGGATGGGAACGCGCAGCTGTGCCGCGCGATTGATCAGCGTGCGCTGTATCTCCAGGCCGGTGTAGTCGCCGGCGAACGCGGTGCGGCGGTAGGTGTGAGCGCCGAAGAATCGTTGCGAGATGCGTCCGTCGTCCTCGCGGGCGAACGGCATGCCGTACCGTTCGAGGTCGTCGATGCCGCGTGCCGCGCCCGAGGTGACGATCTGGACCGTGTGCGGGTTGGCGAGCAGGTAGCTCTCTTTGAGGGTGTCCGCGGCGTGCTGCTGCCAGCTGTCCTCGGCATCCATGGTGCCCAGGGCTGCGTTGATGCCGCCGGCGGCAAGAGAGGTGTGGGCGTCCGATTTCGGACGCTTGCCCAGCGCGACGACGTCGACGCCGGCCTCGGCGAGCTCGATGGCTGCGCGAAGACCGGAACCGCCGGTGCCGATCACGAGCACGGTGGTGGAAAGCTGACGCTCTGAAGGAATCACGTCAGCCACGCTAAGCAGTCGTGGTCGATTACTCCAATGCATATTCAGACTCATCACGATAGCGATACGCTATTCATGTGAATCTCGAACAGCTTCGGGCGTTCGTCACCGTGGCGGAGCTCGGCAACTTCACGCGCGCCGCCGACCAGCTCCATCTCGCCCAGCCGTCCCTCAGCCGTCAGATCTCATCGCTGGAGCAGAGCCTGGGTGCCGAGCTGTTGCACCGCGCTCGCGCGGGGAGCACGCTGACCGTCGCGGGCGAGTCGCTGCTGCCGCTCGCGCGCCGGATGCTCGCCGATGCCGCGTCCGTCCGGCGCGAACTCGATGAGCTCGCCGGTCTCCGACGCGGGCGGGTGCGCCTCGGCGCGACGCCCACTCTGTGCATCAGCCTCGTCGCCGAGGTCCTGAGCGCGTTCCACGCCGCCCATCCCGGGATCGAGCTGCACATCACCGAGCGCGGCTCGCGCGGGCTGCTGGACGCCCTGGCGGGTGGTGAGCTGGATCTCGCGCTGATAACGACGTCGGATGCCGCATCCGCTGAGCGCTTCACCGTCACCCCGCTCCTCGTCGAGGAGCTCGTGGTCATCTCCTCGAGCGCCGCCCCCGCGCTCACGGGGCTCGAGAGCATCGAGCTGCGCGAAGTCGCCGCATTGCCCCAGGTCGTCTTCAGTTCGACGTACGACCTGCGGGCCACCACCGACGCGGCCTTCGCGGCCGCCGGGCTGTCGCCGCATGCCGTGATCGAGGGTGCGGAGATGGATGCCGTGCTGCGGTTCGTCGAACGCGGGATCGGGGTGGCGATCGTGCCTGCGATGGTGCTGATCGAGCGCGCGGGGCTGCGATCGGTGCGGCTGTCGGGCCCGGCCCTCACCCGCACCATCAGCATCGCCCAGGTGGCCGACATCGCACCGACGGTCGCCGTCGATGTGATGCGGCAGACGATCGCGCGCACGGCGGCCGCGCTCGCCGCGCGACCACAGGCGACCACGCGCCTGGCGTAGCGGAGAAAGCCGATACCGTGCGGTCGCAGCCCCTCAGGCCGCCGCAGAGCGGGCGGCGTGCACACAGCCCGGAGGCTCGGAGTTGCCGCTGAGCGTGAAGTCCTCGCATGTGAGGAACCGGCTCTGGTTGAGGCCGAGCACGAACGACACCGCGGCGATCGCCGCGACGATCGCGAAGATGCCCAGCCGGACCCGGGGGGAGTAGTCGGCGATCACATCCGGCCACACCGTGCGCACGACCGCCCACAGCGTGAACGGGATCCCCGCGAGCCCCACGACCACTGCCAGCACATCGAACAGGTTTCCCCACAGGTCGTCCGCGGCGGGCGCGCCGGTGAACGACAGTCCGAGCCACAGGGACGGGATGATCAGCGCGATCGCGCGTCCGGCTCTGACGCGGGGCGGCGCCGGCTGGAACAGCACGACGACGAATCCCGCGGTGGCGACGACCCACACCGTCAGGAGCTGGTCGAAGAACAGCGTGTGCCACGCGCCGAGCGTGAAGGCGGGCCACCAGATCGCGCCGCTCATGCCGATCAGCACGAGACCGATGCCGCGGGAGGGGGAGGATGCCGTCGCGTCGGCGTCGCGGGCGGGCGTCGCTGTCATCGCGGTCCTCTCCGGCAGTGGTCCGTGTGACGTGCAGGCTAGTGCATGCGCCCGGTGCGGCGGCAGGTGGCCCCGTGAACGCGGATTGCGACGGGGAGTCCAATAGATGCTGTTCCCTGCACCGTCTACGCGATATGGTGATGCCACGGGCAGTTCGCCGTGATCCTGGGACTGGGGTTTTATGATCACGTCGCGGGCGACCGCACTGGGGATCTCTGGGGCTGGGCCGCTGATTTCCCCTGCGCACCCCCCGCGCAAGGACGGTCCCTCGGACGTTGCAGCTAGAGCCTGTAGCGTCCGAGGGACCTCAGCCTGCCCGCGAGCATCACGCGCCCTTTGGGGAGAGGGCTTGGTACTGGGGATACCTTTGTGACGCGTCCGAAAGAAGCGGGACGGGCCTGGTGCAACCTTACCGGGTCGTGGTCCGCCGCCGTCGAGCGACGCGTTCGCGGGCGTGTTCCCGGGAGTGTCGATCGGTCGCATCGCGGCATCCTCACCCTATTACTGAACACGTTCAGAAACGTAGTACCGTCGACGCATGAACGGGAACCACCGGCCCGTCGCCGTCATCGGCGGCGCGAGCGGCTTCATGGGTCGAGCGGTCGCCGAGGCCTTCGCCGCCGACGGCTACGAACTTCGTCTCGTCGGCAGGGATGCGCCACTTCGCTGGGGCGACACCGAGGCGATCCGCCGAACGGTCGACGGGGCGGACGTCGTGGTCGGCTTCGCGGGCGCCTCGGTGAACTGCCGCTACAACGACCGCAACCGCCAGGCGATCCTCGACTCCCGTGTGCAGACCACCAGAGTCCTGCGCGAGGCGATCGCAACAGCGCAGCACCCGCCCCGCGTCTGGCTGAACTCCTCGACCGCGACGATCTACCGGCATTCGATGGATCGCGCCAACACGGAGAGAGACGGTGAGATCGGCGAGGGATTCTCGGTGGATGTCGCGACCGCCTGGGAGGGGGAGCTGTTCGCCGGCGCACTCCCCGGCACGCGGCGCGCAGCGCTTCGCACGGCGATCGTCCTCGGTGACGGCCCGGCCACGCGCATGCTCATGACCCTCGCGCGCTCCGGCCTCGGCGGGACGCAGTTCGACGGGTGGTGCCCTCCGCACCGGCGCTACCGCGGCATCGGCGAGCATCCGACGGGCCCGGATCGCGCGCCCTGGCACCGCACGCAGGGCCGCCAGAAGTTCAGCTGGGTGCACATCGACGACGTGGTCGGGGCCATCCGGTTCATCCGCGACGACGACCGCCTCGCCGGACCGGTCAACATCGCGTCACCGCAGGCGTCCGACAATCGCACGCTGATGCGGACGCTGCGCCGCGTCGTCGGCGCGCCGCCGGGACTGCCGACGCGCAGATGGATGCTGGAGCTCGGCATGTGGGCGCTGCGCAGCGAATCCGAACTCGTCCTCAAGAGCAGATGGGTGGTGCCCGAAGCGCTCACGACGGCCGGCTTCGTCTTCACGCAGCCCGACCTCGAGGCGGCGCTGACCGAGGTGCGCGACCGGCGTGCGCGCGGCGGGGGCGACGCATCGGCGCAGACGCGGGCGGAGGTGCGCGATGGCGTCTGAAGCACCCGAACGCAAGGGCGACCGCACGCGGCGACGCATCCGCACGGCGGCGCTGGAATCGTTCCGCGAGAACGGGTACGACGCGACGACGATCCGCAGGATCGCCGATGAGCTCGGGCTCTCGGTCGGGGCGACGAAC
>Ga0160448_100810_pt1 | contig 10532 bp, 10 predicted proteins | sample HID1973M_E1MG_FD_108269 | JGI IMG/M metagenome (GOLD analysis project Ga0160448, IMG submission 108269) | Enriched mosquito-associated microbial communities from UW Madison campus, WI, USA - HID1973M_E1 MG | ecosystem: Host-associated > Arthropoda: Insects > Digestive system > Unclassified ...
CTGCATCTTTAGCTGCTTCGGTAATGGCGATGCACCGGGAATCACCCGTCCCTCACCATCAATCGCCAAGAGGTTGCTGAAGCAGGCAAAACGAATCGCTTCCGTGACGATGTCTAATGATCCATTTATCCGAGACGCAAGTCGGATCTGAATCACGGGGTTACGACGTAGCCACTCTAAAAGCCCTGTGCGGCGATCGGTGCCGCCGAATGTGGAAGCCAAATCCCCAGACAAGCCCAAAGGCAGCGCGGCATAGCACAGTGTGATATCCGGGCTGGCGTTGTTGGGACTACGGTAACCGCGAACGAAGGCCGCAAGGAGAGAAGCGCAATACGCCGGATTAGTCTCGGCAAAGATGTCGTGGGCAATCGGCATCATTGATCCTTAAGGAGTTCAAGGTAGTCGGCATGCCAGCCCACTTGCAGATCGACGGCGAGTACTTGATAGGTGCCACGCACGTAATAGTGCCCGTTCCAGTCATGGGCAATCGGCTCAACCTGGCTGGGAGCAAATTCGTGAGTCCAACGCAGAAGCTCCAACCCCTTGGCGCGTATCTGACGAGGATCTAATTGCTCGCAATCCTCAGCCATCTGAGCATGCCGGTCTGACCAATGCTCGGTAAGCTGAACGTCGTAGCTCGCTATAGTCGAGCGCATCTGAGGATTTTCGACGATCCATTTAGAACGCTGCTGTTTGGCCCGCCACTGGTCGCGTATAGCTCTGGTTACGTCGGACGGCTTTCCCTCCACTAGCTCAATCTGGCGGATCAGCATGCCATCAGGCTCGTAGTCATCAGGGTGCGTCGCAATGCTGAAGTCAGCGACGAGCTTCTCTTCCTCAAGCTCTGCAATGATTGATGAAATCCGCTGTTCCATCTCGCTTCGCTGGATGACTCTATCGCGCTTGCCGCACAGGGTGTAAACGACTTGCATATCCCACCACTCAAGCAGTCGCTCCGCTACCTTTTGCCTTTGCGGGCGTGGGATGACATGCAGTCGCTTGGCTAATTCACCGCAAATGTCCCCAATGGTTACGCTGGAAGGCTGGATGCACATCCGTTTGAGCAAGCTCAATCTTAATGAGGCATCAAGATCAAGGAACGCTTCGCACCCTACTGCGCGAGCCCCGTGGGGAACCTTGGTACCGGCTGCTTTCGCACTAGCTCGTTCATCAACCACTCGCTGGGCCTCAAGAACCATAGCGTCCAGTAACGCTTGACGATCAGCGTCCGAATCGCACAGCGCTAGCAGAGAAGAGTTATCTGGAACTTTGCCAACCGATACGAGGTGAAACGTGGTATCCGCGAGCGACACTAGGGGCAAGGCATCAATCCAAACCCGAACTGTTTTCCAGAACGCTACAGAAGAGAGAGTGACCGCAGGAGGATTCGCTTGCACAGAGTGCTTAAGCTGATAGAGCAGGCTCTTTCCATTAGCTTTGATCTCCACATCATCTAATCGCTCAACGGCCACAGCAGCATCGTCAGCCGTCAGAGAGATAAGAGTCAGTAGGGCGAATTGGCTCTGAAAATAAAAGCCCAGAGCGGCAGCTGTCGCCTCATGAAGATCGTTTGAGTCAATATTGTCCGTCACCCTTCTCAGCGCCTCCCGCTGCAATATGTGATCCAATTTCAACCTGTCGAAAAATGATACCAGAGTGCCATCTAAAGGGAATACAAAGCATCCGCGAATCGCCGTTTACCGAGCAAAACAGATTACGAACTGTCTGCGAAAAACGGCCTTCATCTATCGCAGCTTCAGTTAAACGTGGCTTTCAGCTGCACTGCCGCTGCCTGGCACGCATACAGTCGCGCAGGGGCCGTCGAGCCATCGTCCGTCAGCTTTTACTCATAAGGATGTCGCCAGATGCGCTTGGAATTTGACCTCAACCGAAATGACCGAGAAGCCCCGTTATGGCATTGTCAGACGTTTCGCCCCGCCGCTGGCGACCCCCGTCTGGCCGATGCGCATACAGTCATTGCAGAAGCATTACAGGAGGGGAAAGCTTGATTCAGCAGAACCCGAAACTGGTTGTGTTCCGTGATTAAGCGGGAGATGTAGATGATTCACTCGCGAAAATTGGGGGCTACGTTCCACAGCATTCCTCAGGAGCGCCAAAGGTTGCCCGATGGACTCAAGACGTTTGAGAAATAAATATCTGGGCCAATGCCCAAGCATTCTCCTGAACTTGGGAGTACGCCCCATACGAATCCAGAGTTTTATCGTGTCGCTGAGATCCCCTGCCGACTACCGAGCGCAATTGCGTCCCTTTCTCTACGAAGCGGCGTCTTTTTCTAAAACTTCCCTAAAAAGCCCATTGTAGTTTTCCTCAGCATTAGTCAGAGACGAAACCCTTTATAGCTTAGCCACGCCCAATAGGGAGAGACAGGGGAAATCCACGTCTCCTTCGGCAAGACGGTAGGCACCGGGGCACGCGCGCGTAACCGCTCAACTTGGCTGCCAGCAACGCACGTTCTTCTGTCAGAGGTCTGAGTACGCCTGAGCTGTCGCCGGCTTAAATGTACAGAAAATACCTATCATCCGGCCTGCGGATGATCCGATACACCTCGGCTATTCGGTCTCCGCTTGGCGGGATTACGCGAGGGATCACAAGATCGTAGCTGGTGACATCCAGGCGCTATTAGGCCACCTTGAACTCAGCATCAAACTCGGCTAACGAAGTACCTCGATGGAGTGTTACTGGGGCAATCGCGATGATGATCATCAGCGCGAAGACTACGCCTGCGATCGTATTTTCCATCCGCTCTGTGCAGCCTTCCTGGTGTTGACTCTGAAACGCAGGTCTAACGAAGCGCTGCTCTTGCGCGTGCCTCAGAGATAGGCCTCAAGACGGGGTCGGAGTTTTCGACATGGATGTACACCCACCAGCGATCAGGCGGGCTGCGCAGAATTAGATGCACCGTGAAAGGACGCCGGGGAGATACATTCGAACCTAGAACAGTACTATCACGGAGAATCCCTACCTCGCCAATACCGTGCTGCTCTAAAACCGAACGAAACTGGGGGTCGTTGCGCTGATGGATATGGCCGATTTCGGCCTTGGTCGCACGTCTGAAAGCCACGAGCAAAGCCCATCCGATCAGCGCGACTAACAGGATGATGAAGCGGTGCTCATAGAACCAACGCGAAACGTCCATGTAATTTCCTATCCAGCACCAATTATTGGGGAAGTGGCGTGCCTAGACGTTCTAGCGTGTTGGTCGCCATAGGCGTTTCCTATCCATTTTTCTAGGCTCCCATCTCGCTGTCAGAATCGTCGTAGCTCGTCAGTTCACCAAGTTCGATCAAGCCGATCACGTAGTCGAGTTTTAGAACCCAAAAACAGCCCTGGATGCTTTTGGCTTCAAGACGCCCCAGATCTACTCTGTCCTGATCGAGTTCGAAGATCGCTGACCATGACTTGAACATTTTCTCATCAGGCGAAGGCAGATAAACCGCCTCCTCCTGAGCCACCTCCCACGCGTGCTCGAACTCTACGTGATCCGCTTCTGAATCCCAGATGTACCACCTATTGAGCGCAAAATGCCAGAGGTCGAAGCACGATAGAACGATCAGGCTGGACGGGAGCGAGAGCTCCAGAACAACCGGATCATCAAGTCCTTCTACGTCCTCGATATAAGGCTCTGGATGACCTTCGTCACGGCGTATCCAGCACCACCAAGGTGATATATCAGAAGCGGGTGCTGGCAAGCCCGCCTCGGTCATGGACGCCTTCATCCAGGCGTAGGCGTTTTGGAAGACTGGATCGTCGCTGGCTTTGATTGTCGGACAGCTAAGGACGCGCTCGGATTGCAGCAGCCGCAGAGTCGAGCGCTCCATTATCGTCCAGCAGATAATGCGGCCGTTTTTGGCGAAATGCGACTGCCAATTCTCAATGCAGAGTTTTTGAGACAAAGAAAGTGTCCGCGCAGAGTAGACCAACAAACAGCTTTAGACGTCGCAGGTAGCGACCATCCAATTTAGGCTGGATGGGGCCTGAGACCTTCAAAGGCAATACAAGGCCGATCATGAGTGTGAGCAGCTGTCCGCGCAATTTATGCCGAAATCATACGATCTGCGCGATTGCCCAATCCACCGGCTAGACTGACGAAAATGATTGACTAAGACGAATGTATTTGATGGGTTAGTCCCGCGTCGGCCACGCGCACATCGCGCGTCTAGCAATATTTGCGAGCAGTTGCCGACTGCCACCGGCCCGAGCCTGGATGGTTAAGCCTTCAAGCACGGCGGAATAAAAATGAGCTAATTCGCATGGATCGCTACTAAGCTGTCCGAACTTAACGGCGTGCTGCAAGTATCGCTTCATCTGTTCGCGCCGCGCATTTCGGTACTCGGCGAGAATAGACCGGACATTCTGTGAAGAATCTGAACCCGAGATGCCTGCGGTCACCAGCATGCAACCTTTGGGAAAGTCATCTCGCGTGTATGCGATAACCGCATTGTCCAATACAGCGCGCACCGCGGTCTGAGCGGTCGCAGCTTCTCTCAGCGTCTTATTTAAAATCCGCATTTCAGTATCGGCATATCGCTCAACAACCTCCAGGAATAACCGTTCTTTATCTCCAAAGGCCGTGTAAAGGCTTGGCGTGGAGATGTTCATAGCGGCTATCAAATCACTGACGGAAGTAGTCTCATAGCCGTGCTCCCAAAAGACCAACGTAGCCTTTACCAGCGCCACGTCTCTATCAAAAGACAGCTTGCGCCCGCGTTTTTTTTCGGGGGCAGTATTCAGTTCGCTCATGAATGCAATATTAGGCTTAATCGAACATCATAGGCAATCCTAGAGCTATTCCAAGGGCTCGGTTACCTAGCCGCGGGCGGTGCTTTATTGGGCCATATCATGACGTTTGGGAAGCAGAAGCAGGCTCAGCGTTGACAGGGTTCGATGGACGGGAGCGCTCAAAATGCAAAACGCCGCCCCTCCAGTTGCGCTTCACTCCACTCCTCTCGCAATGAAGCGCAGCGGCTGACTGAGATGGGGTTTCGGTTCTGCTCGCTGCGTGAAGCCCAAGGTTCGCGAGCAGATGTCGGGCTGGTGCACCGTGAGAAGAACCCACCCGCGCATCCAGCGACTGATGAGACTATTCCGAAGCTTTGCCCTTTTCTAAGCAGCACTTTCGGATAGGTGCTGACGATCATGAATGAAGAAGCTGAAGACACCGAAATTGAGTTCATCCGGCTCTCCGAGGTTAGGAAGATAACCGGTTTGAAAACCGCAGGTCTATCAGTTGGTCAAGTATGTACGGTCTGCAGAACAGATTTCGCTTGAGGGGCGGTTAGTAGCCTGGATCAAGGCGGAAGTGCTGGCGGGGAACCATGAACAGGTTGAGATGGCACGGAGGCAGGAGCGGCATCTAGGCCATTAGCGGTCTGGCAAGACGCATCAAGCTTGATGCCTACCCAGAGATCGGCGTTCTGGTTAACGCATCGCGCCATGACAAAACATCGAGATTTTAACTACGCGAAAGGTAATGGCTGGCAAGCCTTTTTGCCTAGAGCTCTAGGTAGATTGGTCTGCTGCCATTGCGGATGGCAAAGTGATATCTTTCAAGCGGCCTTTGGCCCCACCGTCGTCATGGACGACCTGTTTGCCGGTATATCCTAAGGACTGGAAAATGCGACGCCTGATCATCCCTCTTTTGACCGCCTGTGTCGTAATCGCCGGCTACGACCCGGTCTCCCGCTGGCTGAACAATTACATGCCGCTTTCAGCCGAGGGCAAAGTCTCGACGGCTTTCACTTTGCCCTCTCAATCTGAGGTTCAAATCCAACGGATTGAGAAGATGGACGGTGCCAAGCAGGTCGAGTTCCAAAGTCAGCTCCAGAATCGTTTGAAGCTGAGAGCGCTATCCTGCTCAACCACAGGACTTCCGAGCTGGTATGAATCGACCGATCAGGTACGAGCGCGTTTCGCCAATCCTGAGTGCTTCGCTGCTCAGGACAAACAAATTGCGGCCTGGCTCGGGCTAATAGAAATAGGCTTGATTCTTAGGCAGCCACCAACGACTGCCCTGTCAGCCAGTGCACCGAACGTTGTACAAATGGATGCTTTCATACAGAGCGTCACATTTGCGGATGAAGCTTCCGTAGCCCTGATCAACACGGTCAAAGACATGAAGACGGTGGATCTGACGACCGGGCGTGTTTTGTTTCAACAACCTCAAGACCGATCTGCCCTCTACAGTAAGCCGTCTCCAAATGGACGTCTCTATGCCGAAAGTCGGGGTGACACGTTATCTATCCGCAATACTGTTAACGGTGACGTCGTTGCACAGATTGAGAACGTAGTGGGCTATCAGTTTTTGTGGCTGGATAACCATACCGCGGCTTACATCACCCGAGATAAGTCCAGCCTCTGGTTCATCGATTTCGACAACGCCACCACTGTCAACGTAAAGGCCTCGGTCATGCTGGGACGAGTAGTTGCGGCTCCGGGGAAGCCAGATCATTACATCGTACTAGGGGATCGCTATCCATCTGAATTTCAGCTAGTCAGAAATAAGCGTGCGTTAGAAGCGACGCTCATTGCCCAACCTATGGCTCTACGCACCGATGCGCCATTGGTGTCGACTGCACTTAACACCGGCGGGCTCAGCGTTGATGGCCAAGCCTATATCAGCGCAGTGGGCAACCTTAGCGTGTTCTCACTGGACACCCTAGAATCGAAGATCGTTGATACATTTCCGTTTACCATATTGGAGGCCAAGTCCCTGCCGGAGAAGAACCTGGTCTTGCTTAAGGGCCGTCTTCCCGAGTCACGCCAGCACGATCAAGAACTCTATGTTCTAGATATAACCTCGCAAACCATTGCACCCGTCAGCCAAACAGAGATCGCATCGCAACGTATTGAGTACGTTTACCCCTTGGCAAAGATAGGTGTGATCGATGACCGGCGCCTGATGTTGCTGGATGAGCTGCCGTTGGAGCCTCCAAAGCCTTTAGCTCATTGGAGATCAGAGCAAGTACAGACGGTTGCTGACCGCAAGCTAGAGCGCCTTAACCCTCAAATGCCTGGCCTGGTGGGGTCAAGTCCAGGCATGACACCTCCCGAACGACCTATTTCTCCTTTGATTGCCGGCCTAGTCGCTGGCGCTCAAGTTGAAGGCGTGGGCGTGTACGAGGCCAAGAATGGGTACCATGGCAGCGGCGCTCATCAGCCCGGACTTATCGATGTCGAGGTAAGACGATCGTCTCGTCCCATTGTACTGGTGCTTACATCTTACGAACCCGTTCGATGGAGATTGAATCGTCAACCAGGCGCAAACGTCTCAGCGGTGATTCTCTCTAGCTATTACCCATCCGAGGTTGAAGGCTCAGGCGTCGCGCGCGTCCTGGTTGCCGGTAGTAATCATGCCTACGCCCGAGAAAGCGGTGGCTTTGCGACTTTGAATCGGCAAGTGTTGTCGATGATCGGAAAGCCCATTGAGGTCTTCCAAGGAAGCTATTCAGGAGAGCGTTTCTCAGTGGGCGGGAATTAAGATCTTGGTCAGCCTTCGACGTGCTGTACAGCATCAAGCTTACGCGCTGTGTTACTTGGGGTTTAACCGCTGGTAGCGGTTCCAACGTTATCGACAGAGATACGAGCGACGTCATCTCAGAGCCTTCGCCTGCGCCGGCCTCGGGTGCTTGTACCATTAACAACGACTTCAGGCTTCCACTATAAACTCTTGATGGGCGTGTTCGAATCGGAAATCCCGACAGGGCAGCGATTGGCGACGCCCTCGGAGTCGAGTTAGCCAACTGACGGACACGGCGCATGCGATCCTTGCCAGGAAATCGCGCTCCCATGGAGAGCGGGGCTAGGGCTACCAGTCGCCACCAACATCCCCAAAAGCGGGATGGTTGGCGACACTACGCAGAAGTCGCCTTCCTTCAGTTCGTAGTCTGCTCCTCCGAAGCATCAACAACCGGGGTCGGAACATGCACTTTCGACTTCGTACGGGTTCGCCTGTCTTGGTCACGTTTTCGGGAAGCTTGTTGCTTCGCATGCAGCGCCTGAGCGGCAGTTACAAAACCGACCGGCTGACCACTCAAATCCAAACGCGGTGCATTCTCCACCATGCTTGCCCAGTATCGAGCCCCCCTGCACCAAGTAGAGATCCCCAGTTTGAGTTGTTCGCTGGTGAGTCCAAGTAGCTCCAGATGTTGCTCAGCATCCTTGAGGATACCTTCCTTGAGCGGAATTTTGGGTGCCGGATTCACCGGGAAGGCAAATGGAAAATGCTTCTGCAATGGCCAGATTGCTTCCACTGCAGGATCCGGCTGACGAGGCTTGGGTTGCGCGGATGGCTTACGCTTGGGACGTGCCGCAATATCGGCTTTCGCCGATTCTGTTTCGGCCCGCAGGCGGTTGCGTAGCTCTGCTAGTTGTTCGAAACCCATCGTTGTATTCGGCTCGATTGTTGATTGCGTCATGCAAGGATATTCCATGCAGCGCTCGGGAGCATCTGAGACAGAAGGAATTGCCATTGGTTTCGAGAGGACGCTTCCCGCGTTTTACTGAATGCAGCCTATCGCGCCCCTGGTAAAAGTCATGAGCCGTATGCACTTGACCGGCTAATCGTGCTGCTTCGTGCGCTATCCCGGCGGCTCGCCCTGGTAGGCCCCGCACCAAGGATTCCAGCGGCTCAACAAGATGCGCTGTCGTTATGAGCAAGTAAGCCGCTGCGAGTGGTGGACTCGGTAGTAGACCGGCGCTATAGTCATCCGCGCATCCAGGATATGCGTCGCGCCCACAAACTCGAAACCCTGCACAGCGGGGAGTCCTGCTCTAACATTGATACGGTCTTTCTTTCGTAATACGCGAAAGGCTATGTGGGCGGGCTTCCTAGCGTTAACCACGAAGGGAACGACGTATGTCTAATGAGAAACCTGAACTCACCCATATTGACCTCGACAGAGTTAAGCGTGACGCCAAACGTCGTTGCAAAACTCTCAACATTTCGCTCTGCAAAGCTCAGAACGAGATTGCACATGGTTTTGGGTACCAGACCTTTGAGAGCCTACGAGCCGCGGTCATAACTGCACGGACGGCAACTTCTACTACCTCCTACGTCCCGGATGATCCCGATCTGGATGCGCTGCTCGCTTGGTTCAGAAGCCGCTATACACACATCAATGAATACAAATCACGAGTTTCCCCAGTGATTGCCGAATCGCTGAGGCAATACGAACGTCGCCACGGCCGCTCTGCATTGCATGTTATCGACGTCGCCGACGAGATTGATTTCAAGTACGAGTACAGGCCATTTCAGTTGATGCGGCACCCAAAAGCTTTGATCGCTCAAAACCTCCTTGAGGCTGAGGGAGAATGGGTCGCAAATACATTCCTCGATACTTTGCAAATACGCGAAGGTGGTTTTTGGGGAGACGGGGCTGACACTGTAGTCGGCGACCGCATAACCATACAGGCGGCTCCGTCAGCGTAGACACTTGATGGGAACGCCGTCCTAAAGCGCAGCCCCAGCTATGAAGCGCAGCAAAAACCTCGACCCTGTCCTCCAGCCAATGCCGCCCCACTTCCAAGTGGTGCGGCTCAGCCGGCTTTAACGGAGAAGCACATCGACCTTTAACATCCCAGGGACTGTTTCGTGTCTATGGCTCGGAACTGAACGTCACACCCCTTGGTGGTCGTCCCTCCACCACCCTGTTTTTTACATTTGTTACGTGCGGCTTGCTGCGCCTCGGCCTTGGTATCTTGCACGCTTCAGGCTCGTTCAGAGTCGTTGCGTTTGTCTCCCCACTTTCCCTCAGGGCGCTGGAAATGGTGCGATCTTGCGGCGCTCAAAATGCTTCCCCCAAGCGAACTACCTCAATTCATACACGAGCGAATGTTTTTTCGCCCGTCTGCAGCTGCTCGATCACTCACCGGCTCAGCTTTGACCACCGAGCTTCCCGGCTTAGACCGATTGACAACCAGATTTATGATTCTAGCGATGATGGAATTGATCAGCCAAAAAGGGCCGCCCTGCAAGGGCACGACCATCAGACAGACTGCCTTGCTCTTAAACCCTTATAATCCATTCCGCTAGCGCAGCAGAGATAAAGCAATTCAACGAGTATCAGGACTTTGGAATAACAACACCTAAAAAACGCAGATGCAAACGACTGCTTTAAAAGAGCGCGCGCATTGACTGAGTGCCGTTGGACATCACCGCACTTCTCAAATGTTTTCAGGTTCGACACTCCTTGGGAAATATCGACATCATCGGCCTGACGACTACCGCGTCTAACTCTCGGGGTTCAGGGCCGGCCAGAAAATGGCCGCGCTCTAACTAATATATAATAAAAGCCACAGATATCAGCGAAGCAGATCATGATCCCTGGAAAATGTCCATCGGAACCGCCCTGATGGAAATACGCTAGTCCAGCTGCATCACTTTATGTTTCCGTATGTATACACGGTAGAGGAACTACCATCATGAGGTGAAACCCCAGCATCCACCCACCCAATCAGTGTGCTGAGCAGGTTACATCCTCCCTGCCCTCTCAGACCTACCATACAAATACCTA
>Ga0160448_100814_pt1 | contig 10524 bp, 10 predicted proteins | sample HID1973M_E1MG_FD_108269 | JGI IMG/M metagenome (GOLD analysis project Ga0160448, IMG submission 108269) | Enriched mosquito-associated microbial communities from UW Madison campus, WI, USA - HID1973M_E1 MG | ecosystem: Host-associated > Arthropoda: Insects > Digestive system > Unclassified ...
CGAGGCGAACTGCGACGAGGTCGTGGGCCACATCCCGGGCGATCTGCGCGTGTTCTCGGTCGCGGACCTGGACGACGCGCTGGCCGTGCTCGACGCGGTGAGCGAAGGTGGCGACCTCGACGCGCTCCCGACCTGCACCGTGAAGTGAACGCGCCGACCGTGTTCGAAACGTTGCAAGTTTCTTAGAGTTCGCCCAGGGAGGACAAGGCGAGCGCCGAGAATCGCCCGCCTAGGATGGGAACGTGACCACGACCTCCGCGCCGACCCCGGCCACACCCTCTCGCACCCGACGCGTCATCGCCATCACCCTCGCGATCATCGCCGCGCTCGTCGTGGCGTTCTTCATCTTCGCCAGCCTCTACGCCGACTGGCTCTGGTACGACCAGCTCGGGTTCTCCGAGGTGCTGCTGACCCAGTGGGTCGCTCGCGTGGTGATGTTCGTCATCGGCTTCCTGGGAATGGCGGTTCCGGTGTGGCTGGCCATCCAGCTCGCCTACCGGCTGCGCCCGGTCTATGCACGCCTGAGCTCGCAGCTCGACCGTTACCAGGAGGTCGTCGAGCCGCTGCGCCGGCTGGCGATGTGGGGCATTCCGATCTTCTTCGGCTTCTTCGCCGGCTTCGCCGCCTCGGCGCAGTGGGAGACCACCTGGCTGTGGTTCAACGGCGTCGCCACCGACACCACCGACCCCGAGTTCGGGCTCGACACCGGCTTCTACATGTTCGCGATGCCGTTCTGGAGCTCGCTGGTCGGCTTCGCCTCGGCGGTGCTGCTCATCTGTCTGCTGGTCACCGCGCTGGTCTCGTACCTCTACGGCTCGGTGCGCATCGGCCAGCGCGAGCTGCGCATCTCCAAGTCGGCCCGCATCCAGCTCGCGGTGATCGCCGGTCTCTACCTGCTGGTGCAGGGCGCGAGCCTGTGGCTCGACCGGTACAAGACTCTCGTCGAGCCGGGCGACCGCATCACCGGTCCGGGCTACACCGGCGTGAACGCGATCATCCCCGGCCAGACGATCCTGGCGTTCGCCGCCGTCATCGTCGCCATCCTCTTCTTCGTGACAGCGATCGTCGGGCGCTGGCGCTACCCGCTGATCGCGACCGCACTGCTGGTGGTGTCGGCGATCGTCGTCGGTGTCGGCTACCCGTGGGTGGTCAACACCTTCCAGGTGCAGCCCAACCGTTTCACGCTCGAAGAGAAGTACTACCAGCGCAACGTCGACATGACGCACGAGGCCTACGGCGTCGACGGTCTCGAACAGCAGGACTTCACCGCCGTGACCGATGTCGCGGCCGGTCAGCTCCGCGACGACGCGGCCACGACCGCGCAGGTGCGCATCATGGACCCGGCGATCATCTCGCCGAACGTTCGCCAGCTCGAGCAGTACCGCTCGTACTACCAGTTCGCCGACCCGCTCGATGTCGACCGCTACGACATCGACGGCGTCTCGCAGGACACGGTGGTCTCGGTGCGCGAGCTCAACCTCGCGCAGCTGGGAAACGCGGCCGACTGGCAGAACTCGGCCGTCGTCTACACCCACGGCTACGGGCTCGTCGCCGCGAAGGGCAATGACCGCACGAACGAGGGCGACCCGGTCTTCATCGAGCGCGGCATCCCGGCGGCAGGGTTCCTCACCGACGAGGGCAACTTCCAGCCCCGCGTGTACTTCGGCGAGTACTCGCCGACGTACTCGATCGTCGGCGCGCCCGAGGGATCCGACCCCGTCGAGCTCGACTACCCGTCCGGCGGCGATGGCGCGTCGGGCGAGCAGAAGACGACGTTCGACGGCGACGGCGGCCCGAGCCTGGGCAACGTCTTCAACCGTCTCATCTATGCGCTCAAGTTCCAGGCCGAGCAGATCCTGTTCTCGGACTACGTGAACGAGGACTCGCAGATCCTCTACGACCGCAACCCGCGCGAGCGCGTGCAGAAGGTCGCTCCGTACCTGACACTCGACAACGACGCCTACCCGAGCGTCGTCGACGGCCGCATCGTGTGGATCATCGACGGGTACACGCTGAGCGCCAACTACCCGTACTCCTCGACCGTCAGCCTGACGTCGGCGATCTCGGACTCGTCGAACCCTGCGCCGCGCTTCGCGCTCGATGACATCAACTACATCCGCAACTCGGTGAAGGCGACGGTCGACGCCTACGACGGCTCGGTCACGCTGTACGCGTGGGACGAGAGCGACCCGGTGCTGCAGTCGTGGCAGAAGGTGTACCCGTCGACGATCAAGCCGATCAGCGACATGTCCGGCGACCTGATCAGCCACGTGCGATACCCGACCGACCTGTTCAAGGTGCAGCGCACGATCCTCGGCATCTACCACGTCAACGACGCGCGGTCGTTCTACCAGAGCGACAACCGCTGGCAGACGCCGAACGACCCGCAGGAAGAGACGCAGCTGCAGCCGCCGTACTACCTGACGATGCAGATGCCCGATCAGGATCAGCCGACGTACTCGATGTTCACGTCGTTCATCCCGGCAGCCACGGCCGGCAACGCGCGCAACGTGCTGATGGGCTATCTCGCGGTGGACTCGAACGCCGGAAGCGAAGCGGGCGTCAAGAGCAAGGACTACGGCAAGCTGCGGATGCTGGTGATCGACGCCGAGACGACGGTGCCCGGTCCCGGCCAGGTGCAGAACACGTTCAACTCCGATCCGCAGATCTCGGCCCAGATCAACCTGCTGAAGCAGGGGCAGTCCGAGGTGCTCAACGGCAACCTGCTGACCCTCCCCGTCGGCGGCGGCCTGCTGTACGTGCAGCCGGTGTTCGTGCAGTCGTCGGCCGGAACGAAGCTGCCGAAGCTGCAGAAGGTGCTCGTCTCGTTCGGCGACGACATCGCGTTCGAAGACACCCTGAACGAAGCGCTCGACACGCTGTTCGGCGGCGATTCCGGCGCCGATGCGGGTGACACCGACGTGCAGCCGACTCCCGGGGCGACCCCCACGCCCGGCGCGACGCCGGAGCCCACACCGGAGCCCACGGCGCCGGCCGAGCCGACCGACGCCTACCAGGCCGCCCTCCAGGACGCGCAGCAGGCGATGCTCGATCGCCAGGCGGCGCTGGAGAAGGGCGACTGGGCGGCGTACGGCGAGGCCGATCAGCGCCTGACCGCTGCCGTCGAGAAGCTCATCGCGCTCGGCGAGCAGTAAGCCATACGAGAAGGGGCCGCACATCCACGGGATGTGCGGCCCCTTCTCGTACGAGCGAGGCTGCGCGCCGTCCGCCTCAGCCGGTCAGGATCGCGTACCAGATGAGCAGAAGCGTCACGACGAACCCGGTGAACTGGTTGAGCCACAGGAAGCGGCGCCAGCCGGCGGTCGCAGCCGCCGCGTCGGCGTCGCTGATCGACCGGTAGGGCCATACCGTCACCAGATACGGGATGACGAGCAGGGCGGCCAGCGGCCCCGGCCAGCTCGTGGCGAGCATGGCCGCGCCGGCCGCGGCGTAGCAGACGAGGGCGAAACGCACCGTCCAGCGGGCGCCCCGAGCTGTCGCGACCGACGCGATCCCTGCCTCCCGGTCGGCGACGACGTCCTGCACCGCACCGAACGCGTGGGATGCGACGCCCCACAGCGCGAACGCCGCGATCAGCGCCACGAGGGCAGGCGTCCATGCGGCACCCGCCAGCACGAGACCGTAGACCGCCGGAGAGAAGAAGTGGACGCTGCTGGTCACCGAGTCCAGGAACGGCCGCTCCTTCAGCCGCAGCGGTGGTGCGCTGTAGAACACGACGAAGAAGAGGCTCGCCGCCAGGACGAGCCACGAGGGCGGTGACCCGACGACGAGGAGATACGCGACGAAAGGCAGGCAGACGAGTCCGGATGCCCACAGGGTCACCCGGTGCATGCGCCGATCGAGCACGGCGCCGTGAGCGCCGCCCTTCCGCGGGTTGCGCAGGTCGGACTCGTAGTCGAACACGTCGTTGATGCCGTACATCGCGAGGTTGTACGGCACCAGGAAGAACAGCGTGCCGATCACCAGCGTCGCGTCGACCTCGCGGGTGGTCACGAGGTAGGCGGCGGCGAACGGATACGCGGTGTTGACCCAGCTGACCGGCCGCGAGGCGATGAGCAGCTGCCGGACGACACTGCCTGCGCGCAGCGGCGGGGCGGAGGTCACGAGCGCACCTCCGCGCGCGCGCCGGAGCGTGGCCCCAGGAGCGTGAACACCGCGGGCACCAGGAACGCCGCGCAGAGGGGGTATGCGAAGTCCTCGATCGGCGCCAGACCGATCCGCACGCCGGAGATGTGCGTGTCGGGGTAGGTGAAGAGCCCCGCGGCGATCATGAGGTTGTCGAACACGGCGGTGAGCACGATCAGGATGCCGGCGGCGACGGCCGACGCGATCATCCTGCGGGCGAACCCCGGGCGGCGGACGGTCAGCAGCGCGACGACCGCGGTGAGCGCGACGAAGGGCACCACGATGAGCGAGTAGGTCATCGTGCCGTCTCGGACCGCGGGACCGCGGCATCCGTCCGTCGCCGGGCGACGAGGCGCTCGGCGACGGACCATGCGACGAGCGCGAGATAGCTGAGGAACGCGAGGAAGACGGGTTCTTCCAGCGGAAGGTGCGGGGCGAGGTCGACGCCCACCAGGAGCACGCTGTCGCCTTTGAGGAAGACGCCGGAGGCGATGCCGGCCGCGTCCCACGCCAGGAAGAACGCCGTGCCGACCGCGACGGCGGCCGCGGTCCGTGCCGGTGCCCGCCAGGCGGCGAGGCGCCAGCGGCGGTCGACGAGCACGATGCCTGCGGCGCTGGCGAGGATCGCGAGCAGGTACACGCCCGGCACGATCACACCCTCGCCGGCTCTGCGAGGGGACCGGGGGAGCGATCCCCGCGCAGACGCTTGAGGACGAGTTCGGCGGAGATCAGGCACATCGGCAGCCCGATGCCCGGGAGGGTGGAGGCTCCGACGTACGAGAGCCCCGACACTTCGCGCGAGGCGTTGCGCGGGCGGAAGAGCGCGCTCTGTCCGAGGGTGTGCGCCAGCCCGAGCGCGTTGCCGCGCCACGCGCCGAGGTCGTCGGCGAAGTCTCCCGGTGCCACCGTCCGGCGCACGACGATGCGGTCGGCCAGATCCGGGATCGCGCACCACCGGGAGATCTGGGCGATCACCCGGTCGGCCGCGGTCTCGATCCCCGGGTCGCCGTCGCCGTCGATGCCCCCGTGCCCGAGCAGCGGATCTGCGGGCACGGGGACGAGCACGAAGAGATTCTCGTGCTCCGGCGGCGCCACGCTGGGGTCCGTGGCGCTGGGACGGCAGATGTAGAGCGAGGCCGGCTCGGGGATCCTCGGGCGGGCGCCGAAGATGTCGGCGAAGTTGCCGCGCCAGTCACGGGCGAACAGCAGCGTGTGATGGGCCAGTTGGGGCAGCCGGCCTTCGACGCCCAGCATGACGAGGAGGGCGCCGGGGCTGGGTGTGCGCCGGCGCCACCACTCCTCGGGATAGGTCTGCTCCGCGCGGGCGAGCAGGCGCGTCTCGGTGTGGTGCAGGTCCGCCCCCGAGACCACGAGGTCGGCGGGAACGCGATGCCCGCCGGCGAGCTCCACGCCGGTCGCGGCTCCGCCCGCGGTCGTGATCGCGGTGACTCTCGCGTTCGTCTCGATGGCGACGCCGGATGCCTCCGCCAGGCGAGTGATCGCCCGCACGAGCTCGCGGAACCCGCCGCGCGGGTACAGCACGCGGTCGCCGAGGTCGAGATGGCTCATCAGGTGGTAGAGGCTCGGCACGCCGTAAGGCGACCCTCCGAGGAAGACGGCCGGGTACTCGAGGATCTGCCGCAGTCGCGGATCGGCGAAACGGCGTTCCACGTGTCGGCCGAGGCTGCGGGTGAGCAGGGGCGCGAGGCGCGGCATCCGTCTCAGCAGGGCGGGGTCCCGCAGGCCCGCGGTGCTCTCGTACGTGTCGTACAGGAAGCGGGAGACCGCGAGCTCATAGGCGTCGGCGGCCGAGTCGAGGTAATCATCGAGGCGAGCGCCGGCGCCGGGCTCGACGCTTTCGAACAGGGCCGTGGCGGCCTCGCGTCCGGAGCGCACGTCCAGCGCGGCGAGCTCCGTCGCCGGATCGGAGTACACCCGATACGCGGGGTCCAGCGGTACGAGGTCGAGTTCGCGCTCGGCGCTCGTGCCCAGCAGCCGGAAGAAGTGCTCGAAGACCTCGGGCATCAGGTACCAGCTGGGGCCCGTGTCGAAGCGGAACCCGTCCTGCTCCCAGGAGCCGGCACGGCCGCCGAGCTCGTCTCGCGCCTCGAACAGGGTCGTGTCCCAGTCCTCGGCCGCCAGCAGCGCCGCGGCGGCGAGGCCGCCGACACCGCCGCCGATGACCACCGCGCGCCGCGGCCCGTCGCCAGGGGTCATGCCCGCACCTCCCGCGGAGCGAAGCCGAGCAGCGCGCGCGCCGCGAGACGTGCCTTCACCGTGTCGGGGACGCGCACCCGCGCGTCGGCGCGGTCGCTGGCGCGCAGACGTGCCGCGAGTTCGGCGAAGAGGTCGTGCGCGGCGGTCACCGCGCGCCGGCAGTCGGCGGGGAGCGCGGGGATCGCCCGCGCCGCGATCGCGAGATCCGCGTCGATGCGATCCAGGACCACTGCTCGCTCCCCATCGGCCGAGAGACCGAGGTAGTCGCGTCCGAGCACGTCCTCGTCGTGCTTCAGGTCCCGCAGGAAGTTGACGTCCTGGAACGCTGCGCCGAGGCGGCGGGCGCCGTCGACGAGCTCGGGCGACGGGGCGACCGGATGCTCGGCCCCCGCGTTGACGAACACCTGCAGGCACATCAGCCCGACGACCTCGGCCGACCCGTACACATAGCTGTCGTGCGACGCCGCGTCGTGGCTGCGCGTGCGCAGATCGGTGCGCATCGAGGCGAAGAACGGGCGGATGAGATCGGGCCCGATCGCGCATTCCCGCGCGGTGCTCGCGAACGCGTGCACGATCAGATTCGCGCTGAAACCCCGCTCGATGGCTGCCAGCGTCTCCTGCTCGAGCTCGTCGAGCACCTCGCCCGCGGCGTCCGCGGAAAGACCCGCCTCCTCGGCGGGGCCGTCGACGACCTCGTCTGCGACGCGCACCAGGGCGTACACGGTCCGCACGTGAGGACGCGGCCGCGGGCCGAGAAGACGGCACGCGAGCCCGAACGATGTCGAGTAGCGCGCGATCACGGTGGCCGCGGCATCCGCTGCCGCCTGATCGTAGAGCGCGAGGCCCGCGCGCGGGCCGGTAAGTGCGCCGCTCACGGGATCCGCCGTTCGATGCCGTCGGCGAGGTCGCGCAGCAGGGCGCCGGCGCGATCGGGGAGTGCGGGATCGAGCGACGCGGCCCGGGCTGCTGCGAGCGTCTCGGCCACGAGCCGGGCCAGCCGCTCGCGGGCACCCGTCTGCTCCAGGACGAGCTGCGCCTCGCGCACGGCGACCGGACCCGTCCGCGCGAGAGCGAGAGCCTGGTCCACACGATGCGCGGCCCCGGCCTCGCGCGCGAGGGCGACGAGAGGGGTGTGCTTGTTCTCGCGCAGATCGGGCCCGGTGTCGCGACCGGTCTGCGCGGTGGTCCCGAACGCGCCGATGAGGTCGTCGACGAGTTGGAAGGCGAGCCCGAGACGTCCACCGGCGTCGCCCAGGACTCGCAGAGCGTCGGGATCTGCGCCGCCCAGCAGCGCCCCGGCCTGCAGCGGCGCGCGGAACGTGTAGACCGCGGTCTTGTTGAAGGCGGTGTCGAGGGTGGCCGGCCTGGACGGATGCGTCGCCGCGACGCTGTGCTCGACGTCGGCGAGCTCGCCGGCGGCCGAGATCAGGATCGTGTCGTCCAGCAGCGTGAGGAGGCGGTCGCGGGTCGCGGGATCGGTGTGCGCCATGGCGACGAGGCGGAACGCCTCGTGCAGCAGGATGTCGCCGGCGAGGATCGCCGCCGCGTCACCGACAAGGGCCGCGCCCTCCGCGTCCGCGCCGCCGTCCTGCGCGCGCCGGCGGAACTCGCCGCCGATGTTGGGGACCCCGCGTCGCATCGTGTCATGGTCGATGACGTCGTCGTGCACCACGAACGCCGTGTGCAGTAGCTCGAAGGCGGCCGCGACGGAGAGGGCGGCGGAGGCATTGGCGTCATCCGTGCGGAAAGCGTCGAAGGATGCGGTGACCAGGGCTGGCCGCAGACGCTTCCCGCCCTGCGCTGCACGCGTGATCGCGCCTCCGAGCGCACCGAAACCCGGCCCCAGTTCGGACGCGCGTTCGCGGATGCGCGCCAGCGCGCCGTCGATGGCGATGCGCAGGTCCGGGTCGTCCGCTGCGGGGATCATGACGCGCGTCTCTCGCCCGATGCGGTGTCGAACAGGTGCAGCTGCTGGGCCTGAAGCACCAGCCACGGACTGAACGCCCACGGCGTCGCCTCGAGCGACAGGGCGAGCGCGCCGGGTTCGACCCAGCGTGCATCGAGCGCCTCGAGGGGGTTGAGGACTGGCTCGTCGTCCGTATAAGCGATGTATACGGGGCAGACCTCGTGCTCGACGATGCCGTTGGCGTCGGTCGCGCGGTAGCGGAAGAGGGGGAGCGCGACGCGAAGGTCGTGGAGGGTGAGCCCCAGCTCGAAATCCGCGTGGCGGCGGACGGCCGAGAGCACGGGCTCTGCAGGACGCGGGTGCCCGCAGAAGGAGTTCGTCCACACGCCTGGCCAGGTGCGCTTGGTGAGAGCCCGCCGGGTGATGAGGACCTGGCCGTCGCTGTTGAGCACGTGGCATGAGAAGGCCAGGTGCAGGGCTGTGTCGGGGCCGTGCACGCTCGATTTCGGGGCCGTGCCGATGGCGAGGCCCTCATCGTCGAGCAGAACGACTTGGTCAGTGTCGGGCATCCGATCACTCCTCTCAGATTGCTAGATAAACTAGCAATACCTCTTGTGCGATGCTACAACGGGTCGGAAGGAACTTCCACGATGTCCGAGCGCTGGGTGCCAGAGACGGAGCATGAGCACGCGGTGATGCGCGTGCTCACGTCCATCCGTGCTGTCAGCGACGCCATGGAGCGCATGCACAGCGGCATGAAGGGCGACATGGACATGAACGCCACCGATGTGGCGGCGCTCAGGCTCCTCATCATCCGCGAGCGGCAGTCGCGGTCGGTCAGTCCCCGCGACATCGCCCACCACCTGCGTATCTCGACGGCGTCGACGACGAAGCTGCTCGATCGCCTCGTCGAGTCCGAGCACGTCGAGCGTCGCCCGCATCCCAGCGACCGCCGGGGTCGGGTGGTGGTGCTCACCGAGGAGGCGCGGCACGCGTTCTTCCGCGTCTTCGGCGAGCGGCTGCGCGCCATGAGGTCGGTCGCGATGAACTACGACGAGGCCGAGCTCGAGGTGATCGCGCGGTTCCTGGACGACCTCAGCGGCGCGATGGACCCGCAGGACTGAGAGTCCGCTGCCACACCGCCGGTCTCGGGGCGGCGTAGACGAAGAAGAGGGTGTCCCACTGGACACCCTCTTCTTCTCTTCTGTTGCGGGGACAGGATTTGAACCTGCGACCTCTGGGTTATGAGCCCAGCGAGCTACCGAGCTGCTCCACCCCGCGGCACAAGAAGTAAGCCTAGCACGGGTTTTGAGTGGTCGTGACACGAGGGCGATTCGCTTGCCCCGATCGCGGGCCGCGGGCAAGGATGAACGCATGTCCACAGAGCGCGACGCCGGTCCACGAGACGATCGTGTGGACGGTCGCGACGAGACCCCGGAGGAGCGGGCCGACCGCAACTGGAGCGAGGTGCTGCAGGAGGTGCGCGTCCTTCAGACCGGTACGCAGATCCTGACCGGCTTCCTGCTCGCCCTCGCCTTCCAGCCGGCATTCGGAGACCTGACGGACCCTCAGCAGGCCTTCTATCTGGGACTCGTCGTCATGTCTGCGCTGAGTTCGATCGTCGCCCTCGCGCCGGTGGCTCTCCACCGGGCCCTCTTCCAGCAGCGGGCGAAGGCCGAGGTCGTGCGCTACGGCCACATCGCACTCGTCACCGCGCTCGGGACCGTCGCGGTGCTCCTCGTCGGTGTGGTGGCGTTCGTGTTCGACGTCGTCCTGGGCGGCGGGGCGTTCTGGTGGGCGCTCATCCCGCTCGGGCTGCTTGTCGTCGGACTCTGGATGGTCGTGCCGGCCGTCCTCCGCGCACGGCACCGTATGAACGGAGAACGACGATGACCGACACCTTCCCCGTCGGCGTGGCGCAATTCGCGCCGACGGCCGACACCGCGGTGAATCTCGAATCCATCGAGCAGCTCGTGGCCACGGCCTCCGCCCGCGGAGCGCGCGTCGTGGTCCTTCCCGAGTACTCGAGCTACTTCGTCGACCCGTTCGACGAGTCGCTCGCCGAGAACGCGCAGGAGCTGGACGGCCCCTTCGTGCAGGCGCTCGCGGCGATCGCCGCGCGACACGGCGTGACGGTCGTGGCGGGGCTGCTCGAGCGGGCGAGCGACGCCGCGCACGTGCGCAACACCGCGGTCGCAGTCGACGCGACGGGCTTGCTCGCCTACTACCGGAAGATCCACTTGTACGACGCCTTC
>Ga0160448_100815_pt1 | contig 10504 bp, 9 predicted proteins | sample HID1973M_E1MG_FD_108269 | JGI IMG/M metagenome (GOLD analysis project Ga0160448, IMG submission 108269) | Enriched mosquito-associated microbial communities from UW Madison campus, WI, USA - HID1973M_E1 MG | ecosystem: Host-associated > Arthropoda: Insects > Digestive system > Unclassified ...
ACGGACGAGGAGATCGTCGAGGGCGCCTGGGGCGCCGGCGACGTCTCGGCCGTCCCCGACCTGACCGGCGCGGGCGTCGGCGGCTACTGCGTGCCGAACGCCCAGCACGCCGTCCGCCAGGGCAAGCTGCTCGCGAAGAACCTCATCGCCGTGCTGCGGGGCGAGGTGCCTCGCGAGTACATCCACAAGAACCTGGGCGCCGTCGCAGGCCTCGGCCTCTGGGTCGGCGTGTTCCAGTCCGGCAACATCGCGCTCAAGGGCTGGATCGCGTGGCTCGCCCACCGCGGCTACCACGGCCTGGCGATGCCGTCGTGGGAGCGCAAGTGGCGCGTGCTGTGGGGTTGGTGGAACAACTTCTGGCTCGGCCGCGACATGGTGAACCTGTCGACCGTGCAGAACCCGCGCTACGTGTTCGAAGAGTTCGCCGCTCGCCCCCGCCCGCCGCAGCCGGTGGAGGCGCCCGCCGACAAGGCCGCCCCGGCGGCCGCGCCGGCGAAGAAGGCTCCGGCGCGCAAGGCTCCTGCCAAGGCCGCGACCGACGCCGAGAAGGTCGCCGCGAACTGACGTCGCCCGAATGCCGCAGACTCGTCTGAGAAGATGAGCCTGCGGCATTCGCGTTCGCGGCGGAGAGCGCACCGGCCCCCGTAGCCCAATGGCAGAGGCAGGCGACTTAAAATCGCTTCAGTCTGGGTTCGAGTCCCAGCGGGGGTACGTCCGCTACCTCTCGCCTTCCCGGAAAAGACCCGATAGCCTGGGCGAAACCGGCGAAGGGGCCCCGGCATGAGCGAGAAGAGCAGGAACGCACGCCGTGCGCACGACCGGGACGCTCCGAAGAGCGGCTGGTGGTGGAAGCTCACCGCCCTGTTCCTGGGTGTCCCGCCGATCGCCGTGTACGGTGCTGAAGACGAGGTCGAGCAGGAGCGCGCAGCGTCGGCGAAGGACTGATCCTCCTCAGGCGCGCCGGGCGGTCACCAGCAGGTACTCCCACGGCATCACACCGTCCTGAAGGAACCGGTCGCCGAGTTCGGCGATGTCCGCGTCCAGGGCCGCGACCTTCTCGGCGTCCGACGCGATGAAGGCGTACACCGCGATCGTCGGGCCGTAGTTGGCCTTCATGAAGTCGCGGAACCGCGCTCCGTCGGCGAAGCGGTCGACCCGAAGCTGCTGCTGGCTCGCCACGAGACCGGTGACGCGATCGCCGAGCAGCGTCGCGACGTGGTCGGCCAGACCCCACAGCGGGGCGGGCGACGCGCCGGAGGGGGCAGGCGGCGCGTACGGCTTCATCACCGCGAACAGCTGGCCGATGAACCCGTCGGGCGTCCAGCTGAGCACGCCGATCCGGGCACCGGGCCGTGCGACGCGGACCAGTTCGTCCGCGGCCTGCTGGTGGTGCGGGGCGAACATGACCCCGATGCTCGACATCACGACGTCGAACTCGCCGTCCGCGAACGGCAGCGCCTCCGCATCCGCGGTCTGCCAGCGAAGGGCGACGCCGTCCGGGGCGGACGAGCGGCCCGCCTCGAGCAGTCGCGGTGTCAGGTCTGTCGCGACGACGTCCGCGCCGCGCTCCGCGGCGGGGATCGCGGACGTGCCTGTGCCGGCAGCGACGTCGAGCACCCGCTCGCCGGCGCGGACGCGAAGCGCCTCGACGAGGATGCCGCCGAGAGCGCCGACGACTTCGTCGGCCACTGCCGGGTAGTCGCCGCTGGCCCACATGGCGGCGTGCTTGGCCTTGAGCGCGCGGTCCTCCTCGGTGGCTGTGATGGCATAGTGCGCGGTGAACAGTGACATGGTTCCTCCCGGTCGGTTGGGGTGATGGCACAACCGTAGGAAGCAGGCACCCGGTGCGGCATCGGCGCCGACGCGCAATCGCACAGCGACCGCGGCCGTGGCCGTGGCGGCTGACGCGTAGCGTCAGGTCTGGGAGAGAAGACGAGCGACAGCAGCCGTGCGTGCGGCGCGACCCTGCAGACCGAGCTTCGCGTAGACGTTCTGGAGATGGCGCTCGACCGTGCGGACCGACAGCACGAGGTCGGCCGCGATGCGTTCGTTGTCGTGGCCCGCAGCGGCCAGGCGCAGGATGTCCAGCTCGCGCGGGGAGAGCACGGCGGACGGGTCCGTCGCCGCAGGGTCGGCCTGCGGGAGCGCGCGGTCGGGGGCGAGGAACTCCGTCATCTCGCCCAGGAAGTGCGGCCACGCGGGCTCGTCCTCCAGCACGATGTGGTTGCTGCTGTCCAGCGCCACCAGACGCGCCCCGCGGATGCCCGCGGCGAGCTCGCGGGCGTGGCGGAAGTCGCTCATCTGGTCGCCGCGGCTGTGGATGACCAGAGTCGGCAGGTCGATCACCGCCATGCGGTCGCTGGAGTCGGTGACCTGGCGCTGGGCGCGCGCGTCGATCGCGGTCTGCGCGTCGACGGAGACCCGCTGCAGGTCGTCGAGCCAGCGCATCTGCTCCTCGGAGCCGCCGGGGATCATCATGCTGCTGAACACGCGTCGGAACTCGGAGGTGGGCCGCGCCCAGCCCACCCGGATCAGCGCCTCGAACGCCGCGTACATGTCGAGCTCCTCCGGCGTGGCTGCCGAATGGGCGCCGGCGTAGCTGCCGTAGAAGACGAGCCGCGTCAGACGATCGGGATGACGTGCGGCGTACTCGAGTGCGACCGGCCCGCCCTGCGCCATCGCGAGCAGGGCGAACCGCTGGAAACCGGCATCGTCGGCGACCGCCTCCAGATCCGCGACCCGCGCCTGGAGGCCGTGATCCGTGACATCGCGATCCGACAGTCCGTGGCCCCGCTCGTCGTACCGGATCACCGTCGCGATCCGCCCGAGGCCTTCCAGATAGTGGCGCCAGACCGGGCTCTGCCAGTCGAACTGCAGGTGGCTGAGCCAGCACGCGTCGATGAGGAGCGGCGGACCCGACCCGTGGACGGCGTAGGCGATACCAGTGCCGTCTGCCGAGCGCGCGAAACGGATGTTCTGCACGGTCTCGGCGCGGCCGGTGTCCACGCAGCCAGTGTAGGAGCGGCCCCTCGGCGTGGGTAGGCGTGCGCCCGGCGGCGCCGACTCCGCCTTCTCGCGACGCGAACGCCCGCCGTCCACAGCCGGTCATCGAATCCTCTCGCCGCACTCTAGGCTGGGGCGATGCGCACGCACCCGAAGCGAGCCGTATGAGCCTCGATCTGCTGTCCACGCCCACGGCGACGAAGCCGTGGGACCACCCCGCGTCCTATTGGGACGCCATGAGCCGCGCCCTCGCGGAGGTCAGCGGTCCCGTCGCCGCGATCAACGCCGACGCGCTGCGCTACAACGCGCTCGACCTCGTGGTTCGCGCCGGCGGCGTGCCGATCCGCGTAGCCAGCAAATCGGTGCGCGTGCGCGAAGTGCTCGACGCCGTCCTCGCGCTGCCCGGGTACCAGGGCATCCTCGCCTTCACGCTGCCCGAGGCGCTGTGGCTCGCCGAGACGATCGACGACATCGTCCTCGGGTACCCCACGGCCGACCGAGCTGCCATCGCCTCCCTGACCGCCGACGATGCCGCGGCGTCGCGTATCACGCTCATGGTCGACGACCTCGCGCAGCTCGACCTCGTCGACGCCGTGGCCGCGCCCGGCACGCGACCCGAGATCCGCGTCGCGATCGATGCCGACGCATCGTGGCGCGCTCCGGCACTCGGCCACATCGGGGTGCTGCGCTCGCCCGTGCACGAGGCCGCCGAGGTGGCGGCGCTTGCGCGCTCGATCGCCGCGCGCCCCGGATTCCGCCTCGTGGGTCTCATGATGTACGAGGCCCAGATCGCCGGTCAGGGAGATGCCACAGGATCCGGCGACGCCGTCATCCGGTGGATGCAGCGCCGCTCGGCCGCCGAGCTCCTGGACCGTCGCGCCGCGATCGTCACCTCCTTGCGCGACATCGCTCCGCTCGAGTTCGTCAACGGCGGCGGGACCGGATCACTCGAGCTCACGGCATCCGATCAGGCCGTCACCGAGCTCACGGCCGGAAGCGGCCTTCTCGCGGGGCATCTCTTCGACGGCTACCGGGCCTTCGACCCCGCACCGGCAGCCGCATTCGCGCTCGATGTCGTGCGAAAGCCCGCACCCGACGTCGCGACGGTGCTCGGCGGCGGATGGATCGCCTCGGGGCCGGCGCTGGACTCCCGTCAGCCCCGTGCGGTCTGGCCGGACGCGCTGCGGATGGCGCCGCGCGAAGGCGCAGGCGAGGTGCAGACCCCGCTGCGCGGCGACTCTGCCCGCGCGCTCCGGGTCGGTGACCGCGTGTGGTTCCGGCACTCCAAGAGCGGCGAGCTCGCCGAGCGCGTCGATCGGTATCACCTGGTCAACGGCGACACTCGCGTCGGGGAGGTGGCGACCTACCGCGGCGAGGGGAAGGCGTTCCTGTGACCCGTCCGGGTGGCGTGTGGCGAAACTGGGCGCGCACGGAGTCGGTGCGGCCGCAGCGAGTGGAGTTCCCCCGCACCGTTGCGGCCGTGCAGCGCGCGGTCGCCGCCGCGGCGGCGCAGCGCATGCCCGTCAAGGCCGTCGGCGCCGGGCACAGCTTCACCGGCATCGCGGTGGCGCCGGGAGCGCTGCTCGAGCTCCGCGATCTCAGCGGACTCGTATCTGTCGACGTCGACCGGGCTCGGGTGACCCTCCTCGCCGGCACGCGCCTGCACGAGATCCCCGCCCTGCTGGCGCCCTACGGCCTTGCGATGGAGAATCTGGGCGACATCGACCGCCAGTCGATCGCCGGAGCCATCTCGACCGGCACCCATGGCACGGGGGAGCGGTTCACCGGCATCGCGGGACAGGTCGTGGGCGCGAGGCTGGTGACGGCGTCGGGTGACCTGTTCACCGTCGACGAGGACGAGAATCCCGAACTGGTGCCGGCGGTCGCGCTGGGCCTGGGCGCCCTCGGCATCCTGGTGGAGGTGACGCTGCAGTGCGTCCCCGCCTTCGTCCTGCATGCTGTCGAGCAATCCGAGAACCTCCAGGGCGTCCTGGGCGCGCTGGCCGAACGGACGGCGGCGGCGGACCACTTCGAGTTCTACTGGTTCCCCCACACCGACCGTGCCATGACGAAGACCAACATGAGACTCCCCGAGAGCGCTCCCCGGCACCCGATTCCCCTCGTCGGCAAATGGATCGACGACACGCTCGTCGGTACCGGCGCCCACCAGGTCGCCTGTACGGCGGGCGCGACGATCCCGGCGCTCGTGCCGCCGATCAACCGGCTGTCTGCCAGGATCTGGGGGAACCGGGAGTTCACGGATGCCTCGGCCCGCGTCTTCGCCACCAACCGGTCCGTCCGGTTCCGCGAGATGGAGTACGCCGTGCCCGTCGAGAACCTGCGACCCGCGTTCGACGCGATGCGCACGCTCATCGAGGAGCGCGGGTGGCGGATCGGCTTCCCCGTCGAGGTCCGGGTCGCGGCGGCCGACGACCGCTGGCTCTCCACGGCGCACGGTCGCGACTCCGGGTACATCGCCGTGCACCGATACTGGCGTGAGGATCCGACGGAGTACTTCGAGGCCGTCGAGGAGATCATGCTCGGCTTCGAAGGGCGCCCGCACTGGGGCAAGATGCACACGCTCAGCGCCGACGCGCTGCGCACGCGCTACCCCCGCTTCGACGACTTCGTCGCGCTGCGCGACCGCCTCGACCCGGATCGGCTGTTCCGCAACCCCTACCTCGATCGCGTACTCGGTGGGTAACGGCTGAGAGTCGGGGAATACCCCACATGCGAGGGGGTTTCGCGTCGGTAGGATGAGGTCACTATCGAACGGAGCCTCGGCAATGGAATGGCTGATCCCAGTCCTCATCGTGGTGGCGCTCGTCGTCATCGTCGGCATCTACCTCTGGGCGACCTACAACTCCCTCGTCCAGCTGAACGTGCGAGTCGATGAGGCGTGGAGCGACATCACCGTGCAGCTCAAGCGACGAGCCGACCTGCTGCCGAACCTGATCGAGACGGTGAAGGGCTACGCCGCGCATGAGAAGGCGGTGTTCGAGAACGTCACCCGGGCGCGCGCCGAGACGCTGTCGGCCTCCGGGCCCGCCGAGGCCGGCGTGGCGGAAGGACACCTCCAGCAGGCGCTGAAGTCGCTGTTCGCCGTCGCCGAGGCCTATCCGCAGCTGCAGGCGAGCCAGAACTTCCTGCAGTTGCAGTCCTCGATCGTCGACACCGAAGACAAGATCCAGGCATCGCGCCGGTTCTACAACGGCGGCGTGCGCGAGCTCAACACGAAGATCAAGGTCTTCCCGAACAACCTGTTCGCACGCAACCTCGGCTTCCACGAGCGCGAGTTCTTCGAGGTGATCGACGGGGCCGCGATCTCCGAGCCGCCGCGCGTGCAGTTCTGACGACACCCGTGTCGGGTGCCGGCGGTAACGTCGGGCCATGGTCCACCGGCTGACACGCGAGGAGGCGCGCCGCATCGCGGTGCGTGCGCAGTTGCTGACGGTCCCTGGACCCGCGGGTGTCGTAGAGACGGTCGACGCGCTCACCGTCGTCAACATCGAGCCCACGGCGGCGATCGCGCCGAGCGCCGACCTCATCCTGTGGAGCAGGCTCGGCTGGCCCTACCAGCCGGCAGACCTCGTGCGCCTCGTCGAGGAGGACCGTGCGGTGTTCGAGTGGGGCGGGTTCTACCGCGTCATGACCGATCTGGCCCTGCTCGTACCCGAGATGCGCCGTCGGCCGCAGTCCGCGCAGGCGCGCGAGTGGCTGGCCGCGAACGACGGGTTCCGTCGCGAAGTGCTCGCGCGGCTGCGCGCCGACGGGCCGCTGCGCGCGGCCGACATCCCCGACACGGCCCAGGTGTCGTGGCGCTCGTCAGGGTGGACGAACAACCGCAACTCGATGCAGCTCCTCGAGATGCTGGTGCTGTGCGGCGAGGTCGCGATCTCGTCGCGCGATGCCACGGGGCGCCTGTTCGACATCGCCGAGAGGGTCTACCCGGCCGAGGTGCCGCAGCTGACGGAAGAGGAGGCCGCGCGAGAGCGTGCGGAGCGCAGGCTCGCGGCGCTGGGGATCGCGCGCGCCAGAGGGGTCGCGCAGCCCTTCGAGCCCATCGACGTCGGCGAGGTCGGTGAGGAGGCGGTGGTCGAGGGTGTCGACGGGGTTTGGCGGGTCGATCCCGATGCGCTCCCTGCCGCCGACTTCGCCGAGCGCACCGCTCTGCTGTCGCCGTTCGACCGCCTCGTGTTCGATCGGCGCAGGCTCGAGGAGCTGTTCGGCTTCGAGTACCTGCTCGAGATGTACAAGCCGGCGGCACAGCGGCGGTGGGGCTACTTCGCGCTGCCGATCCTGCACGGCGACCGCTTCGTCGGCAAGCTCGATGCCAAGGCCGACCGCAGGGGCGGTGTGCTGCGTGTGCACGCCGTACACGAGGACGAGCCGTTCTCAGAAGAGGTCAGGGATGCGGTCGACGCCGAGATCCACGACCTCGCGCGATGGCTCGGGCTCGAGGTGGTCGGCCCGGAAGGTCGCTGACGCGGCCGTGCCGGCTTCGTCGCTCGCTATCAGCTCGCCAGCTCATCCCCGCCGAGGTCGGGCGCTTCGACCTCGGGTTCGTCTGAGGCGAGCGCGACGGGCTGCGCCGGTCCGGCGTCGTGACGGGCGGCGTCGGGCATGACGTGCGCGAGGTCGTCGGTGGCATCGCCCCAGCGAGAGACCGAGATGCGCTCGAGCCCCTGCCAAGCCGCCGCGAGCCGGAGTTCGTCGGCCAGGCGGGAAGCGGCCTCCGCGGGCCGCCCGTGCTCCCACCATGCCGATTGCACCAGCAGCGCCGAGCCGGCGCGGTCGGCCTTGAGATCGACGCGGCCGACGATGTCATCGCCGACGAGCACCGGCAGAGAGTAGTAGCCGAAGCGACGCTGAGGCGCCGGTGTGTAGATCTCGATGCGGTACTCGAAGTCGAACAATCGCTCGGCGCGATCGCGGAACCACACCACCGGGTCGAAAGGCGTCAGGATCGCGGCGGCGTCGATTCGACGTGGGATCACCGTCTGGGCGTGCAGCCAGGCTTTCGCGGGCCGTCCGGCGGTGGTCCAGCCCTCGACCGCCACCGGGTGCAGCTCGCCCGCATCGACGAGGTCGTCGAGGGCGCTCGTCACCGCCTTGCGGTCGGCGATGCGCCAGTAATCCGCGATGTCGGCGGCGGTCGCGATGCCGTAGGCGCGGGCCGCGCGGCGAACGAGCTCTCGGATGGCCTCGTCGCGGGGGACCGGCGCGTCGAGCACGTGATGCGGGATCACCTGCTCCGCCAGCGCGTACCGCCGCTCGAATCCGCGACGGCCGGCGATGGCGACCTCGCCGAACAGCCACAGATGCTCGAGCGCGTGCTTGACGACATCCCAGTCCCACCACGGGCCGCGGGCGGCCTTCTTCGCATCGTGTTCGATCTGCGCCGGTCGCAGAGGTCCGCGATCGGCGAGTTCGGCCCGCACCCAGTCGACGATCTCGCGATTCGTGTCGAACCACCCGCCGGGTGCCCCGCCGTACTTCGCGCGCATCGCCTGCATGCGGAAGTCGAACAGGCCCCAGTCCTCGGCCGGGATGAATGCGGCCACGTGAGCCCAGTACTCGACGTACGGGGAGCGCTTGGCGAACAGCAGGCGGTCGAGCGCGGCGGTGTCGTAGGCGCCCACGCGCGAGAACAGCGGCATGTAATGGGACCGGGCGAACACGTTGACCGAGTCGATCTGCAGCGTCGCCATGCGCGCGAGCGCGCCGTTGAGCTGCCGGGTGCCTGCCGCCGTGGACGGCCGCGGCCGCCCGAACCCCTGGGCCGCGAGCGCGATGCGGCGTGCTTCCGGGGCGCTGAGTGAGGACTTCACGCGCGTCAGCCTAGCCATCGGGTCCGACACCGTCGGAGCGGGTCGGTTCATGACCGCCGCGGAATGCGACGCGCCTAGACTGGCCCAATGAGCGGATCGGACGAAAAGCCCCGCGGCTCCATCTTCGACGCAGTCCGCGACCGCAGCCGGGTGGTCTCCACCGAGACGTCGGCCGCCGTTCCGCGCGGCCTCCGGGTCGCGACCGCTTACTCGTGGCGCCTCATCGTCGTGGCCGCCGCGGTCGGCGTCGGCGTGTGGCTCGTCATCCAGCTGAAGCTCCTGGTGATCCCCCTCCTGGTCGCGATCCTCATCACCGCGCTGCTGTGGCCGGCGTTCTCCTGGATGCTGCGCCGCCGGGTGCCCCGATGGCTCGCCATCGTCATCTCCGTCGTGGGGACCGTCGCGATCGTCACCGGGCTCCTCTGGCTCGTGGTGTGGCAGATCATGCAGCAGTGGGACTCCGTGCAGGCCAGCACGGTCGCCGCGGTCGGGCAGTTCCGGCAGTACCTCATCGATGGGCCGCTGCACCTGAGCGAGGAGCAGATCGACGATCTCCTCGCGCAGGGCTGGGCGTTCCTCCAGCAGCAGGCCGAGCTCCTGTGGTCGGGCGCGCTGGCCATCGGATCCACCATCGGGCACGTCGTCACCGGTGCCGTGCTGGCGTTCTTCATCCTGCTGTGCCTGCTCGCCGACGGCGCCGGCATCTGGCGCTGGACCCTCCGGCTGTTCCCGAAGAAGGCACGCCCCGCGGCCGACGGCGCCGGGCGCGCAGGCTGGATCACGGTCGTCAACTACGCGCGCACCCAGCTGCTGGTCGCCACGATCGACGCCGTGGGCATCGGGCTCGGTGCCGCTCTCCTCGGGGTCCCCCTCGCGATCCCCGTCGCGGTGCTCGTCTTCCTCGGTGCATTCGTCCCGATCGTCGGTGCCGTCGTGACCGGCGCGGTCGCCGTGTTCCTCGCGCTCGTCTACAACGGTCCCTGGATCGCGCTGTGGATGCTCGTGGTCGTCCTCGGCGTGCAGCAGCTCGAGGGCCATGTGCTGCAGCCGCTCCTGATGGGCTCCGCCGTGAAGGTCCACCCGCTCGCCGTCGTTCTCGTGGTGGCAGGCGGCGCCATGATCGCGGGCATCCCGGGCGCCCTGTTCGCCGTACCGCTGGCCGCCTTCGTCAACGTCGTCGCGGTCTACCTTGCCGAACGCGCATGGGAGACCGGCGCCAGACCCACCGGGGACCTCATCTGGAGCACTGTCCCACGGTCGAGGAGAGTCCGCTCGTGACCACAGCCATGTCCGCCGACCAGGCCCCGCACGCCGCCGACGCGCCAGGGCCGGTGCCTGCCGTCCCCACCCTCGCGGACTTCGAGGACGCCGCCGCCACCCTCGCGGGCGTCATCTCGCGCACACCGCTGGACGAATCGCAGCACCTGTCGGACGTCCTCGGCGTCCCGGTCCATCTCAAGCTCGAGAACCTGCAGCGCACGGGGTCGTTCAAGATCCGGGGTGCGACCTATCGGCTCTCCCGCCTCACCGCCGAGGAGCGCGCCCGCGGCGTCGTGGCGGCCTCAGCCGGCAACCACGCGCAGGGTGTCGCCCTCGCGGCCAAGGCGCTCGGCATCCACGCGACGATCTTCATGCCGCTGGGCGTCCCGGTGCCGAAACTGCTCGCCACC
>Ga0160448_100824_pt1 | contig 10441 bp, 10 predicted proteins | sample HID1973M_E1MG_FD_108269 | JGI IMG/M metagenome (GOLD analysis project Ga0160448, IMG submission 108269) | Enriched mosquito-associated microbial communities from UW Madison campus, WI, USA - HID1973M_E1 MG | ecosystem: Host-associated > Arthropoda: Insects > Digestive system > Unclassified ...
AGTTGCCGCCCGCACTCGCGCAGGCCGCGCCGCTGATCGCCAGCAACGAGGCCGACGGCATACCGCGTCTGGACTTCACCCAGCCCGAAGCGCGCCGCATCGTCAGTGGCATCTACGAAGATCTGGCCGCCAACTCGTACATCGCCGGCCTGCTCTTCCACGATGACGCCTATCTGCGTGACACCGAGTTGCCGGCCCTGGGCCAGGGCGACACCCAGGCGCGCACGCAGGCGCTGATCGACTTCACCCTGCAACTCAAGGCCAGCGCCGAAAAGTGGCGGCCCAAGCTCAAGACCGTGCGCAATCTGTACGCGCGACCGGTGCTGGAGCCGGCCAGCCAGGCCTGGTTTGCGCAGCGCCTGGATCTGTTCAACCACGCCTACGACTACACCGCGCTGATGGCGATGCCGTGGATGGAAGGCAGCGGCAAGCCCGAAGCCTGGCTGGACGAGCTGGTGGGCGCGGTGCGCGCGCACGACCCGCAGTTGTCGCAGACGCTGTTCGAGCTGCAGACGGTGGACTGGAACACGCGCAAGCCGATTCCGGGCGAACGCATCAACGCCATCATCCGTCGCCTGCAAGCGCAGGGCGTGCGCCATCTGGGCTGGTATCCGGATGATTTCATCGGCGACCACCCGCGCCTGCCGGATGCGCGCGCGGGCATGTCCGCACGCAACTTCCCCTACGAGGAGCGCTGAGCCATGGACCTGCTCACGATCCTGTTCCAGTTCGCCTTCCTCTATCCCATCGTGATGTCCTTCTTCTGGATGTCCGGCGGCCTGTACTACTACGTCCGCCGCGAGCGCCATGCGCGGCGGCGCACGGATCCGCCACCGCTGGCCGAGTACCCGCCGGTGACCTTGCTGATCCCCTGCCACAACGAAGGCGACAACGCCGAGGAAACCATCGGCAGCGCACTGCTGCAGAAGTATCCGGACTTCGAAGTCATCGCCATCAATGACGGCAGCACTGACCACACCGCCGACGTGCTCAACGCCCTGGCCGCGCGCCACGAGCGTCTGCGGGTGATCCATCTGGATCGCAACCTGGGCAAGGCCAATGCCTTGCGCATGGGCGCGCTGGCGGCCAAGTCCGAGTACCTGGTCTGCATCGATGGCGACGCCCTGCTCGACGAATACGCCACCCATTGGATGATCTCGCACCTGACCTCCGGTCCGCGCGTGGGCGCGGTCACCGGTAATCCGCGCATCCGCAACCGCTCCACCTTGCTGGGCAAGCTGCAGGTCGGCGAGTTCTCCTCGATCATCGGCATGATCAAGCGTGCGCAACGCGTGTACGGACGCATCTTCACCGTGTCCGGCGTGATCAGCGCGTTCCGTCGTACGGCACTGCATCGCATCGGCTACTGGGCCGATGACATGGTCACCGAAGACATCGACATCAGCTGGCGTCTGCAGCTGGATCATTGGGACATCCGCTACGAGCCCAATGCGCTGTGCTTCATCCTGATGCCGGAGACCCTGAAGGGCCTGTGGCGGCAACGTCTGCGCTGGGCACAGGGCGGCGTGGAAGTGCTGCGCCGGCACGGCAAGGCGCTGTTTGACTGGCGCAAGCGGCGGATGTGGGGCGTCCTGGCCGAGTACCTGCTCAGCGTGCTGTGGGCCTACACCATGCTCGGCATCATCGTGCTGTGGCTGCTGGGCAAGTTCATGCCGCTGCCGCCGTCGCTGTACATCCACACCATCCTGCCGTCGTGGCATGGCGTGATCCTGGCGATGGTGTGCATGCTGCAATTTGCCAGCAGCATCATCATCGACCGCCGCTACGAGACCGGCGTGGGCCGCAACTACTTCTGGATGATCTGGTACCCGATGGCGTACTGGTTGCTGAGCCTGTTCACCACCGTCGTCGCCCTGCCCAAGACCCTGCTCAAGCCGCGCGGCAAGCGCGCCACCTGGGTCAGCCCTGATCGAGGTATCCGATGAAGTTCGACTCGCGCCTGATCCACAAGCCGCATGCACAGCCGCGCCTGAAGCGTGCGGCCTGGGGCTTTGTCACTGTCGCCTTCTGGGGCGTGTACATCTACCTGTGGCTGCCGCTGGTCACGCTGATCCTGTGGCTGCTCGGCGTGCGCACGGCATTCTTCGAGTTGTACAGCCGCCAGCACCAGGTGGAGCCGTTCGTGCTGCTGTCGATCCCGCTGATCGCCGCGGCCTGCGCCTGCGCCCTGATCGCCTGGGCCGAGTACAACCGCTACCGCTTTGCCGCCAAGGATCGGCGCAGTCCGCAACGCGATGTCACTCGACACGACGTCGCCGAGCGTATGGGCGCCAGCATTGCCCTGGCCGATGAACTGGCCGACGCCAAGGTGGTGTTGTTGCGCATGAATGACCGCGCCGAACCCGTGTCGCTGCTGCGCCTGCCCGGCGTCGCCTGACAGGCGACCGGTGGCTACACCGCGATATCGCTCACCAGCCGGGGTGCGCCTGGCACACTGGATTCGCCCAGCGCCTCGCGCGCTTCGCGCTCAATAACCTGGCACAGCTGCGAAATGGGCACGTTGGCGCCGCCCTCGAACGGGTTCTCAGTGCTCTCGCCGACCTGATCCAGCGAGGTATACATCCACGAAATCAGCAGGCTCAGCGGAATGCCCAGCCAGACCATGTGGCCCTGCGCCCAGCTGCCACCGACGACCTCGTTGAGCCGTTCGAACTCGCCGATCATGCCGAACGGCAGCAGGAACACCATGATCCTGACGAACAGCGAGTTGATGAAGGCGTGCTGGCGAGGGATCGGGAAGTTCTTGATCCGCTCGCTGCGACCTTGCAGGTCGATCAACTCGCGCACCATCTTGTGCAACTCGCTGAACTGCGCCGGGCTGATGCTGCCCTGCGCCTGCAACGCGCGCAGATCCTGGCCTTGCAGGTTCAACACCTGCACGGCGTGGTTGTCGCTGGCCAGTACGAGCGCAGCTTCCTCGCGCGGCAGGTAGCGTGCCAGCTCGGACTGCAGCGTCTGCTCGCGCTCGGGCACCTGGTAGTGCTTGCGGTACTCGACGTTGTAGGGCTTGTTCTGGTTCTCCCAGGGCTTGGCCTGGCGCATCTGGTGGCGCAGCGCGGCCAGCCAGCCCAGGTGGCGATAGACCAGGCGTTCGGCGATGCGCGGGTCGGACAGATAGTCGCGGCTCATCGCCGCCCAGGCACGGCTGCTGCTGACAATCGATGACCAGATCTGCTGTGCTTCCTGCATGCGCAGATAGCACTGCGAGTTCTTGAAGCCGGCCGACAGCGCCACCGTCGCGCCCAGCAGGAACACCACGCCCCAGGGGATGGCCAGCCACTTCCAGCCAACCACCTGGTACAGCACCACCGGCAGCACGCTCAGCACCGCCAGCACGTAGATCGAGCGCCGCGTCCACAGCAGGAACTCGGGCAGCTTGTAGGATTTTCCGGTATGCATGAGCGCTCTCCGTGAGTGGCGGCCTGCCGCGGGTTGGGCGATGACAGTTCTGGATCAGGCCTGCTCGCGCGGTGCGTAGCGGGCGAATTCGGACTGCTGCAGCCAATGCTCGAAGTTCAACGCGCCCTGCCAAGCCGGCGCCTGCGCCGGTACCAGCGTGTCGTTCTGCAATGCGGCGCCGAAGTAGCGCGCCTGTGCGTCGCTGACCACCTCGCGCGGATCCTGGATGATGCTCATGAAGCGCTGCGCCAGATCCGACAGCGACTCACGCTCCGGGCCTGCGATCTCGACGATGCCATTGGCCGGCGCCTTCAAGGCCACTGCTGCCACCGCCTCGGCCACGTCCTCCGACGCAATGGGCTGCACCAGTGCGGTGGGCAGGCGCACCGTGGCGCCGTCGGCACTGGCCTTGATGATGCCGGGCAGGAATTCGAAGAACTGGGTGGAGTGGATGATCGTGTACGGCACACCTGAATCGCGGATCAACTGCTCCTGTGCAATCTTGCCGCGGAAGTAGCCACTCTCGGCCAGCTTCTCGGTACCCACCACCGACAAGGCCACATGATGGCGCACGCCGGCCTTGGCCTCGGCGCCCAGCACGTTGTGACCAGCGCGGGTAAAGAAGTCGAGCACCGCCGCATCTTCGAACGACGGCGAGTTGGCCAGATCAATCACCACATCGGTGCCGGCCATCGCCGCGTCCAGGCCCTCGCCGCTGAGGATATCCACGCCGGTGGATGGCGCGGCCGCGATCGCCTCGTGCCCCTGATCGCGCAGGCGCGCCACCACCTTGCTGCCAATCAGTCCGGTACCGCCAATGACGACAAACTTCATGATCGTTCTCCTGCTTGCGTGGGGATTCTTGAATGCTAGGCATGCGTCGGGCTGACCAGTAGCCCTGCGCGCGGACCCAGGCTGTTGCCCTGCGCGCATCAATCGTCGGCGCGCAGCGTCAGGCCGCTTCGGCCACTGCGTTGCTCCACCCGGGTGTGCAATCCAGATCCAGCGCACGTACGCGCTGACTGATGAAATCAATGAACACGCGGATCCGCTTGGGTTGCTGGCGCCGGCTCAGGTAGCAGAGATAGTGGCCGCGATCGGTCGGCGCGAAGGCTGGCAGGCAAGCCACCAACGTGCCGGCGCGCAGCGCATCGCAGACCTGATAGGCCGGCAACTGCGCCAAGCCCTGCCCGTCCATCACCGCGCGTAGGGCCAGGTCATCGTCGTTGATGACGATGTCGCCTTGCGGTTGCAAGGTCAGCGCTCGCCCTTGCTGGCGGAAATCCCAGGGTTGCAAGCGACCATTGGCCAGGCGGCGATTGATGCAGGCATGGGCTTGCAGCTCCTCCAGAGTGTTGGGCAGGCCGTGCGCCTTGGCATAGTCGGGCGAGGCGCAGACCAGCAACTGCATGGGAACAATCTGTTTGGCGATGATCTGGCTGTCATCCAGGCGACCATCGCGAAAGGCCAGGTCGACGCGGTCCAAAGCCAGATCGTCGCTGCGGTCATCGAGCATCAGTTCAATGGCCACCTCCGGATACAGGCGCCGGAAGTCGATCATCAGCGGCGCCAACACCTTGCGGCCAAAACCGTGACTGGCGCGAATGCGCAGCAATCCGCGCGGCGGGCCTTCGCGCAAATCGCGCATTTCTTCCAGCGCATGCAGGATGCGCTCGACCCCAGGCCGGCAATTGTCGAAGAACAGTTCCCCCTCGCTGGTCAACGAGGTGGATCGCGTGGTACGCGAGAACAATCTCGCACCCAATTGCGCTTCCAGCTTCTGCACGCTACGGCTGACCGCCGAACGTCCCACACCCAGCCGATCCGCGGCCTTGGCAAAACTGCCTTCGGTAGCCACGGTGATGAAGGCGACCACGCCGGCATAGCTGGCGGAGAAGCTGCACGGGAGTTGCTGTTGCTGCAGGTTGGGCAGGCTGGCAATGGCATTCATGGCGGGGGAAGCCTCTCGGGTTCGTCGCGCAACGGCAGCCGCGCGAGCGCGGTTTGTCGGGCGAGGTGGACGTGCTGGCGGCAGGCATCGGGCGATTGACCGATGAGCAGGGCGATGTCGTCGTGTTCCAGGCCAAAGAAGTCGTGCAGCAGGAAGGCCGCACGCACGTCGGGCTGCAGCGCGTCCAGCGCAGTCTGGAACTCGCACCAAATCTGCTCGGCCTGGGTGGGCGTTTGGCCGTTGTCAGGTGGCTGTTGGCGACTCGTCATACAGCTAGGTCGCGGCAGCGCGTCGGGTTGTGACATCCCCTTGGCGGTCGACGCGCATGTGAGCCGGAGCCTGCCTTTTGCTACCACCTGCTCTTGAACAAAGGCGATCTGTCCAAGCGGGGACAGGCCCCTGGCGACTGGGACTGGTGCCCTTACCAGGAGAGTCGCCGGTCGCGGGAAGAATAATTCCAGGCCCTGTCGCCAGGGGCCTGTCCCCGCTCCCCCGCAGCCCACCTGCTCTTAAGCACCCGCCACACGCACATCACCTGATTGATGCGCAAAGCGCAACACCGCGCAGCCTCCCACGCGTCTACCGCAATCATCCCGACACACCTAGATTGCCCAGCAGCCCGCCATCGCCAGCCCTCCCCTGCACGCACCCTGGAGCACACCGCCATGAGCCAACGTCTGGACTACCAAAAGCAATCCCCCGAACTGTTCAAGAAGTTTGTCGAGTTCAACATGAAGATGAAGGACTCGGCGATTGAACAACCCATCCGCGACCTGGTCGTGCTGCGCGCCTCGCAGCTCAATGGCTGTTCCTTCTGCGTGGACATGCACGTCAAGGAAGCCACCATCCACGGCGAACGCCCGCTGCGCCTGCACCATGTGGCCGCCTGGCGCGACTCCAGCCTGTTCGCGCCGCGCGAACGCGCCTGCCTGGCCTGGACCGAAGTGCTGACCCAATTGCCGCCGCAAGGCGTGCCCGACGACCTCTACGAACGCGTGCGCGGCCAGTTGTCCGAGCAAGAAATCAGCGACCTGACCTTCCTGATCATGGCCATCAACGGCTGGAACCGCATCAACGTCGCCTTCCGCGGGGAGCCCGGCAGCATGGACAAGGCCTGGGGCCTGGACAAAGCCCAGCTCAGCTGACCGACCGGCGTGCGCACCGATTGTGCCGCACCTGCGTCACAATCGGTCCTTCTGCCACGACCTGGTGGATATGGAAGACGCTACCGACACCTTCAGCCAACTCCGCCCGCGCCTGCTCGGGGTGGCCTATCGCATGCTCGGCTCACTGGCCGAAGCCGAAGACGTGGTGCAAGACGTCTGGCTGGGCTGGAACGAAGCCGAGCCTGCGCACATCACCGACCCCACCGCCTGGCTGGTCACCACCACCACCCGGCGTTCGATTGATCGCCTGCGCAAGGTGCGCGTGGATCGCGAGCACTACGTCGGCATCTGGTTGCCCGAGCCGGTGCTGACCGATGGCCCGCCCACGCCGGAGGAACTGCAGGAATCGGCCAGCGATCTGTCGGTGGCGTTCCTGACCGTACTGGAGCGACTGGCGCCGGAGGCGCGGGCGGCCTTTCTGCTGCGTGATGTGCTGGACGTGGACTATCCAGTGATCGCCGCGACCCTGGACAAGAGCGAGGCGGCCGTGCGGCAGATCGTGCATCGCGCGCGCAACCAGTTGCGTGAGCAGCGGCCGCGCTATGCGGTCTCGGCGCAGGCGCATCAGCGGGTGCTGCGGCAATTTGCCCAGGCCTGGTCCAACAGCGACTTCCAGGCCATGAAGGCCTTGATGGCCGATGAGGCCACCCTGATGGGCGACGGCGGCGGCATCGTCAACAGCTTCCCCAAGCCGATGGTCGGTGGGCTGCGCATCGCCCAATTGCTGTACGCCAGCACGCTGCGACCGGCGCGCGGCATGCGTATCGAGCTGGCCATGATCAACGGCCAGTTGGGCCTGCTGCGCTACTTTGGCGATCAGCTGGAGTCGGCACAGAGCTACGAGATCGACGGCGAGCGCATCGTCGGCATCAAGGTGCAGCGCAATCCGCACAAGTTGCAGCGTGTCATCACGCTGCAATCAGCCGCATTGCATTGATGTGTCTGGCGCGCGTCCCCTCCCGCCCTAGCCAGGGTCGCGCCGGCGGCATAAGGTGTGTGCGGGGAGGGGCGATCCTTCAACCGGCCAACGAGGACTAGCACATGCCTTTCATCAAGACCCAAGACAACACCGACATCCATTACAAGGATTGGGGCTCCGGCCAACCGATCGTGTTCCATCACGGCTGGCCGCTGTCAGGCGACGACTGGGATACGCAGATGCTGTATTTCCTGGGCAAGGGCTATCGGGTCATCGCCCATGACCGTCGCGGCCATGGCCGTTCCAGCCAGCCGGCCGGCGGCCACGAGATGGACACCTACGCCGCCGACGTGGCCGCGCTGACCCAGCACCTGGATCTGCGCGATGCCATCCACATCGGCCATTCCACCGGCGGCGGCGAAGCCGCGCGCTACGTGGCCCAGCATGGCGAAGGCCGGGTGGCCAAGCTGGTGTTGATTGGCGCAGTGCCGCCGCTGATGCTCAAGACCGAGGCCAACCCCGGCGGTCTGCCGCTGGAAGTGTTCGACGGGATCCGTGCCGGCGTGGCCAATGACCGCGCGGGCACCTACTGGGAATTCCCGCTGCCGTTCTACGGCTTCAACCGCCCTGGCGTGAAGGTGTCGGAGTCGGTTCGCGCCAACTGGTGGCGGCAAGGCATGATGGGTGCGGCCAACGCCCACTACGAGTGCGTGGCAGCGTTTTCGGCCACCGACTTCACCGAAGACCTGAAGAAGATCAGCGTGCCGACCCTGGTGATGCATGGCGACGATGATCAGATCGTGCCGATTGCCGACTCGGCGCTGCTGTCGGCCAAGTTGCTGCGCAATGCCACGCTCAAAGTCTATCCGGGCTTTCCGCATGGCATGTGCACCACCCATGCCGATGTGATCAATCCGGACCTGCTGGAATTTATCCGCAGCTGATCCTCGGGCGACACAGCTTAGAGCAGGTCAGGATGCCTGACCTGCCCTTCGCCACGGACCACGAAGCGTTCCACCGTCAGCGACTCGGCGCCCATCGGGCCGTAGGCATGCAGGCGGGTGGTGGAGATACCGATCTCCGCGCCCAGGCCCAGCTCGCCGCCGTCGCTGAAACGCGATGAGGCATTGACCATCACCACCGCCGAGCGCAGTGCCTGCACGAAGCGCTCGGCGTTGGATTCGTCGCGGGTGGTGATGACTTCGGTGTGGTCCGAGCCGTAGTGGCGGATATGGTCGATGGCTTCCTGCAGGTCGTTGACCACGCGCACCGCCAGAATCAGATCCAGGAACTCGGCGGCAAAGTCTTCGTCGGTGGCGGCACCGGCATGCGGGACGAACGCGCGGCCGGCATCGTCCACGCGCAATTCGACCCCGCGTGCACGCAGCGCCGCAGCCGCCTGCGGCAGGAAGGTCGGCGCGATGTCGCGATGGACCAGCAAGGTCTCCAGCGCATTGCATACACCCGGGCGCGAAGCCTTGCCATCCAGTAGCAAACGCAGCGACAACTCGGGATCGGCGCTGGCATCGACGAACAAATGGCAGACGCCCTTGTAGTGCTTGATCACCGGCACGCGCGCGTGCTCGGCGACGAAACGAATCAGCCCTTCCCCGCCGCGCGGAATCGCCAGGTCGACGATGTCGGTCAGTTGCAGCAGCGTCACCATGGTCTCGCGGCGCAAATCTTCCACCAGCGTCACTGCCGCTTCGGGCACGCCTTGTTCGCGCAGCGCGCGCTTGAGCGCGGCGGCAATGGCGGTGTTGGAGTGCAGCGCTTCGGAGCCACCGCGCAGAATCACGCCGTTACCCGCCTTCAGGCACAACGCGGCGGCATCGGCGGTGACGTTGGGGCGGGCTTCGTAAATCATCGCCACCACGCCCAGCGGCACGCGCACGCGTTGGATGCGGATGCCGTTGGGGCGGGTTTCTTCGCGCGTCACCAGGCCGACCGGATCCGGCAGCTCGGCCACCTCGCGCACGGCCTGGGCAATGCCGGCCAGGCGCTTCTCGTCCAGGCGCAGGCGATCGAGCATGGCGCCGCTGATGCCTTTTTCCTGCGCACCCGCCAGGTCGCGCGCGTTGGCGGCCAGGATTGCGTCGGCGTCGGCCAGCAGGGCGTCGGCCATGCCGCGCAGCAGATCATTCTTGGCCTGGGTCGACAGCTGCGCCAACACCTGGGCGGCGTCGCGGCATTGCAAAGCTTGTTGCTGGATGTCGGACATGGGGGAGCCGGGGAAGTGGGGGAACTCAGAACAGGATCAACACACTCAGATCACGACCAGATCATCGCGATGGATGATGTTCTCGCCGTAGCTATAGCCGAGTATGCCCTCGATCTCGCGCGAGTGGCGGCGCACCAGCCGGCGCACGTCGGCGGCCGAGTACTGGCTGACGCCGCGGGCAATGGTGTGGCCATCGCTGCCGCGCCGGATCTCGATCATGTCGCCACGGCGGAAGTCGCCTTCCGCGCTCAGCACGCCACCCGGCAACAGCGAAGCGCCGCGCTCACGCACTGCGCCGGCGGCGCCTTCATCGATCAGGATGGCGCCAGCTTCCAGCGGCACGTTGCGCAGCCAGTATTTGCGCGCGGCCATACGGTTCTGCGCCGGACGGAAGCGGGTGCCGTGCAACTGGCCACGGCTGAGCGCGGCCACGGTGTCGGCGCGGCCGCCATTGAACAAAAAGGTTTCGATGCCGGCGGCGGCGGCCTTGGCGGCGGCTTCCAACTTGGTGCGCATGCCGCCGGTGCCGACGCCGCTGCCCGCTTCACCGGCCATGGCGTAGAACTCCGGTGTCAGCGCCTCCACATCGAGGATCGGCTGCGCATCGGCGTGCTGGCGCGGATTGGCCGAGTAGAAGCCGTCGATGTCGGTGGCGATGAACAAGGCATCGGCATCCACCAGCGCGGCGACCACGGCGGCCAGATTGTCGTTGTCGCCCAGCTTGAGCTCGTCCACCGAGACGGTGTCGTTCTCGTTGATGACCG
>Ga0160448_100834_pt1 | contig 10380 bp, 9 predicted proteins | sample HID1973M_E1MG_FD_108269 | JGI IMG/M metagenome (GOLD analysis project Ga0160448, IMG submission 108269) | Enriched mosquito-associated microbial communities from UW Madison campus, WI, USA - HID1973M_E1 MG | ecosystem: Host-associated > Arthropoda: Insects > Digestive system > Unclassified ...
GGTCTCCGCGAGCGTCGTCGCCGCCGGGACGACGAAGCCCGCGCTCCTGGGCCCCGCGGACGTCAAGGTCACCGAGGGCACCAACACCATCCTGTACGCGTGGGGGGACGCGACCGCGGACCCCTCCACGCTCGCGCTCGCCACGCAGATGATCACCGGCCTGCACGGCAACCCGAGCGGCGTCCAGGCCGGTGAGCTGGGGCTCGCGGCCGACCACGACGCACCCGTCTGGCCGTATGCGCTGGGGGCGCTCGCGCTCCTGGGTGTCGCGACGATGGCCGTCGTGCGCCGCCGCGTCACGCAGGAGGACTGAGGATGGGACGACGGCGCGTCGCGCCCGCTGTGCCCGCGGGTCTGCCCGCGGGTCTGCCCGCAGGACTGCCTGCGGGACTGCTCGCGGGACTGCCTGCGGGACTGCTCGCGGGACTGCTGGTCGGGCTCGTCGCGGCCTGCGCACCCAGCACGGCCGTCGAGCCCGACGCGCCGTCGTCGCCCCCTCCCGCAGCCTCGCCCCGACCGTCGCCGGCCGTGACGAGCGCGGCACCCCGGGTGCCGGTCTACGACCCCACCGCACCGGCGCAGACCCCCTCCGCCGCGCCGGTGCGGCTGGTCGTGCCGAGCCAGCACATCGACATGCGCGTCGTCCCCGTCGGCGTCGCCGACGACGGCTCGATGGGGCTGTCCGAGAACGCGTTCGAGGCCGGCTGGTACGAGTACGGCCCGGCGCCGGGAGACCCTGCGGGCAACGCCGTGCTGGCGGCTCACGTGGACTCGGTGCAGTCGGGCATCGGGCCGTTCACCCGGCTGCGGGACGTGCGCGTCGGTGCTCGCGTCGAGGTCACGGACGACGCCTCCGACGTGCACCGGTACCGCGTGGTGAGCGTGCACAAGATCGCCAAGGAGGGTGCCCCGACGTCCTCGTGGTTCGCCCGCGACGGCGTGCCCCGGTTGGTCCTCGTCACCTGCGGAGGCGCATGGGACGCGAAGACCCGACACTATGCAGACAACGTCGTCGTCACCGCCGAGCCGACAGGTGGGTGAGCAGTGCGCGCGCCGGTCGCCGAGCCGGGCCGCGCGCACGCGCGACGTGGACCGGACGACGAGGAGTGCTGGGTGAGCCCGAGCGGACCTGAGCGGTCCCGCGCCGAGGCACGCCCGTCCGCGGCGGTCGACGATCGCGACGGCGACGGGGTCGACGAGCTCGGCACGCTGTTCGCGGCCGGCGACGAGCAGGCGATCCGCGAGGCCTACCGCCGCTGGTCGCCGCTCGTCCACACGATCGCGCTGCGCTCGCTGGGGACCGTGACCGACGCCGAGGAGGTCACACAGCTCGTCTTCGTCGACGCGTGGCGCAGCCGGTCGCGGTTCGACCCGTCACGTTCGCGCCTGCCGGCCTGGCTCATCGGGATCACCCGGCACGCGGTCGCCGACGCGCACGAGCGCCGCGCCCGGGACCGCCGCCTCGCCGCAGCGGCCGAGCCTCGCGCGGAGGTCGCACCCGCGGGCGACGACCGGATCGTCGACCGCGTCGTCGTCGCCGACGAGCTGTCCCGCCTCGACGACCCGCAGCGCACCATCCTGCGACTCGCGTTCTACGAAGATCTCACCCACGACCAGATCGCCACGAGGCTCGACCTGCCGCTCGGGACCGTGAAGAGTCACGTCCGGCGTAGTCTCGCCCGGCTGCGGACGCGATGGGAGGTGGACGGTGCCGTTCGATGAGCTGCACGTGAGCGACGACATGCTGGCGCTGCTGGCGCTCGGCGAGCAGGCCGGCACCGACGCCGAGCGCGCCCACGTCGCCGGTTGCGAGCTGTGCACCGACGAGGTCGCCTCGCTCGCGGACGTCGTCGGGCTGGCCCGGGGCGGCGACGCCGCGCTGGTCCCGCCGTCCGCCCAGGTGTGGGACCGTGTCGCCGCCGAGCTGGGCCTCGCGACGACGGGCACTCCCGTCACAGAGACGGCCGCCACCCCCGAGCCGACGAGCGCTGAGGCCGCCACCGCCGAACAGACCGCTGCCGAGCCGACCACCCCGTCGCGCCTGGCAACCGACCCGGTCGTCCTCGTCCCGCGGCGGCGCCGGCCGCGATCGTGGGGCTGGATCGCCGGTGCGGCCGCGGCTGGCCTGGTGATCGGGGGAATCGGCGTCGGGTGGGCGCTGACGCGCGACGACCGCAGCGCGTCCGTCGTCGCGAGCGCGACGCTCGAGCCGCTGCCCGGCTGGGACGCCTCGGGGTCAGCGAAGGTGGAGACGCAGCGCGACGGCACGCGCGTGCTCGTCGTCGACGTCGACGAGGCGCACCTGGAGGACGGGTTCCGCGAGGTGTGGCTGCTGACGCCCGACGTGAAGGGCCTGGTCAGCGTCGGGACGCTCGACGGCACGTCGGGCCGGTTCGACCTGCCGGCCGGCCTCGACCTGGACGAGTACTCCGTCGTCGACGTCTCGCAGGAGCCGTTCGACGGCAACCCTGCCCACTCGGGCGACTCGATCGTCCGCGGCGCGCTGCGCATCTGACGCGTCTGCCTCGCCGGCCGGCTGGTGCGCTGCGTGCCGGGTACGCCTCCGTCGTCGACCGGACCGCGGACGACGACGGGGCGCCCCGTGAGGGACGCCCCGCTGCTCGTCGTCCGGCCGACCGCCGGTGAGGCCGCCGCTCGCGGGCTCGTCAGACTGCTGGCCGGCTGGTCAGACCTGCTGGTCCGGCGGCACCTCACGGTGCTCGATGACCTCGCGGTGCGAGGTGTTGCTGCGCTGCGCGTTCATCACGACCGCCAGGATGAGGACCAGGACGCCGGCGCCGATGCAGATGTAGCCGATCATCGCCAGGTTGACTGCGTCGACCGAGTCGCTGACGGCGAACGCCAGGATCGCGCCGATCACGATGAGGAGGATCCCACCACCGATTCCCATGCGAACTCCTTCTCGTCGGGCCGCGCGCGGGGGGTCGCACCGGCTCCCGACGAATACTGACGCCCCGCCCGACATCCCGCACCCGGAACGCCCCACCTCCCCCATTCGGCCCCCCACGTCGACTCGAACCTGCCATCCCACACGCCAAAGCCCAGGATGGCGCCAGCGAAGGCAGGTTCGCCGCCATCAGCGGCGACCGGCGACGATGGCAGCCCGCAACGACGCCACCATCTGGCGCGGACGGTTCACGTCCCTCGCGGTGAACCGTCGCAGGTCGACGAGCCCGCTCGCCAGGATCCTGTTCTGCCGTTCGCGGTCCTCGTACAGGGCGGTCGGCGTGCTGTGGGGCTCACGCCCGTCGATCTCGGCCAGCAGCCAACGATCCCCACGTAATCTCCATCCGAGATCGCCCCTGGCAACGAACCGACCGCGCCCGTCCTTGATCCTCACCTGAAGCTCGTCGGGAGCGATCCCGCCGTCGACGCAGGCCAGTCGCGCCCGCGTCTCGAGCGGCGAGTCCGACCTCCTGTCGACCAGATCCCACCACGGCTCGACCCGCCGGCACCCACGACGCCCGAGAAGTGCGGTGCGGACACGGGCCACACCCGGATCGTCGAGCTGCCGCGCTCGCAGCGCCGCGTCCAGGATCGACACCGCGGTGTCACGGTCGAGGTCAGGGAGCGCCTGGACCAGTGCCGACTCGACCGTCGCTATGCGTCGCGCTCCGAGCGTCGTCGTCGCGAACCCGTCGAAGTGCCGCACCGCGATACCGGCACGCGGGCGCCGCGCCGTGCCGTCGAGCGCCACCTGAGGCTGGATACGGAGCGGAAGCCCTTTCACGCCGTGCAGGGCAAGGGCGCTGGTGCCGACGGCGACCGCCCGGACGCCGTACGCAAGCATGCCGAACCACGCGGATCGGCACCGCTGCCGGTCGAGGCCGAGGACGGCCCGCGGCATGACGTCGTACACACCCGTCGTGAGGCGCGACCACTCCCCGGTCCGTACGAGCCTCGCCCGCATTCCCCCCGTGACGCCCCACGCGTCGCACTGCGCCGCCGACACCAAACCCTCCTGGCACGCGGCCGCGGTCAGCAGCTCGACGGGAACGGGTCCAGGGGGGCGTGACATGAGGCCATCCCAGCCGGTCGGCCCGCCGAGAGGACGCCGATCACCTGATCTGTGGACAACGCCGGACAACTCGCCTGTCGACCCTGCGATCCTTGTCGCCATTCGAGCCGTTGGGGCCAGCCATGGCTGGTTCGGCGTGGGGCCGACCGTGAGCGGGCGGGTCAGGGGGCCGGGGGGTCCGACTTCGAGAGGCGGGCCAGCATCTCGTTGTAGTCGTCGAGCTCCGTGTCGCCGTCGCGGTCGACGCGCCGGTCGCGGCGGCGGGCGGCGCGCTCGTCGTCGCGGGACCACGCGACGGCCACCGCGACGGCCAGGATCAGGGTCGGGATCTCACCGATCCCCCAGGTCACGGCGCCGCCGGCCTGCTGGTCGGCGATCGCGGAGGCGCCCCACGGCCGGCCCATCAGCCCGTACCAGTCAGCCACCAGCAGCGAGTCGCTGGTCACCAGGGTCACGCCGAAGAACGCGTGGAAACCCATGGTCGCGAACAGCAGCAGCAGCCGCTGCGCGTACGGCAGCCGACGAGGCCCCGGGTCGATGCCGATCAGCGCGTTCGCGAACAGGTACCCGACGAGCGTGAAGTGCACGACCATCGCGAGGTGCCCGACCGACGAGGACAGGGCCCAGTGGAAGATGTCGGTGTAGTAGAAGACCAGCATCGAGACGACGAAGTTCGCGGCGGCCACCACCGGGTGCGCCAGGAACGTGCCGACCCGGCTGTGCACCAGCACCAGGATCCACTCCCGCGGCCCGCGCGACTCGTCACCTCGCAGACGGGTCGAGCGCACGGGAAGCGCCCGCAGCGCCAGGGTCACCGGCGCGGACAGCGTCAGGAAGATCGGGATCACCATGGCCAGCACCATGTGCTCGACCATGTGCGCGCTGAACAGCACGTGCCCGTAGGTGGCCGGCCCGCCGGACGTCGTCCAGAAGAACAGGACCATGCCGAACGTCCACGACGCCGTCCGTGCCCACGGCCAGGAGTCGCCGCGCGCGCGCAGGCGCAGCACCCAGCGCCAGTAGACGACGATCGCGGCGACGGCCGCGAAGGCCAGCACGAGATCCCAGGTCCACTCGGTGAACCACCGGGCGGGGGTCAGCTCGGGCGGCAGCGCGTGACCCGTGAGCTGGTAGGCGGGCGTCGGGTCCGCCGGTGGCACCTCCGCGACCGGAGGGGCCGACGAGGCGAGCGCGACGGCGACACCCGACACGGCCCCCATGACGGTGAGCTCGACGAGCACGAGCCGCCAGAACAGCATCGTCCCGGCTCCTCGCGCGTCCGGACCGCCCGCCAGACGCGGGATGACGGCCCGGCGGTGCGCGAGACCCAGCAGCCCCAGCACGCCGAACAGCGCGACCTTGGCGAGCAGCAGGATCCCGTAGCGGGACGTCAGGTCCGACCACGAGTCCATCCGGATGACGCCGTTGACCGTGCCCGAGATCGCGACGGCCACGAAGCACCACGCCGCGATCACCGAGTACCGCGCGACCGACGCCGACAGGTCCGTGCCGATCCGCCGCACCAGCAGCGCGAGCGCAGCCAGCGCGCCGATCCACAGCGCGGCGCCCACCAGGTGGATGAGCATGGACGACGTGGCCAGGTCGTGGCTCGCGGCACCCGCGGCGTGACCCAGCTGGGCCTGCTCCCACAGGGCGACGAAGACGAGGACGGTGGTCCAGGCTGCGCCCGTGGGGGTCGCGACGACGAGCGACAGGGCGGTCACGACGGCCGCGATCGTCGTGATGAGCAACAGGTTGCGGCCCAGCTCGATCTGCGTGACGAACAGGCCGAGCTCCTGCCCGAACGACGCCGAGCTCAGCGGCCGGCCCGCGACGCTCGCGTACTTGAGCACCAGCTTGACGACGTCGAAGACGGTCCAGATCGCCGCCGCCCACGCGGCGACGAGCAAGGTCCGCGGGTAGGCGCGCCCGCTCGCCCGCGGCCCGGACCCGCGCACGGTGGCGCCGTCGGTCGTGCGCGGCAGCACGCACACCGCGAGCACCAGCGCGCCCAGCACCACGGACCCGGCCAGGTCGGTGAGCGTCGACGCGATCGGCAGCCCCCAGCGCACGGCCGGCCCGGGGTCCTGCAGCAGCACCGGCAGCGCGGCGCCCGAGAACGCGACCCCGGCCAGCACGGCGACCACCGCACCGAGCACCAGCGCGACGACCCGCCACGGGCCCACGGCGTCAGCCGACGAAGGTGCCGACGAGCCGGTCGCGGGTGAGCCCGTCGGGGGCGAGCCGACCGCCGCGGGCGCGACGCCGTCCCCGCCCTGGTCGGGGGCGGGTCGGGGGTCGCGCCCGCGGCGGTCGGTCGTCATCGGACCGTCACGCCCGGCCGTCGGGGTCGGCGCCGGTGTCGCCGGCGTCGACCGTGCCCGAGCCCACGTCGGACACGCGGCGTCGACCACGCCACCAGCCCAGCAGGCCCAGCGCCACACCGATCAGCAGACCGATACCGACGATCACCCACACGACGGCTCCGCCGCCGGAGCCGGAGGACGCCTCCGCCACCGGGCTCGTGGTCGGGCTGGAGATCGGAGCGCCCGCGGCGTCGTCGGACGACGACGCGTCGTCGTCCGAGGGCGACGCCGACGGCTCGCCCGATGCCTCGTCGGACGGCGCAGCCGACGACGTCGTCGCAGGCTCCTGCGCCTCGTCGCCGCTGCCCGACTTCGCGGTGAACGCGAAGTCACCGGACACGACGTGCCCGTCGGGCGACGTGACCCGCCAGGTCACCGCGTACTTCCCCGCGGGCAGGTCCTGCGCGGTGATCGCCTGGGTGACGTCGGAGTCGACGAGCTGCGGCGCGCCGCTGCTGACGACGGACCCGTCCGGGCCGGTGACCTCGATGACGGTGCCGATCGCGACGGCCGGGTCCTCGAACGTCAGCGTGACGTGGTCCGGGACGACGTCGACGGTCGAGCCGTCGGCCGGGTCGGTGCTGACCAGCTGGTCATGGGCGCTGGCCGCGGGGGCGACCAGCACGGCCAGGACCGCGGTCAGCGCGCCGACGACCAGGACGGGCAGCATCCGCCGCCGGGCGAGCGAGCGCGCACCCGGCGCGGGTGCGGTCGCGCGGTCGTGTCGTCGGGCCATGCCCTCCAGCATCCCCCACCTCACGCCTGGCTCCGTCCGCGGTGGGACGTGACGACGGCCACGACGAGCGCGGCGACGCCGGCCAGAAGCCCGAGCCCGCCCAGCCAGCGGGCGAGCGAGTCCGGCTCGTCGTTCGAGGACGCCGCTGACGAGGACGCGGCGTCGGACGAAGCAGCAGCGGCCGTGGCCGTCGGCGTGGCACCACCCTCGGGCTCGGCGGCGGTGACGACGAACTCGGGCGCGGGGTTCTCGGGCTCCTCGGAGCCGGTGGACGGCTCGTCCCAGTCCACGACCGTGCCGTCGGAGTACGTCTGGTGCGCGGGCAGGACCAGGTCGGTGCCCTCGGCAGGCAGCGGGCCGACCTGGATCGCGAACTCCTGGAACTGACCCGGCTGCACGGCCGAGTCCTTGTCCGCCGTGAACGTCACGTGCAGCGGCGCCTTCGTGATCGTGGCGCCCTCGACGTCGACCGACTTCGGCAGCTTGCCCTCCTCGACCTTCGCGTCCCAGCCCGGCAGCGGACGGACCGCCGCGTAGGTGAACGGGGTGTCGGTGGGCAGGTCGACGACGACCTTCGTCGTGCTCGCGTCGTCCATCTCGTTGGGGACGCGGAACGTCAGCACGGAGTAGCCACCGGCGGCGGTGCTCTGCGGGACGACACGGACGTGGGCGGATGCGACGCTCGCGGAGGCAACGACGAGCCCGAGGCCGAGGAGGGCGGCGCCGGCGGTGCGGAACCGCGTGCGGGTGAGGAAAGACATGGGAGTCCTTTGCTTCGAGGGACTGGCTGGGAGAGGTTCGACGCCAGGGCACGCACGGATGGGCAGCCGGACGCGACGGGTGTGCGTGGGCTGCCTGCGAGGTGGGTCGACCCGTGGGTCGTCGGCGCCGAGGGCCTCAGAGGACGGTCGGGACCGGGTGCTCCCAGCTGGGCGGTCCCCGCAGCGGGACCGCACGCCGCCACACCTGGCGGCTGAAGGACTCGTGGTCGGTCGCGACCGGGAGCGGGCCCCAGGCCGGGCGCGCAGGGACGACGACGCGCTCGACGAGCGGTCGCAGCCAGGCCGCGAGCCACCACAGGGCCCGGTCGACGCCGGTGATCGCCGCGACCGCGGCGAGCGTGCCGAGCGCGTGCATGACGACCATCGCCCACGCACCGAGCCCGCCGACCATCGCGCTCATGCCGCTCGGGCTGCACCCGGCGGCCTGCAGGAACGCGACGTGGGCCGCGTGGTCCATGTGGGCGTGCGACCCGGTCGGCACCAGCGTGGCGCACCCGGAGGTCTCGAAGAGGGAGAAGACGCCGTGCAGCGCGAGCTGCCCCGCGCCGAGCAGGGCGATCGAACCGATCCAGCCCATGCGCCGCCCGGCGACGACCGCGGCGACAGCCAGCACCAACGCGCCCAGTGCGACCGTCACGAGCGTGGGCGGCAGGGCGCCCCCGCCCAGGACGTGGGCTCCGCCGGCCAGGGCGACGACGATGCCGGCGACGACGGCCGCGCGCGCGAGTCGCAGCGCTCCCGTCGTCGGCGTGATCACGCAGACACCGTAGCCGTTTTGTCCGATCGAGGAGAGAGCGCTTTCTGGACAAAAGCGTGGGGAACACGCGCTGGCGTCTGCGATGTTGATCACTGCGGGCCGTCCCCGCCCGCCTGCCGGGCGTAGATGTCGGACCTGCATGGCACGCTCGCCCCACGCCACCCCCAGCCGCTCCAGAAGGTCCGATGACGCAGCAAAGCACCACGACCGAACCGCAGGACCCGACGACCCCCGTGCCCAGCGCCTCCGGATTCGTCCCGCCGACGCACCGCCAGATCCTGACGATCCTCGGCGGCCTGATGATCGGCATGTTCCTGGCTGCGCTCGACCAGACCATCGTCGCGACGTCCATCCGCACGATCGGCGACGACCTCAACGGCCTGTCCCTGCAGGCCTGGGTGACCACGGCGTACCTGCTGACGGCCACCATCTCGACGCCGCTGTACGGCAAGCTGTCCGACGTCTACGGCCGCAAGCCGTTCTACATGCTCGCCATCAGCATCTTCGTGCTCGGCTCGCTGCTGTCCGGGACCGCGACGTCGATGTACGAGCTGGCCCTCTACCGCGGTCTGCAGGGCCTGGGCGCCGGTGGCCTCATGTCGCTGGCGATCACGATCCTGGGCGACCTGGTGGCGCCGCGGGAGCGCGCCCGCTACCAGGCCTACTTCCTGGCCGTGTTCGGCACGTCGTCGGTGCTGGGGCCTGTGATCGGCGGCTTCTTCGCGGGCGCGGACACCATCCTCGGCATCGCCGGGTGGCGCTGGGTCTTCCTCATCAACGTGCCGATCGGCATCGTCGGCATCCTCGTCATCTGGCGCGTGCTGCACCTTCCACCCCTCCAGCGCGTCGAGCACAGGATCGACTGGCCGGGCGCGCTGGCGCTGATCCTGGCCCTCGTCCCGCTGCTCGTCGTCGCCGAGCAGGGCCGGCTGTGGGGCTGGGACTCGACCAAGGCCGTGTCCTGCTACGCGCTGGGCGTGCTCGGCGTGATCCTGTTCCTGCTCGCCGAGCGCCGGGCGAAGGCGGACGCGATCCTGCCGCTGTACCTGTTCAAGAACCGCACGTTCTCGGTGGGGGCGGGCGCCAACACGGTGATCGGCCTCGGCATGTTCGGGGGTCTGGCGACGCTGCCGCTCTACCTGCAGATCGTCAAGGGCCAGTCGCCCACGGAGGCAGGGCTGACGCTGATCCCGTTCACGGTCGGCATCATGAGCGGCTCGGTCATCGCCGGGCAGACCACCTCCCGCACCGGCCGGTACAAGATCTTCCCCGTGCTGGGCACGATCTTCATGGTCATCGGCGCGGTGGTGTTCGCCCAGGTCAGCGCGGACACGCACCTGCCGTTCATCTTCACCGCGTCGGTGGTGTTCGGCCTGGGTCTCGGATTCACGATGCAGCCGCTGGTGCTGGCCGTGCAGAACGCGGTACCCGTGCGGGACATGGGGGTCGCGACGTCGTCGTCGCTGTTCTTCCGGCAGATGGGCGGCACGCTCGGCACGGCCGTCTTCCTGTCCGTGCTGTTCTCCACGGTGACGGACAACATCGCCCGCGCGTTCGCCCGCATCAGCGCGACCCCGGAGTTCAAGGCCGCGATCAGCGACCCCGCCGTGCAGGCCGACCCCGACAACGCGCCCGTGCTGAACATGCTCAAGGGCATCAAGCCGTCACTGGACGACTCGCAGTTCATCAACAAGCTGGAC
>Ga0160448_100835_pt1 | contig 10379 bp, 8 predicted proteins | sample HID1973M_E1MG_FD_108269 | JGI IMG/M metagenome (GOLD analysis project Ga0160448, IMG submission 108269) | Enriched mosquito-associated microbial communities from UW Madison campus, WI, USA - HID1973M_E1 MG | ecosystem: Host-associated > Arthropoda: Insects > Digestive system > Unclassified ...
CGTCCGCTGTGGCGCAAGGACAATGGCGGCGCAGGCGGCCTGGGCGTCACCAGCAGTCTGGTGGTGGTATCCGATCCGGCCGGCACCGTCTGGGGCCTGGACCGCTACAGCGGCTCGGCCACCTGGTCCAATCCGGCGCTGGCCCGTCGTTCGTTGACTGGCCCCAGCGTTCAGGGCGACTACGCTGTGGTAGGTGACTTTGATGGCTACGTGCATTGGTTGAAGCTGGACAACGGCGAATTTGCGGCGCGCGAGCGCGTTGGCGGCAAGTCGATCCGGGCCAAGCCCGTCGTGGCCGACGGCATTTTGCTGGTGCAGAACGTGGACGGCGAAATCACCGCCTTCGGCCTGCAGTAACGGATCATCGAAACCCCCGGCGTCCCCTGCGGACGCCGGGGGTTTTTCGTTTCCGGAGCCGTAGCGGTCCGCCTGAACGGCCTTTTGATGGCGGCAAAGGCGGCTTCCCGATACCATGTCGGCTCCGCGCGGCGTCCGTTCCGCGTCCGCCGGGCTCTGCCGGCCCCTCGATTCACTTCCGCGAACCTCCGCATGCTCCCGCTAGTCGCCCTTGTGGGCCGCCCCAATGTCGGCAAATCGACCCTGTTCAATGCGCTCACGCGTAGCCGCGATGCCTTGGTCCATGACCAGCCCGGCGTCACCCGTGATCGCAACTACGGCGTCTGCCGTCCCGAAGACCAGCGCTCGTTTGTCGTAGTGGACACCGGCGGTATTGCCGGCGAGGAAGAAGGCCTGGCCGGCGCCACCGCGCGGCAAGCGCGCGCCGCCGCCGAAGAAGCCGACCTGGTCCTGTTTATCGTCGATGGTCGCGAAGGCCGCTCGGCGTTGGACGACGACATCCTGCGCTGGCTGCGCAAGGCGGCACGTCCCACCTTGCTGGTGATCAACAAGATGGACGGCGTTGACGAAGACGCCGCCCGTGCCGAGTTCGCCCGCTATGGCTTTGACGATGTCATCGGCATCGCCGCCAGCCATCGCCAGGGCATCGATGACCTGTTGGAAGAGGTCTACGAACGGCTGCCCGAAGAAGGCGATGCCGAAGCCCTGGACGAAGACCCCACCCGCATGCGCGTGGCCTTTGTCGGCCGCCCGAACGTGGGCAAGTCGACCCTGGTCAATCGCTTGCTGGGCGAAGAACGCATGATCGCCTCCGAGGTGCCGGGCACCACCCGCGATTCCATCGCGGTGGATCTGGATCGCGACGGCCGCCAGTACCGTCTGGTCGACACCGCCGGTCTGCGTCGCAAGGCGCGCGTGGAAGAGGCGGTTGAGAAGTTCAGCGTGGTCAAGACCCTGCAGGCCATCGAGCAATGCCAGGTCGCCGTGCTGCTGCTGGATGCCACCGAAGGCGTGACCGACCAGGACGCCAGCGTGTTGGGCGCGATCCTGGATGCCGGCCGCGCACTGGTGGTGGCCATCAACAAATGGGATGGCTTGACCACCTACCAGCGCGAACAGGCCGAGTCGATGCTGGCGCGCAAGCTCAGCTTCGTCGAATGGGCCGAGTCCGTGCGCATCTCGGCCAAGCATGGCTCGGGCATGCGCGAGCTGTTCCGCGCCGTGCACCGTGCGCACGCTTCGGCCACCCATGAGTTCAGCACCAGCGAGATCAACAAGGCGCTGGAAATCGCCTACGAGACCAATCCGCCGCCGAGCATTCGCGGCCATGTCTCCAAGCTGCGCTATGTGCATCCGGGTGGCAGCAATCCGCCCACCTTCATCGTCCACGGCACCCGCCTGAAGGTGCTGCCGGAGTCATACAAGCGCTATCTGGAGAACTTCTTCCGCAAGCGCTTCAAGCTGGTCGGCACGCCGGTGCGTTTCATCTTCCGCGAAGGCGCCAATCCGTACGAAGGCAAGAAGAACGTGCTGACCGAACGCCAGGTGGCCAAGAAGCGCCGGATGATTCGCCACGTCAAGCGCGGCAAGTAACCGGCTTGCGTAGTAGGGTAGGGCGATGAACTCTGCAGACTCCGCATTCCCCAGCCGCATCAGCCATGACGAGGCGCTGGCCATCGTCATATCCGAGGGCCAGGCCCATCGCCTGCCCATCGAGCGCGTGCCCACGCGTCGCGCCGAAGGCCGCATCCTGGCCAGCGACGTGGTCGCTGGCATGCCGCTGCCGCCGTTCGACAACAGCCGCATGGACGGTTTCGCCTTTCGCCACGCCGATCTGGCGGCGGCCACCCAGGCGGTGAGCCTGCGCATCGCCGCCGAACAGTTTGCCGGCCGCGATCTGCAGCACGCATTGGCGGCAGGCGAGTGCATCCGCATCACCACCGGCGCGCCCATGCCCGCCGGCGCCGACACCGTGGTGATGAAAGAAAACGTCGAAGAGCACGATGGCCTGATCACTCTGCGCGAAGCGCCCGCGCCTGGCGGCCATGTCGGCAAGGCCGGCGAGGACGTGCGCGTCGGTGACACCGTACTGGTGGCCGGCGATGTGCTCACGCCAGCACGTACCAGCCTGCTGGCGGCGCTGGGACTGGCCGATATCGAAGTAGCGCGGCGACCCACTGTGGCCGTGTTCACCACCGGCGATGAATTGATCGAACCTGGTATGCCGCTGGGCCCTGGCGAAATCTACAACAGCAACCGCGAGCTGTTGATGGGGCAGCTGCGTCAACTCGGGCTGGAACCCACCGCCTGGCCCAGCTTGCCGGATGATCCCGCGCGCGTGCGCAGCATGCTCACGGACGCGGCATCGGCCTTCGATCTGATCATCACCTGCGGCGGCGTGTCGGCCGGCGAGAAGGACTACCTGCCTGGGTTCCTTGGCGAAGCCGGCCGCATCCTGTTCTGGAAGGTGCGCATGAAACCGGGCATGCCCTTGCTGTTCGGCGAACTGGACCGCGCTCTGCTGCTGGCCTTGCCGGGTAATCCGGTGTCGACGCTGGCCACGTTCCAGGCATTTGGCCTGCCCTTGCTGGATCAGCTGCAAGGCCGCCGCGAAGCCCGCCCACGCTGGCATGCGCGACTGGCGCTGGCCTGGTCCAAGCGTCATCCGCGCCACGAATTCCTGCGCGGCAAGTTGCAGCCGCGCGAGGACGGCAGTGTCTGGGTCACCCCCAATCCCGCCGACGCCTCGCATCGCCTGCAGGCTGCCGCCGACAGCGACGCGCTGATCGTGCTGGCCGAGGGCGAGCGCGATTACGCCGCTGGCGAAGTGGTGCGTGTGCTGCCTTACTGAGGCGGTGCGATAATTCGCTGATGGACATCCGCGAACTCCCCCCGGCGCAGGCGCGCGAGCGCGTGGCGCAAGGTGCGATCTTCATCGACGTGCGCGAGGAGCATGAGCGCGCACAGGGCCAGGCCGAAGGCGCGCAAGGCATCGCCAAGGGCGAGCTGCTGGCCGAGCCGGCGCGACACTTGCCCGATAGCGCCAGCGAGATCGTGATCATCTGCCAACGCGGCGGACGCTCGTTGGATGCAGCCAAGGCCCTGCGCGAACTCGGCTATGGCAATCTGGTGTCGGTCAGCGGCGGCACGGCGCGCTGGGTCGATGAAGGCCTGCCCACCTTCGTGCCCACATTGGATCCGCAGGCCGCTGATTTCTACGAACGCTATTCGCGTCACCTGCTGTTGCCGGAGGTGGGCATACAAGGGCAACGTCGTCTGCAGCAATCGCGGGTGCTGATGATCGGCGCTGGCGGCCTGGGCTCGCCGTCGGGCTTTTATTTGGCCGCAGCCGGCGTTGGCCATCTGCGCGTGGCCGATGACGATGTGGTCGACCGCAGCAATCTGCAGCGGCAGATTCTGCATACCGAGGCCCGTATCGGCCAGCCCAAGGTCGACTCGGCGCAGGCCACGCTGGCTGCGCTCAATCCAGGCGTGCAGGTGGAAGCGGTGCAGGAGCGGGTGACCTCGGACAATGTCGAGCGCCTGTTGCAAGACGTGGATGTGGTGCTGGACGGGGCCGACAACTTCCCGGTCCGCTATCTGCTCAACGATGCCTGCGTGAAGCTCGGCATTCCGTTGGTGTACGGCGCGGTGCAGCGCTTCGAAGGGCAGGTCAGCGTGTTCGACGCCGGCCGCCATCGCGGTCACGCGCCGTGCTACCGCTGTCTGTTCCCGGAGCCGCCGCCGCCGCAGTTCGCGCCCAATTGCGCCGAGGCAGGCGTGCTCGGCGTGTTGCCCGGCGTAGTCGGCCTGTTGCAGGCCACCGAAGTGATCAAGCTGTTGCTGGGCGTGGGCGAACCACTGCGCGGCCGTCTGCTGCATTTCGATGCGCTGGGCATGCGCTTCCGCGAAACCCGCCTGCGCGCAGATCCACACTGTGCGGTATGTGCGCCGGGCCAGGCGTTCCCCGGCTACATCGACTACCAGAAGTTCTGCGCCGTCGGCGCCTGAGCCGGTCACCGCTTCGACCCACGCCGTGGGCGGCCTGCATCGACATGCCGGCCATCGCTTGCGGCTAGACTGTGGCCATGTCCGTCGAAAACACCACCAGTGATCTGGTCAACGTGGTCGCGCTGTTGGGCGCTGCCGTCGTCGCCGTGCCCATCTTCCGTCGCCTCGGTCTGGGCTCGGTGCTGGGCTATCTCGCCGCCGGCCTGCTGATTGGTCCGTTCGGCTTTGGCTGGTTCTCCGACCCGCAAGCCATCCTGCATGTGGCCGAGCTGGGCGTGGTGATGTTCTTGTTCGTGATCGGCCTGGAAATGCGGCCCTCGCATCTGTGGAGTCTGCGCGGCGAAATCTTCGGCCTGGGCACCTTGCAGATCCTCACCTGCACCGCGTTGCTGACCGGCGTGGTCTATCTGTTTGATTACCCGTTGCCGGTCGCCTTTATCGGCGCCATGGGTTTTGTGCTGACCTCCACCGCGGTGGTCATGCAACTGTTGGGTGAGCGTGGCGACATTGCGTTGCCGCGTGGTCAGCGCATCGTTTCAATCTTGTTGTTCGAAGACCTCTTGATCGTGCCGTTGCTGGCGATCGTGGCGTTGATGTCGCCGGATGTGTCGGCGCATGCCGGCGATTCGCGCTGGCTGGGCATTGGTATTGCCGCGGCCTCGGTGGCCGGGCTGATTGCCGCCGGCATCTGGCTGCTAAATCCGCTGTTCCGCATCCTGGCCGCGGCCAAGGCGCGCGAAGTCATGACCGCCGCCGCCTTGCTGGTGGTGCTGGGTGCGGCGTTGCTGATGCAACTGGGCGGCCTATCGATGGCGATGGGCGCGTTCCTGGCCGGCGTACTGCTGTCGGAGTCGACCTTCCGCCATCAGATCGAAGCCGATATCGAGCCGTTCCGCGGCATCCTGCTGGGCCTGTTCTTCCTGGCCGTGGGCATGGCGCTGGACCTGGGCGTGGTGTACCGCAACTGGCCCTTCATCATCGGCGCGGTGCTGGCGATGATGATCGTCAAGGCGATCGCCATCTATGTGGTCGCGCGGATGACCCGCACCTGCCATGCCGAGGCGCTGGATCGCGCGGTGCTGATGGCGCAGGGCGGCGAGTTCGCCTTCGTGCTGTTTGCCGCTGCTGCCGCTGCGCATGTCATCAATGGCGAGACCGCCGCCAACCTGACCGCCATCGTGGTCATCTCGATGGCGTTGACGCCGCTGGTGGCCACCTTGTTCCGCCGCTTCACCCCCAAGACCCAGGCCAATCTGGAGGGCGTGGATGCGGCCGAAGGCTTGAGCGGCAGCGTGCTGATCATCGGCTTTGGCCGCTTTGGTCAGGTCATGAGCCAGTCCTTGCTGGCGCGCGACGTGGACGTGACCATCATCGACACCGACATCGAGATGATCCGCAGCGCCGAGGAATTCGGCTTCAAGATCTATTACGGCGACGGCACCCGCCTGGACGTGTTGCATGCCTGCGGCGCCGACAGCGCCCGCGCCATTGCCGTGTGCATCGATGATCGCGAGGCGGCCAACCGCATCGTCGAGCTGGCCAACCAGGAGTTCTCGCAGGCCAAGTTGCTGGTGCGTTCGTTTGACCGCGAGCATTCGCTGGCGCTGGTGGCGGCCGGGGTCGACTTCCAGATCCGCGAGACCTTTGAATCCGCCGTGCAGTTTGGCGAAGCGGCGCTAGTGGAATTGGGTGTGCCGGAAGAGGAGGCCGCCAACATCGCCTCCGAAGTGCGTCGCCTGGACGCCGAACGCTTCGAACTGGAAATGGCCGCCGGTGACATCCGTGCCGGCATCCCCAAGATGCTCGGCAACATCCCGGCCAAGCCCACGCCCACGCCGTTCACCACCCCGCGACGAGAAGCCCGCCCACTCAACGAAGAGGCGGCCGAGGCGATTGGCGAGGAAGAAGAGGAATGAGCTGCCACTTGTGATCACAGCGCGCAGGGACACTTGAGGCCCTCTCTGTACTGACGTCTCGGCACGCAAGCACGCGACACAGTCCGGTCGACTGCGGGCGGATTGGGTCAACGCTCAGGGTTGCGCCAGGAAGTGCGCGATGGCGGGCCAGTACTCGCCCTGTGCAGACACATCGTCATGTCCTGCGGAAGGAAAATCCACCACCGTGGACCCGGGCCGCAGCGCTTGCACCAAGCGATCGGTATTCCCCGGCGGCACCACGACATCGCGGCCCGCCCGCAGGATCAGTACTTGCCCGGCAAACCCGTGCAAGGCCGTCACCGAGTCATAGCGGTCCTGCACCAGCCACCGCACTGGCAGCCAGGCGTAGTGCTCAGCCGCCACGTTGACCAGGCTGTCAAACGGGGTAATCAGTACCAGCTTGCGCACCGGTCGCTGCGCCGCGACCTGGCTGGCCACGCCACTGCCCAGGCTGCGGCCGATCACGGCAATATCGCCGTGCGGATGCCGGCGCCGCACTTCGTCGTACAGGGCCAAGGCATCGCCCACCAGATCGCGCTGCGTGGGCGCGCCGGGATTACCGCCGTAACCGCGATACGGCAGCAGGTACACCGTCCGTTGCGACAGCTGCAGGGCGAAGTCTTCGCGATTGTCCTGCACGCGCTCGGCATTGCCACCGAAGTAGATCACCGCATCGCGTCGCCCGGGCGAGATCACCCAGCCGCGCAGCGTGCCCACGGTGCGAACCAGCGCCAAATCCGGGGCAGGGTCGCCATCGCGTAGCGGCGTGAGCTGCGGGAAATAAATCAGGCTGCGCTGCTTGGCGTACAGCAGCGCGCACACCAGTGCGTAGCCAAGCAGGAGCAGGGCAGGCAGCCACAACCAGTGGCGCAGGCGCATGCTTCAGTCGTGCCGGCGGTGGCTGAGCTCAAAGGCCGCGCGTTGTTCGGGCGTGGCTTCGGTCTGGTGGCGCGCCTTCCATTCGGCGTAGGGCATGCCGTAGATGCGTTCGCGCGCGGCCTCTTTGTCCATCGGCTCGCCGGCGGCTTCGGCGGCTTGCCGGTACCAGTCGGCCAGGCAGTTGCGGCAGAACCCGGCCAGGTTCATCAGGTCGATGTTCTGCACGTCCGGGCGCTGCTCGTTGAGGTGCTGCAGCAGGCGACGGAAGGCGGCGGCTTCCAGTGCGGTGGTGTCGTTCATGGCGTCGTACAATATCAGCACCTTCCGCCCCCCTGTGTTGCTGATGACTGCCCGAATCCTGGACGGACGCCGTGTTGCCGAAAACCTGCTAGACGAGCTGAAGACGCGCGTCGACGTGCGTGTGGCGGCCGGGCAGGCCAGGCCGGGACTGGCGGTGGTGCTGGTGGGCGGCGATCCGGCCTCGACCGTGTATGTGCGCAACAAGCGCCGCGCCGCCGAAAAGGTGGGCATCCACGCCTACGACTACGACCTGCCGGCCGGCACCAGCGAGGCGCAGCTGCTGGCCCTGATTGACCAGCTCAACGCCGATCCCAAGATCCACGGCATCCTGGTGCAGTTGCCGTTGCCGGGCATCAGCGACGCCAGCCGCCTGCTGCACCGCATTGACCCGCGCAAGGACGTGGACGGCTTCCACCCGGAGAACGTCGGCCACCTGGCCCTGCGCCAGTTCGGTCTGCGCCCGTGCACGCCGCGCGGCATCACCACCTTGCTGGGCTATACCGACCGGCCGGTGCGTGGGCAGAACGCCACCATCGTCGGGGTCAGCAACCATGTGGGCCGGCCGATGGCGCTGGAGTTGCTTATCGCCGGCTGCACCGTGACCAGCTGCCACAAGTTCACCCCCGCCGACGTGCTGGAAGCGCGCGTGCGCGATGCCGACATCCTGGTGGTGGCGGTCGGCCGCCCGGGGCTGATTCCGGGTGAATGGGTCAAACCCGGCGCGGTGGTCATCGATGTGGGCATCAACCGCCTGGATGACGGCCGCCTGGTCGGCGATGTGGGCTTTGATGCGGCCGCCGAGCGCGCCAGCTGGATCACCCCGGTGCCTGGCGGCGTCGGCCCGATGACCGTGGCCACGCTGATGCAGAACACGCTGGAAGCGGCCGAAGCGGCGAATCAAGCCTGAAACGAACGCGTCACGCCCGTTTGCAGCGACGCAGACAAGACGCTGCGTTCGCACACAGCGTTTAAACGCGACGTGCCAAGCGGGCCGCAAACGCGGTAGAATGTCGCGCTTCCCCAAACTCGGGTCCGCCTATGCTCCGCATACAGGCTGAAGCACTGACTTACGACGACGTTTCGCTCGTCCCCGCCCACTCTCTGGTCCTGCCCAAAGACGTCAGTCTGGAGACGCGCCTGACGCGCGGCCTGCGGCTGAACCTGCCGATTGTCTCGGCCGCCATGGATACCGTGACCGAAGCTCGCCTGGCCATTGCGATGGCGCAGATGGGCGGCATCGGCATCATCCACAAGAATCTGACCGCCGAACAGCAGGCCGCCGAAGTGGCCAAGGTCAAGAAGTTCGAAGCCGGTGTGATCAAAGAGCCCTTCACGGTGGGTCCGGAAACGACCATTGCCGAAGTGCTCAAGTTGACCCGCGCGCGCAACATCTCCGGCGTGCCGGTGGTCGAGGGCGGCCAACTGGTCGGCATCGTCACCAGTCGCGACATGCGCTTTGAAACCAAGCTTGACGATCCGGTCCGCCACATCATGACCAAGAAGGATCGCCTGATCACCGTGCGCGAAGGCGCCAGTGATGAGGAAGTGCTGCAGTTGCTGCACAAGCACCGCATCGAGAAGGTGCTGGTGGTCAACGACGGTTTCGATCTGCGCGGCCTGATTACGGTCAAGGACATCCAGAAGAAAGTCGACAACCCCAACGCCGCCAAGGACAGCGCCAGCCGTCTGGTGGTGGGCGCCGCAGTGGGCGTGGGTGGCGACACCGAACAGCGCGTGGAAGCCCTGGTGGCGGCCGGCGTGGACGTGGTGATCGTGGATACCGCGCACGGCCATTCGCAAGGCGTGCTGGATCGCGTGAGCTGGATCAAGAAGCGCTTCTCCGGACTGCAGGTGATCGGCGGCAACATCGTCACCGGTGATGCCGCGTTGGCGTTGATGGATGCCGGCGCCGATGCGGTCAAGGTCGGCGTGGGCCCGGGTTCGATTTGCACCACCCGCATGGTCGCCGGTGTTGGCGTGCCGCAGGTGACCGCGATCGACATGGTCGCCGAAGCGCTGAAGGATCAGATTCCGCTGATCGCCGACGGCGGCATCCGCTACTCCGGTGACATTGGCAAGGCGATTGCCGCCGGTGCGTCCACGGTGATGATTGGCGGCCTGTTCGCCGGCACCGAGGAAGCCCCAGGTGAAGTCGAGCTGTTCCAGGGCCGCAGCTACAAGAGCTACCGCGGCATGGGCAGCCTGGGCGCGATGGAAAAGGGCAGCAAGGATCGCTACTTCCAGGACGCTTCCGACGCCGACAAGCTGGTGCCGGAAGGCATCGAAGGCCGCGTGCCGTACCGTGGTTCGGTTGGCGGCATCCTGCACCAGCTGGTGGGCGGCCTGCGCGCCACCATGGGCTATGTGGGTTGTGCCGGCATCGAAGAAATGCGCAGCAAGCCCAAGTTCGTCAAGATCACCGGCGCGGGCCAACGCGAAAGCCACGTGCATGATGTGCAGATCACCAAGGAACCGCCGAACTATCGGATGGGGTGAGGCAGGCCTGCTTGCGCGGCACTGCCGCGCGGCCTGCCGAACGCCCGGCCATGGATGGACGGGCAGGACGTTCCAAAGCCGCTGAGTCCCGCCAGGGATGGCAGCGTTCACCTTTCGCAGCCAGCGCACGACGAGCCCATGACCGATCTGCATAGCGACAAAATCCTCATCCTCGATTTCGGTGCGCAGTACACGCAGTTGATCGCCCGGCGTATCCGCGAGATTGGCGTGTACTGCGAGATCTGGGCCTGGGATCATGATCCCGAGGAAATCGCCAAGTACGGCGCCAAGGGCATCATCCTGTCTGGCGGCCCGGAGTCGACCACGCTGCCGGGCGCGCCCAAGGCGCCGCAGCAGGTCTTCGACGCCGGCTTGCCGATCCTGGGCATCTGCTACGGC
>Ga0160448_100836_pt1 | contig 10375 bp, 4 predicted proteins | sample HID1973M_E1MG_FD_108269 | JGI IMG/M metagenome (GOLD analysis project Ga0160448, IMG submission 108269) | Enriched mosquito-associated microbial communities from UW Madison campus, WI, USA - HID1973M_E1 MG | ecosystem: Host-associated > Arthropoda: Insects > Digestive system > Unclassified ...
CTCCGCCCGTACCGGGTCCACGGCGATCCCCTGGCCGATGGCCCAGGAGAGGGTGTCGCTCCCGGCCTCGCGCAGGTCGCGTCCGAGCCACTGCTCCACGTTCTCGCTCGCGACGACCACGACGCCGGTCGCCTCGTCGATGCCGAAGAGGGCGCCGTGCGTCTGGATGCGTCCGATGGTGCGGATCTGCTCCTGCGAGCATTCCTGCAGTCGGAGCGTCTCGGCGTCATCGCGCGGACGGTCTCCGTCGTAGACGAGTGCAGGTGTATCGGTCAACGCGAGTCCTTACAGGGCGGGGCGTGGCGGGTGGGGGGGAACTGCGTTGGCGAGAGCATCATCCTACGTGTGCCGGCGTCGCGAACCGAAGGATCCCGCTGCACGGCGCGCAGCCGTAGCGCAACGCCGAGACCTGCGCAACGGGTTTGCCCCCCGCGCCGCGCGGAGGTTGGCTGACGGTGGTGGCGCCGGTGGATCGTCGGCGCCGGAGGGAGAAGGAGGAGCCGTGGATACCACCACTCTCATCTGGATCATCGTCGGCATCGTCGTCGTGGTCGCGATCGTCGTCGTCGCCCTGCTGCTGACCGCACGCGGACGCCGGGAGCGCCGCAGACAGCATCAGCACGAGCACGCCGAGAAGCTGCGCGCTCAGGCGCGCGAGACCGAGATGCAGGCGCGCGAGCACGAGGCGGAGGTCGCCCGGGCGCGCGCCGACGCCGCGTCCGCGGATGCGGCGGCAGAGCAGGCCAGAGCACGCGCAGCGCAGGCGTCGATCGATGCCGACCAGCGACGCAGCGCCATCGACGAGCATGAGGCCGATGCCGCGAAGCAGCGCGCCGAGCAGGAGAGGATGCTGCGCAAGGCCGACGACGTCGACCCCTACGTGACCGGGGACGGGGCCGGAAGCCGCGCCGGAGCCGGCGACCGTGCCACCGCCGAGACGGCGGGCGACCCCGTCGGCGTCTCGGGGGACGGCATCCGTCGCGAGTACCCCGACGACCGGGCCGCTCCCCTGGCGGCGGACACCCGAGCCGAGCGCGACGCGACGGCGGACGAGACGGCGAGGGCGCCGAGGACCGACCGCGCCTGACGTGCGGGGGTGCCGCGGGCCTCGCCCGTGGCGCCCGCGCGCCGGGGTGCGCAACGCCGCTTCGGCGCAGCCGCGGCGTCGGGCATGCTGCCCGCCCGCGCGCCCTCGGCCGGTCAGGTGCGGCCGGATCGGGCGGTGGGGAAGGCGTCCCCCAGCGCGTGACGCACCTCCACGATGCCGGCGCGGGTCTGGGATGCCGTGCGCTGTGCGGCGAAGATCTCGCGGGCCGGCCGACCGGGGAGCTCCCGCAGACCCACAGGAGCGGGCGCGTCGCCCCACAGCAGATCGGGCAGCACCGCGACCGCCTGGCCCGCCGCGACGAGTCGGGCGTGAGCGGAGAGGTCGGCGAGCTCGTAGCGCACGTCGGGCTCGAAGCCGGCGGCCCGGCACTGCTGCACCGCCCACAGGCGCGCAGCGGTGCCCTCGGGCTCCATCACCCATGGGCGGTCGTGCAGCTGATCGATGGTGCGTGCGGGGTCGTCGGACGGCACCGCGAGGCGGATCGGGTCCGTCCCGAGGATCTCGCGCTCGAGCCCGGTCACTCGGGCGCGGGTGTGCCCCGGGTACTGCTCCGCGATGACCAGGTCGACGCCGCGCGCCGAGAGCTCGAACAGGCCGAGCTCGGGCGGCATCTCGACCAGTTCGACCCGCAGGTAGGGCGCGCGCCGTCCCAGGAGGGCGAGCGCGGCGGGCACGATGGCCAGCGCGGCGGTCTGCATCACCGCCACGCGCACCGGGGCCAGCCCGGGATGCAGCGACTCCAGCTCGCCGCGCGCCTGCTCGTCGAGATCGAGAGCGCGGGCGGCGTGCGCCGCCAGGACGCGGCCGTGCTCGGTGAGGCGGACCCGCCGTCCTTCGGGCGTCAGCAGCGCGACGCCGGCCTCCTTCTCGAGCTGCGCGAGCTGCTGCGAGATGGTCGAAGGACTGTACGACAGGGCCTCCGCGACGGCCGCGAGGGTGCCCCGCAGCGCGAGCTCGTGGAGCAGTCGAAGTCGTCGCAGTTCGAACACCGGAATCCCATCGAGAATCTCGAACGATATCGATCATAGAAGATCGCTTTTCACGAACGGATGGATGCCTCACCCTTGAGCACATGCAGCAGGTGAACCCGATCGCGCACATTGAGGTGCAGGCTGGAAGCACGGAGCCCGACGACGTGACGACTGGAGTGCGAATGGAAGACCGAACCGCCGACGAGCGCCTGGCCGACGACGCGGTCGCTCTGGCGCAGCGCTGGATCGCCGAGAGCGCCGAGGTCGACGTCGATCCCGCCGCGGAGCGGCTGGCGGGCGTGCTCAAGGACCCGAACGGCCTCCCGTTCACCATCGGCTTCGTCGACGGCGTGATGCGTCCCGAGAGCCTCTCCGCCGCGGCATCCCATCTGCACCGTGTCGCACCCCTCGTGCCCGAGTTCCTGCCGTGGTACCTGCGCGGCGCCGTGCGCGTGGGCGGGATCGTCGCACCCGTGCTGCCGTCGCCGGTCGTCCCGATCGCACGGCGGGTGCTGCGCGAGATGGTCGGCCACCTCGTCGTCGATGCGAGGCCCGACAAGCTCGGCCCCGCCATCGCGACGCTCCGCGAGCGCGGGGCGCGGCTGAATCTCAACCTGCTGGGGGAGGCGGTGCTCGGCGAGCAGGAGGCGCTGCGGCGGCTCGAGGGCATCCACGAGCTCATCCGCCGGCCCGACGTCGACTACGTGTCGGTCAAGGTGTCGGCCATCGCCAGCCACATCTCGATGTGGGCGTTCGACGAGGTGGTCGACAAGGTCGTCGAGCGCCTGCGCCCGCTGTACCTGACGGCGGCCTCGCCCACGAGCTCCGTGAACGGCCCGACGTTCATCAACCTCGACATGGAGGAGTACCGCGACCTCGACCTGACGATCGCGGTGTTCACGCGCCTGCTGGAGGACCCGCGGCTGCGGCGGCTCGAGGCCGGCATCGTGCTGCAGGCCTACCTGCCCGACGCGCTGCCCGCGCTGGAGCAGCTCACCGCGTGGGCGCAGCAGCGCGTGGCCGACGGCGGCGCGCGCATCAAGGTGCGTCTGGTCAAGGGCGCGAACCTCGCGATGGAACGCGTCGACGCCGTCATGCACGACTGGAGCCTCGCCACCTACGGCGAGAAGGTCGACTCCGACGCCAACTACGTGCGGTGCCTGCGCTACGCGCTGGATCCGGCGCACGCTCGCGCCGTGCGCATCGGCGTCGCCGGCCACAACCTGTTCGACATCGCCTACGCGTGGCTGCTCGCCGGCGCCGCGGGAGTCCGGGACGACGTCGAGTTCGAGATGCTCCTGGGAATGGCCCAGGGCCAGGTCGAAGCGGTCACCCGCGAGGTCGGCCACGTGCTGCTGTACGTGCCGGTGGTGCGCCCCGACGAGTTCGACGTCGCGATCAGCTACCTGGTCCGCCGCCTGGAGGAGAACGCGTCGAGCGACAACTTCCTGTCGGCCGCCTTCGACCTCGCCGAGGACCCCGCGATGTTCGACCGCGAGCGGGATCGGTTCCTCGCGTCGCTCGCGCGCGCCGACGACCCCGCGCTGGCGACGGGGCCGAACCGGTCGCAGGATCGCGCGGCCGAAGCCGCGGAGGCCCTCGGCGACCGCGAGGATCCGACGCGCGTCGCGTCCCCGCGGGCGCAGGCGCGGTTGCGCCGGGCCGCCGCGACCTCCGACGAGGCAGGTCTCACGCAGGCCGTGATCGGCATCGCCCGCTCGGCCGTGCCCGGTGACACGGCGCCTTTGGAACGGTCCGTCCCCGAGCAGGTGTTCGGCGCCGAGGCGTTCGTCGAGACCGCGGTGTTCGCCCCGCGCGAGTCCGGCATGCGCGTGGCAGGCGCCCCCGGCTTCCGCAACGCCGCCGACAGCGACCCGGCGCTCCCCGCCAACCGCGAGTGGGCGCGCGGCATCCTGTCGCGCGTCGAGACCTCCCGCGCCGGCGACGCCACGGTCCAGGCCGCCCGCGTCACCGACGAGCCGACGCTCCAGGCGATCGTCGCGCGCGTGCGCGACGCCGCGCCCGCGTGGGGCGAGCTGCCCGCCGCCGAGCGCAGCCTCGTGCTCGCCGCCGCCGCGCGGGCGCTCGAGGCCCGCCGCGGCGAGCTCATCGAGGTCGCCGCCTCCGAGACCGGCAAGGTCTTCGCGGAGGCCGACGTCGAGGTGACCGAGGCCGTCGACTTCGCGAACTACTACGCCGCGACCGCCCGGGAGCTGGACCGCGTGAGCGGCGCCGTGTTCGAGCCGGCGCGGCTCACGGTGGTCACGCCGCCGTGGAACTTCCCGGTCGCGATCCCCGCCGGCGGCGTGCTGGCGGCGCTCGCCGCGGGGTCGGGCGTCGTGTTCAAGCCCGCGCCGCAGGCGCGGCGGTGCGCGGCGGTCGTCGCCGAGGCGCTGTGGGAGGCGGGCGTGCCGCGCGACGTGCTCGCGCTCGTCGACATCGACGAGGGCGGACTCGGCCAGACGCTGCTGTCGCACCCCGGCGTCGATCGCGTGATCCTCACCGGCGCGTGGGAGACGGCGGCGCTGTTCCGCTCGTGGCGTCCCGAGCTGCCTCTGCTCGCCGAGACCAGCGGCAAGAACGCGATGATCGTCATGCCCACCGCGGACCTGGATCTGGCGGCATCCGATCTCATCAGGAGCGCGTTCGGCCACGCCGGCCAGAAGTGCTCGGCCGCGTCGCTGGCGATCCTCGTCGGACCCGTCGGTCATTCGCAGCGCTTCGCGCGCCAGCTGGTGGATGCCGCGACCTCCCTGCGGGTCGGAGCGCCGTCCGATCCGCTCAGCGAGATGGGTCCGGTCGTGGAGGTGCCGCGCGGCAAGCTCGAGTGGGCCCTGACCACCCTCGAGGCGGGCGAGTCCTGGCTCGTCGAGCCGAAGCGCCTGGACTCGGCGCCCGAGTACGAGGGGCGGCTGTGGACCCCCGGCATCCGCACCGGCGTGCAGCCGGGGTCGCGCTTCCACCGCGAGGAGTTCTTCGGGCCCGTGCTCGGGATCATGCACGCGTCCTCGCTCGCGCACGCGATCGAGCTGCAGAACGCCGTCGCGTACGGGCTCACCGCGGGGCTGTACACGCAGCACCCCGACGACCTCGCGCTGTGGCTCGATCGCGTCGAGGCGGGGAACCTCTACGTCAATCGCGGCATCACGGGCGCGATCGTGCAGCGCCAGCCGTTCGGCGGCTGGAAGCGGTCGTCGGTCGGCGCGGGCGCGAAGGCCGGCGGCCCGAACTACCTCGTCGGCCTCGGCCGCTGGCGCGCCACCTCCGGGGCGCCGGCGTCGGCGACCCTGCATCTGCGAGGCCTCGACAGCCGCATCGCCGGGCTCATCGAGGCCGCCCAGCCGTCGCTGGACTACGAGGCGTTCGAATGGCTGCGCCGCGGGGCCCTGTCGGATGCCATCGCGTGGGATCGCGAGTTCGGTCAGGTCAAGGACGTCTCGGGCCTGGGCGTCGAGCGCAACCTGTTCCGCTACCGCCCGATCCCCTCCGTCGCGCTACGGGCGACCGCCGACGCCTCCTGGCACGCCGTGCTGCGGGTCGTGATCGCGGGCCTGCGCGCGGGCTCGCGCCTGACCCTCTCGGCGCCCGTCGGGCTGCCGGCCGCGGTGCGCCGCGTACTGGCCGAGGAGGACGTGGCGGTCTTCGTCGAGACCGACCAGCAGTGGCTCGAGCGCCTGACGGCCGTCGACGTCGTCGCGGCGGCCGCCGACGCCGACCCCGAGCCCCGGCCCGCGCGCGTACGGCTCATCGGCCAGGCCGAGTCGGTCGCGGCGCTGCACACGGTGGTGGCGCACGCGGTCGGCGGCGACCCCGATCTCGCCGTGTACGACAACGAGGTGACCACCGCCGGCCGGCTCGAGCTGCTCCCGTTCCTCCACGAGCAGTCCGTGACGATCACCGCGCACCGCTTCGGCAACCCGGACCCGTGGTCGGAGGCCGTGATCTGACCGTGGGATGACGGATGCCGCGGCCGCGGCATCCGTCTCACGCTCGAGGTGGGCATCTGCTGTCTCGTCGTGGGGGCTGTGGCGGCCGCACCTGACACCTCGGGCGTGCGTCGCTGCGTGATCCTGACACTCCGACGGCGTCGGTCGCGGGTGGACGCACCCGCCGGACCGACGTCGATGACGTCAATATACAACGTCGTAAAAAACACCTTGACACCGATCCGACGCGGCGTCCATGCTGGGCGATGAGCGGATTTACGACGTTGTAAATGACGTGGGCCAGAGGGGGAAGGCCATCCGCTGCTCGGCGCCGCGCCGCGTGGACGGCGGGGCGTTTTCCGCGCACAGGGGTGTGCGCACACGAGAGAGGAAACGCACGTGAGTGATGTTCAAACCCGACGGCAGACCCGTCGCAGACGAAAGCTGGCCGCGCTGGCGACAGTCGTCGCCGTGAGCGCGGGGTCGCTCCTCGCCGCCCAGCCGGCGGCGGCGGCCGACACCTCCGATTCATGGGTGTCGGAGGTGGCCAACAACCCTGTACCGGGCGTCTTCCGCTTCGCGGTGCCGACGTCCGCGGTCCAGCCCGCCACGGGGATCAGCAGTTCGATCGTCGGCGTGGAGGGCAACTTCGGTCCGGGCAAGACCTGGACCAACTACAACATGAGCTCCAGCGGCGGGAACTGGACGGCCACGTTCGGCCCGCTCGAGCCGGGCCTGTACTACTACCAGTACGCCGCCCGCCCCGCCTGGAACCAGAACGCCGTGGGCTTCCGCAACCCGGGCAGCGCGCAGGAGGTCACGTCGAAGCCGACGTGGAACACCCTGTTCGTGCCGGGTCCGGGTGCCGAGTGGCTGGCCGATGTGCCGGCCGGTGGCCAGCTGGAGACCCTCGAGTACGACAGCACCGTCGCCGGCGCCGAGCGCTCGGCGCTGGTCTGGACGCCGCCGAGCTACGACGCGAACAGGGCGGAGCCGTATCCCGTGCTCTACCTGCTGCAGGACAGCGGGCAGAGTCACGGGGAGTGGGCCGAGCTCGGTCGCGCGAAGCAGATCCTCGACAACCTCGCCGTCGAGGGCGACCTCGAGCCGATGGTGGTCGTGATGGGCGACGGCAGCTCGACGGATGCGCGTGCCGAGGTGCTGGACAACATCGTCCCGGCAGCCGAGGGCGAGTTCAACATCTCGGACGACGCCGCCGATCGCGCCATCGCAGGCATCGGCCGCGGCGCGAGCCAGGCGCTGAACCTGCTGCTGACCGACACCGGCGAGTTCTCCAAGGTGGGCTCGTTCTCCGGCGGCCTGGTCGGCAATGTGAATGCGACCAAGGCGGCGCAGATCAACGCGGCGACCGACCTGGTGCGTGTCTACACGGGCAACACCACCGATCCCGGGTACAACTCGACGGTCGCGCTGGCCGACAAGCTCCGCGCCGCGGGCGTCGAGTTCGAGTCGGATGGGTCGGACCCGAAGACCGGCGGCACGTGGGACACCTGGCAGAAGAGCCTGCACGACTTCGCGCAGCGCCTGTTCCGCAGCGTCCCGGACCACGGCGCGAGCCAGGGACACCTCCCGCTCGCGGCCCACTCGCTCCCCGCGGCCGGCACCACGCCGACCCCGTGGATCGACGAGAACGGTGTCGTGACGTTCGAGACCGGCACCGATTGGGCGAACGCCAACAACGTCAGCGTATGGGGCAACTTCGGTCCGGCCGGCAGCTGGCCGCGCACGCCGATGGTCAAGCAGCCCGACGGCCGCTGGCGACTGTCGATCCCGTTCGAGGGCGGCTCGTACTACTACAGGTTCGTCGTCGAGGGTCAGGACCGCAAGGACACCGGGAACCCGTCCGTGGTGACGTCCGAGCCGACATGGAGCACGTTCAACGTCAACGGCGACACGCTGCGCGGTCGCTACACCGCCGACGTGCCTCAGGCCGATCGCGGGGCCGTCTCCACGCTCGCGTACACGAGCACGGCGGCCGGTCAGGCGCGCTCGGCGTACGTGTGGACGCCTCCCGGCTACGACCCGGAGCGCGAGGAGCCGTACCCCGTGTTCTACCTGCAGCACGGCGCGGGTCAGTCGTGGACCGACTGGATCCAGGTCGGGCGTGCGGCGCAGATCCTCGACAACCACTACCGGAACGGGACCATCGTCCCGATGGTGGTCGTGATGGCCAACGGCAACGGGGTCACGTTCCCCAACGAGCTGCGCACCCGCATCGCTCCGGCGGCCGAGGCGGCGTACAACGTCAGCACCGACCCCTCCCAGCGGGCCCTGGCCGGGCTGTCGATGGGCTCGGGGCACGCGCTGTCGACGCTGTACGCGTTCCCGGGGGAGTTCGCCTATGTCGCGGGCTTCTCGGCATTCGGGAACCCGCCCGCGAATGCGAACGTGGCGGCGATCAACGCAGGCACGAAGCTGCTGCGCATCTACACCGGTGACACGCAGGACTTCACCTACCAGAACACGCTGAGCCTGATCAGCTCGTTCAACACCCGGGGGATCAACCACGAGTTCGCACCGGTGATCCCGGGCCCGCACAGCTGGGACGTGTGGCAGAAGGCGCTGATCGACTTCCTGCCGCGTCTGTTCGCGGCCGACACGACCTCGGGAATCCCGGTGGAAGCGACGATCCCCGAGGGCGAGAACGGCGTGCTGGCGCTGACGGTGGCGGACTTCGGCGACGGCGTGGTGCTGTCGGCGCCGGAGAACGCGGGAGACCGGCTCCGGCTGACCGGCTCGCTGCCGGAGGTCACGGTGACCGACTCGCGCACCGCGGTGCAGGCCGGTCTCGGCGGCTGGGCGGTGTCGGGACAGGCCGACGCGTTCACGTCGACGGGTCAGGCCGTGTCGGCCGATCACCTCGGCTGGACGCCGCAGGTGCTGACGCCGCGCGCGGGACTGGCGGCCGGTTCGGCGGTCGCGACCGCGATCGACGGCGGTCCGGGTCTGCAGACCCCGGGTCGTCTGGCCGCGGCGGACGCGGAGGGCAGGTACGGCACGGCGAAGGTCGGTTCGGCGCTGCGACTGGAGGTTCCCGTGAACACCCAGCCCGGCACCTACACCGGCACGCTCACCGTGTCGCTGTTCCCCGAGGACTGACACTCCACATCAAGAACGCGGACGCTGCCGGCCGGGTGTCCCCCGCCCGGCCGGCAGCGGCCGCCGACCCCACGAGGACTCATGAAGACCCGTCTCCCCCTCACTCTCGTCGCCGTCGCCGTCGGTGCCGCGCTCGCACTGGGTGCCGCGCCGGCCGCCGGGGCGATGACGCTGCCGGCGGCCCCCGCCGAAACCCCGAGTCCCAGCCCGACGTCCGCCGGAACCACCTGGGCGCTGAGGCCCGCGGCAGAGGACGGACCCGACGGCCGGGTGTCGCTGCGCCACACGCTCGACGCGGGGGCCGCGGCATCCGATCTGCTCGCATTGACGAACTTCAGCGCTCAGCCGGCGACGTTCGCCGTCTACGGCAGCGACGGAACGGTCACCGGCGACGGAAGCTTCGATCTCATCCCCAGTGATCAGCAGGCCCAGGACGGGGGCTCGTGGCTGACGATCCCGCCCGTCGAGGGAGCGGCCGCGCGTGCGGGGGGTGGCATCGAGCTGGAGGTGCCGTCGGCGACGACCGTGCTGATCCCGGTCGGGATCGCCGTTCCCGGCAACGCCGCACCGGGGGACCATCCGGCCGGCATCGTCGCCGAGCTCATCCCCGGCGCGAACTCCTCCGTGCAGTTCGCCACGCGCGTGGGAGTGCGCGTGCACCTGCGGGTGACGGGCGACATCGTCGCGTCCCTGGTTCCCGACGGCATCACCGCCACCTACCAGCCGTCCTGGAACCCGTTCGCCCCCGGGTCGGTCACCGTCGCCTATGCCGTCGCGAATGCGGGGAACGTGCGGCTGGGATCGGCGGTGGATGTGCGCCTCTCCGGACCGCTCGGCATCGGATCCGCCGACGCGACCTCGGAGCAGCGCGAGATCCTCCCGTCCGACTCCGTGACCGAGTCGGTCACGGTCCCGGTCTGGCCCACGTTCCTCGCGTGGGGCAGCGTCGCGGTGACTCCCACCGCGGTCGGCCAGGACGCCGCGGACTTCGCGCTCGAGGCGGCAGAGGCCTCCTTCACGGTGTGGACGATCCCGTGGGCGCAGCTCCTGCTGCTCGCGGCCCTCGTCGGCGGGTTCTTCCTCGTCCGCGGGTCGCGTCGGCGCTCGCGGGCACGGATGCAGGCGCGCATCGACGCGGCGGTGGCCGCGGCGACGGCCGGCACGGTGGCCGATGCCACGGACGACGGAGCGGATGCCGCAGCCGACGCCGAGACGCCGGTCGCGGATGCCGATGCCGACGCCGAGACGCC
>Ga0160448_100839_pt1 | contig 10372 bp, 10 predicted proteins | sample HID1973M_E1MG_FD_108269 | JGI IMG/M metagenome (GOLD analysis project Ga0160448, IMG submission 108269) | Enriched mosquito-associated microbial communities from UW Madison campus, WI, USA - HID1973M_E1 MG | ecosystem: Host-associated > Arthropoda: Insects > Digestive system > Unclassified ...
CGAGTTCGACCCGCGGGTCGCGCCGGACGGCCAGGAGCACGTCGTCGTCAAGCACGAGCCGAACGCGTTCCTCGGTACGGGACTGGAGTCCCTGCTGCGCGCAGCGGATGCCGATGAGATCGTCGTCGGCGGCATGATGTCCAGCATGTGCGTCGACGCGACCGTGCGCGCGGCATCCGATCTCGGCTTCCGCATCGCGGTCGCGCAGGACGCGTGCGCAGCCCCCGACCTCGCCTACGACGGTCGCACCGTGCCCGGAGCCCAGGTCCACCTGGCCTTCATGGCGGCCCTCGACGGCACGTACGCGCGGGTCGCCGACGTCGACGCACTGGTCGGCGAGCTCGTCGCCGGCTGAGACAGGGTCATCCGCTCGCCGAAACCAGGCATCCGCGCCGAAACCAGGGACGTCACCCCCGGTCCCGGCGAATGTCCCCTGTTTCGACGGCACGCGCCGGCGAACACGGAGACGGCGGGCAACGGGGGACGGGGCACGGGGGACGGATGCCTCGGCCCGGCCGCTCTCGCCGCGCCGAGGCCGCCGCTCGCGGAGACCGGGGCATCCGCTCGGCGACCCAAGGCATCCGCGCCGAAACCGGGGACGTCACCCTCGGGCTCGGCGGAAGGCCCTTGTTTCGGCGGGAAGGTGTGCGCACGCGGCGCGACAACCTGTCCGGTCCGCCCGGCAACTTCCGACACGGGAACCCTGCATCGACCCGGCCGACGGGCGAGGATGGGAGCAACCACACACCGCATCGGAGTTGATAACCGTGGGCACGACCGTCTTCGAACGACAGCGGCCGGCAGCATCCGTCGTCCGGCACTCCCTCACCGATACGCAGCACGCGGTGTTCTGGCGCGACGACCTGCCCGAGAGCCTCACGCCCGACCGGCCGTCGCTCGCCGGCACGCAGCGCGCCGACCTCGTCGTCGTCGGCGGCGGCTACACGGGCCTGTGGACGGCGCTGCTGGCCACCGAGCGCGACCCCGACGCGAAGGTCGTCGTGCTCGAGGCGCAGCGCGTCGGCTGGGCGGCATCCGGGCGCAACGGCGGCTTCTGCGAAGCGAGCCTCACCCACGGCCACGAGAACGGCATGTCCCGCTGGCCGAAGGAGATGCCCACGCTCGATCGGCTCGGCCTCGAGAACCTCGATGCCATCGAGGCCGCCGAGGCCCGGTACGGCATGGACTTCCAGTTCGAGCGCACCGGGCAGTTCGCACCCGCCGTCGAACCGCACCAGGTCGAGTGGCTCGAGGAATGGGCCGCCGAGGGCGAGGAGGGCGTGGTCTACCTCGACCAGGCCGAGGCCCAGGCATCCGTCCACTCCCCCACCTACCTCGCGGCGGTGTGGGAGAAGGACGCGTGCGGCATGCTGCACCCCGCGCGGCTGGCCGCCGAGCTCGCCCGCGTCTGCGAGGAGCGCGGCGTCGTGATCTTCGAGCGCTCGCACGTCACCGCGCTCGACACGAGCGGTCCAGGCGTCGTCGTGGTCACCGCGGACGGCCGGGTCGAGGCATCCCGTGCCGCGCTCGGCACCAACGTGTTCCCCTCTCTCATCAAGCGCAACCGCCTCATGACGGTGCCGGTCTACGACTACGTGCTGATGACCGAGCCGCTCTCGGCCGACCAGCTCGCCTCGATCGGGTGGCAGGACCGCCAGGGCATCGGCGACATCGCCAACCAGTTCCACTACTACCGGATCACCCAGGACAACCGGATCCTGTTCGGCGGCTACGACGCGATCTACCGCTACGGCCGCAAGGTCGACCCGGCGTACGAGAACCGCCCCGAGACGTGGGAGAAGCTCGCGAGCCACTTCTTCACCACGTTCCCGCAGCTGGAGGGCCTGCGCTTCACCCACCAGTGGGCGGGTGCGATCGACACCTCGACCCAGTTCACGGCGTTCTTCGGCACCGCCCGCGACCGCCGCGTCGCCTACGCCGCCGGTTTCACGGGACTCGGCGTCGGCTCGACCCGCTTCGCCGGAGAGGTCATGCTGGACCTCCTCGACGGCGTGAAGAACGAGCGCACCCAGCTCGAGATGGTGCGCAAGCGTCCGCTCCCGTTCCCGCCCGAGCCGGCGGCCTCGATGGGCATCAACGCCACGCGCTGGTCGCTGGACCGCGCCGACCACAACCGGGGCCGGCGCAACCTGCTGCTGAAGACGCTCGACGCTCTGGGCCTCGGGTTCGACTCGTGAACCCGGGAATCGTGACGGATGCCGCGTCCCTGACACTCGAGCTCGAACCGGTGCACGCCGACCAGGTGCTCGAGGGGGCGCCTTCCGCCGGCTCCGTCGAGCTGACGGACACCATCGGCGTGTGGGAGCACACCCCCGGCACCTCGACGGACGTCGAGATCGACGAGGTGTTCGTCGTCCTCTCGGGTTCGGCCACGGTGTCGTTCGACGACCCGTCGCTGGCTCCGATCGAGCTGCGCGCCGGTTCGGTCGCGCGCCTGACCGCGGGGATGCGGACGGTCTGGACCGTGCGCGAGACCCTCCGCAAGGTCTACATCGCCGGCTGATCGCGCGCCCGGGCGGGGCGCATCAGCGCCCGGCCGACCTCCGCACCAGCAGCGCCAGATGCAGCGCCGTCTGGGTCTCGCCGTCGTCGAGGTCGGCGCCCAGCAGCTCCTCGATGAGGGCGATGCGCTGATAGAACACCGAGCGCGACAGGTGGGATGCCCCCGCCGCCGCCGTGCGGTTGCCCGGGTGCGCCAGCATCGCCTCGAGCACGTCGAGCAGGTCGCCCGACCGCGACAGGTCGTGGGCGATGAGCGGGGCGAGCATCCGCTCGCCGTGCTCCAGCACGCGGTGGTCGTCGCGGAGGGCGGTCACCAGCTGCACGAGCGGCCGGTTCTCGGCACGCCGCAGGACCGGACCGCGACCCTGGCGCCGGCGCCGTCCGCCCGCGAGGTCGACGGCCTCGTGCACCGACGCGAGCGCGGCGTCGATGCCCTCGGCACCCCGGCCGACCGAGACCGTGACCCGCTCGAGGTCGGCGGCCTCGACGAGGGAGCGTACGAACGCCACCACGGCCGCGTCGTCGAACACCGCGTCGGCCGGAAGCGACACCAGCATCGTGGTCGCGGGCGCCATGACCCCCGCGGGCGCCGATCCGGCGAGGGCGCGCCCGCGCAGGGCGCGGGCCGCGGCATCCGCTCGCTCCACCGCCACCGGCGCCCCCGACACCACGAGCCCGTAGAGCCGGGCGCCGCGCAGGGGCAGGCCGGCGGCCTCCAGGCGAGCGGCTGCGCCACCGATGCCGGCGAAGCGTCCGGCCAGAAGTCCGTCGACCAGGCGACGCCGGCCGATGCGCGCCCACTCGTCGGAGTCGCCGTCGGCGAGGCGGCCCACCGCCAGGGCGATGGCACCCTGCTCGAGCACCGCGGTCCGCCCGGCGGCGTGCTCCGGCCCCGGCAGCGCGATGAGGTTGCCCCAGCGGATGCCTCGCGCCTCGACCGGCACGATCAGCCAGTCGTCGGCGCCCGCGGGCGCGCCCCGCTCGCGACGCTGCTCGGATCGTCGGTGCGCCGAGCGCGAGCGAAGCTCCCACTCGGTGAAGAGCTCCTCCTCCATCGCGAGCGGCACCTCGGCGGCCACCACCTCGTAGCCCAGGTTCTCCAGGACGATGGGGGCGCCGAGTGTCTGCGCGAGCTGGTGGACGATGAAGTCCGCGGGCGACCCGCGCAGCACGAGCGCGGTGAACCGCTCGCGCACCTCGTCGCGGGCCTGCAGCGCGTCGGTCTGGCCGGTGATGATGCGACTGTGGACGGCTTCGGTGAGGGCCACGAACTTCACCTCGCGGTGGAGCACGATCAGCGCGAGGCCGCGCTCGCGGGCCGCCTCGACGACGACCGCGGGCACGTAGCGATAGTGCGTGCCCAGTTCGAGCACCAGGCCCGAGAGCCCGGCGTCGGCGAGCTCGTCGACGAACCGGCGCAGGTCGCCGGGCTCGGCCGGCCATGACGACCCGGTCGAGAGCAGCAGCTCGCCGCCGTCGAGCAGCCGCGCGACCCCGGCGCTATCGGACACATGCAGCCAGCGCACGCGCGCGTCGAGCGCCTGGTCCCCCACGAGCACCTCGGGAACGCCCTGGGCGACCGCGTCGAGCGCGATCACCTCGCGTACGGTCGGGAGGATCTCATCTGCGGATCGATCTGTCGGACGATCCGTTTGGATCATCCGATCTTCGCGACGGTCGGGCACCGTGGCCGCCTTCTCTTCTCTGACAGGCTGGGACGCGTCAAGCCTAGGGGATCGCCACACGATCTGTCCGACACCGAGAGGGAGCAGCCATGAGCATTGCCGAGAGCGCCGTCGCCACCGCGACCACGGACGCCGATGTGCGGGTGGTCTCGCATTGGATCGATGGTGCCGAGCACCCGTCGTCGTCAGGTCGTACGGCGCCCGTGTACAACCCGGCGACGGGTGCCGTGTCGGCCCGGGTGGCGCTGGCGGATCAGGCGGAGGTCGACGAGGCCATCGCCTCCGCCGTGCGCGGCTACCAGGTGTGGAGCCAGTACTCCATCGCCCGCCGCCAGGCGGTGCTGTTCGCCTTCCGGGAGCTCCTGAACGCGCGCAAGGGGGAGCTGGCGGAGATCATCACCGCGGAGCACGGCAAGGTGCTCTCCGACGCGATGGGCGAGATCCTGCGCGGTCAGGAAGTGGTCGAGCTCGCCACCGGGTTCCCGCACCTGATCAAGGGCGCCTTCTCGGAGAACGCCTCGACGGGGATCGATGTGTACTCGCTGAAGCAGCCGCTGGGCGTGGTGGGGATCATCTCGCCGTTCAACTTCCCGGCGATGGTGCCGATGTGGTTCTTCCCGATCGCGATCGCCGCCGGCAACAGTGTCATCCTGAAGCCTTCTGAGAAGGACCCGTCGGCGGCGCTGTGGCTGGCTGAGGCGTGGAAGGAAGCCGGCCTGCCGGACGGGGTGTTCACGGTGCTGCAGGGCGACAAGCTCGCCGTGGACGGTCTGCTCACCTCGCCCGACGTCGCGTCGATCAGCTTCGTCGGGTCCACCCCGATCGCGCAGTACATCTACGAGACCGCCTCCCGCCACGGCAAGCGGGTACAGGCGCTGGGCGGGGCGAAGAACCACATGCTGGTCCTGCCCGACGCGGATCTGGACCTGGTCGCGGACCAGGCCGTCAACGCCGGCTACGGGGCCGCGGGCGAGCGCTGCATGGCCATCTCCGTGGTGCTCGCGGTCGAGCCGGTCGCGGACGACCTGATCGGCAAGATCTCGGAGCGGATCGCGAAGCTGAAGATCGGCAACGGCGCGGGCGTCGACGGGGTCGAGCCCGACATGGGGCCGCTGATCACGGACGTACACCGCGACAAGGTGTCGAGCTACGTCGACATCGCCGAAGCCGATGGCGCGAAGATCGTCGTCGACGGCCGCGGCTACACCGTCGAAGGCCACGAGGACGGATTCTTCTTCGGCCCGACCCTGATCGACGACATCCCCACCACCAGCCGGGCGTATCAGGAGGAGATCTTCGGGCCCGTCCTCTCGGTCGTCCGCGTGCAGTCCTACGACGAGGGCCTCGAGCTGATCAACTCCGGCCAGTTCGGCAACGGCACCGCGATCTTCACCAACGACGGCGGCGCCGCCCGCCGATTCCAGAACGAGGTGCAGGTCGGCATGATCGGCATCAACGTGCCCATCCCGGTCCCCGTCGCCTACCACTCGTTCGGCGGCTGGAAGCAGTCCCTGTTCGGCGACGCGAAAGCCTACGGCGTGCACGGGTTCGACTTCTTCACCCGCGAGAAGGCCATCACCAGCCGCTGGCTCGACCCCGCCACGCACGGCGGCATCAACCTCGGCTTCCCCCAGAACAACTGACCGGGCACCAGGAGGACCCTCATGACCGACACGCTCGCAGACGCCGCCGTCTACACCGACCCGGCGGGCGCGGCCCGACCGCTCCCCGACCCCGAGGCGGATGCCCGCGTCCGCGCCGACGACCGCGGCCACGTCTTCCACTCGTGGAGCGCCCAGGCGCTCATCGACCCCCTCCCCATCGCGGCGGGCGAGGGCTCCACGTTCTGGGACTACTCGGGCAACGCGTACCTCGACTTCAGCTCGCAGCTGGTGAACCTCAACCTCGGGCACCAGCATCCGGACCTCGTCGAGGCGATCCAGCGCCAGGCCGGCCGTCTCGCGACGATCCAGCCGTCCATGGCCAACGACGTCCGCGGCGAACTGGCCCGTCGCATCGCCGAGGTCGCCGGCGACGGGTTCGAGAAGGTGTTCTTCACCAACGGCGGAGCCGACGCCAACGAGAACGCCGTGCGCATGGCCCGCCTGGTCACCGGCCGTCGCAAGGTGCTGTCGATGTACCGCAGCTACCACGGCAACACCACCACCGCGATCTCGCTCACGGGCGACCCGCGCCGCTGGCCGAACGAGCCGGCCGACGGCTCGACGGCGAAGTTCTTCGGGCCCTACCCGTACCGCTCGGCGTTCCATTCCTCGAGCGCCGAGGAGGAGACCCAGCGCGCACTCGAGCACCTCGAGCAGACCATCGTGCTCGAGGGCGCCTCGACGATCGCGGCGATCATCATCGAGACGATCGTCGGCACGAACGGCGTGCTGGTGCCGCCGCCCGGCTACCTCGCCGGCGTGCGCGAGCTGTGCGACCGCTACGGCATCGTCTACATCGCCGACGAGGTCATGGTCGGATTCGGCCGCGTCGGCGAGTGGTTCGCGTTCCAGGCCTTCGACGTGCAGCCCGACCTCATCACGTTCGCCAAGGGTGTGAACTCGGGCTACGTGCCGCTCGGAGGTGTGGTCATCTCCGACCGGATCGCCTCGCACTTCGACACCCTGTCGTTCCCCGGTGGGCTCACCTACTCCGGTCACCCGCTCGCATGCGCGGCCGGCGTCGCCACGTTCGAGGTGTTCGAGCGCGACGGCATCCTGCAGCGCGTCCGCGACCTCGGTTCGCGGGTCGTCGAGCCCCGGCTCCGCGAGCTCGCGACGCGGCATCCGTCCGTCGGCGATGTGCGGGGCATGGGCCTGTTCTGGGCCATCGAGCTCGTCAAGGACCGCGAGACCCGCGAGCAGCTGGTGCCGTTCAACGCGAGCGGTACGGATGCCGCACCCATCGCGGCCGTCGCGACTGCGTGCAAGCGTGACGGCGTGTGGCCGTTCACGCACTTCAACCGCGTGCACGTGGCCCCTCCGTTGGTCATCTCGGAGGCCGAGCTGGTGCGCGGACTCGACGTGATCGACCGGGCCCTGTCGGCTGCCGACGAGTACGTCGCGCGCTGATCCGCCGTCTCCGGCCCCGCGTCCGCTCCGGACGCGGGGCCGTTCGGCGTCGGCGCCGAATCGTTCCGATGCGTGGGAATGAATCACCCGCCGCCACGGTTATTCCTGTACTCAGCACCATGTGCTGCTCCAGGAGGGGAACGTGGGCAAGAACTACATCGACATCGAGAACGACCGGGGCGAGACGCTGCGTTACCGCAAGCACGTGAACGGTCGCGGTCTGATCGCGCACGGGGCGAAGGTTCACCCCAGTGCGGTCATCGAGGCGGGAGCCTATGTCGAACCGGGCGTGCAGATCGCCGCAGGCGCGCACGTCGGCCGTGGAGTGTGGGTCGAGACGGACGCCGTGATCGGCCCCGACGCCGAGATCGCACCGCACGCCCACATCGGGCCGCGCGCGGCCATCGGCCCGCGCGCCAAGATCGGTGTGCGCACCCAGGTCGGGCACGACGCCCGCGTCGCGGGCGGATCGCTCATCGGCGACGACGAGACGATCGCCGACGGTGAGCGCGTCGCAACCGACAAGCGCGGTCTGCGCCTGGCGGCCTGACCGCGTCAGCGCCGTCGCCACCGCGCCCTAGGCTCGCGTCGTGACCAGACGCGTCCTCATCGGCATGATCGTGCTCGCCGCCGTGGCGGGCGCTGTCTGCTGGTGGTTCGTCGGCCACGGCGACCGCGGCACGCAGGCCCCGCCGGTGCTCCCGGGCTCGGTCGCCACGATGCCCCCGATCCCGGCGGATGCGTTCGAGATGACGGTCGAGAGCGTCCACGACGGCGACACGCTGCGCGCCCACGTCGCGGCCCCCAACGCGATCGTGGGGGATCTGGAGTCCACGCGCGTGCGCCTGCTGGGGATCGACACCCCCGAGATCTCTCCCCAGCTGGAGTGCTGGGGCGAGGAGGCGACGGCGAAGCTGACGTCGCTGGTCCCCCCGGGATCGACGATCCGGGTCGCCGCCGACGTCGAGGTGCACGACCGGTACGGGCGCACGCTGCTCTACGTGTGGACGCCCGACGGCCGTTTCGTCAACGGCGAGCTCGTCGCCGAAGGCGATGCGCGCGTGGAGGTCTACTCCCCCAATCGCAGCCAGGAGGCCCTGCTGCGTTCGCTCGAGGTCGCGGCGGCCGACGCGGATGCCGGGCAGTGGGGCGCCTGCGGCTGAGCGCTCAGGCGAACAGGAACAGCACGAAGCCGATCAGCGGCAGCGTGCCCTGGATGAGCGCGGCGCGGAGGTAGCGCAGGCCGGTCGTCAGGAGCACGAGCGCGGCGGCGACCATCGAGCCGAGGCTGAACAGCACGAGCGCCAGCCCCGCCGCCGCGACCGGCGAACCGTCGGCGCCCGCGTAGATCAGCACGAGCCCGATCACGACGCCGATGGCGAGGAACAGGTTGTAGAAGCCCTGGTTGAACGCCATCGGCTTCGTCGTGTCGGCGGCCGCCTGATCAGCGACGCCGAACCGTTTCCAGATCTTCGGCTGCGTCCACTGGATGCTCTCCATCACGAAGATGTAGACGTGCAGCAGCGCCGCCAGCGCTGCGAAGACCGTTGCGAGGATCGCGACCATGAGCGAACCATACCGCCCCGGCTACGCTGAACAGCATGGCGAAGGGCGGGTCGCGCGCAGGCGGACGAGGACGCGGTGCGGCGGGCAGGCGCCCGGGTGCGGCATCCGGGTCCTCCAAGGCGACGTCCGGCAGGGCCGTGCCCGCGAAGGCACGCCGGCCGCAGCCTTCACCGGGCCCCTCGCCCGTCGCTCCCGTCGAGGCCGCGATGCCGGCGACGTTCGCTCTCGGTGCCGTCGCAGGCGCTACGCCCGGGAAGTGGATCGACATCTGGAAGGACCGGATGCCGCGGACCGAGCTCGTCCTCGTGCCGCTGGCCGTCGCCGACCAGCGCCGGGCGCTGCGCGACGGCGAGGTCGACGCGGCCATCGTCCGCCTCCCGATCGACAAGGACGGCCTCCACGTCATCCCGCTCTACGACGAGGTGCCCGTCGTCGTGTGCGCGAAGGACTCCCACCTGACCGCGGCCGACGAGGAGCTGGACATGGCCGATCTGGTGGGCGAGGTCCTCATCGTGCCCGGGGACGATGTGCTCGACGCCCGGATCCCCGGCACGCTCGCACCGCGTTTCACCGCGCCCGCCGACACCGCCGAGGCGATCGCGACCGTCGCCGCCGGCGTCGGGATCGTGATCGTGCCCATGTCGCTGGCGCGGCTGCACCACCGCAAGGACGTCGACTACCGTGCGCTGCGCGAAGGGCCGATCTCGACGGTGGCGCTGGCCTGGGACGCCGAGCGCACCACCCCCGCGGTGGAGGCGTTCGTCGGCATCGTGCGCGGGCGCACCGCGAACTCGTCGCGAGGCTGAGCCCGAGCCTCCCCCGGGGCAGGGGAACGAGGGGTGCCGCCCCAGTCCCATGCAGCACCCCTCAGGGATCGGCGGCGAAGACCTGTGGCCGATTCTGCGTCCCCAAGTCGGTCTTCTGTCCGCAGCTCCCCGACCCCCCGTCGGCGAAGCGCAAGCCGTTCCGATGACCAGGAGCATGCGGCATCCGTCCTGATACACGCGATGCGAGAAAAACTCAGAACCCGGCGCCGTGCACCTGGAACGGCGCGACGATGCCGGTGCGGGTGGATGCCTCGGCCAGGGCGACCGACGGCGCCGCCCCGGCGGCGAGCCCCTCGTGGACCGCGCCCAGCAGCTCGCACGCCTCGTCGTCGGCGACGACGACGGGCGCCGCGACGACCGACCGGGCACCGGCGTGCAGCCAGATGCGCGTCATCCCGACGGCCTCCTCGCCCCAGCGCACCGACGAGCGCCCCACCTCGCACGCCGAGAGGATCACCGTGTCGGGAACCTCGGGGATGAGGTCGATGTCGTACCCGAACAGGGTCCCGTCGGCGAGCTCGAAGCCCGAGAACATCGGATTGTCCAGCGCGTGCCGGCCGTGCGCGGCGACGTGCAGCACATCCACCGCGCCCGCCAGAGCGGTGACCGCGCGCACGTCGGCCGCGTCGCCCGTCAGCACGTGGGGCTCCCGCCACGATCCGGCCGCGAGCACGACCGCCTCCTCGCCACGCGGCAC
>Ga0160448_100841_pt1 | contig 10358 bp, 10 predicted proteins | sample HID1973M_E1MG_FD_108269 | JGI IMG/M metagenome (GOLD analysis project Ga0160448, IMG submission 108269) | Enriched mosquito-associated microbial communities from UW Madison campus, WI, USA - HID1973M_E1 MG | ecosystem: Host-associated > Arthropoda: Insects > Digestive system > Unclassified ...
AGCTTTACCTAGCCGAAGATGTTAAAGATGACCTGCCTTTGTTCGCGGATGGCAGCGCTTGTTGCAAGTGCAGTTACAATTGACCTCCATCCTGACACCTACCAAGAATAAGTGGCCTTCCAAATCGGTTTGTGGATGTCAGGTTGGTAGCCATTGGTGGTGTGGCAATCATCCGGTTTCACTGGTTTTCTGGGTAGACAGCCGAGCCAGCACCAATTGTTGAAAGGCATACGGATCATCCTCATCCTTGCGGGCCGATTAGACCAAGTTCACAACCGCGGTTGAATCAGAGCGATCACTAATTTTTCAGGGGACGCTACAAACCACGATCAATTGAGACAGCGTTAATTCCCACTCTAAGCCGATCGCTACAAACGGAGGTGCTGACGGCACTAATACCGTGCCGGGCCAATTGCCAAAATGTCAATGACTATTTGCTTGAAATTTACTCACTTCCGCTACATAATTATCCCAAGTGTTATTCATCCTAAAAAAAACAAAAAAAGGAAAATTCTGTGTCTTATTGCATCGATGTCGGTTATTTGGAAAAAGAGACAGTTTGTAAAGTAGAAATCTTTGGTGTGAGCGAAGAGTCGCGAGCCGCGCGGGAATCGCAGTTTCAATGCATCGGATGGCTTTTGGAAATATTTGATTTCGCCAGGAGCAAAGTCGATGAGCATGGGTTGGTAAATCCCGAATATGAGCAAGAAGCGCTTGAGCGCATCGCTCGTCTCAAACCCGAGCAGGCAATCACGCTTTTGGGTTTGAAAACTCTCAAAAGCCGTTTTGAATATGTTTGGGAAATTATCGGAGATTTCGAGCGGAAAAACGCACTCGAAAGCTTCATCAGCTACGACAATTATTGGCCCGGATTTGACACCTACAGTTTGATCTGGAGTACGGCTATCGCATCAGAGCCTAGCAAAGCAATCCCCGAGCCCGCATAAGATGCGCTTACTGAGCATCGCTGCTCACAAATCTGATGGGTACCGATTGCTGTTAGGATCTAAACCCAACCAAGGTTTCGGACCCTCACAGCGTAGGAAAGGGGATGTAGGGCCCATTAGCGCGGCACTTTAAGAGCGTTCACAGCAAACCCTGCAACTGCTTCCAGTTGGGCGGTACTCATCCCACCTTTGACACTAACTTTCATTCCGCTAAGCGTAGACAGGAGGAAATCACAGGCGCCCGGAATGTCGGTACCTTCTGGGATCTCTTTAAAGTCCATTCCACGCTTGAGCGTACCTTCGATAGCTTCCCGTAGAGTTTGGCCCGCGCTTACATTGAGCTGGTTGAGCTCATCATCGCTCAAGCCGAATTCACAGATCGCATTGACGGCCATACATCCTGCCGTGCCTTCACGCTCTGCGCGTGAAGCAAATGACAGCAACGTGTTGTACAGCGACTCCATCGGCGTGGCGTCCTTGCCCAGACGCCAGATGAGATCAGTGATGCTACTCGTTTGGTACTGCTTCATCGCCTCAACGTACAACTGCCGCTTGTCACCAAATGTGTTGTACATGCTTTGACGACTCAGCCCCATGGCTTGCATCAGCTCATCGGTCGAGGCAGCAGCAAACCCCTTGTCGCAGAACACATTAATCGCCTGAAGCAATGCCTGGTCACGGTCGAATTGTCTCGGTCTTGCCACAGCTATTGCCTCAGGGAATTAAAACCAGCCAAAAGAGATCAAGCCAAGAAACCGCCATCAACGGTCAGGCTGGCCCCAGTAACGAACGACGCCTCGTCACTTGCAAGATAGGCAGCGAGGCTTGCGATCTCATCAGGAGAACCAAGACGACCGACCGGCACCATACCAATGACGTGATCAATATATGGAGCGTCCGCGGGATTCATGTCAGTCGCGGTTGGACCTGGTTGAATGTTGTTCACCGTGATACCGCGAGCGGCGAAATCCAGTGCCAAACCGCGGATCATACCGCCGATTGCGGCCTTGGTCATCGAGTAACCGCTGGCACCAGGGAAGACTGCGCGCTGGCCCGTGACGCTGCCGATGCTGATGATTCGGTCGCCTTGGTTCAAAAATTTGGAGGCCGCTTTCGCAGCAACGTAGGTCGCGCGGACATTGACAGCATACATATCGTCGAGTGCTTCAACGGAGAAATCGTCGACGGTACCCATCGCCAGAATACCTGCGTTGTTGACGAGGATATTTAGCCCACCAAATTGCTCGACGGTAGCGACTACCGCTTGCTCGATTTCCTGAACCACCTTGCTGTTCGCTTTAATTGCCAAAGCCTGACCGCCATCGGCACGAATGCTTTTAGCCAATGCTTGTGCTGCATCTGCAGCCGAGGAGTAGGTGAAAGCGACAGCTGCGCCCTCTTGGGCCAAACGACGAACGATAGCTGCACCTATGCCACGAGAGCCGCCGGTAACGAGAGCGATTTTGCCTGTAAAGCGTTGAGCTGAGATGGTCATATCAAAAATGCCTTTAGTGGATTAATTAATCTATATCGAAGCCATTGAAACGCTCTGGGGAGGGAAAATCAATGAGTATTTGATATTATTATCCAAAATAATTCAGCCAGGATTTGCTTATGGCGAATTGCTCCCATACTGATAGCCGTCTTACACCAAACCATTCTGGAAACCCCATTGGGCTGCGGTTGATAAAGTCAGCTGCAGGACAGCACACATGGCTGCGGAGGAAGATCTTTTCTCACGGGAAAGGACCTTATGCCCTTGAAGCAGATGGAAAGTAGAAATGGGCACATGCTTCTATTCTGAGCTTGCGACGATATGCCGTTACAGAGGGCCAACAGTCTGAGGCACGAGTCAATCCCGATTAGGCTCATTTGCTGTGCTCGAAAATGATTGCTTGAGGCGGACGTCGCCCCAGCTGACTTCTGAGGTGTCCGGTTGACCGCGTCAGTGCCACCTGGGTAATCAGAGTGGCACGCTCGAAACGCTTTCAGATGGGATTACGCGATGAGGATTCACACTGGCACTGGGCGAAGAGCGCTGTCACCCTAATCTGCGATTAATAGACCTCTGCTATTAACTCGATTTCCACACAAGCTCCCAATGGAATTTGTGTAACGCCAAATGCTGACCTCGCGTGCTTTCCTCTATTGCCGAATAAATCTGCGATCAGCTCAGACGCACCATTGGTCACCAAATGCTGTTCGGTGAAGGTCGGGGTGGAATTGACCAAGCTCATCAACCTGACAACGCGAGCTACCCGGTTGAGATCACCTGTATGGGCATGCAGGGTTGCAAGCAGATCAATCGCAACCGAGCGCGCGGCTGCACGTCCTTCCTCGGTGGTAAGTGTGTCACCAAGCTTGCCGACCCAGACCCCTCCATCTCGCTTGGCAATGTGGCCGGACAAATAGACGGCATTTCCATTCTGAGCGCTCATTACATAAGCGGCAGCCGGTGCGCCAGCGTTCGGGAGTTCAATTCCGAGCTCTTTGAGTTTGGCGTAGACATCGTTTCCACTCATGGATAGATCCTTAATTTAGAGGCTACCCGCGGAGTCACGGATAGCCTGAAGACACGAGGATGGGTCAGGAGGCCGGGTGAGGCTCTTGGCTGAACTCCGTTACTTCCTTGATCAAGCTTTGGGCCGCAAGGCGCACCAGGGCTTCCCCTTTTTCCGGACTTGCCTGAGCAGGATCTGATCCCATGCGCCCGTCAGGGTAGCGAGCCCTGAAATCGTGGGCCTCACGGATTGGGCCCGAGTTGCCAATCTGAGGCGAATAGTCGGCCTCTTTGATCGAATCTGGATACGCCCACTGTGTAACAGCGATCTCCGAAGGCGTTGCGTGGGCACCGTGACCGGTAGGGAATTGCTCCTTCGCAAGCTCAGAAACGCCTGGAAGATCCCACCAGTTACAAAGCTTCAAGGCAAACCCTGCTGGGCGCTGGGCAAAGCTTGCCTCGGCGTAAAGCTCCGAAAAAGCAGCTTCAATCGAGGCGACGTTCCCGCCATGGCCGTTGAGGAAGAGGATCTTCTCAAACCCATGCGCTGCCAAGGAGCTCACCCAGTCACTGATCGCGGCGATGAATGTTGAAGGGCGCAGCGATATCGTTCCCGGAAAACCCAAATGGTGTTGAGCCATGCCGATGTTGAAGCTCGGAGCCACCAGAATGTCCGCGTCTTTTTGAGCTTCGCGGGCGATGATCTCTGGGCACATCCAATCAGTTCCCAGAAGGCCTGTGGGACCATGCTGCTCGTTTGAGCCGATCGGAATCACGATCGTGCGGCTGCGTTCAAGGTATTGACCAATTTCAGACCATGTCGATAGGTACAGAAGCATTTGGGTGCTCTCCTTTTGGGTCCCATCACGGAACACGACTCACGGCTATAACGCATCAGGGGCGTCGTTGAGGAAGATGTTGCATTGCCAACGATGACGGAGCAAGAGCAACAAAAAGAAGACTATGTTGCCCATAGAGCAACACATCAGGAACTCAGACTTTGACTCTGATTTCCGCTATTGGCATAGGCGGCGTGCCTCTGCTACCATTTTTGACCAATCATTCCGAAACTAAAGATGAGTATATGGCAAGGCCCAGAGAGTTCGATGAAGAGCAGGCTTTAGATGCGGCCGTGGAAGTGTTTCGCGAGCATGGATTCGAGGGGAGCTCGGCAGCCATGCTCATCCAGTCGATGGAGATTGGAAGGCAAAGCCTGTATGCCACTTTCGGGGACAAGTGGAACCTTTATCTTGCCGCATTGCGCCATTACAGCTTCAAGGAAACTCATGCTCACTTGGCAACATTGCGTGAGCATCCGAGCGGCTTTGCAGGTATCTCTGCGTTTCTTCAGCGGATTGTTCAAGAAGCCCATCGCGGGTGCCTTGGAATCGGCTCAATTTGCGAGTTCGGGGATACGGAGTCCGAAATCAATCAGATCCGTCAGTCATTGGGAAGCGTTTTACGGGAAGGTATCGCAGATCGGGTAAAAGACGCCCAAACGAACGGCGAGATATCATCGGAATTGGCTGACTATGCCGTCGTGGACTTTTTACTGGCTAGCGTCACGGGAATACGGATAGCCGCACGCGGCGGAGCAGACACTGCTCACCTCGAGTCGCTAAAGACAATAGCCTTGCGCGCGTTACGGTAACAGCGCGCTTTTTTTACCTAATTTTGGAACGAGCGGTCAATAACGGAGAGCCCCATGAAAGCAGTCAAAATAAGTAGTGAAGATGGCAGCCCTACCCTGGTTTATGAAAACGTCGAACAGCCCGCGCCCGGCAAGGGCCAAGTGCTTGTAGAGGTCACGGCGACAGGTGTGAACTTTATGGATCTGGGGGCAAAAACCGGCGCTATCGGCGGTAGCTACAAGCCTTCGATTCTCGGGGTTGAGGGGGCGGGACGTATTGTAGAGCTAGGGGCTGACGTGCAGGACTTCAGCATAGGAGATCGGGTGGCCTGGGTGTTCGTGCCACACAGTTACGCAGAACGCATTGTTGCAGATGCTGGTTCACTAGTGAAAATTCCCGACGATATCGATGATCGATCGGCGGCGGCTTTGATGATGCAGGGTCTGACGGCAAGCCACTTTGCTACCAGCTTTTATCCAGTCCAGAAAGGTGACATCGCACTCGTGCATGCTGGAGCTGGAGGATTAGGTCGCCTTTTGACTCAGATCATTAAACTCAGAGGGGGCACGGTGATCAGCCGTGTTTCCAGTGAGGCGAAGATTGAGATAGCCAAAGCGGCAGGCGCAGATCATGTGATCGTCAGTGGCGATGGTGCATTTGCGGACGAAGCAATTCGTCTGTCCGGTGGTGAGGGCGTCCACGTGGTATTCGATGGATCAGGCCCTGCAACGTTTCAAGGCTCGCTAGACGCTCTCCGTAGAGCAGGCACTTTTTGCTGGTATGGCCCCGTGCTCGGCGGCCCTGGGCCGATCGATATCATGAGTCTCCCTAAAAGCATCAAGCTTGGTTACGCAAGATTCTTTGACAGCATCTACACGCCGGATCTGCTGAGGCAAAGGGCGGAACAGCTATTCGACTGGGTGCGTGACGGTGTCGTATCGATCAAGATCGGAGGCGTCTATCCCCTAGCTGAGGCCGATAAAGCTTTGGCTGATCTGGAAAGCCGGGTCACCACAGGAAAATTACTGCTTATACCGTAACGCCCTTTTAACACAGGACGACTATCGGCTTGGCGCCTTTCGACAAATGAAGGTGCGGGCCGGTAGAACTTCGCGGTGAGCAGATGCCCGACAAGTCGAATATGGGGTTCATGATGGGGTTCATGATGGGGCACACTGGATGCGCCCTGCAGTTAAGAGCACCCAGACTAAGTAACGCCCTCCCTGTGGAAAAACTGCATTCATATAAAGTTATAAGATGATACCGATTCGTTCTTAGCTCTTTGTAAAGTAGTTGGTATTATCACCGCCGTTTCCGGTTGACTACCTATTCATTAATATTGAGAAAAACACGATGAACTCAGTTCAACGCGCGACCTTTGGTGCAGGCTGTTTTTGGGGTGCAGAGCAATACCTTCGTTCAATAGACGGCGTCGTTGACTCCCGCGTAGGTTTCGCACAACCAGCACAGGACGATCAACTGTTGATCGAAGTCGTCCAATTGATTTCGACCCGACACATGTGTCATTTTCGAAGCTTCTTGAGCACTTCTGGCAGATACATGATCCTACCTCACTTGATCGTCAAGGTGCAGACGTAGGGGTTAAATATAGATCGGCCGTATTCTTTCATAACGAGGACCAGCAGCGTCAGGCCAATGCGTCTCGTCAGTCCCTTGATCGTTCTGGAACCCTTAAAGCTCCTGTAGTCACCGCCATACTAGAAATCGGAGAGTTTCATCGCGCTGGCGAGGATCAGCAGCGTTACCTCGAAAAGAACGGCGGTACCTGTTCGATTAAATAACAATATTGCCAAATGCGCAGCTCATCTTCGCACAGGCGCCCTATTGGAAAAAATCAATGTTAAAATCAAACAAATTTTCATTTCTTATAAGTGCGGGTATTCTCGCGTGTGCGCCCGCCACTTATGCGGGGACCTCTACCCTAGTATATTGCTCGGAAGGTAGCCCGGCTGGATTTGATCCTGGCCAATACACAACCGGTACTGATTTTGATGCATCCGCGGAAACAATCTTTAATCGGCTGACCCAATTTGAACGCGGTGGGACAACATTAATTCCAGGTCTGGCGACGAGCTGGGACACCTCTGATGACGTGCGCACCTACACGTTTCACTTGCGCGAAGGAGTGAAGTTTCACACCACAGCGTATTTCAAGCCTACCCGTGACTTTAACGCAGACGACGTCTTGTTTACCTTCAATCGCATGATGGATAAAAACAACGCGTTCCGAAAAGCGTACCCCACCGAGTTCCCCTACTTCACCGACATGGGCCTGAATGAGAACATCACAGGGATCGAAAAGCTGGATGACCATACCGTCCAATTCCATCTGAAAAATGTGGATGCGGCGTTTGCACAAGACTTGGCAATGAGCTTCGCATCTATCCAGTCCGCCGAGTACGCGGAGCAGTTGCTCGCTCAAGGCAAGCCTTCCGACATCAACCAGAAGCCTATCGGTACAGGCCCTTTCGTATTCGGGAGCTATCAGAAGGACTCGAATATCCGATTCACCGGCAACAAGACCTACTGGAAGCCAGAGGATGTAAGACTCGACAACCTCATCTTTGCGATCACGCCTAACCCTTCCGTGAGACTCCAGAAGCTTGTGAAAAACGAGTGTCAGGTCACCTATTACCCTCGCCCTGCCGACCTCGCGGCACTCCGTACTTACAAGGAAGTGACGCTGCTGAGCCAACCCGGCTTCAACGTCGGTTATCTCGCCTATAACGTCACGGACAAAATAAAGGGCAGCGACCAGCCCAATCCAATGTCACAGGTAAAAGTCCGTCAGGCGTTGGATATGGCTATCCAAAAACAAAGCATCATCGAAGCGGTTTACCAAGGCGCGGGACAGGCGGCAGTGAACCCCATGCCGCCGACGCAATGGTCGTATGACACCAGCATCAAGGATGCTCCCTACGACATCGAAAAAGCCAAGCGCTTGCTGCAGGAATCCGGGGTAAAAGAGGGTACTGAAATCACCCTGTGGGCGATGCCGGTACAGCGTCCCTACAACCCAAACGCCACACTGATGGCGGAAATGATCCAGGCAGACTGGGCAAAGATTGGTATCAAAGCGAAGATCGTCAGCTACGAGTGGGGTGAGTACAATCGCCGCGCGAAAGATGGTGAAAACGGCGCGATCCTGATCGGTTGGAGTGGCGATAATGGCGACCCGGATAACTGGCTCGGGACGCTCTTTGGCTGTGATGCTATGAATGGCAACAACTATGCGAAATGGTGCGACAAGACCTACGACGATCTCATAAAACAGGCCAAATCGACCGCCGAACATGACAAACGCGTTGAGCTCTATCAGCAAGCGCAGCGCTTGATCAAGGACGCCGTCCCAATCACACCCATCGCCCACTCAACAGTGTTCCAGCCAGTACGAAACAACGTCGATGGTTACCGTATCAGCCCTTCAGGATACAGCTCATTCTATGGCGTCGGGTTGAGGTAACAACCGAGGCCTTAGCTGCTGGGATTTAGAGCGTTTTCGCCAGAGGAAACAGCTGCACCGGTTCATACTCGCAAGAAGATGAACCAATGCAGCGCCTCATGCTTAGGGTCGTCCGATGATCGTAATCAAGCCTCATAGAGGCGCAGCAGCCGGCTTAGCGCATCTAACCCAATGCGGCGGCTCAGGACACTCCTCGATATGAAAAGTCCTTCACCGTGGTTCGATCAGCGACGGCTCCCTCATTCCTTGCACCCTTCATGAAACAGAGGGCCAGCAGCGCGATGCCTCCTAGGCCCATAAGGTAGCAGTTGATATAAAAAGGATTTCCACTGCCATAGGCGAGCAAGGACGTGGCAATGATCGGCGCCAATCCTCCACCAATAGCTCCGGAGATCTGCACGGCCACCGAGATCCCGGTATACCTCACGTCAGCTGAAAATTGCGCTGAGAACAACGCGCCCTCCGGCCCGTACAAGAGCGCGTAGACGATACCGATCGCGACCACCGCAGCGAATACGATCCAAAACGGATCCTGAGTCTGCAGCAGACTGAAGAAAATCGGAGAGAAAAGAATGACGCCTATGGTTCCAAGCGCAAAGACCTTCCGCCCCCCAATTTTATCGCCCAGCCATCCGCATATAGGCATGGTGAACATTGCCACAGCAGCGCCCCAGACAATTGCACCGAGCACGGTGTCACGCGGAATGCTTAACGTTTTCGTGGCGTACGCCAATGAAAACGTCGCTACGGTATAGAACCAGGTGACCTCAGCCAGACGCGCACCCGCTACAGCCAGTAGCGCTCGGGTGTGATCCCGGAACACCGCTCGCAGAGGCATTTCCCTGGGAGCTTCACGTCGAGCTGCGATGAAATCCGGCGACTCTGAAACCTTCTCGCGAATGTACCAGCCCACCAGCAAAAGCACGGCGCTCGCGAGAAAAGGAATACGCCATCCCCAGCTGAGCATGGCCTGTTCAGGCAACTGCGAGACAGCGCCCATTGCGAGAGAGGACAGGATCAGCCCTGGCGCAACGCCGGTCTGAGGGAGGCTACCGAAAAAGCCTTTCTTGCCCTCTGGAGCGTGCTCAACCGCCAGCAGGATCGCCCCGCCCCACTCGCCCCCGACTGCAATACCTTGCATTAGACGCATAACGACCAGCAACACGGCAGCCCAATACCCGATGGCGTCGTAGGAAGGAATCAAGCCGATCACGATGGTGGGTACGCCCATCATGAACAGCGTGATCAGAAGCATCGATTTTCGACCAAGGCGATCACCGAAGTGACCGAAAACGATGCCGCCAAAAGGCCGGGCGAAGAACCCTACTGCATATGTTGCGAAGGCTGCCAGGGTGCCGGTAACCGGATCGAAATCCGGGAAGAAGATCTTATTGAAGATCAGTGCGGCGGCGGTGCCGTACAGAAAATAGTCGTACCACTCGATCGTCGTGCCCATCATGCTTGCCAATGCCGCTATCACGGTTTGGCGCTTAACCGACCTACCTCTCGAACCTGCCGTTCTTGTTTGCTTTGACATGTGACGTCACCTTTATTGGCAGTAATCAATATTCAGGGGATACGTTTTGTTATTGACCCACACGACGCCATGCAACTGATGACATGACGTCCAATACTGAGGAGCAGCCTCGGCCTACATCTGCGGCATGCCAGGGACACGGTGGGTCTGCCGGCACCAGTACTCGAAGGTTGCGTTGACGATGGAGGGTTTTAGCAGGTAGTCGTGTGCTTCCTGCGCCAGCAAGGGGTCTACCGGCGTCAGGCTTCCAAAAGCTTGA
>Ga0160448_100844_pt1 | contig 10331 bp, 6 predicted proteins | sample HID1973M_E1MG_FD_108269 | JGI IMG/M metagenome (GOLD analysis project Ga0160448, IMG submission 108269) | Enriched mosquito-associated microbial communities from UW Madison campus, WI, USA - HID1973M_E1 MG | ecosystem: Host-associated > Arthropoda: Insects > Digestive system > Unclassified ...
CGGGAAGGCGGCCGAACTCGTCGATCAGGTCTTGGACGATGCCGTCGTACATGGGCTAGCTGAACCTCGTCGGCGGCTCGTAGAGTTCCTCGCGGACGAACGTGGCGCCGAGCACCTGGCGCACCACCGCCTCGCCGTAGCGCTGCACGCCGCCGTTGCGCGTCGTGACCACGGGGGGAATCGGGGGTGCGACGGTGGGCGGCACAGGGTCGTCGGCAACGGCATCCGTGTCGGTTTCGTCGTCATCGTCGTCGCGCTCGAGAGAGGGCGCGATGTCGGTACGCGGCAGCACGTCGCCTTCGCGGGGAGGTGCAAGGGTCGCCACGCGTGCGGTCGCGGACTCGGCGTCTTCGGGCTCGTCGTCGACCGCGAACTGCGCGGGCGTCTCGACCGGCATCGCGGCGGGGCCGGGGTCGGGCGGCGGAGCGTCGTCGTCGGATGGGATGGGTGCGACGGCCCAGTCGGTCACGGGCGCGGCGGATGCCGGCGCCGTGGCGCCCGCGCAAGGTGCGGCGGATGCCGGCGCCGTGGCGCCCGCGCGAGGTGCGGCGGGTGCGGAAGCACGGGGTGCGGCCGGTGCCGTGGAGCGCGGTGCCGCGGACGACGGTCGCGTGGCACCCGGGGCCGCGGCGCCGCCGGGCGCAGTCGACGACGCCTCAGCGGCCGCGGGCCGGCGCGCGGCCTCGGGCCCGGAAGGCGCCGGACCCCCGGGATTACTCCCGCCACTCGCACCGGGGCCTGCCGATCCAGGCCGGGCGGAACCGCCCGGCGCCGGCGCGGCGGACTCACCCTGTCGGTCTGAGCCACCGGGGGCGCCCGCACCGCCGGCTGGGTCGTGACGGGCGATGTACTTCACACGGATGCCGAGCACGCCCAGGATCGCCTGGCGCAGGTCTTCGCTCGGCCCTTTGCCGGCTGCGAGCTGCTTGAACTTCGCGACATCGCTCTGGCTCGAGAACGCCAGCGTGAGCACGTCGTCGTCCAGGGCGACGGTGCGCGCGCCGGACGCGAGCATCCACGACGAGCGGCTCACGTCCTCGAGCCGGCCGAGCACCTGCGGCCACGCCTGCTGCAGGCGCTCGAGCGTCACCGGGCCGGAGGGAACCGGCGCAACGGAAGCCGCGGGCTGGGCGACCGGAGCGGCCGCGGCCGGAGTGGGAGCCGGCGTTGCCGCGGGAGCCGCCGCCGGAGCCGGTGTCGCAGGAGCCGGGGTCGCGGAGGACGGCGCCGCGCCAGGCGCCGGAGCGGAGGCCGGCGCCGACACGGCCCCGGCGGCGGCGACGACCGGCGGGGCGGATGCAGCGGCACCCGCCCCGCGAGCCAGCACCCGGGCGACCATCAGCTCGAGCTGCAGACGCGGCGAGGTGGCGCCGGTCATGTCATCGAGCGTCGCGATCACGAGGTCGGCGATGTGCGAGAGCCGCGACGGCCCGAACGCGTCTGCCTGGCCCTGCATGCGCGCCAGGTCTTCGGCGGAGACGCCGCGAAGCACCGCGGCAGCGCCCTGACCGGTGGCCGATACGACGATGAGATCGCGCAGGCGCTCGAGCAGGTCGTCGACGAAGCGGCGCGGGTCCTGCCCGGTCTGCACCACGCGGTCCACCGCGGCGAACGCGGCGGACGCGTCGGAGGCGGCGAACGCGTCGACCACCTCGTCGAGCAGCTCGGCGTGGGTGTAGCCGAGCAGCGCGACGGCACGGGCGTAGGTGACCTTCGCGTCCTCGGAGCCGGCGATGAGCTGGTCGAGCAGCGACAGCGTGTCGCGCGGCGATCCGCCGCCGGCGCGCACGACGAGGGGCAGCACGCCCTGCTCGACGACGACGTCCTCCTGCGCGCACAGCTGCTCGACGTACTCGAGCATGGCGGCGGGAGGCACGAGCCGGAACGGATAGTGGTGCGTGCGCGACCGGATGGTGCCGATGACCTTCTCGGGCTCGGTCGTGGCGAAGATGAACTTGACGTGGTCGGGCGGCTCTTCGACGAGCTTCAGCAGGGCGTTGAAGCCCTGCGGGGTGACCATGTGCGCCTCGTCGAGGATGAAGATCTTGAACCGGTCGCGCGCGGGCGCGAACACCGCGCGCTCGCGCAGGTCTCGCGCGTCGTCGACGCCGTTGTGGCTCGCGGCGTCGATCTCTACGACGTCGAGCGACCCGCCGCCGCCGCGACCGAGCTCGACGCAGCTGTCGCACGTGCCGCACGGCGTGTCGGTCGGCCCCTGTGCGCAGTTGAGGCAGCGGGCGAGAATGCGGGCAGACGTGGTCTTTCCGCACCCGCGCGGACCCGAGAACAGGTAGGCGTGGCCGACGCGGTCGCTGCGCAGCGCTGTCATGAGCGGTTCGGTGACCTGGGACTGCCCGATCATCTCGCCGAACGACTCGGGCCGGTAGCGGCGGTAGAGGGCGGTGGTCACTCCCCCAGCCTACGGCGTGGGGCCGACATCGGGACGCCCTTCGGCGGGCCCGGCAACCGCAGCGGCGGCATCGGCGCCGGCCCGCGCGGATCGGATGCTAGATTGCTCGGCAGTGACACGGGGTGCCCGCACGGCGGGCTGAGAACACACCCGTCGAACCTGATCTCGATCATGCGAGCGAAGGGATGTCGCGATGAACACGCGCGCCGAAGACCACCCGTCCGACCTGCCCGGCCTCTCGCCGTCCGCCGCTGCGACGGCGCTGCGCGAGAACGCGCCGCTGGTGCAGTGCATCACGAACTCGGTGGTGACGAACTTCACCGCCAACGCCCTGCTGGCCGTGGGCGCCGCCCCCGCGATGTGCGACATCCCCGGCGAGGCCGGGCTCTTCGCCGGCGTCGCCGACGGAGTCCTCGTGAACCTCGGGACCCCGACCGCCGAGCAGCGCGAGGCAGCCCGCGAAGCGGTCCGCGCCGGCACGCCGTGGGTGCTCGACCCGGTCGCGGTGGGCGTGCTCCCGGTGCGCACCGCCCTGGCCGCCGAACTGCTCGACGGCCGCCCCGCCATCGTGCGCGGAAACGCCTCGGAGATCCTCGCGGTGGCCGGCGCCGGTGGCGGCGGGCGCGGCGTCGATGCGACGGACGGGACGGATGCCGCAGCCGGCGCCGCGCGATCGCTCGCGGTGCGCATCGGCGGCGTGGTGGCCGTCTCGGGACCGGTGGATCTCATCACCGACGGCGAGCGCGTCGTGCGCGTCCACGGCGGAGACGCGCTCCTGACCCGCATCACGGGCGGCGGCTGCTCCCTCGGCGCGGTGATGGCCGGTCTCGTCGGCGTGTGCGCGCCGTTCGAGGCGGCGGTCGCGGCATCCGCCCTCTACGCGGTCGCATCCGAGCGGGCGGCGGCCCGCGCGGAGGGACCGGGGTCGTTCGCGGTGGCGTTCCTCGACGCCCTCGACGCGGTGACCGCCGCGCCGGGCGAGCTGGACGCTCGCGTCGCCGACGCTCTGGCGATCCGGTGACGAGCCTCGGCACGCGTCTCGCGCTGCACCTCGTCACCGATGACCGGCTGGCGTGGGACCGGCTGCTCGCGGTGGTCGATGCCGCCGCCGGCGCCGGCGTCGATGTCGTGCAGCTGCGGGCCAAGACGGTGACCGCTCGCGAGCTGCTGCGCCAGGCGAGGGCGATGTCGGACGTCATCGACCGACGATGCCTGCTGCTGATCAACGACCGCGTCGATGTGGCGGTGGCCGCGCGGGAGGAGGGAGCTCGCGTCGACGGGGTCCACCTCGGTCAGGGCGACCTGCCACCGCAGACGGCGCGGCGCCTGCTCGGCGCCCACGCCGTGATCGGGTGGACCGCGAACACCGCGGAGCACCGCGCTGCGGCCGGCTCATTGCTTCAGGGCACGGTCGACTACCTCGGGGTCGGCGTCATCCGCCCGACCTCGACCAAGCCCGACCACCCGCCGGCGCTCGGCGTCGACGGGTTCGCGGCGTTCGCTGCGGGCACGCCGCTCCCCTGCGTCGCGATCGGCGGGGTGGGCCTCGACGACGTCGCACCGCTGCGTGCGGCGGGAGCCGCGGGCATCGCGGTCGTGTCGGCGATCTGCGGGGCCGAGGACCCCGCGGCGGCGGCGCGCGGCCTGCGCGGCGCGGCCGACGCGCCGACGCCCTCCGAAGCGGCGGTGGCCCGGTGACCGGCGCGGCGGCCCTCGCATCGCCCTCGACGGCGCTGCGAGCCGGCAGGATCCCGCGCGTCCTGAGCATCGCCGGCACCGACCCGACCGGCGGTGCGGGTGTGCAGGCCGACCTCAAGTCCATCGGCGCGCTCGGCGGGTACGGCATGGCTGTGGTGACCGCGCTGGTCGCGCAGAACACTCGTGGCGTGCGCGAGGTCCACGTGCCCCCGGCGGTGTTCCTCGCCGCGCAGCTGGACGCCGTGTCGGACGACGTCGAGATCGACGCGGTGAAGATCGGGATGCTGCAGTCCGCCGCGATCATCGGCACCGTGCGGGAGTGGCTCGCACGCGTGCGTCCGCCGATCGTCGTGCTGGACCCGGTGATGGTGGCCACCAGTGGCGACCGGCTGCTCGATCCTGCCGCGGAGGTGGCGCTGCGCCGGCTCGCGGGCGAGGTCGACCTCGTCACGCCGAACCTCGCGGAGCTCGCGGTGCTCACGGGGCGGCCGCGGGCGAACTCGTGGGCCCAGGCGGTCGACGACGCGCGAGCCCTCGCGCACGCGACGGGCACCACCGTGCTGCTCAAGGGGGGCCATCTGGACGGCGCGGAGTGCCCGGACGGCATCGTCCGCCCGGACGGCTTGGTCCACGAGGTGGCCGGCGCGCGTGTCCAGACGCGCAACACCCACGGCACCGGCTGCTCGCTGTCCTCGGCGATGGCGACGCTGCGCGCGGGCGGGGCCGCCTGGCCGGATGCCCTCGAGCGGGCGAAGACCTGGCTCACCGGCGCGCTGGCGCACGCCGATGCGCTCGGAGTCGGCGGTGGCAACGGACCGATCGACCACTTCCACGAACTGAGGGGCGCGGCTGCGCCCACGCCCGCGGAGGCTCAGCGCGACGCGACCGCGCCGCCCTCGCAGGAGGCTCCGCTCTCCCCGTCGACGGCGGGTGAAGGGGCAGCGGGCACGGCGCGTGGCGGGGCCCTGGGGACCGACCCCCGCGCCTCCTGGTCCGCGGCGGCATGGGACGCGGCAGCGGCGGTGCGTGCGGCGGTCGACACCCTCGAGTTCGTGCGCGGGCTCGGCGACGGCACGCTGCCGCGCGACACGTTCGTGCGCTACCTCGCCCAGGACGCGATCTACCTCGGCGAGTACTCGCGCGTGCTGGCGAAGGCGAGCGCGCTGGCGCCGGCGCCGGACGAACAGGCGTTCTGGGCGCGGGCGGCGGAGTCCTCGATCGTGGAGGAGCGGCGGCTGCACGACTCGCATCCGGGGACGCAGGCCGCCCTCCCCGCACCGCAGACCCTCGCCTACACGAACCACCTGCACGCGTCGGACCGCTCCTACGGCGAACTCGTGGCGGCGCTCCTGCCGTGCTTCCGGCTGTACACCGATCTCGGCATCCGCCTCGCCGCCCGTCGGCACGACGCGCACCCCTACGACGACTGGCTCGCGATGTACGGCGATCCCGCGTTCACCGCGTCCAGCGCACGGGCCACCGAGATCGCCGACGCCGCGGCCCGGGAGGCGGGACCGCTCGAGCGCGCCCGCATGAGCGCGGCCTTCGCCCGTTCCATGGAGCTGGAGCGGGAGTTCTTCGCGCGGGCGTGAAGCCCGCCCGTGCCACCCCGCCCTGCCGCCCGGCGTGAAGCCCGGCCGGACCGCCCGGCCGAGACCAGGAGATCTGGCGGCGACAGGACGATTCCGAGGAATCGTCCTGTTCTCGACGGATCTCCTGATCCGGGAAGCGCTAGGCGTCGGCGCCGTGCTCCACGTCGGCGGCGCCCACGATGACCGGGATGGTCGAGGTGACGGTGGGCACCGACGCGGACAGCAGCGAGCCGTCCTCGCGACGCGCGTCGCCGAGCTCGCGCAGCGACGGCCGCCCGGGGATCACCGGACCCTGCCCGTCCAGCGCCGCGATGACCTCCTCGCCGGCGCCGACGACGTAGCCCACGCCGCGCACGCTGAAGCCGACGGGCTCGCCCTCGGTGGCGCGCACGCGCAGCTGGTCGCGGGTGACGGTGACGACCAGGCGCGTGCCGTGCCAGTGCAGCACGAACTCCAGCGAGGGCCAGTCCGCGGGCAGCCGCGGGTTGAACGACAGCTCGCCGAAGTGGTCGCGCATGCCGCCGAACCCGGCCACGAGCGCCGTCCACACGCCGCCCGCCGACGCCACGTGCACGCCGTCGGAGGCGTTGTGATGCAGGTCGCCGAGGTCCACGAAGATCGACTGGCGGAAGTACTCGAGCGCGAGGTCCTGGTAGCCGACCTCCGCGGCGAGGATCGCCTGCACGACGGCCGACAGCGTCGAGTCGCCCGTGGTCAGCGGGTCGTAGTACTCGAAGTCGGCGAGCTTGTCCTCGTCGGAGAAGTGGTTGCCCTGCAGGAACAGCGCGAGCACGACGTCGGCCTGCTTGAGCACCTGGTACCGGTAGATCACCAGCGGGTGGAAGTGCAGCAGCAGCGGCCGCTTGTCGGGCGGGGTGTTCTCGAGATCCCAGATCTCGCGCTCCAGGAACACGTGATCCTGCGGATGGATGCCGAGGCTCGGGCTGAACGGGATGTGCATCGCCTCCGCGGCCCGCTCCCACGCCTCGGGCTCTCCCGGCTCCAGGGCGAGGCGGTCGACCATCTGGCGGTAGACCTCGCCGTCGGCCTCGGCCATCTCCCGCACGGTGCGCGCGGCGAAGCGGAGGTTGAAGCGCGCCATGACGTTCGTGAAGAGGTTGTCGTTGACGACCGTCGTGTACTCGTCGGGACCGGTGACGCCGTGGATGTGGAACGTGTCGCCCTCGCCGTCGAGCACGCCGTCGCTCGAGCGCCAGAAGCCGAGCGTCGCCCACAGCCGCGCGGTCTCCACGGCGATGTCGACGCCCTCGCGGAAGAGGAACTCGTCGTCACCGGTGGCCCGCACGTACTTCGCGAGCGCGAAGCTGACGTCGGCGTTGATGTGGTACTGGGCGGTACCGGCGGCATAGTAGGCGGATGCCTCTTCTCCGTTGATGGTCCGCCACGGGAAGAGCGCCCCCGCCTCGTTGAGCTGGAACGCCCGGCGACGCGCGGCAGGCAGCATGAGGTAGCGCATGCGCAGCGCGTTGCGCGCCCACAGGGGCGTCGTGTAGGCGAGGAACGGGAGCACGTAGATCTCGGTGTCCCAGAAGTAGTGTCCGGAGTAGCCCGAGCCGGTCATGCCCTTCGCCGGCACGCCCTGGCCGTCGGCACGTGCCGCCGCCTGCGCGAGCTGGAACAGACACCAGCGGGACGCCTGCTGGAGGTCGTCGTGGCCGCCGATGCGCACGTCCGATCGCTCCCAGAAGGCGTCGAGCCACGATCGCTGCTGGGCGCGGACCGCGTCGACGCTCTCGCTCAGCGCGCGGTCGAGCGTGCGGCGGCAGCGGTCGACCAGCTCGCGCGCGGGCACGCCGCGCGACGTGTGGTAGCTGACGAGCTTGGTCACCCGGACCGGCACGCCGGCCTTCGCCTGCACGCGGAACACGTTCTTGGCGATGTCGGGCTCGATGAGCGTGCGGGAGGTGTACTCGTTCGCGGTCTCGACGAGGTGGTCCGCGACGACGGCGATCGTCATGCCGGACTCGGTGGCGCGGTACGACAGCGCCGAGCGCAGCTTGTCCTGCCAGTACTCCTGGGGCTGCAGCACGCGCTCGTGCAGCTTCTCGGTCTTGCGCGGGTCGAACCCGGCCTTGCGCGACGCGTTGGGCGTGCCGCCGTAGACGTCCTCGCCGTCCTGCCGGTTGAGGATCTGGCAGCTCACGGTGACGGGTGCGTCGGCGTTGAGCACCGTGACGTCCAGCGTCATGACCGCCAGGTGCTTCTCCTCGAACGAGATGAGACGCTCGAACTCGACCCTCACCTCCTTGCCGGAGGGCGTCACCCACAGGATGTGGCGGCGCAGCACGCCGTCGCGCATGTCGAGGACCCGCTCGTACTCCCGCACGTCGGCGACGTCGAGCGACAGCGGCTCGTCGTCGACGTAGACCCGCATCACCTTCGCATCGGGAGCGTTGATGATCGTCTGGCCGACCTCGGCGAAGCCGTACGCCTGCTCGGCGTGACGGATCGGGAACGTCTCGTGGAATCCGTTGATGAAGGTGCCGTGCTCGTGCGCGTGACGCCCCTCGGGCTGATTGCCGCGCATGCCGAGGTAGCCGTTGCCCACGGCGAACAGCGTCTCGGTGACGCCGGCGTCGTCGAGTTCGAACGACGTCTCGACGAGCCGCCACGGGTCGACGGGGAACCGATCGCGATCGATCATCGTGCGAACTCCTCCAGATCCTTGACCACGACGTGCGCGCCCGCCTCGACGAGGTCCTGCTCTCCGACGCCACGGTCGACGCCCACCACGAGCGCGAAGCCGCCGGCGGCGGCCGAGCGCACTCCGCTGATGGCGTCCTCGACCGCGGCGCTGCGCGCGGGCTCGACCCCCAGCATCCGTGCCGCCTCGACGAACACGTCCGGCGCGGGCTTGGACGCGAGGTGGTCGCGTTCGGCGATGACGCCGTCCATCACCACGGCGAAGCGGTCGCGGATGCCCGACGCCGCCAGCACCTCCTCGGCGTTCTTCGAGCTCGACACCACCGCGACGGGGGTGCCGGCCTCGGCCAGCAGGTCCAGCAGGCGCAGCGAGCCCGGGTAGGGTGCGATGCCGTCGGCGCGCAGCACGCGCTCGAAGACGGCGTTCTTGCGGTTGCCGATGCCGCACACCGTGTCGGCGGTCACCGGGTCCGACGGGCTGCCCCAGGGCACCTCGACGTCGCGCGAGCGCAGCAGGCTCGCCACGCCGTCATAGCGCTTCTTGCCGTCGAGATGGTCGAAGTAGTCGCGCTCGGTGTACGGCGGGGTGATGTCCCACGCGGCGAAGAGCTCTTCGAACATCGTCTGCCACGCGTGCATGTGCACTTCGGCCGTGGGCGTCAGGACGCCGTCCAGATCGAACAGCACGGCGTCGTAAGCGGTCAGATCGGGCAGGGCGTCGTCAGCCACAGAACCTCCGGAAGCGAGTGCGGATGCTCGGCACTGCGTCGCGCCGTCCAGCAAGCGTAATGCGGTCGGGTGTCCGGTCGACACCCCGTGACGGTTAAGTCCGGGCGACGCTCAGGGTCTGCCGCGCGATCTCGAGCTCCTCGTCGGTCGGCACGACCAGCACGGTCACCGCCGAGGCATCCGTCGAGATGATCCGGATGCCGCGTTCGGCGCTCTCGTTGCGGGCGTGGTCGATCTCGACGCCCGCGAAGCCGAGGGTCTCGAGGGCGCCGGCGCGCACGTGGGGGGCGTTCTCGCCCACGCCCGCCGTGAACGAGATGACATCGGCGCCGCCGAGCTGCGCGAGGTAGGCCCCGGCATAGGCCCGCAGACGGTGCACGTACACCTCGAACGCGAGGATGGCGCGCTCCTCGCCCCGCTCGATCGCGGCCCGGATGTCGCGCAGGTCGTTGGAGCCCGCGAGCCCGAGCAGACCGCTGCGCTTGTTGAGGAGCTCGTCGAGGTCGTCGACGGTCATCCCGCCGCGCCGTTCGAGCTGGAACAGCACCGCCGGATCGATGTCCCCCGACCGCGTCCCCATCACCAGTCCCTCGAGCGGCGTGAAGCCCATCGAGGTGTCGACGGAGCGTCCGCCGTCGATCGCGGTGACCGACGCTCCGTTGCCGAGGTGGAACACGATCTGCTTGAGCTCCGCGAGCGGGCGCCCCAGGAACGCGGCAGCCGCCTCGCTGACGAACTTGTGGGACGTGCCGTGGAAGCCGTACCGGCGGATGCGATGGGATGCCGCGACCTCCGCGTCGATCGCGTACGTGTAGGCGGCGGGCGACAGCGTCTGGTGGAACGCGGTGTCGAACACGGCGACGTGCGGTACGTCGGGGAACGCCCGGCGCGCCGCCACGATGCCTGCCAGGTTCGCGGGGTTGTGCAGCGGGGCCAGCACGGAGAGCTCGTCGATGTTGATCTCGACCAGGGGCGTGATCAGCGTCGGCTCGAAGAAGCGCGCGCCGCCGTGCACGACGCGGTGCCCGACCGCGACCGGCGGCGTCTCGACGAGCGACGGGCCGTCCGACGCGAAGGCCTCGAGCATCACCGCGAAGCCCGCCGTGTGATCGGGGATCGGCAGCTCGCGCGTGCGCGTCGCGTCGAGGAACGCCGGCGCGGGCCCGTCCGTCGGCGCCGCGTACACGGTGTGACGGGCGATCCCGATCGGGTCGCCGATGCGCTCGACGAGCCCCGAG
>Ga0160448_100847_pt1 | contig 10289 bp, 7 predicted proteins | sample HID1973M_E1MG_FD_108269 | JGI IMG/M metagenome (GOLD analysis project Ga0160448, IMG submission 108269) | Enriched mosquito-associated microbial communities from UW Madison campus, WI, USA - HID1973M_E1 MG | ecosystem: Host-associated > Arthropoda: Insects > Digestive system > Unclassified ...
AGCAGGTGGCCGAACGAGCGCCCCTCGCCGAGGTAGTTGGCGGGATCGAACGGATCCGCGTCGGAGGCGGGCTCACGCCGCGCGATCGCCTCGGCCAGTTCGCGCGCGCCGCGGTCGATGCGCTCGCCCAGCGGCGCGACGTTGTCGGCCGATGCACCCCAGTCGCTGGATGCGGCGAACACTCCCGTCGACACCGGCTCGGCGTGCAGGTAGGTGAACAGCGGACGGATCGCATAGTCGATCGCCAGCGAGTGGCGGGCGGTGCCGGCGTTCGCACCGATCAACACCGGCTTGCCGGTGAGAGCGTCGGGGTCGAGCACGTCGATGAACGACTTGAACAGGCCCGAGTAGCTGGTGGAGAAGATCGGCGTGACGGCGATGACGGCGTCGGCCGAGACCACCGCGTTGACCACCGACTCCAGCGCGGGCGGGGCGAACCCCGTCAGGAGGTTGTTCGTGATGTCGTGCGCGTAGTCGCGCAGTTCGAACACGTCGACCTCGATCTCGATGCCGCGCTCGGAGAGCTGCTTCGCGGTCGCGGCCGCGAGGCGGTCTGCGAGCATGCGCGTCGACGACGGGTTCGACAGGCCGGCCGAGATCACGGCGATGCGGCGGGCAGACGTGGTCATCTCACGCCTCCTTCCGGCCGAGGCCGAATGCGGCGCCCGCGGGTGCGGGCGTGTCCTGGTACGGGCTGGAGCCGACGAGGTTGTCGCCGCGATTCGCGCCGGGCACCGCCTGGCGCGGCGCCTCGTCGCCGTACTTCGCGGCAACGAGGTTCGCGTGGGTCGGGGCATCCGGAACCTCAGCCGGACGGTTCTTCTGCAGCTCCTTGCGCAGCACCGGGACCACCTCGCCGCCCAGGATGTCGAGCTGCTCGAGGACGGTCTTGAGCGGAAGGCCGGCGTGGTCCATGAGGAACAGCTGGCGCTGGTAGTCGCCGTACGTCTCGCGCATCGCGGCGTAGCGGTCGATCACCTGCTGGGGCGAGCCGACGGTGAGCGGGGTCATCTCGCTGAAGTCCTCCAGCGACGGGCCGTGGCCGTAGACGGGCGCGTTGTCGAAGTACGGGCGGAACTGCTTCACCGCGTCCTGCGAGTTGGCCGCCATGAACACCTGCCCGCCGAGTCCGACGATCGCCTGCTCGGGAGTGCCGTGTCCGTAGTGGGCGTAGCGCTGGCGGTACAGCTGGATCAGGCGCTGGTAGTGCTCCTTGGGCCAGAAGATGTTGTTGGCGAAGAACCCGTCGCCGTAGTACGCGGCCTGCTCGGCGATCTCGGGGGTGCGGATCGATCCGTGCCAGACGAACGGCGCCACTCCGTCGAGCGGGCGCGGGGTCGACGTGAAGCCCTGCAGGGGCGTGCGGAACTGGCCCTCCCAGTCGACGACGTCCTCGCGCCACAGCCGGTGCAGGAGGTTGTAGTTCTCGATCGCGAGGGGCAGCCCCTGTCGGATGTCCTTGCCGAACCACGGGTAGACCGGGCCGGTGTTGCCGCGGCCGATCATGAGGTCGGCGCGACCATCCGACACATGCTGCAGCATCGCGTAGTCCTCGGCGATCTTCACCGGGTCGTTCGTGGTGATGAGCGTCGTGGCGGTCGACAGGATGAGGCGCTCGGTCTGCGCCGCGATGTACGCGAGGGTGGTGGTCGGCGACGACGACCAGAACGGCGGGTTGTGGTGCTCCCCGAGTGCGAAGACGTCCAGGCCCACCTCCTCGGCGTGCTTGGCGATCCTCAGGGTCGCCTTGATCCGCTCCGCCTCACTGGGCGTGGTGCCGTCGGTCGGGTCCTGGGTGATGTCGCTCACCGTGAAGATGCCGAACTGCATTCCCGACCACGTGGTGCTCTCGCTCACGATCGCTTCTCCGCTCTTTCGCCGTGCGGGTTCTCCGTCGGACGAATCTATGCAAATGAATGTATCTCGTGCAACGTGTGCGCACCAAGATTATTCCGAAGGTCGTGAGAACGGATGCCGATGAGCGCGAAGAGCCCGTCAGTCGAGCCGCAGCCGGTCGACGGCGGCCTGAATGGCGACGGCCGCGGCGCCACGGGCCCACGCAGTGAATCCGGAGTCGTCGACGAACAGCGAGACCGGCTCCGCCCGCGGATCCCTGCCTGCGGCGATCGCCGCGCGCACGCGCCCCTCGGTGATGGCGAACAGCCCGATCCCCTCACCGGCGAGCACAGCCGCGGTTTGGAAGGTGAGGTTCGCCGCGAGAGCGATGAAGCGGCCGAGCGCGTCGGCCGCCGACTCGACCACCGACACGGCGGCGGGCTCACCCGCCGCCGCGAGCGCGAGCACCTGGTCGTACGAGACGGGGCGCTGAAGCGCCGCGGAGACCTGCGCCGCGATCGAACCTGACGTGAGCATCGCCTGCGAGCAGCCGCGGTGCCCTTCCTGGCAGAGCGGACCGCTGTCACTGAGCGGAATGTGGCCGCCGAGGCCGAGACCGGCTTCGGCCGAGTGCACCACCTCGCCATCGACGACGAGACCGTAGCCGACACCCGCGCCGATCGTGAGGACCACGAAGCCCGGGATGCCTCGCCCCCGGCCGAACCACCGCTCCGCCTCGGCGAGGGCGACGACGTCGTTCTCGAGCGCGACGGGCACGCCGAGCTCGCGCTCCAGCAGCCCTGCGAAGTCGACGCCCTCCCAGCCCAGGAAGGGCGCGTAGCGCACGGTTCCCCCATCGACGGCGCCGCCGAGTGAGACGCCGACGCCGACGAGCCCGTCGGCACCGAGCGCGCGGATCGCATCGGCGATGCGGGCGGCGACTTCGGCGGGTTCGTGAGTGTCCAGCGCGTCGGCGCTGCGCGCCAACAGCTCCGCGCGCACGTCGGTCACGACGACCTCGACCGCATCGCCGGAGAGCTTGACCCCGGCGAAGGGGCCCAGGCCCGGGGCGACGTCGAGCGGTCGCACCGGCCGCCCGACGGACCCGTCTGCGAGATCGTCGAGTTCGATGAGGTAGCCACGATCCAGGAACGGCTTGGCGAGTCGGGTGAGGCTGGCAGGCGAGAGGCCGAGGCGGCTGGTGAGGGCGCTCCGGGAGATGGGGCCGTGGATGAGCACGGCGCGCGCGAGCGCTCGTTCGCTGTCCGTCAGCATCGTCGATGGACTCCCCTCCGGGCGCACAATGCTTTCATTTTGACACGAACTCGTCCAAGCGTGCGTCGTTGCGAGCCACAAGCACCCCCCTTGCCGGTCTTATTAGTTCCATGGTAGAACTAACTTCATGCACAGCACCGACCGGCTGCTCGACGCCGAGCACACCGTCTCTGCACCTGAGCCACGCGTGCTCCACCTCACCCGAGGCGGGACGAGCGTGGTCGTCGATCTGGACGCGCTGCCGGGGCCGGCGATCGTGCACTGGGGGACGGCGCTCGCCGGCTCCACGACGGCCTCACTCCAGGCGCTGGCCGTCGCCGCACGCTCTCAGCGCGTGTCGGGCGGCCTCGACGCGACCCCCACGCTCACGCTCGTGCCCACCGGCGCCGAAGGGTGGTTCGGAACCCCGGGACTGGAAGGTCATCGCGAGAGCTCGGGTGTCAGCATCCGGCTCGCCCTCGCCGACGTGCAGGCCGGCGAGCACCGCGCCAGCATCGCCCTCGCCGACGCCGAGGCCGGGCTCGCGGTACGCATCGAACTGCGGATCGGCCCGAGCGGCCTGTTCCACCAGCGCGTCACCGTGCGCAACGCCGGTGCGACGCCGTACACGCTGCAGACCGCCCAGCCCACGTTCCCACTCCCCTGGGATGCCACCGAGGTGCTCGACACGACGGGCCACCACCTTCGCGAACGGTCGCCGCAGCGACGCGCTCTCGCGATCGGGACCCACCTCCGCGAGAGCCGTCGCGGCCGCAGCGGCGCGGACTCCGCCATCCTCCTCGCCGCCGGTCGACCCGGGTTCGGCTTCGAACGGGGGCGGGTACACGGCATCCACGTGGCCTGGAGCGGCAACCACCGCGTGCTCGCCGAACGCACGACGACCGGCGACGCGTTCCTCGCGGGCGGCGAGCTGCTGCTGCCCGGGGAGGTCGTGCTGAGGCCCGGCGCGGCCTACAGCTCCCCCTGGGTGATGGGCTCGTGGGGCGACGGCCTCACCGAACTGTCTGCGCGCTTCCACGAGGAATGGCGCGCCCGCCCCCAGCACCCCCGGCGACCTCGTCCGGTGACCCTGAACACGTGGGAGGCGGTGTACTTCGACCACTCGCTCGCGCGCCTCACCGCGCTGGCCGACGCCGCGGCGTCCGTGGGCGTCGAGCGCTTCGTGCTCGACGACGGATGGTTCGAAGGGCGTCGGGATGACACCGCGGGCCTCGGCGACTGGATCGTGGACGGCGACGTCTGGCCGCACGGCCTGCACCCGCTGGCCGATCACGTCCGGGCGCTCGGCATGGAGTTCGGCCTGTGGGTGGAGCCAGAGATGGTCAACCCCGACAGCGAGCTCGCCCGAGAGCACCCCGACTGGATCCTGCGAGGACGGATGTCGCTGCCGCCGTCCGCCCGTCAGCAGCAGGTCGTCGACCTGTCGAAGCCGGACGCGTACGCCCACATCGCCGAGCGCCTTCACACGCTGCTCGACGAGTACCCCATCGCGTACCTCAAATGGGATCACAACCGCGATCTCGTCGACGCCGCGAGCGGACCGGCCGGCGGCGCCCGCGTTCATGAGCACACTCTCGCGGTGTACCGACTGATCGACGAGCTGAGGGCCGCCCACCCCGGCCTCGAGATCGAGAGCTGCGCCTCGGGCGGGGCTCGGGTGGATCTCGGCATCCTGGATCGCACCGACCGCGTGTGGACCAGCGACAGCCTCGATCCGCTCGAGCGGCTCGACAACCAGAAGCACACCGGCGTCGTGGTACCGCCCGAGATGCTCGGCATGCACCTGACGAGCCCGGTCGTCCATTCGTCCGGCCGAACGGTCTCGCTCGGCCTGAGCGGTGCGGTGGCGCTGTTGGGCCACTTCGGCATCGAATGGGATCTGACGACGCTCGACGACGCCGGTCGCGCCGAGATCGCGGAGTGGGTCGCGCTCGCGAAGCGGCTGCGTCCGCTCATCGCCTCGGGGCGCGTCGTGCACGTCGACGGCACGGAGCCGGGGATCGACGTGCGCGGCGTCATCGCGGCGGATGCGGGATCCGCGGTCTTCACGATCGTGCAGACCACGACGAGCGCCGCCTACCCGCCGGGGCGCATCCGCATGCCCGGGCTCGACCCCGCACGCAGCTACCGGCTGCGCGTACTGACGCGGGACCCGCAGGACGCCGGGCAGTCCCCCCTCGGGTGGGCCGTCGGCACGCCCGTGCTCACGGGTCTCCAACTCGCCGAAGTCGGCGTGCGCCCACCCGTGCAGCGCCCCCAGCAGGCGATGGTCGTGGAACTCACGGCCGAGAACTGAGACCTTCCACGAAACCCCACGCGCAAGGAGGCGCACGATGAGAACCCTTCACCGACGATGGACCCGGCCGCTCGTGGTCGTGCTCGTCGCCGCGACAGCCGCCTCCCTCGGCGGCTGCGCCCAAGAAGCCGGAGACGGCGTCACGACCCTGAACTTCTTCCAGTTCAAGGGCGAGGCGCTCGAGGACTTCGACCAGATCATCAAGGATTTCGAGGCGGATAACCCCGACATCCATGTCGTCCAGAACCAGGTGGCCGACGCCGACACGGCGATCCGCACCCTGCTGGTGAAGGACCGCATCCCCGACGTCATCACGCTCAACGCCAACGGCAACTTCGGCAGGCTCGCACAGGCCGGCGTGTTCTACGACTTCTCGAACGAGCCGGTGCTCGACACGATCAACCCGGCCGTGCAGGACATCCTGGCCGACCTCGGCACCTACGGCGACGAGGTGAACGGGCTCGGGTACGTCAACAACGCCAACGGCGTCATCTACAACCAGGACATCTTCCAGGAGCATGGTCTGGAGGTCCCCCAGACCTGGGACGAGTTCATCGCCGTGTGCGATGCGCTGGAGGAAGCCGGCATCCAGCCGTTCTACGGCACGCTCGCCGACTCCTGGACCGGCATCCCGTCGTGGAACGCGCTCGGGGCGTACGCCGCTCAGGACGGCTTCTTCGACAAGATGCGCGAGGAGGGCGAGAACGTCGGACCCGACTCCGAGGTGTCCTTCGAGAAGGACTTCGCCGAGGCGATGGAGCGCCAGTACCAGCTGTACTCGTACATGCAGGACGGCTACCGCGGCAAGACGTACGACGATGGCAACGCCGCCTTCGCGAGGGGCGAGTCGGCCATGCTGCTGCAGGGCATCTGGGCCACCAACCCGATCAAGCAGGTGAATCCCGACATCCGGATGGGGATCTTCCCCTATCCGACCGACGAGCCCGGCGAGAGCCTGCTCGTGTCGGGCGTAGACGTCGTGTTCACCCTCGGCAAGGACAGCCCGAAGCACGATGCGGCGATGCGCTTCATCGACTACGTGTTCCAGCCCGAGGTGGTCGAGAAGTTCGCCGCATCTCAGAACATGGTCCCCTCGGTCGAGGGCGCCGAGCTCAGCGACGATCCCGCCCTGCAGTCGGTGCGGCCTTACTTCGAGGACCAGCGGATCACCGGCTTCATCGATCACCAGATCCCGCCGGCACTCCCGCTCATCCCCACCGACCAGCAGTTCCTCTTCGACGGGGATGCCGAGAAGGCGCTCCAGACCCTTGACCGCGAGTGGGCCAAGGTGGCCGCCCGCACGATCCCCGTGACGGGAGAATGACATGACCACCCTCACCGAAGCCGTCCGGTCCACGCCGGCAGGCACGACGCGCAAGCGGGCGACCCGCACGCGCAGCGACTCCTCGCGAGCGCTGCCCGCCTACTACTGGATGGTCTGGCCGGCCGTCATCGCGTTCGCCGCGTTCCACACCCTGCCCGTCGTGGTCGGCATCTTCTTCAGCTTCACGAACTACGCAGGCTACGGCGCCTGGAACTTCGTGGGCCTGTCGAACTACCTCAACCTGTTCAAGGACGACCGGGTGCTGCAGGCCTACGGCTTCTCGTTCCTGTTCGCCATCGTCGCCACCATCCTCACGAACGTGTTCTCGCTCGCGATCGCGATGGGGCTGAACGCGAAGATCAAGGCGCGCAACTTCTGGCGCGGCGTCTACTTCGTGCCTTACATCCTCGCGATCCTCGTCATCGGCTACGTCTTCCAGTTCTTCTTCTCGAACTCGCTGCCGAAGATCCTCGCGGGGATCCCCGTCTTCCGTGACAACATCCTCACCAACGAGACGTGGGCCTGGACCGCGATCGTGGCACTCGCCGTCTGGCAGGCGTGCGCGTTCGCGATCATCATCTACCTATCGGGGCTGCAGACCATCCCGTCCGAGCTCTACGAGGCGTCGTCCCTCGACGGCGCGAGCCCGTGGCGGCAGTTCCGATCGATCACCTTCCCCCTCATCGGCGCCTTCTTCACCATCAACGTGGTGCTGAGCCTCAAGGGTTTCCTCCAGGTCTTCGACCCGATCGTCGCCCTCACCAACGGCGGGCCGGGCACGTCAACCGAATCGGTGACGCTGCTCATCTTCCGGGGCGGCTTCTCGGGCGGCGAGTTCGCCTACCAGACGGCCAACGCGGTGGTCTTCTTCATCGTGATCACGGTCGTCTCGCTCCTGCAGTTCCGGGTCCTTCAGCGCAGAGAGGCCGATTTCTGATGACCACCATGACCAACACCGCGGCGCAGCTCGAACAGGACGCCGACGCCGTGACCCTCGGCCGCGGGCGTCGTACGCGGCGCCGCGAAGCGGACGACGACACCCGCAAGACCAATTGGTGGGCCACGGCTCTCATCGCCGTCTGCTCGCTCACCGTGCTGATCCCGCTGTATCTCGCGGTCGTCGTCGCCCTGAAGACACCCGACCAGCTGACCCAGGGCACCGGGTTCGAGCTTCCGAACCCGATCCGCTGGGAGAACTTCGCCGACGCGTGGGTGCGCACCAGCTTCCCGCAGGCGCTGCTGAACACGGCGATCATCACGGTCGGATCTGTGGTGTTCACCCTGCTGACGAGCTCGATCGTGGCGTACGCGCTGGCCCGCAACATCCATCGCCCGTTCTTCAAGGGCGTGTTCTTCTACCTGCTGGCGGCGCTGTTCATCCCGTTCCCGATCATCATGCTGCCGCTGGTCAAGCAGACCTCCATCCTGGGCCTGGACAACCAGGCGGGCATGATCATCCTGTACACGATCTACGGGCTGTCGCTGAACATCTTCATCTACACGGCGTACATCCGCTCGATCCCGATCGAGCTCGAAGAGGCCGCGCGGGTCGACGGCGCGTCGACCTGGCGGGTGTTCTGGCAGGTGATCTTCCCGCTGCTCATGCCGATGAACGCGACAGTGGGCATCCTCACCTGCGTGTGGGCGTGGAACGACTTCATCATGCCCCTGGTGGTGCTCACCGAGCCCTCGGCACGTACCCTGTCGCTGGCGCAGTACGTCTTCCAAGGGCAGTTCAACACCGACTACACGGTGGCCTTCGCGTCGTACCTCATGGCGATGGCGCCGCTGCTGATCGTGTACATCTTCAGCCAGCGGTGGGTGATCTCGGGCGTCACGCGGGGATCGATCAAGTGAGAGCGGAGGGATGCCGCGGCTCGCGGCATCCCTTCCCTCACCGAGCGTCGTCGAACAGCCGGAGCATGTCGCGCGCGAGCTGATGCGGCGCGGTCTCGCACGGCGCGTGGCCGGTGGCGTACGTGGCCACTCGGGCTCCGATGCGCGCGGCGTAGGCGTCGTGCTGCGCCTGGGGCCACAGGTCCTGGTCGCCGACCGCGATGAGCTTCGGGATGCCGGTGGCGGCGACATCGTCGGCGAAGTCGGGGGTCGCCATCATGAGGCCGACGACGTCGTCGATGCAGGCGCGGCCGGTCACCCCGAGGCGTTCGCGCACGAAGGCGATGCGGCCGGGCGGGGTGCGGTTGAGGTTGTAGCGGATGCCCCACAGGATGAGCCCCGCCGCGCGGTGCGGCGACATGTCGGAGATCGGCCCGATGTGCTTCACGCCGCGGAACACCTGACCGGTGGCGGGCGGCGCCGCCATCAGCGTGAGGCTGCGGAACAGATCGGGGCGCGCGACGAGGGCGAGCTCGGTGACCAGGCCGGCGAAGCTGTACCCGAGCACGTGTGCGGGGCCGCCGTCCTCGAGGAGGGCGATCAGGTCGTCCACGAACAGTGGGTAGTCGTAGGAATCGCGCGGCGGGTCGAGATTCTGCGGTCCGGCCTGCGCCGACTCGTAGTGACCGGCGATGTCGTAGGACTCGACCCGGTACCCGGCAGCTGCGAGCAGCGGGAACAGCAGGACGAAGTCCTCCTTGGACCCGGCCACGCCGGGCACCAGCACGACCCTCGGGGCCTCGGCGTCACCGAGGCGCACGCGCGCGAGACCACCGCTGGGGGCCCGGAACACGTCGTGCTCGGTGCCGGTGGGGAAGACATGCCAGTCGAAGTCGGGAATGGCCTGGTCGCGCTGCAGCGCGTCGTCGATCGTCGTCATCGCGACTGCGAGACTACCCCTCGGGAAGGCCGTCGAGCTCGTCCTGACGCGGCGCGTAGTCGATGTGACCGCCATCGGCGTCGAACGCCTGGACCGGCCGGCGCGCCGACCACGCCTCCCACCCCGGGTCGCCGTCGACGACGAAAGACACCCAGGCCCGATGCATCGCGTCGGCCAGTGCCTGCGGCCCGTCGGGGCCGCCGATTCCGATCGCATCGGGCTCGGCGAGCCGGTCGAACACGAACCCGAGCTCCATGACGTGTGCGGCGCCGAGCCCGTCGACAGGGCTGCGCCAGCGGAACTCGTACACCCACGTCGGCGACTCCGGCGCCTCGACGCGGCTGTCGGCGAGGCGCGTGATCGGTCCCCGCAGCAGGATGTCCGTGATGACTTCGCCCAGCACCTCGCCTGGTTTCGCGCCGGGCCGGCGGGTGCGGTGCGCACGGACGACGCGGGCGGGCACGCGTGCGGCCAGCCGCGCCACCGTGACGGTGAGCCAACTCGCCTTGTCGACCGCCCCCGAGGGAACGAGCCACAGCCGGTACTCCTCACTGGTCGAACCGATGAGCACCGGGATGCCGCGACCCGCCCCCGCCAGCAGCCCCTCCAGCGGGCTGCGCGGGACGGCCTCGCCGCCGATGGCCAGCGCGACCGTCGGACCGCCGCCCAGCGGCGAGCCGCCCGCGGCGAGCGCGGTCTGCTGCTCGACCAGATCGTCCGCCGCCACGGCCGAGAACCCGGCGCGGGTGGGCGCAGCGTCGAGCCGCTTCGCGATCTCCCGC
>Ga0160448_100848_pt1 | contig 10284 bp, 6 predicted proteins | sample HID1973M_E1MG_FD_108269 | JGI IMG/M metagenome (GOLD analysis project Ga0160448, IMG submission 108269) | Enriched mosquito-associated microbial communities from UW Madison campus, WI, USA - HID1973M_E1 MG | ecosystem: Host-associated > Arthropoda: Insects > Digestive system > Unclassified ...
CGCCGACCGGGCCAAGTTCGGGGCCTGGATGATCTTCGCGGGCCTGTTCGCCACGCTGGTGTACTTCCCGGTGGCGGCCTGGGTCTGGGGCGGCGGCTGGATCTACAACCTCGGCACCACGATCTTCGGCGAGGACAGCGGCGTGGCCGTCATCGACTACGCCGGCGGCACCGCGGTGCACATCAACGCCGGAGCTGCGGCCCTGGCGCTCGCGCTGGTCCTCGGCAAGCGCATCGGCTTCCAGAAGGGCATCCTGAAGCCCCACAACGTGCCGCTCACGCTCCTGGGCGCCGCGCTCCTGTGGTTCGGCTGGTTCGGCTTCAACGGTGGCGCAGAGTGGCTGTCGGAGGACATGGGCGGCGTCGGCCTCATCACGATCAACACGCTCGGCGCGACGGCGGCCGCCGTCATCGGCTGGATCGTCGTCGAGCGGATCAAGGACGGCAAGCCGACCTCTGTCGGCGCCGCCTCGGGCGCGGTCGCCGGTCTGGTTGCCATCACCCCCGCGTGTGCCAACCTGACGCCCGGCTGGGCGCTGCTGCTCGGCGTGCTCGTCGGCGCGATCTGCGCGCTCGCGATCGAGCTCAAGTTCAAGCTCGGTTTCGACGACTCGCTCGACGTGGTCGGCATCCACCTCGTCGGCGGCCTCTTCGGAACGATCTACCTCGGCTTCTTCGCGACCGAGACCGGCCTGTTCCTCGGCGGCGGCGTCGACCAGCTGGTCGTCCAGGTGATCGCCGCGGTGGGCGTGCTGCTGTACTCGTTCATCGTCGCCTTCGTCATCGGCATCGTGATCGAGAAGACCATCGGCTTCCGCGTGAAGAACGAGGACGAGCTGGCCGGCGTCGACACCGTCGTGCACGGCGAGGAGGGCTACCTCCTGGACGAGCGCGTCTGATCGCACGGATCCCCCCGGTCCGAGGGCACTGTGGCACTGCCACAGTGCCCTCGGCGCGTGGGGGAGCCGTTTGGCTAGGGTGACGATGTGACACAGCGAAGCGGGCTGCGCGGCATCCTGAGCAGGATCTTCCCGCCGGGGCGGGCATCGGGCCCTTCGAGGACTGCTCCTGCCGACGGCGGCCGCGGCGGCCCCACCGCGACCGTGGAGGTGGCGCCGCCCGGCAAAGGTGCGCTGCGGATCGCATACGCGCCCGATCACGACGGCGATCCCGACGCGGGCGAGATCATCTGGACCTGGGTGCCCTACGCCGAGAATGACGGGCGCGGCAAAGACCGCCCGCTGCTGGTGATCGCGCGGCAGAGCGACGACCGGGTCTACGCGGTCCGCCTCACCAGCAAGCCGCACGACGGCGACCGCGACTTCCTCGCCCTGGGGACGGGGGAGTGGGATGCGCAGGGCCGGGCGTCGTGGCTCGACATCGAACAGCTGTACAGCGTGCACCGCGAAGGAATGCGTCGGGAGGCCGCCGCCCTCGATCTGAATCGGTTCGCCCGCGTCGCGGACGCTCTGCACCGCCGCTACGGCTGGGCCGTCGGCAACTGACGCGAGAAGGCCCGGTCACTCGCGCGACCGGGCCTTCTGCAGTGGTGGGCGATACCAGACTCGAACTGATGACCTCTTCCGTGTGAAGGAAGCGCGCTACCAACTGCGCCAATCGCCCGTTCCCCGAGGGGGACGAGTAATGATCCTACCGGATGCCGGAGCGTGCCTCGAACCACATCGCCGTGACACGCGCGGGGTGCACTCGGTTTTGCAGGATGCGCAGGATCGGTTAGAGTCTTTCAAGTGCCCGGGTGAACAACCCGGGAACGAAATGCGGATGTAGCGCAGTTGGTAGCGCATCACCTTGCCAAGGTGAGGGTCGCGAGTTCGAGTCTCGTCATCCGCTCGAGTGCAGGGATTCCCTTGAGGGATCACGGCACGTGGGGTCAAACCACACGCGGTGGCGTGGCCGAGCGGCTAGGCACCGGCCTGCAAAGCCGTTTACACGGGTTCGAATCCCGTCGCCACCTCCACTCGAACTGAATAGCCCTCACGGGCGCGATTGGCGCAGCGGTAGCGCGCTTCCCTGACACGGAAGAGGTCACTGGTTCGATCCCAGTATCGCGCACCACCTGAAACCCCCGCTTCGGCGGGGGTTTTCCTGTTTCGACACTCCTCAGCGCACCTGCTCCGTCGGATAGACGTCGCGGATCCGATCCCGGAAGTACCTGCCCGCGCTGTCGGCCTCTCGAAGCGCCCGGTGCACCGAAGGCGGGACCGCGAAGTAGCGATACACGTCGCCGGACGTGAACTCGAGCTCGAGCACCGCGGTGTCGGCGTCGTAGCCTGCCGAGGCGATCGCAGCGGAATCGAGACGGTGTCGTCGCACGGCCTCAGGCTACGCCGCAGCAGCGAGTCCGCCGTGGCACCAGGTATCGGCGCGCCCGCTACCGTGGGGCGGGTGACCGTGGACCTCGCCGCACGCATCCGCGCCGATCTGCGCGGCATCGCCGATCCCGTGCGGGCGCCGGGCCAGCAGGCGTACATGAAGTCGGCCATGCCGTTCCTGGGTGTGCGCGTCCCCGACGCGCGGCGGGTCGCCACGCAGGCGGCGAAGGGCGTCACGGATGCCGCCGCTCTGCGCGCGGCGGCTGCCGAACTGTGGGACACCGCCGCCTACCGCGAGGAGCGCTACGCGGCGCTGGCGCTGCTGGCGATGCGACCGCTGCGCGGCGACGCGGAGCTGGTCCCGATCGTGGAGCACATGGTGCGCACCGGGCAGTGGTGGGATTTCACCGACGAGCTGGCTCATCGCCTCGCCGATCTGCACGAGGCCCGCCCGGCGCAGACCGCGAGCCTCGTGCGAGCGTGGGCGCGGGATCCCGACCGCTGGATCCGCCGCATCGCGATCCTGTCGCAGCTGGGACGGGGCATCCGCCTCGATCCCGATCTGCTCGATGAGACCATCGCACCCAACCTCGCCGACCCCGACTTCTTCATCCGCAAGGGGATCGGCTGGGCGCTGCGCGAGTACGCGCGCGTCGCACCGGACTGGGTCCTGCGCTACGTCGACGAACACGCGCTCGCCCCGCTGTCGCGATGTGAGGCGCTCAAGCACCTCTGAACCGCGGCTCAGGCGTTGAGCGCCGCGAGGAGCCGGGGATACACGTCGATGTGCGACCGTCTGCCGAGGAAGACGTCGGCATGGCCGTACCCGCGCAGCATCGTGAGCGAATGCGTGCCGGGCTGGTGCCGGTCGAGCCAGGCGTAGGTGCGCTTCTGACTCTCGGGCAGGAAGGCGCGATTGTGCGTACCCGTGAACAGTGCGAACCGGGCGTGCGTCTGCGGCGCCGCCGCAGCGAACCGCGCAGGCAGGCCGCCCCTTGCACGGATCGAGACGACCTGCCCGGCACGCTCGGAGGCCGCCAGCTGGGCGTAGAAGCTCATCGGCACCCGACCGAACTCCGTCCCGACCCAGTCGTGGGTCGCGGCATCCAGATTCGCATGTCGCCAGAGCGCCGGGTGTCCCGAGCCCAGGGCGAAGCTCGCCATGTTGCAGCTCGGGTCGCCGCACTCGACATGCCACATCCGCACGGCGTTCCGCGTCATGCGGGGGAGGATCCCCTCCGGTCCGTCGCGCCACGGTACGTCGACGTACGACTGAGTGCGCTGGACGAGCGGTCGCAGCGCGTGCAGCTTCACCCGACCGAACGGCGGGATCACAGGATGCAATGACACGCCGTTCGACACGATCACGTCGACCTCGGGCACGAGCCCGCTCACCGCCGCCATGCTGAGCGCCGTCGATCCCTGACAGTGGGCGACAGCCCGTACGGTGGAGGCGCCGGTCCGCGCCAGGACGTGGCGCACGGCCGCCGGCACGTCGTGGAGCGCGACGTCGTCGAGTGTCCAGGGGCGCGGGTCGAGGTCCGTCGAGCCGCGCCAGTTGAGCATCCACACGTCCCAGCCGTCGTCGAGCAGCGCATCGACGAGGGTGCGTGCGACAGGTGGACGGAAGGACTCCGCCCGCATCGCCACACCGTGCACGAGCATCACCGGTCCTTTGGTGGGCTCGCGGTCGGTGCGCACCCGGATGAGGGTGATCGCCACACCGTCACCGGCCTCGATGAAGTGCACGTCGTCCTTGTGCCGGAAGCGCGCGGTCGCGGTCGCGGTCACGATCCCTCCCCGCGCGGAGAGAGGGATGCCTCACCGGTCGGGCCGGGCGACGGTGGCGCTGGACGCAGGTAGACGTCCTTCATCGATCCGGCGAAGAACGCTCCGAATCGGGCGATGGAGCTGAGCGGTCCTGATCCGGACCCGCGGAACGTCGTGAGCTGACGGGCGAAATCCAGAGGCAGGATGCGCAGGATGCCGGCGCCGATCACGTCTGCGGCATCATCCTGGGCGCCGTTCTCGCCCGGCGGGACGTGCCCGCGCATGAGCGTGATGTAGAGGGTCGACGTATCGGTCCACATGTCGAACCCGGGGTCGTTGCGGACCGTCTTGAAGCCGTACATCGTGAGCGGCTGCCCCGACAGGTCGCTGAACCACAGCCGATAGCGCATCTCGCGGGTGAGAGCGGCGTCGGCCGACACGAACAGGTTGGCCCACCCGCGCTGCACGGGCAGCGTGCCGCCGAGCAGGTCGCAGTCGACGTGGCCCTCGGCGATCGCGGTGTGGTCCTCCCCGGCAGCGAAGCGCTCCACATCCGGAGCGGTGATGGTGAGCTGGAACATGAAGCGCTGCGCCAGCTGGCGCCCGAGCTCCCAGCCTGCGAGCGGGTCCGTCTCACCCAGCGCCAGATGCCCCTTCATCTTCTCGGTGAACTCCATCCCGCGCCCCGCGACCGGCTCGGCGGGGGTCACGACCGCCGGCGACGGAACCTGGTCGGCCGCCCGGCGACGTCGCTTCGGCCGGGGCCGCTCCAGCATGTGCTCGACGGCGCGATCGGCCATCGCCGCGATGGTGAGCGACGGGTTCGGGCCGACCGGACCCGGCACCGCCGACCCGTCGACCACGAAGAGGCCGCGATGGCCGAACGACTCGCCCCAGCTGTCGACCACGCCCTCTTGCGGAGCCCGGCCCATCGGGGTGCCGCCGAGGGGATGGACCGTCACGACCCGCTTGGTCCACCACAGCGGGTTGTCGCGGAACCGGCCCCCGAGCGCCTCGGTGATGCCCTGCATCGTCTCGCGCATGGCGTCGAAGTACGCCTTGCTCGTGGCAGTGGTCCACTCCACCTCGATCTCGCCGTCCACGAGCGTGATGCGGCCGTCCGGGGTGTCGCGGCCCATGCCCAGCAGGGGCAGCGAGCTCGAGGTCAGCCGGCCCTGGCCGACCAGCTTGGCGACCTCGGCGGAGATCGTCGACTCGTTCTTGTTGGCCAGTCGGTGCGCCACCATCTGCGAGACCACGCCCGCCGCGCGTCGCATCGACGCCGTGACCTGCGCGGTCTCGACGAGCCAGCTCGTGAACTCGGGGAAGCCCGCCTCCTGCACGTAGTACCCGCGACCCTGGCCCTCTTCGTCGAGCCCGTCGGGCTTGCGGATGGCCGTGGTGATCACAGGCCCGTAGGCGGGGTCGATCATGCGCGTGAGCCCGGCCTCTGTGGTGGACTGCGCGCCGAAGCAGAAGGTGAGCAGGTCGCCGTTGCCGCTGAAGCGGGTGCCCAGTGCGCGCCCGAGCGCCGGCAGCGCGACGCGATTGCGCAGCAGCAGGGCGGTCGTGCCGAAGGTGCCCGCCCCGAGGAACAGCTCATCGCAGGTGATGCGCAGATGGGTGCGCTCGTAGTGCCCGTGCGCGTCCGCCTCCCCATAACGCACGTAACGCACCTCGTAGCCCCCGCCGTCCAGCGGCGTCACGCCGTACACCTCGCACAGGGTGCGCAGATCGGCGCCGTGGGCAGCTGCAGCGGAGAGGTAGTTGTGGTCGAGGGTGTTCTTCGCACCCTCGTTGCAGCCGATGTCGCACTCGCCGCACAGCCGGCATGTCAGCCGCGTCGCGTTGTGCAGGTTGCCGTAGGAGGGCACTTCGACGATCTGCTTGGGGATCGCTTCCGCCCCCGGCCGTGACGAGAACGAGACCGCGAGCGGGGGAGAGAACGCCTGCAGCCCGAGCGTGTCGGCGGCGTCGCGGAGGGCGCGCGCCTTGGGCAGGTCCGGATAGGGGTTGGGCACGGGTGTCATCATCGCCTCGACGGCGTCGTAGTGCCCGTCGAGGTCGTTTCGGCCTATCGGCCAGTGCTCGTAGCCGCCGCCCGGCAGGGGCGAGTCGTGCACGAACCACCGCTCGTCCTTGCGCAGCAGCACGTTGGCGTAGATGAGCGAACCGCCGCCGAGGCCCGCCGACACGATTCCCTCGAGCTTGCGGAACGACCGCACATCGAAGAGCCCCAGCAGCTCGTCCTTCGGCTCCCAGAACGCCCGGCTCATCTCGTAGGGATTGCGGGCGAAGCTTCCCGGCGGATACGCCCGACCTCGCTCCAGCAGCACGACGGACCTGCCGGCCTCGGCCAGCCGGTAGGCGCTGACGGAGGCGCCGAATCCTGAGCCCACGACGACGGCGTCGACGTGCTCGGCGGCCGGCATCTCAGCTCACCTCCGTGGAGGATTCGGCGCGGCCCGGGTCGTTCTCGTGTTGCGTGCGGATCATCGGCTCCCTCTCTGCGGGGCTCGGCGACACACTCGGTGGAGGCGGTCGTACACCGGAGGAGTCGCGAGCATCGCGCAGGATACGTCGCCCCCGGACTGCCCCCTTGGGCACTCAAACTAGTGAGCCCGACCGGCGCGACGCAACGGATGCGCGGGCCGCCGGATCGCCGCGGGCCGCAGCGCCGGACACGAGTTTCGCGGCCCATGTACGAAGGATGGCCCGTGCCTGCTCTGTTCACTATGATTCGGGCAGATCCACGGACCTGCCCTCCCGCGTTCACCGCCCGCTACGAGGAGACCCAAGGTGCTCAGACGCTTCTACGCACGGATCAATCGCACGAGGCCGTGGTATCGGCTTCCGTTCCTGCTGGGCCTGTTCAACCTCATCGCGCTGCGCGAGGAGTTGCGGGAGGACAACCTCGTGGACACCCGCACACCGGGCGACGGGGAGCGGATGCCCGGGGAGTCCCTCGCCTCCGTCGACGACGAGCGCCGGCGATTCCGGACCGCCGACGGCTCGTACAACGACCTCGGCGATCCCGACATGGGCCGCGCCGGCACGCGGTTCGCCCGCAACGTGCCGCTGGCGCACGCGTGGCCCGCCGAGGGCGACGAGCTCATGACTCCGAATCCGCGCGAGATCAGTCGCACGCTGATGCGGCGCGAGACGTTCACCCCGGCCACCTCGATCAACCTCCTGGCCGCCGCCTGGATCCAGTTCCAGACCCACGACTGGTTCGCGCACGGGCGGGAGCCCGCCGACGTCATCGAGATCGACGTCGAGGAGGGAGATGACTGGTTCGAGAAGCCGATGCGGATCCCGCGCACCCAGGTGGACGCGACCCGGACCGACGCCGACCGCGACCTGCCGCCGACGTTCCTCAACAGCAACTCCCACTGGTGGGACGCCTCCTCGATCTACGGCAGCACCGCGGAGCGCCGCGAACAGGTGCGCAGCCACGTCGACGGGAAACTCGTCCTCAAGGACGGCAACCTGCCCCTCGACCCGAAGACCGGCGTGGCCCTCACCGGGTTCAGTGAGAACTGGTGGGTGGGCCTGGGTCTGCTGCACACGCTGTTCACACTCGAGCACAACGCGATCTGCGACCGGCTCAAGAAGGACTACCCGGGCATGACCGACGACGAGCTCTTCGGCACCGCCCAGCTGGTCGTCTCGGCGCTGCTGGCCAAGATCCACACCGTGGAGTGGACGCCGGCGATCATCGCGCACCCGGTGCTCAAGGTGGCGATGCGCGCGAACTGGTGGGGGCTCGCGGAGGAGAAGCTGCACCGCATGTTCGGTCGGCTGAGCAGGAGCGAGGTCATCAGCGGCATCCCGGGATCAGCGGTCGACCACCACGGTGCGCCCTACCAGCTGACCGAAGAGTTCGCGGCGGTGTATCGCCTGCATCCCCTTCTGCCCGACACCCTCGAGGTGCACTCCCTGGAGGACGGCTCGCTCGTGGACAGCATGGAGTTCCAGGAGATCATCCTGCTCAACGCGCACCGCGTGCTGACCACGGGTGCGAAGGTGCAGGACCTCTGGTACTCGTTCGGGGTGCAGCATCCCGGTGCCGTTCAACTGCACAACTTCCCGCGCTGGATGCAGGACATCACGCTGCCCGACGGTCTGCGATTGGATCTCGCGGCGCTGGACATCATGCGCGACCGCGAACGCGGGGTTCCGCGCTACAACGAGTTCCGCCGTCAGCTTCACCTCGAACCCGCCGCCACGTTCGGCGAGCTCACCGACAACCCCACGTGGGCGCGGGAGCTGGAGGCGATGTACGGGGACGTCGAGAAGGTCGACCTGCAGGTGGGGATGCACGCGGAGACACCTCCGCCGGGATTCGGGTTCAGCGACACCGCGTTCCGCGTGTTCATCCTCATGGCCAGCCGGAGGCTCAAGAGCGACCGCTTCATCACGGACTGCTACACCGAGGAGTACTACACGAAGACGGGCATGCAGTGGATCGCCGACACCACGATGGCGTCGGTGCTGCTGCGCCACTTCCCCCAGCTCGCGCCGTCACTGGACGGTGTGAAGAACGCCTTCGCCCCGTGGAAGGTCGTCGGCTCCGGTGGGGGAGCCGCCACCAGCACGGCATCGGCTGCGGCGAGCGCCGCGGGAAAGTGAGGAGCGTCATGACGATCACCGAGGCCGACCGCGAAGCGCGCTTCACCCTGATCCGCACGTACTGGGACGTGCTCATGGCCGCCGACATGCCGGCATTCCGCAAGCTGCTCGCCCCGGATGCCGTCATCCACTATCCGGGACAGAACCACATGTCGGGCGACTATCGGACGACCGAGGAGATCGTCGGTCTGTACACGCGACTGACCCAGTTCATCAAGGACGGCATGTTCGTCGGGGAGGTGCTCGACATCACAGCGGGCGAGACGTTCACCACGGTCATCCTGAAGTACGAGATCCGGATGCCGATCAAGACGCTCCACGGCCGGGCGACGGGCATCTTCATCCTCGACGAGAACCACCTCATCCAGGAGTACTGGCTCCACGAGTGGAACCAGCAGATGATCAACTGGGTGTTCCGCTCGTCGCGGTGGTTCGGCTGGACCATGAAACTGCTTCCCCGGAAGAAGGCGAAGTGACGACGACGGGATCGGCGGCGAGGCGCAAACCGCTCCCGCCCGGCCGTTTCGGGCTGCCCTGGCTGGGGGAGACCTTCTCGATACTGCGGAACAACCACGGGTTCTACAAGGACCGCATCGAGAAGTACGGCCCCATCTTCAAGACACGGCTGTTCGGCAACAGCTTCGTCGTCTTCTCGGGGCACGAGGCGTTCCACACCTTCGCGATCGACGAGCGGATCGTGCGGGGCGACGCGGACCCGATCTCCGCGGAGCAGATCTTCATGAACTCGCTGGCGCTCATCGATGGCGTGGAGCACCACACCCGCAAGGCGGTGATGCTGCGGGCAGTCGGCTTCCGCTCGGCGATCGCGTCGTACCTCCCCACGATGCAGGAGCTGCTGGAGCGCACGATCGATCCCTGGCTGGCCAGCGGCACCGGCGCGGACCTGCGCGCCGACCTGCAGCGCTTCGCCGCCCGGCTCACCGGCGCCCTCTACACGGGGGACCGCAGCGAGGAGCACGCCGCCGAGCTCGACCGCCATCTCGCGAACATGCGCGATGCGTTCATGACGCTGCCCGTGCCGATCCCCGGCACGAAGTACGGCAAGGCGATCGCGGGGCGCAAGCGCATGGACGAGATCGTCGCCGAAGCGCTCGAGAGCCATCAGCGGGGCGGCTACGACGACATCGTCTCGCGCATGATCGACGCCGCGAACGACGCCGACGTGCCGATCGACGCGCTGCGCGGCGACATCCGTCACCTGATCTTCGCCGGGCAGGGCGGCTACTTCGTGCCGCTGACGCTGACCACGATGATCCTCGGCCAGCACCCCGACATCATGGAGCGCGCCCGCGCGGAAGTGCTCGCGATCTCGCCCGACGGCCCCATCACGATGGAGCAGATCGAGCGGATGGAGTATCTCGAGCAGATCTCGAAGGAGGTGCGCCGGTACTTCGCGATGAACTCCGCGACCTTCTTCGGCCGTGTCCAGTCCGACATGGAGGTGGGCGGGTACCGGATCCCGAAGGGATGGGGCGCGATGGGCGGCATCCACGTCAACATGCGCAACCCCGATGTCTTCCCCGACCCCG
>Ga0160448_100851_pt1 | contig 10265 bp, 8 predicted proteins | sample HID1973M_E1MG_FD_108269 | JGI IMG/M metagenome (GOLD analysis project Ga0160448, IMG submission 108269) | Enriched mosquito-associated microbial communities from UW Madison campus, WI, USA - HID1973M_E1 MG | ecosystem: Host-associated > Arthropoda: Insects > Digestive system > Unclassified ...
GATCATGGCGCGCATTTTAGCCGCTCCGCGCGCGCAGGCCGCTGAGACGCCGCAGCACGGGCTCAGCGGGGGCTCAGCGCAGCAGGAACCAGGGCAAGGCCAGGGTCAGCACCACAATCAGCACCATCGCCGCCAGCGTGGCCAGCACAAACAGCGGCCGCTGCCGCAGCAGCTGCGCAAAGGTCGGCTCGCGGCCTTCGCTCACCGCCTGCGCATGCTCGCGCCGGGCCGCTTCGCCGCGCTGGCGTTGGTAGTCGTCCAGCAACTGCTTGGCCTGGTTCCAGTCCTGCGCATGCTTGAGCCACAGCGCGCCATGCGAAATACCCCAGGGGCTGGGCGGGGTTTCGTACCAGGCCAGTTGGGCGTTATCGAGCAAGGCGCGGACGTCGTCGGCTTCGTCAGCGGGGACGTTGCGCAGGTTGAACAGGCGTTTTGACATGTGGCGATCCTAGCCTGCCGCGAGCATATGCGTGTAATGCCGCGGGAATGATGGGGCGGCTGACCGGACATGCTGAAGGTGCGTGGGGCCGGTACGTGCGGGCTCGCCGCGCGCTTCGGCTAAGCTGGGGGGAACATTCTTTTCACGGATAGACCATGCGCCGACTGCTACTCGCCTGCCTGATTGCCGGATTGACCGCCTGCGCCGATCCGGGACCGCCTCCCGGCGGCAGCGTGGCCGAGTTGCAGCGCATCGAGCAGCAAGCCGGCACCGGCGCAGTCGCTGCTTCCGGCATGGACGTGACCGTGCACTACACCGGCTGGCTGTATGACAAGCACAAGCCGGACCAGCGCGGCGAGAAGTTCGACAGCTCGGTGGATCGCGGCGAGCCCTTCACCTTCCTGCTCGGAGCGGGACAGGTGATTCGCGGCTGGGACGAGGGCGTGGCCGGCATGAAGGTGGGCGGCAAGCGCACGCTGCTGATTCCGGCGGAGCTGGGCTACGGCCGCGAGGGTGCTGGCGGTGGCGTCATTCCGCCGAATGCTTCACTGGTGTTCGAAGTGGAGTTGCTCGACGTCAAGCCGCACTGATCCGATGCGCCAACCGGCCACCCTCTGCGCCCGGCGCAGAGGGTGATCCCGTCAACCCGTGTCGTCGACTCAGTGCTTGCTCACTGGCGCGACCGGCGTCAGGCGCAGATCCTGGAAGTCGAAGCTGAAGTCGGTCAGCGGCGAAATCGGCTCCATCCGCGCTTCGCGGATTGAACCATCCGGATTCAAAGCGAAGTAGAGGAAGGCGTCGGCGTTCAACCAGCGCTCGCGCCAACGCACCACAAAGGTGTCGTGCTGCCAGTGGCTCAGGTCGCCCACCAGCTCGGCGGTCTTGCTGAAACGCAGCACCAGCTTGTCGCCTTCGCGGCTGATGGTGACATCGCCATACCAGGGATCGCGCAAGGTGCCGGCGTACTTGTCCAGCGGCAACGACGGTTTGGAGCTGGCATCACGCGCCGCCACATGCTTCTGCCAGCTGGCGTCGGCATTGTCCTGCGACTTCTTCACCGCCTCGGCGTAGGCGCCCAGCCAGTCGGTCTGCGGCGCACCCAACATCGCGTCGAGCGCACGCAAGGTCACCGCATTGAAGGCCGCGCCCACTTCCTGGCTGGTCAGCACCACCACGCCCAGCTTCTTCTCCGGCACCAACGTCACCCGCGAGACCATGCCCGGCCAGCCGCCGGTGTGCCAAACCAGCTTGCTGCCGCGGTAGTCGGACAGCATCCAGCCTTCGCCGTAACCCAGGTAGTTGGGTTGGGCCAGTTTCAGCGTGGCAATCTTTGATTCCTGCACCGGAATCGGCGTGATCATCGACCACATGTCGCGCTGGCGCTGCGGCGTGAACAGCTTCTGCTGACGGCCCTTCGCATCGGTGTAGACGCCACCGGCCAACTGCGCGTTCATCCACTTGCTCATGTCGTGGACGCTGGAATAGATACCGCCCGCGCCAGCCACGTTCGACCAGGTCATGCGCGGGGCCGGCTGCAGATCCTTGAAGTCGGCCTTGGCATGGCCAGTGGCCACGTTGTCATTGGACTTGAGGTAATCGCTGTTGAAGCGCGTGCTCGACATGCCCAGCGGTTGCAGGATGCGCGTGCGCAGGAACTGCTCGTAGCTGACCCCGCTCACTTCCTCAATCACCAGCTGGGCCACGCCAAACAGGATGTTGTCGTAGGCGTACTGGGCGCGGAAGCCGCCGGTCAACGGCACGTCTTTCAGGCGCTCGGCCACTTCACGATTGCTGTAACTGGTGGTCGGCCAATACAGCAGATCGCCCGCGCCCAGCCCCAGACCGCTGCGATGCGCCAACAGATCGCGGATGCGCATTTCGCGGGTCACGTAAGGATCGGACATGCGGAACCAGGGCAGATGATCGATGACCCGATCATCCATGCTCAACTTGCCTTCGTCGGCCAGCATCTCCAGCGAGGCGGCAGTAAAGGCCTTGGTGTTGGAGGCAATGGCGAACAAGGTGTTCTGATCCACCTTGGCCGGCTTGCCCAACTCGCGCACGCCGTAGCCGCGCTCCAGCACCACCTTGCCATCCTGGACGATGGCCACCGCGATGCCGGGCACGTCGAACTCCTTGCGCACGGCTTCCACATAGGCGTCGAAGTCCTGCAACGACGCTGGCGGCGGCGCCTGCTGCGCCTGGGCCAGACCTGCGCACAGGACCAGCGACAACATCAAGACGCCGGCCGGGCCGACGCGCGTGGCTTTCAACATTGGTTTGGCATCCCATGACTCGCTGACGACCGCCCACCTTACGACAGCCGGCCGCCGCCGTCCCCGTGCCGAATGTCATCGCCGCCCGGCCCACGGCGGGTGCGCGGGCATAATGGCGCGATGTCTTCTTCCCCCTCCCCCGTCGTCGCCGTCATCGGTGGCGGCCCCGCCGGCCTGTTCGCCGCCGAAACCCTGCGCGCCGCCGGCCTGCAGGTGGATCTGTACGAGGCCCAGGGCTCGGTCGGTCGCCGCTTCCTGATTGCCGGCAAGGGCGGCCTCAACCTCACCCACTCCGACCCCGCCCCACTGTTCGCCAGCCGCTACCGCGAACGCGCCGGCCAAGTCGCCAACTGGCTGCAGGACTTCGACGCCCAGGCCCTGCGCGACTGGGCCGCCGGCCTGGGCGTGCAGACTTTCGTCGGCAGCTCCGGCCGCGTCTTCCCCACCGACCTCAAAGCCGCCCCCCTGCTGCGCGGCTGGGTACGGCGGCTACGCGAACAAGGCGTGCGCTTCCACGTGCAACACCGCTGGACCGGCTGGCACACCGATGGCGCACTGAATTTCAGCACGCCCGCCGGCGACGTAAGCGTGCGCGCCGACGCCGTGTTGCTGGCCCTCGGCGGCGCCAGCTGGCCGGAACTGGGCGGCAACAGCGCCTGGGTGCAACCCCTGACCGCGCGCGGCATCGACATCGCCCCATTGCAGCCGGCCAACTGCGGCTTCGACATCGCCTGGAGCCCCTTCCTGGCCGAACGCTTTGCCGGTGCCCCCCTGAAGCCGGTCATCGCCCACTGGCGCGATGCCGACGGACACGAGCACGCGCTGCAAGGCGAATGCGTGGTCACCCAGCACGGCATCGAAGGCAGCCTGATCTACGCCCTCTCTGCCAGCCTGCGCGACGCCATCACGCGCGACGGCCAAGCCGTACTGACCCTGGACCTGGCCCCCGGCCGCGACGAAGCGCGCTTGCTGCGCGAACTGGGCAAACCCCGCGGCTCACGCAGCCTGGGCGAACACCTGCGCCGCCACGGTGGCCTGGACGCGGTACGCGTGGCGCTGCTGCACGAAGTATTGGACAAACCCGCCTTGCAGGACACCGCCACGCTGGTGCACACAATCAAGCGGCTGCCATTGGTATTGCGATCAGCGCGTCCGATTGAAGAAGCGATCAGCAGCGCCGGCGGCATCCGCCTGGAGGCGCTGGATGAAAACCTGATGCTGCGAAACCTGCCGGGCGTGTTCGCCGCCGGCGAGATGCTGGATTGGGAGGCGCCTACGGGTGGCTATCTGTTGACGGCCAGCTACGCCAGCGGGCATCGCGCGGCGCGCGGCATCATCCACTGGCTGGGGCGCTGAATGTGGTCGCCCGCGATGGCTGCGACCGATGGGAGAGAAGTATCGGTCGCAGCGATTGCGGGGCGTGCGAGGAAGATACGCGAGCTCATGTGGAAATTTGGTTAGGGATTTACTGCTCTTAGATGACAGAGAGGAATGCGTTCATTCCATTCTCGTGTGAGCGGGTCGGGCAGTTGGTGGTGTGGGCGCGTGTGATCGGGGTCAGGCCCCTGCTGATAGGGCCTGGAATCCACATGGCCTCGACTTGAGACTCTCCTAGTAAGAGCTCCAGTCCCTATCAGCAGGGGCCTGACCCCGCTCTGACAGATCGCCTTTGTTCGAAAGCAGGTGGTCTGGTGGCCGGCTTCGCCTCTGCGGTGCTTCGCTGCGCTTGGCTCTGCTTGTGCTGTTCGATCAACCAACGAAATTTGTAGAGAGCGGGAGCAGACCCTGCGCAACAGGGACTGGAGCCCTTACTAGGAGAGTCTCAAATCGAGGCCATGTGGATTCCAGGCCCTGTTGCGCAGGGTCTGCTCCCGCTCACAAGCACAAGCACAAGCACAAGCACAGTCGCTTTGGCATTGGCCTGCGTAGTTCGATCAGTCATCAGGATCTTTGGAGAGCCAAGCTTCTTTGGCAGCCCTAGCTCTTGCTCTCCTGCAAAGCCCGAACTTTAGAGGGAGCAGCGAAAGAATCACTACGCGCATCCGCCCAGAAATTCTGGAACACCGCATGATCCGGAATCCCCCGCAACAACTCCCCCGGCTGCACAAACCGATACAACGCCGCCAACGAACGCACCTCAATCGGCGACACCCGCCGCAAGATATGCTCCGGCCCCAACTGCTGCGGATGCGTCAACCCTGCGGCACACAACATGTCCCGCAACGCCTTCAACGTATTGTCGTGGAACAGCTGCACCCGCACCGACTTGTCCGCCACATCCAGATGCTTCCAACGCTTCGGATCCTGCGTCGCCACCCCGGTCGGACAACGATCGTTATGGCAACTCTGCGACTGGATGCAGCCCAACGCGAACATGTAACCCCGCCCCGCATTGCACCAATCCGCACCCAGCGCCATCGTCCGCGCGATATCGAAGGCGCTGATCACCTTGCCCGCCGCGCCAATCCGTATCCGCTCGCGCAAGCCCAACCCCACCAACGTGTTGTGCACCAGCAACAAGGCCTCGTGCATCGGCACGCCCACGTGATCGATGAACTCCGCCGGCGCCGCGCCCGTGCCGCCCTCGGCGCCGTCGACCACAATGAAATCCGGCAGTACCCCGCTCTCCTGCATCGCCTTGGCAATGCCAAACCACTCCCAGGGATGGCCAATCGCCAACTTGAAGCCGGTCGGCTTGCCACCGGACAGCTCACGTAGCCGGGCCACAAACTGGATCAGCTGCTGCGGTGTGGAGAAGGCCGAGTGCCGCGCCGGTGACACACAGTCATGGCCCATCGGCACGCCGCGGGTGGCGGCGATCTCGGCGCTGACCTTGGCCGCCGGCAGCACTCCGCCGTGGCCGGGCTTGGCGCCTTGCGAGAGCTTGATCTCGATCATCTTGACCTGCGGCGTGCGCGCATTCTCGACGAAGCGGGCTTCATCAAAGCGCCCCTGCTCATCGCGGCAGCCGAAGTAGCCCGAGCCGATCTCCCAGACCAGGTCGCCGCCCTTCTCGCGGTGATACGGCGAGATCGAGCCCTCACCGGTGTCGTGGTAGAAGTTGCCGCGACGCGCGCCTTCGTTGAGCGAGCGGATGGCATTGGCCGACAGCGCACCAAAGCTCATGGCCGAGATATTGAACACGCTGGCCGAGTACGGTTGCGCACTCTCGCCACCAATGACGATGCGGAAGTCGTGCGAATCGACCTGGGTGGGCGCCATCGAATGGTTGATCCATTCGTAGTCCACGCTGTACACGTCCTGCTGGCTGCCAAACGGCACCACATCCATCATGCCCTTGGCACGCTGGTACACCAGCGAGCGCTGTTGGCGCGAGAACGGGACTTCGGCGGTGTCGCCTTCGATGAAATACTGGCGGATTTCCGGTCCCACCGATTCCAGGCCGTAGCGGAAATGCGCGAGCACGGGGTAATTGCGGCGCAAGGTGCTGCGTATCTGCAGCAGGTCGAAGGTGCCCAGCACACTCAGCGCACCGAAGATGGCCGCCGACCATCCCCAGCCCGGCCAGTGCAGGCTCAGCGCCAGCGAAACCACGGTCAACAACAGGCACAAGGCATATGCCAGGTATCGGATCATGTCAGGGCAGACTCGGCTATCGACATGGACGGCATCTTAGCCGTTTGACACATTCCAATGGCGCATGAATAACAAACGCTAGACACAGCCTGCACCTGATCTTCTCGTGGCCACTGGCACAGTGACACCGTGGCACCGGCACTACCCTCCTTTGACGAACGCCGGTCCCGCCGATATTCGATACACCCGTTTCTTGCAGTTTCCGGGTGGAACGTCTGACCATCGGCCGCCACGGGAGAACCGACACCGGGGAGCTCTCGCCCGCGTGACAGCCGGTCGTCTCATCGAATGGCCTTCGGTTCTCCGCACCTTGTCGAGCAACAGGCAAAAGGCGATGTCCACGGACATCGCCTTTTGTTTTTGCGTCTTCTCTGCGACCGGCCAGTCTTCAGCGCATGCGCGGAAGACTGGCGGGCCAGCGCTTAGTTGCGGTTGATGTCGTACTGCGCAGCGGCCGCATTGCTGATGATGCCGGACAGCGGCAACAGCTGGGTCAGGAAGCGGTTCCAACGCGTGACACCGGCAGGACCCACCCACACCACGTCGCCGGGACGCAGGTGGAAGCGATCACCCAAGGCGAACGCCGCAGGAGAGGCCGCATCCAGGTGATAGACCGTGGCCGGTTCCTTCTGCAAGTCTTCCATGCCGCGGATCACGTAGACCGCGCTGCCCTTGGCGGTGACCGGATTCAAACCACCGCTGCGGCCCAGTGCCTGGGTCAGGCTCATGTCGGTGGTCTTGAAGTTGATCGCCTGCGGGCGCAGCACTTCGCCAACCACATAGATTTCCTTGCGATCATTGAACGGCAAATACAAACGATCGCCGGGCTTGAGGTAGATGTCGGCGGCGACCTTGCCATCGCGATTCAAGGCATCCAGATCCAGCGGATAGTCCTGGCCATCGCGGGTCAGTACAAAGCCGGCCAGGTCGGCCTCTTCGACATTGATACGCGCCTTGCCGACCGCTTGCGACAGCGTCAGCGGTACGGTGTTGAATTCCTGCGGCGAGGTATCGACGAAAGCGCCTTGCAGGGCGACGCGACCGCCGTAGCCGACCACGTTGACGTCGACCTGCGGTGAGCGCAGGTACTGGCCCAATTTGCTGGCCAAGGTGCTGCGCAGATCTTCGATGGTCATGCCGTTGACGTTGATCTTGCCGGCATAGGGATAGAAGAAGGTGCCGTCGGGTTGCACCAGGCGGCCATTGGTGACGGCTTGCTGTTGGTTGCCGGCGGGAGTGGTCAGTTCGGGGTGATCCCAGACGGTGACCAGGATGGTGTCGCCGGGATGGATGCGGTAGGACTCGGGTTGGTATTGGGCGAGCACAGGCGGCAGGGTAACTGCGGTTCGCGGTGCGGAGACGAGCTCAGGCGTGATGGCAATCATGCGTGCATCGCTGCCTTCGACGGTACCGCCAGCGCCGGGGCTGCTGTGGGTCATGCTCTGGCCGATACAGCCGGTCAGCAGACCGGCCATCAACGCCAGCGACGTCAGTTGAAGTTTCACTCCGCGCACCTCTTGTTCTGCTTTCGGGGGATTGGGGTACCGCACTCATGTATCTGGTACAGAGTGGCAAGCAGGGCGTGAAGAGCGCGATGGCATTCACAAAACGGCGGGTGAATGTGAGGGGTTTTGTTCACCTGCTTGTTCTTTTTTCTTTCGTTGAGCTCGCTTTCTTTTTTGGTTCTTGGGGCTGATGGTTGTACTAGCGAGCGGGGGCTGTCCCTGATCAGCTGGCGATCACCAGCACTTCGAACAACGCAAGCAGAGAGGCAAAGCGGCGAGCGACATCAACCGCGTACGCAAACCGCCATCAGCGCCAGGTATTCCTTCAGTGCGCGCCCACTGCGCCATAGCGCACGCGGTGAGGGAACCCACCGACTCAGTACGCCGTTGCGAGAACGTCCTTCGGGTACGGGGACGGCCGTGACCTCGGCGCCGGCTTCGCGGAACAGCATCGCCGCTCGCGGCATATGCAAGGACGAGGTAACCAACAACACGTGCCGTTGTTTGCCGCCGGCCAGTGCCATGCTGTTGAAGGCGTTGTCGCGGGTGTCGTTGCTGTGTTCTTCCAGGCGCAGCGCGGAACGCGGCACACCCAGGCGGGTAATGGCCTCGGCCATTCGCTCGGCCTCGGTGACTTGCTTGTTGCCGCCGCCGCTGAGGATGATCACTGGCGCCCTGCCCGCTTTCCATGCCCGGGCACCTGCGGCCAGGCGGCTGTATTGCAGGTCCTCGGCGTCCACGTCTGGACGATCCATCCAGCGATAGGAACTGCCGCCGCCCAACACCACGATCGCATCGGCCTTCGGCAGGGCGCTGGCCTCTTGCACCACCGGATAGCGGCGTTCGAGCAGTTGCCGGCCGCTTTCCGAGATCACCGGCAGCGACCACAGTACCGACCAGGCAATGCCCACTGTCGCCAGGCCCGCGGCCAGTCGTCGCCATTGCAGCAGCATCAATCCGCCGGCCACGGCCAGCAGCAGCAGGCTCAGGCTGGGGGGATAGGTCAGCGAGACGATGAACTCGCGCAGCAGCGCCAGCACATTCATATCACCAGCCCTCGGCTGACCAGCACAAAGAACACCAGGCACGAGGCCATCAGGCCGCAGCGCACCAGCAAGGGGTTGCGCAGCGGTGCGATGCGGGTATGACAGAGCACGGCTGCCAGGATCATCGACACCGACAACCAGCCGGGCAGCAGGTAGCGGTTGGAGAAGAAGCCCCAGCCGATCATGAAGAACGGGAGCACCATCACCAGGTAGACGTTGGCGCTGTCGAGCACGCGTTGCCGCCACTGCGCCTGCACCAGCGGCGCCAGCATATGCACCAGCAGATACCAGAAGCCGGTGAAGACGGCAAAGTCCACGCGTACGCCGGAGCGGTACAGGCTGTTGGCGGTGTATTCCATCACCAGGTCGTAGAACGCCGGTGATGCCGCGCGCACCAGCATCATCGAGCCGCCGGAGACGTACAAGCCAAACGCCGCCACCGCCACGAATCGCAACCAGCCCGTGCGCAGCAGCAGCGCGGGCGCGCATAGCAGGTACATGATCGAAGACAGATGCAGGCTGGTGGCAATCGCGCCCCATAGCAGGAAGCCGCCCCAACGTCGTTGATGGAAGGACAGCAATGCGGCGAACACCAGCGGTGCGGCCAGGCCCTGGCGCAAGGCGTTGATTGCCGCATTGGTGAACATCGGCGAGATGAACAACAGCATCAGACTGGCGCAGTACAAGGTCTGCCAGCTGACCGGTGTATCCAGGTAGCGGCGGTAGTAGCGGATGGCCACGCCCACGCCGGCGAGCAGGAAGCCGAACAGCGCCATCTGGTAGCCGACCAGGTTCAAGCCCAGGCGGTTAAGCAGATAGCTCAGATAGACGAAGCCGGGCTCCAGGCGGGTTTCCGGCAGGCCGGCGCTGAGTGCGTCGAAGAAGTTGGCATAGGTTTCGGTGTCGCTGCCGGTTTCAATCGAGCGTGTACCGACCAGCCAGCAGCCAAACAGGCCCACCACCAGCACCAGCAGCAGGCCCAGCCAGCGTTTGGCGTGCAGTTCGCCGGCATTGCGCACATGCGGCGGCGGCGCGGCATGCAGGGCGCGGACGGGCACGGTTCTCATGAGGCCTCACGCGGGTGTTGCGAGCGCATCGCCAGCAATAGCCGACGTCTTGCGCGTCGCAGGATGCCGAAGCCGCGCGCGAACCAGTGTTCGCTGCGGGTCACCAGGCCCTGACGCAGCAGTTCATGGCGGACCTCGCGGCCGGCGCGGTGCATCGCCGCCAGATCGCCGCTCAGGCCGCTGGCGCCGTAGGTGGGCTTGTGCCAATACGCCAGCACCTGGTTGATCTTGGCGCAGCGATAGCCGGAAAAACCAATCTGCGCCCACAGCAGGAAGTCTTCGACCCGGCGAAAATCTTCGTTGAAGCGGAACGGCAGATCCCGGCGCAGGATGAC
>Ga0160448_100853_pt1 | contig 10257 bp, 10 predicted proteins | sample HID1973M_E1MG_FD_108269 | JGI IMG/M metagenome (GOLD analysis project Ga0160448, IMG submission 108269) | Enriched mosquito-associated microbial communities from UW Madison campus, WI, USA - HID1973M_E1 MG | ecosystem: Host-associated > Arthropoda: Insects > Digestive system > Unclassified ...
CGGTCGGCGTCGGCTCCGCCCCCACCGCCTCGACCTGGACGGACGCCGACGAGGACGCGCTGACGACGTCGCCGGTCACGTCCGCGCTACCTTCGTCAACGCCGTCGTCGAGACGTCGGCGTTCTTGCCTGACGCGTACCAGGTCACGGTGCCGCCGGGTTCGACGGGGTTCAGGTAGCCGTAGAACGTCGTGTAGAAGTCGCGCGCCACGTCGTCGTCGGCGCTCTCGGCCGCCGACGACGCACCAGCCAGCCCGACCACCGCGAGCGCGCTCACCAGCGCGAGTCGCTGTGTACGCATGCGCCCCCCTCGGCTCGGCGCCCTTGTGCTCATCGTCTGCCTGTCCAGCAGATCTGTCATCACGGCGCACCACGTCCGTATTGCCCGGTGCGGGACCTCGGACCCAGCCCGAGGAGATATTCCTGGGATTCCATGGGGGTTCGACACCGACGGCGGTGCAGCCGGAGGGTCGTCGACCTGGAGGTCATCATGCAGAGCCGAAAGTTCGCCAAGGTCGCCGCGGTCCCCGCCGGGCTCCTGGTGGCCGGTCTGCTGGTCGCCCAGTCGTCGTCAGCAGCATTCACGGCGCAGACCAGCACCGGTGCCAACACGTTCGGGGCGGCCTCGATCGCCCTCACCAACGACAAGGTCGGCACCGCGGTCTTCGCGGTCGACGGCATCGTCCCGGGTCAGTCCGGCACCAGGTCGGTCGCCGTGACCTACACCGGCACCTCGTCGGTCGGCGTGAAGATGTACGCCAAGGACGGCGACACGACCGGCGCCCTCGCCGACGCGCTGCAGCTGACCGTCAAGGTCGACAGCACGCAGGTCTACAGCGGGACGCTCGCCGGCTTCTCCGCCAAGACGACCTACGCCCAGGGGGTCGGCACCTGGGCACCCACCTCGACCGCCTCGAAGACGTACGAGGTCACCTGGAGCCTGCCGACCAGCGCGACCAACACGGTCCAGGGCGACGCGGCGCAGCTGAAGTTCGTCTGGGAGGCCCAGACGGCGTGACGTGACGGCACGAGCGGCCCACCGACCGCTCGTGCCCACCGCCGACGGCAGACGTCCACGGGATGGAGGGGTCGACGTGGCGAACCCGCACGAGAGCGGCTGGACGACGGCGCGGGTCGTCACGTCCCGCGCGGTGCTCGCCTTCGTCGGCGGCCTCGCGATCTGGCCTCTGCTCTTCGCGCTCCTGGGCTTCCAGGTGTCGGCCGTGGCGTCCGGCTCGATGGAGCCGGGCATCCGGGTGGGCGACGTCGTCGCGTCGTCGCGGATCGACTTCGACGCCGTGCGCCCCGGGCAGATCGTCACGGTCCGCGACCCGGCCGTCGACGGTGCCCGCCTCCTGACGCACCGTGTGCACGCGATCGCCGACGACGGAAGCCTGCTGACCCAGGGCGACGCGAACGCCGAACCCGACTCCACCCCCGTGGCCGCCGGGCCGGTGTGGCTGGGACGCCTGCGTGTCCCGCTCGTCGGATACCCCCAGCTGTGGGCCGACGACGGCGCGTGGCTGCCGCTCGCGACGTCCGCGGTCGTCCTGCTGGGTCTGGCCGCGGCAGCGTCCGAGCGCAAGATCGGTTCACGCGACGGCCGTCACCCGGCCCTCGCTGCCGCCGGTGGCATCGCGACGCTCGCGGTCGTGAGCGCGCTGATGGTCACCTCGAGCGCACCGAGCCAGGCCGCGTTCAGTGTCAGGAGCATGACGGGCGCCAGCTCGTGGACGGTCGGCTCGACCCTCGGCGCGTACGGTGAGGCCGTCCTCGCCGACCACCCGTTCCTGTTCTTCCGCATGGACGAGCAGTCGGGCTCCGTCGTCGTGGACTCCTCGGGACTGGGGCACGACTCGACCTACCGCGGGTCGCCGGACCGGACCGTGACAGGCGCACTGCCCGGTCAGGTCACCGTGAACTCGGGAACGGCGTTCAACGGTGTGGCCGCCATCGCGTCGAGCCGCATCTACCCGAACACCAACGAGTTCACGTTCGAGACGTTCGTGAAGTCGCGGACCTGGGCCGACAACGCCGACGTCTCCACCATCGCCGAGCTGCGGACCGCCACCGGGTTCCGCGACCGGATCCTGATCCAGCACGGCAGCCTCTACTACCAGGCCGACGAGTCGAGCGCGCCGATCCACCTGCAGTGGTCCGTCCCCGCCGACAACGCCTATCACTACCTCGCGGTCTCGATGTCCGGCACGTCCGTGACCATCCGGATGGACGACTCCGTGTGGCGCGGGACCGTCAGCACGCGCGTCACGAGCACCCCGGCGCGCTTCGTGATCGGCACGCACCTGCAGCCGTTCGACGACCCGTCGGCGCTGGGCGTCGAGAGCTTCAAGGGCGTGCTCGACGAGATCGCGCTGTACACCCACGCGCTCTCGGAGACCCAGATGGCTGCCCACCGGGCGGCGTCCCTCCTGTGACCGGTGGGCGCCCGGCTCCCGAGCACGAGGCCGTCGGGACGATGGCCGGCTCTCGTCCAGCTGCCGGGTCCGTCGGCGCGCCGGTGCGGTCCACGACGCGGCGGTGGTCCCGCCGCTCACGATGTCCTCGTCGAGGGCGTCGGGCAGGCATGATGCGTGCCATGGACGATCCCGCCGACGCGATCCGCCGCCGCACCGTCACGGGTTACGCGCTGGGTTCGGTGGGCACCGGCGGGTTCGGCACGCTGCCGGGACTCGTGCTGGCCTACTACCTGACGGACACCCTCGGCGTCGCCGCCGGCGTGGCCGGCCTGGTCGTGACGCTGCCCAAGGTGTGGGACGTGATCATCGACCCGTTCGTCGGCGCACGGTCCGACGCCTCCGCGGCGCGCCGCGGGTCGCGCCGCCCGTTCCTGCTGGCGGGCGCGCTCACGGTCCCGCTGCTGTTCGCGGCGATGTTCGCGACCCCCGGCGCGCTCGAGGGATCGTGGGCGGCGGTCTGGGTGGTCGTGACGTTCCTCGCGACGGCCACCGCGTACAGCCTGTTCCAGGTGCCGTACATCGCGCTGCCCGCGGAGATCGCGCCCACCTACGCCGCGCGCACGCGGCTGCTCGCCCCGCGCATCGCCGTCCTGGCCGTCGCGATCCTGGCCTTCGGGGCGGGCGGACCGCTCATCCGCGACGCCGCCGGCGGCGGTCGCGTCGGCTACTCCGTCATGGGCCTGGTCTGCGGGATCGTCATCGGGCTCGGCATGCTTGCCGCGTGGTGGGGTGCGCCACGGCGCGCGGCCGTGGAAGCGCCGGCCGACGACGTCGTCGCCTCACCCCGACCGCAGCGGCGCGGCGAGGCGCTGCACGCCGGGCTCGCGGCGCTGCGCGAGCTACCCGAGTTCCGTGCGCTGCTCGCCACCTTCGTCCTGCAGGCGCTCGCCACGGGCGCGATGCTGGCCACGGCCCAGTACGTCGCGACGTACACGCTCGGCTCCGAGGACGCCGTCACGTACCTGTTCGTGGCGCTGGTCGCGCCTGCGCTCGTCGTCATGCCGCTCGCGACGCGGCTCGCGCGCCGCGTCGGCAAGCAGCGGGCGCTCGTCGGCGCGTCCGTGCTGTTCGCTGCGGCGACGGTGTCGCTCGTCTTCCTGTGCTGGGCGCCCGGACCGTGGGTCTACGCCCCCGTCGCGGTGGCCGGCGTCGCCTACGCCGGCATGCAGCTGTATCCCTTGGCCATGCTGCCCGACGTCGCGGCCGTCGACGCCCGCGACCGTGGCGTGGATCGCGCCGGCGTGCTGGGCGGCGTCTGGACCGCCGGAGAGACCGCTGGCCTCGCCCTGGGACCGACGCTCGTGCTGGGTCTGCTGGCCGTCACGGGGTTCGTGTCCCGCACCGGCGACGACGTGGTCGCCCAGCCGGGCTCGGCGACGACGGGCATCGTCGTCGCCTTCTCCGTGCTCCCCGCACTGCTCGCCGTCGCGAGCCTCGTACCGTTGAGCCGCTACCGACTGACGGCCGACGTCGTCGACCACCCCACGGAGGTTCCCGCGTGACCCGCTCCACCGACGACGTCCTGGCCGAGCTGACCGCCCTGCGCGCGCAGGACCCGCCCACGCACGGCGGGCGCGTCCTGGCCTATGTCTACGACTCCGGCCGCGCCGACCTGGACGCCCTGGCCGAGCAGGCCGCGACCGCGTTCCTGCCGGTCAACGGCCTGGACCCGACCACCTTCCGCTCGGTCGCCGCGCTCGAGAGCTCGCTCGTCGGCCGCGCCCGGACGTTGTTCCACGGCGGCGACGACGTCGTCGGATCCGTCACCTCCGGCGGCACCGAGTCCTGCGTGCTCGCGGTCAAGGCGGCACGAGAGCTCTGGCGGGCCGCCGACACTGCTCGCGCGACGGCCCGCGCCGCGATCGTGCTGCCCACCACCGCACACCCCGCGTTCCACAAGGCCGCGCAGTACCTGGACCTCGACGTCGTCGCGGTGCCGGTCTCGGTGGCGACGGGCGCCGTCGCAGCCTCCGACGTCCTGGCGGCGCTCGACGGCCTCGGCGACCGCGCGGCGCTCGCGGTGGTCTCCGCGCCCAGCTACCCGTTCGGCGTGATCGACCCGATCGCCGATGTGGCCGCCGGGGCAGCAGCCCGCGGTGTCGCGTGCCACGTGGACGCCTGCATCGGCGGGTGGGTGCTGCCCTGGTGGGGCGACGTCGAGCCGTGGGACTTCGCCGTCCCCGGCGTGACGTCCCTGTCCGCGGACCTGCACAAGTACGGGTACGCGCCCAAGGGGGCATCCGTCGTGCTGCACCGCGGCCGCGAACGGCACGCCGCGCAGTACTTCGCGACGACCGCGTGGCCGGGCTATCCGGTCGTGAACCCGACGATGCTCGGCTCGCGCGCCGCTGGGGCGATGGCCGCCGCCTGGGCCGTGGGTGAGGCGCTGGGAGACGAGGGGTATGCCGAGCTCGTCGCCCGCACGCGCGCGGCCGCGAGCACGCTGGGCGACGCCGTCACGAGCATCTCGGGCCTGCGCGTCGTCGGCTCCCCCACCGGGCCCCTGCTGGCGCTCGCCGACGACGGCGGGGTCGACCCGTTCCACCTGGTCGACGCGCTGCGACGGCGCGGCTGGCTCGCGCAGTGCCAGCCCGCGATGACCCAGCCCGACGGCACCGTCCTGCCCCGCACGGCCCACCTGACTCTGACGGCCGTGACGGGGTCCGTCGTGGCGGAGCTCGCTGATGCCCTCGCGGCGTCGGCGGACGAGGTGCGCGGCCAGTCGGCGCCCGCGCCCGACCCCGGTCTGGTGGCTCGTGTCCTCACCGACGGTCTGCCCGACGATCTCGCAGAGGTCATGGCCACGCTCGAAGCCATGCCCGGTGACGTCGTCCGCCCGGCACTGATCCAGGTGCTCCAGGCTGCGATCGACCCGGCGATCGAGTAGCGCGCACGGCGTGCTGCGTCCGGGGACGCTCGCGGGAACGCCTACGCCCTTCGTCGAACGCAGGACAGACCGCGGCCTGAGGCGCAGGCCCGATCACGCCACCGGACCCAGGGCGGCCGGTGCGACCAGTTGACCCGCAGCGTCCTGAACGCCCGCCGTACGCGCCGAGCACGCTGATCGCTCCCGCGCAACGAGCGAGCCGAGACGCCGACGACGAGGCCCAGGTCGAGCCGCACACGGAACGGCGGGACCAACGCGAAGGCGAGGTCGAGGTCGTCGTGCACCTCCGGGTCGAACCGACGCACGCCGCCCTCGACCGCCGTCCACGCGGTGCGGCGCAGCGCCATGTTGGAACCCCACAGAGCCGTGTGGCCGACGGCCAGGTGCGCCATGGCGTAGTAGGAGCCGAGATAGGCGGCGCACACCACCGCCCCGATGCCGAAGGGCAGGTCGAGAAAGCGGCCTCCGCCCGTCACCGCGTCGAGCGTGGGGTCGGCGCTCATCCGGTCAGCGATCCGCGCGACCCACGACGGGCCCGGACGCGAGTCCGCGTCCAGCCGGGCGATGACGTCGCCCCGCGCGGCGTCGTACCCCGCCGAGGCGGCGGCCGGTATGCCCGGGCGCCGTTCGACGACGACACGAGCGCCGTAGCGCGCCGCGACCGCGGCCGAGTCGTCCCGTGAAGCGTTGTCGACGACGATCACCTCGAACGGCGCCACCACCTGCCCGCGCAGGAGGGACAGGCAGACGGCCAGCTCGAGGGCGTCGTCACGGACGGGTATCACCACGGAGACCGTGACGGGCGCGGCGCCGGTCACGGGAGCCTCTCGTCCCTTCGGGCGACGACGACGGCCAGAAGTCCGGCCAGGAACGATCCGGTGACACCCGCCGCCAGATCGCTGATGGTGTCGTCGTAGCCGACGTGGATGGTCGGGTCGAGAAACCTGTGCCCGGACCACTCGGCGATCTCCCAGGCCACCGCCAGCGCGGCGCCGACCGTCGTCGTGACGAGCACATTCCCGACCCGGTCACGACGGGTGCCGCCGACCGTGGGCCAGGACACCAGCCGAGCGCGCACGATCGCCAGCTGCGCGACGAGCGCAGCCAGGCCGGTCGCGACGAGGTGGACCGCGAGGTCGAGCCAGCCCACCTGTTCGTACAGCCCGAGCACCCCTGCCCACGCTGCGCACAGCAGTGCGACCCCGTAAGAGACGTCGAGCCAGGCCGGTGCCTCCAGCCACCTCGGGACGAAGGTGCCGGCGAGGACGAGTGCCAGGAGCGCCGCCGCGACCGGACCGGTCCACAGCGCGGCGACCAGCACGCTCAGTCCCGCAGCTGCGCGGACCACATCGGCACGCACGAGCGGACGGCGCCGCGTCGCGCCCGCGTCCGTCGCGCGCCGCGCCGCACCGCGCTGTGCGCCGCTCACGGGGCCCTGAAGTCGATCGCCTTGTGGGTGCCGTCGCAGTACGGCTTGATCGCCGAGGCACCGCACCTGCACAGCGCGACCGTGCTGCGGCGGCGAGGGATCGGTACGCCGTCGTCGTCCACGATGGCGACATCGCCCCGGACCAGGATCGGACCGTCGGGGCAGGCGACGATGGTCGCCCGCTGGGGCACCGCATCCGACGTCACGGTCCCACCCGGAGCGCGGAGACGTCCGCGGCCCATGCGGACAGCGTGTGCTCGCCGACGAGGTCATCCAGGTACAGGCAAACGGCGGCCCCGAACAGGATGTCGCCGCACAGCTCGGGCTCCTGCTGCGCGAGCTCGCCCGCGAGCTCACGTCCGGCGATCTGCTCGTGGACGGCGTCGGCCTCGACGTGCTCGTCGAAGTAGAGGGTCGTCGCCGCGTCGAAGCCGTGACGACGGAATCCGTCGCCATACAGGCGGTTGGGCAGCGACGACGTCATCTCGAACGCTGCCAGGTGCCCGGCCGTGGCACCCCGCAGGCGGCGATGGAGCCCGAACAGCGACATCAGGTTGGTCCCAGCGAGGGTCACCGCGGGGATCTGGTCCACGTACGTGCCGTACTCGGCGTCGAGCCCGGCACCGCGCATGGTCTGCGCGAACAGCGCGCAGTGCATGCGGTCCGCCACCCCACCGCCGTACTCGTCGGCCTGGATCTCGACCAGCGCGGCCTTGGGCCGACCCGTGAGGCGCGGGATCGTCCAGGTGTGCGGGTCCGCCTCCTTGAGCTGGTAGATCGAGCGCAGCACGAGGAACTCCTCCAGCTGACGGCGTGACGCGCGCTTGGCGACGAACCGCGCGACGCTGGGACCGGGCGTGGGAGCCGTCATCGCGAACAACGCCGCCGCGACGGAGGCACGGTCGGGCGCGATCCCACGAGGCACCTCGACCCGCCGACGCAGCTCCTGCTCGAACGAGTGCTCGACGAGTGCCCGAGCGTGCAGGAGGTCGGGATCCCACTCCCAGTCCGGCGGCACGTCGTCGAACCCGCGGTACGCCAGCTCGTACATCACGTAGAGGGACAGCTGGACGTCGTCGTCCGTGACCACGTCCGACGCCGACTCCAGCGCCAGACGCGCCGCCTCGGCGAGCCGCGCACCCGATCCGGGCTGCGCGTACAGCACGTCGTCGAGGGTCGCGCTCAGGGGGCCGCGGGGGTGGGGCAACTTCATCAATCACTCCGTCTGCTCGTGGCGGCGGCCTTCCCCGCCGCAGGTTCTGCGGGCTCGACCGGGCCGTAGAGGGGCTGGACCTCCGCCATCTCGAGGTCGGCCGTCGCCTGGATGAGTGCCAGCAGCTCCTCGTCCACCCCCGGGCTGAACTCCTCGAAGCGCTCCTCGGCGATGGTCGAGGGCACGCCCTCCGGTGCCTGCTCGCTCGCATCGAGGGCGGTGCCGTCCTTCGACGGCGACATGCCCTGGAAGATCCGGCCCGCCTCGGAGGAGGCGGTGAGGTCGAACGAGTACTGCTTGCTCTGCAGTCCCAGGTCCACGAGCTTCTTCACCTCCGGGAACCGCTCGGCGTTCGTCTTCGGGATGGGCAGCACCTTCGCCCAGTCGACGCCCAGGGTCTCCAGTGCCTTGGCGTAGGCGTTCTCGTGCGCCTGGTCCCGCACGATCAGGTACGCGACGGTGGAGCGGGCGGTCTTGTTGTCCGTCATCTCATAGATCCGGCACTTCTGCAGGCGACCCGTCGACTCGAGCATGAGGTTGTAGAGCAGGTCCAGCACCAGGTTGCCGGAGTTGTAGACGTAGGACCCGCTCCAGGGGTTGCCGGCCGAGTCCACCGGCAGGGCGCCCTGGGAGGCGACCAGGTAGTGGTGGATGTTGCCCTCGTCGAGCGCCGGCCGCAGAGGGGTCGCACCGCCGCCACCGGGCGTGTCGAGCGGATCGGTCTTCTTCCCGTTGTAGCGCGGCGAGCCGTCGAGCAGCCGCGCGATCGTCGTCCCGATGAGCTCGACGTGACTGATCTCCTCGGTCCCGACGCCCTGCAGCAGGTCCCGGTACGGCTTCGCCGCCGGCCCGCGGAAGTTGATGCTCTGGAACAGGTACTGCATCATCGTCCGCATCTCGCCGAACTGGCCGCCGAGCCCCTCCTGGAGCGCATTGGCGGCCGACGGGTCTGGCTCGTCGGCGACGATGTCGTTGATGAGGCGTTGCACGTGGAGATACATGGTCGTTCCCTCGCTCGGGGGCGGCTCGACGGGCGTCGGGCCGGCGCGTCGGTACGACCGTCAGGCGGCGGCCGGGTCCAGGACGACCTTGATGCAGCCGTCCTGCTTCTTCTGGAACATCTCGTAGGCCGCCGGGGCTTCGTCGAGCGGCAGCCGATGAGTGCGAAGGTCGAGGACCCCGAGTGGATCGCTCGGATCCTGCACGAGCGGCATCAGGTCGTCGATCCACCGTCTGACGTTCGCCTGGCCCATGCGCAGGGTCAGCCCCTTGTCGAACAGCTGCATCATCGGCAACCCGTCGACCGCGCCTCCGTAGACGCCGGAGATGGACACGGTCCCGCCGCGGCGGACGAGGTCGAACGCGGTGAGGAGCGCCGACAGGCGATCGACGCCGGCCTTCTCGATCAAGGGCTTCGCGACGGCGTCGGGCAGCAGCCCCACCAGCTTCTGTGCAGCCGACGCGGCCGGTGAGCCGTGGGCCTCCAGGCCCACTGCGTCGATGGTCGAGTCCGGTCCACGGCCGCCCGTCAGGTCCATGACGGCAGATGCGAGGTCCTCGACCGCACCGATGTCGATGACGTCGATCCCGTGCCGCCGCGCCATCTCGAGTCGCTCGGGCACCAGGTCGAGACCGATCACCGTCCCCGCCCCCCGGTGTGCGGCGATCCGTGCGGCCATCTGCCCGATCGGCCCCAGCCCGACGACGACGACGGAGCCGCCCGCCGGGATCTGCGCGTACTCCACCGCCTGCCACGCGGTGGGCGCCACGTCGGAGAGGAACAGGTAGCGCTCGTCGGGGCTCCCGTCGTCCGGCACGACGACCGGGCCGAACTGCGCCTGCGGGACTCGCAGGAACTCAGCCTGCCCGCCGGGGACCTGGCCGTAGAGCTTGCTGAACCCGAACAGCGCCGCGCCCGTACCCTGCGCACGGACCTGAGTGGTCTCGCACTGCGCGAACAGGCCGCGCGCACACATCCAGCACGTCCCGCACGAGATGTTGAAGGGGATCACCACCCGGTCCCCGACGGCGAGGCTGCCCGCGTCGGGCCCCACCTCCTCCACCACGCCCATGGTCTCGTGGCCCAGGACGTCGCCCGCGTCGAGGTACATCCCGAGCACCTTGTAGAGATGCAGGTCCGAACCACAGATCGCGGTCGACGTGACCCGCACGATCGCATCGGTGGGCTGCTCGATGCGCGGGTCGGGAACGGTCTCCACGCTCACCTTCTCGATGCCTTGCCAGGTCAGTGC
>Ga0160448_100856_pt1 | contig 10239 bp, 8 predicted proteins | sample HID1973M_E1MG_FD_108269 | JGI IMG/M metagenome (GOLD analysis project Ga0160448, IMG submission 108269) | Enriched mosquito-associated microbial communities from UW Madison campus, WI, USA - HID1973M_E1 MG | ecosystem: Host-associated > Arthropoda: Insects > Digestive system > Unclassified ...
CATCGACGCCGAGACCGCGCGCCGCGCCCGAGGAATCGGTCACCACGAGCTCTTCGGAGCCGTTGGTCCGCACCGCGACGATGCGCCCGTCGTCCAGCAGCGCGAACCACCGCGTGCCGAGCACCCACAGCGCACCCCCGGTGTCGGCATCCACCGGCGCGATCGGCTCGTGGCGCAGATCCGCCGTGAGGCGCAGGCGCCAGAGGTTCCAGCGACCGGTGGGGTCGTCGGCGTAGACGAGGTCGTCGTCGTCCACCCACTCGGGCTGCAAGGGGGATGAGACGCCGCCGGCCACGGTCGCCCATTCCGGGCCGTCTCCGCCCTCGAGCCGGCCGACGCGCAGTTCCGCACGGTCCCACGCCATGTGCGGGTGATCCCACGCGATCCACGCCAGGCGCGTGCCATCGGGTGACAGTGCAGGGTGCGCCAGGAAGTCGCTGCCGCCGGCCAGCGACATCAGGCGCGCCGGATCGGTGCCGCCGCCGTCGAGGGGGACGCCCACGATGTCGCGCACCGGGGCGGCGCCGTGCGTGTGGTCCTCTCGCACCGCAAGCAGACGACCGTGCTGCAGCGTCAGGCCGCCGAAGCGGACGTCGCCGGCGTCCGGCGTCAGCGGCCGCGGCTCCCCGCCGGGTTCGAGCCTCCAGATCCGCTGGTCGGACTTCTCGACGAAGTACAGCACGCCGTCGTCGTCCGCCGCCCATGAGCCGCCGCCGTACTCGTGGACGCGGGACCGGGCGCTCCAGGGCGCGGGCAGCACATCGACGGTCGCTCCGGATGCCGTCCTCCGGCGCACCGCGGAGCGGCCGCCCTCCTCGGGAACCGACTCTCCCCACCACACCTCGGGCGTGGCGCCGCCGACGAAGCGCGCGCCCTCGAGACGTGGCGAGGCGGCGGACACCTCCGCGGCGGAGATCGGGGAGGGCCAACTGCCGTAGGGGAGCACCGCGGGTGTCGTCACGCACACCACGGTACGACGAACCGGCTCCCTGCGGCGCGACCGAAACAGAACGTCACAGGGGCGACGGCGACGGCGGCCTCCGCTACCGTGGACGAATCGACGCCCGGCCGTCCCCAGGGACGCCCCGAACCTCGGGGCACCGGGCAGGAGCGACAGCCGAGCCCGGCACCCGCCCGCGATGACACCCCTTCCGCTGAATCAGCGGAGTCGGGGTGCCGCGGCCGCCCGGGCCTTCCCGTACGGCTCAGCCCTGTCCGCCGATCCCTGAGAAGCAGGCCATGTCGATCGACCTGAGCACTCCTCCCGTGCCGATCTCCTTCGAGGTGTACCCGCCGCGCTCCGACGCCGGAGTCGCCGCGCTCCACGAGACGATCCGCCACCTCGCGTCGGTCGATCCCCGGTTCATCTCCGTGACCTACGGGGCGGGCGGTTCCACCGGCGGGCGATCCCTCGAGCTGCTGACCCACATCCTCCGTGAGACCCACGTCGAGCCGCTCGCCCACCTCACGTGCGTCGGCAACACCTACTCCGGCGCGAACGCGCTGATCCGGGAGTTCCTGGATGCCGGCATCACGAGCTTCCTCGCACTGCGCGGCGATCCGCCCGCCGGCGTGTCGGAGGACGACGTCTTCCTCGGCGACCTCGACAGCGCCGCGCAGCTCGTGCAGCTCATCGATCGCGTGCAGGCGGAGCGCGAGCCGTACACGGAGGCGCCCGTCCCGGGAGTTCCCGGCGCGGTGCGGGTGGCGGAGCGGGCGCGGGTCGACATCGCGGTGGCGGCCTTCCCCAACGGGCACCCGCGTTCGCGGCATCCCTTCGAGGACATCGACGCGCTGCTGGCGAAGCAGGCGGCCGGGGCGACGCTCGCGATCACGCAGCTCTTCTTCCACGCCGACGACTACCTCGCCTTCGTCCAGCGGTCGCGCGAGGCCGGCGTGACGATCCCGATCCTCCCCGGCATCATGCCGATCACCTCGCCTGCGCGGCTGCGTCGCGTGCTCGAGCTGACGGGCGAGAGGCTGCCGGCAGAGCTCGCGCTCGCACTCGACATCGAGCCCACCGCCGAGGGCCAGCGCGAGGTCGGCGTCGCACACGCGGCGCGTCTGTCCCGCGAGGTCGTTGAGGGCGGCGCCCCCGGCATCCACCTGTACGCCTTCAACAACCACGACACGGTGCTCGACGTGCTGCGGGAAGCCCGAGTGCTCGACCCGGCCTCGCGAATGCGCGACGCCGTCCGCTGACACGGACGCCGCGACCCCGTCGGGTGCCCGACGGTCTCTTCGGCGACCCCGAAAACCTGATTCCGAACCGGACGAAGCGAAAGAGAAAGAGAGAGCACGATGACCGAACCTCGCAGCACCTTCCCCCACGGCACGATCCTGGGATACCCCCGGATCGGGCGCCGCCGCGAGCTCAAGCGCGCGATCGAGGCGTACTGGGCGGGCCGGACCGACGCCGAGACCCTGGAGGACACCGCGGCCGGCCTGCGCCGCGCGACGCGCGAACGACTCGCCCAGCTCGGCTTCGGCCGCGACGACTCGTCGATCCCCGAATCGTTCTCGTTCTACGACCAGGTCCACGACGCCGCCGTCACCGTCGGCGCACTGCCCGAACGGTTCATCGCGCTGCGCGACGACGACGGCAGCATCGGACTGGACGCCTACTTCACTGCCGCGCGCGGTGCGGGCGAGGACGCTCCGCTCGAGATGACCAAGTGGTTCGACACGAACTACCACTACCTCGTGCCCGAGATCGGCCCCGAGACGGCCTTCGCCCTCTCGAGCGACCGATTCGCACGTCAGGTGGCGGAGGCCAAGGCCGACGGCTTCACCGTTCGCCCCGTGGTCGTGGGGCCGGTGACACTTCTCGCTCTCGCGAAGGCGACCGACGCCGCGCCGCAGGGGTTCGACCCGCTCACCCGTCTGGACGACCTCCTTCCCGCGTACGCCAAGCTGCTTTCGAGCCTGCGGGCTGCCGGCGCGGAGTGGGTGCAGCTGGACGAGCCCGCACTGGTGAGCGAGAGCCTGCCCGCCGACGCGGCGGCGCTGGCGGACGCCGCCGCCCGCGCGTACGCCGTGCTCGGGGCACGAGGCGACCGGCCCGCGATCCTCGTGGCAGCCGGCTACGCCCAGCTGTCGATCGAGGCCTGGACGGCGCTGGCCGCCTCTCCGATCGAGGCCGTCGCGATCGACCTCACCCGCGGCGCGGTGCCCGAGGCGGTGCCAGGGCTCGCCCGCAAGACGCTCGTGGCCGGGGTCGTCGACGGACGGAACGTCTGGCGCGGGGATCTCGAGGCCGCGTGGGAGAAGCTCGAGGCGCTGAGCGACCTCGGAGCGTCGGAGATCAGCGCAGGCACGTCGACCTCGCTGCAGCACGTGCCGCACGACGTCGCCGACGAGTCCGCCCTGGACCCGCGGCTGGCTTCGTGGCTCGCGTTCGCCGACCAGAAGGTGGCGCAGGTCGTGACGCTCGCGGAGGGTCTGGTCGACGGGCGCGCGGCCATCGACGCCGCGTTGGCCGAGGCATCCGCGGCTCTCGCCGATCGCCGCAGCGCCCCGGGCGTGAGCGACGGCACGGTGCGCGCGCGGACCGCTGCGCTCGGCGCGGAGGACTTCGCCCGCGGGGACTACGATGCGCGCGTCGCCGCGCAGGACGCCGAACTCGGCCTTCCCGTACTGCCCACCACCACGATCGGGTCCTTCCCGCAGACCGGCGACATCCGCCGCGCACGGGCGCGTCATGGGCGCGGCGAACTCAGCGTCGACGAGTACGAGCGGTTCCTCCGCGATGAGATCGCGCGGGTCGTGACCCTCCAGGAGGACATCGGCCTGGACGTCCTCGTCCACGGAGAGGCCGAGCGCAACGACATGGTGCAGTACTTCGCCGAGAACCTCGACGGCTTCGCCGTGACCGAGAACGGCTGGGTCCAGTCGTACGGATCGCGTGCCACGCGCCCTTCGATCCTGTGGGGGGATGTGTCGCGACCCGCCGCCATCACCGTGGGATGGTCGACGTTCGCCCAGTCGCTCACGCCGAAGCCCATGAAGGGGATGCTGACGGGCCCCGTCACGATCCTCGCCTGGTCTTTCGTGCGCGACGACCAGCCGCTGGGCGAGACGGCGAACCAGGTGGCGCTGGCGCTGCGTGACGAGATCGCCGACCTGGAGGGAGCGGGCATCCGCGTGATCCAGGTCGACGAGCCGGCGCTGCGGGAGCTGCTCCCGCTGAAGACGGCGGACCAGCCCGCCTATCTCGCGTGGTCCGTCGGATCGTTCCGTCTCGCCACGGCGGGTGCGGCACCGGCCACGCAGGTGCACACCCACCTGTGCTACTCGGAGTTCGACGTCGTGATCGACGCGATCGCAGCCCTGGATGCGGACGTGACCTCGATCGAGGCCGCACGCAGCCGGGGCGAGGTGATCGGCGACATCGCGACGTCGGGCTTCGCGGCGGGCATCGGCCCCGGTGTCTACGACATCCACTCGCCTCGCGTCCCGTCGGTCGAGGAGATCACCGACCTCCTCGACCGCACCGTCGCCGAGCTCGCGCTGCGCCGCGTGTGGGTCAACCCGGACTGCGGTCTGAAGACCCGTGGGTACGACGAGACGGTCGCCTCGCTGCAGAACCTCGTGGAGGCGGCCGGTCTCGTTCGCGAGCGGGTGGAGGTCAGCCTCTAGCGCGCGGGCTTCTTCGGGGATGCCTCGGTCGGCGCTGCGGCGGCGCCCGAGGCATCCGCCGTCGCGGCGATGACCTCGGTGTCGTCGGCGTCGACCACGACCTCGTCGGCCTCGATGACGAGGGTGTCGGCCTCTCCGTCGAGATCGACGCCATCGGCCGCCGCCGCCTCGCCGACCTCTGCAGCGACCGCCTCGTCGGGCCGGACCTGCAGCAGCTCGAGGATCCACGTCACGACGAGTGCGACGATGAGCACGAGGAAGACGTCGCCCGCAGAGAGCGGGCGCAGCGCGAACAGCCACAGGACGGCCAGGACGACGATCAGCGTGCGCACCAGGGTGCGGTAGCGGTACAGCCAGGCGCCGAACCGGCCGGTGCCGAAGCCGTGGGTCGCCAGCTGACCGCGCAGCGACGAGTTGATGCTTCCGATCGCGCGGCGCGACCGCACGGCCGGAGACCAGCGACCTGCGAACCAGCCGAGCACGGCGATCACCAGGCCGAGCAGGACCGCGATCGCGGCGGTCTGCTGCATCGCGCCGACGAGGCTCTGATAGACGACGTCGAGCGCCGTGGCCGACAGTCCGAGCTGGACGGCGGTCTGACCGACCACCGGGTAGCCGACCGCGAACGCCAGGGCCAGGACGCCCCCGCCGAGGGCGAAGCCGATGCCGGAGCCCAGCACCGCCGTGCTGCGGCGGCGCGCGATGAGGATCCCGAGCACGAACAGGCCGATCGTGATGATCGGCAGCCACCAGCCGAGCGCGCTCGCGAGGGCATAGGTGGTGCGGATCGTGACGAGGGTCTCGCCGGTGCCGATGATGATGACCTTGTCGATGGCGGGGATCAGCTGGGCGATGCCGACGCCGCGATCGATCAGATTCTCCTTGACGCGCTCGACGATGGCTCCGAGCTGGATGCCGAGACCGTCGTCGCTCATCACCACGATGCCGCCGCCGTCCGACGTGGCCGCTGCGGTGAGCGCCCGGTGGGCGGCGCGTGTGGTCGCCGTCCACGTGTCGGCGAAGGCGTCGGACTCGACCACGCGGGTGACGGTCTGGGTCAGGAGGTTCTGCAGTCCTGCTGCCGCCGGGGCCTGCAGGAGCTGGAGCGCCTGCGAGGCGCGAGGCGGGAGCCCGAGCTGGTCGATCCCGTCGAAGACGTTGGCGGTGAGCTCGTCGAAGTCGACCTGCGCCTGCACGGCTTCCACGGTCTCGTCGATGATCATCTGCTGCACGGCCGGGTCGTCGGCCAGCGGAGCGAGCGTCTGCACGAAGGCGGATTCGTCGACCAGCTCGAGGCGTGCCCAGGCGGTGACGATCGAGATCGGCACGAGGATCGAGGCGATCACGATGCACAGCGCGGAGAAGAACGCGCGCCAGCCGCTGCCGGCAGGACGGTTCGCCTCCCTGCCGGTGGCTGGTGCGGGGGCCGCACCAGCCTTGAGGAGGGCATTCTCGGCCTCGAGCGCGTCCAGGCGCGCCTGGAGCTCGGGAAGGTCGGGCGAGGGCGTCACGGCGGTCATTCCCCCCTTATAGCGCGTGGCCCTGACCCACCGCCACCCGCCGCACGAGTTGGTGTCGAACTGTGCCTGAACGTCGGCCGCGATGCGGGCGGGCGGATGCGGCCGGGGCGGGGATCAGACCGCGCGGAGCACGGCGACGATCTTGCCGAGGACCGTGGCCTCGTCGCCGAGGATCGGCTCGAACGCCGAGTTGCGGGGGAGCAGCCACGTGTGGCCGTCCCGCTGCCGGAACGTCTTCACGGTCGCTTCGCCGTCGAGCATCGCCGCCACGATGTCGCCGTTGTCGGCGGTCGCCTGCGAACGGACCACGACCCAGTCGCCGTCGCAGATCGCCGCGTCGATCATCGACTCGCCGGAGACCTTCAGCATGAACAGGTCGCCCTTGCCGACGAGCTGACGGGGGAGCGGGAAGATCTCCTCCACCTGCTGCTCGGCGGTGATCGGCACGCCGGCGGCGATGCGGCCCACCAGCGGCACGAGCGCGGCGTCGCCGACCGACGGGGCGGCGTCGGCGGGGCTCTCGGTCGCGGTGCCGGGCAGATCGATGAGGACCTCCATCGCACGGGTCTTCCCGGCGTCGCGCCGGAGATAGCCGCTCAGCTCGAGCTGGTTGAGCTGGTGCGTGACGCTGGAGAGCGACTTCAATCCGACCGCATCGCCGATCTCGCGCATGCTGGGCGGGTAGCCGTGACGCGCGATCGACCGCTGGATCACCTCGAGGATCGCGAGCTGCTTGTCGCTCAGGCTCTTGCGCCGGCGGGTCTGGGGCTTCTCGCGCCCGGCCGCGTCGCTCATGTTCCGGCTCCGTCCTGCGCTCGCCCGCGAGCGCTGTTTCTTCGAATGTCGGAGGCCCGTGGTGGGGTTCTCGTATCGAAACCGTATCCGGATCGCACACGACTGGGCCACAACCTCGCCGCGTGTCGCGTTCGAGAGATCGACGTCGGAATCCGGTATTGACATCGTACAGACTCGAAGATAGCTTCGGAAGAGAGGTTCGCATTCTCCACTCCCGGCCGAGTGGAGAATGCGAATCTCTCCCCATCAGGAGGAGAGCAGCATGACCGCGATCGACTTCACGACATCCGTACCCTCGCCGACGCGCGCCGCCGGCGCCGCGGCGCAGCGCGCGACGCGTGCCGTGGCGGGGAGCTCGACGCGTCTGCGCTTGACGGTGCGCGGGCGTCGTGTGCTGGCCGTGCTCGCTGCCCTCCCGGCCGTCATCGCGCTGAGCGCGGCCGTGCTGGGCGGCGGAGCCGCGCTGGCCTCCCGCGACGCGGGTGCGCCGGCGGGAGCGTTCAGCACGGTGACCGTCGCGGCCGGTGAATCGCTGTGGACGATCGCCGAAGAGGTCGCGCCCGATCGCGACCCGCGCGACGTGGTCGACGAGCTCGTCCGCCTGAATGCGCTCGACACGGTCGTCGTGCAGGCGGGTCAGCGCCTCGCCATCCCTGCGGCGTACGAGACGGGTCGCTGAGACCGAGAGGCCGTCCCGCGGCGTCACGCGGTGAGCGCTGCGCGGTAGGCGGCCTACCATGGGAGGGGTGAGTGCACGTCTCGAAGACCTCCCCATACGCACCGATCTCCGAGGGCAGAAACCCTACGGCGCACCTCAGGCGCCTCTTCCGGTGGCGTTGAACGTCAACGAGAACACCCATCCGGTTCCCGCCGAGGTCGCCGACGACATCCTCGACTCCATCGCGCTCGCACTGCGGGACGTCAACCGCTACCCGGACCGCGAGTTCACGGCGCTGCGCGAAGGCTTCGCCGACTATCTCGGCCACGGTCTCACCCGCGACCAGATCTGGGCGGCCAACGGCTCCAACGAGGTGCTCCAGCACATCCTCCAGGCCTTCGCAGGGCCGGGACGCACCGCCTTCGGCTTCACGCCGACGTACTCCATGTATCCGCTTCTCACCCGCGGCACGGGGGCCGAGTGGATCTCAGGGTCCAGATCGGCCGACTACACGATCGACGCGCAGGACGCGGCATCCCAGATCGCTGACGCAGCGCCCGACGTGGTGTTCCTGTGCTCGCCGAACAACCCCACCGGCACGCCGCTCGGGCTCGACGTCGTCGAGGCCGTGTACGAGGCCTCGGACGGCATCGTCATCGTCGACGAGGCCTACTTCGAGTTCGCTCCGCAGGGCGAGCGCTCCGCGCTCACCCTGCTGCCCGGCCGGGAACGCCTGGTCGTCTCGCGCACCATGAGCAAGGCGTTCGCGTTCGCCGGGGCGCGGGTGGGCTACCTGGCGGCGGACCCTGCTCTCATCGATGCGCTGAGGCTCGTGCGCCTGCCCTACCACCTCAGCGCCCTGACCCAGGCCGCCGCGACCGCCGCGCTGCGCCACGCCCCGACGATGCTCGGCATGGTCGACGAGATCGTGGGGCAGCGCGACCGGATCTCCGCCACGATCGAGGCCCTCGGCTACACGCCCCACGAGTCGTGGACGAACTTCGTCCTCTTCGGCGGCGTCGCCGACCCGGCGGCGACGTGGAGGGCTCTCTACGACGAGGGGGTGCTCATCCGCGACGTCGGCATCCCCTCGCACCTTCGCGTCACCGCAGGCACCGAGGACGAGACGACCGCGTTCCTGGACGCCCTCGCCTCGGTAGGATCAGCGGCATGAGCGCCGCACCACGCACCGCCTCGCTGCGCCGGGCCACGAGCGAGTCGACCGTCGAACTCGAACTCGATCTCGACGGCACCGGGCGCAGCCGGATCGACACCACGGTGCCGTTCTTCGACCACCTGCTGACCGCGTTCGCGAAGCACTCGCTCACCGATCTGACGGTCCGCGCCTCGGGTGATACCGACATCGACGCACACCACACGGTGGAGGACATCTCGATCGTGCTCGGCCAGGCGATCCGCCAGGCGCTGGGGGACAAGTCGGGCATCTCGCGCTACGGCGACGCGCTCGTCCCGCTGGACGAAGCGCTCGCGCAGGCCGTGGTCGACATCAGCGGGCGCCCCTACCTCGTGCACGCCGGCGAGCCCGCGGGGTTCGAGCACCACCTCATCGGCGGTCACTTCACCGGTTCGCTGGTGCGGCACACGTTCGAGGCGATCGCGTTCAACGGCGCGCTGACGGTGCACGTGAACGTCCTCGCCGGTCGCGATCCCCACCACATCGCCGAGGCGGAGTACAAGGCGTTCGCGCGTGCGTTCCGGCAGGCGAAGGCCCTCGACCCGCTGGTAGACGGCGTCCCCAGCACGAAGGGCGCACTGTGAGCGCAAGCGCTCCCTCCGAACAGGAGAAGCCGCTCGTCGCCGTCCTGGACTACGGGTCGGGCAACGTGCACTCGGCGGTGAAGGCGCTGGTCGCCGCCGGCGCCGACGCGCGTCTGACCTCGGATCGCGGGCTGGTCATGGACGCCGACGGGCTGTTCGTGCCGGGCGTCGGCGCTTTCCGGGCTGTGGCAGAGGCGCTGCGTGCGAGCCGTGGCGACGAGCTCATCGAGCGCCGGCTGGCGGGCGGTCGCCCCGTGCTGGGCGTCTGCGTGGGAATGCAGATCTTCTTCGAGCGCGGCGTCGAGCGAGGCGTCGACACCGAAGGCCTCGGCCAGTGGCCCGGCGTCGTGACGGAGCTCGACGCTCCCGTGCTGCCCCACATGGGCTGGAACACGGTCGAGCCCGGCGAGGGTTCACGTCTGTTCCGCGGCATCGAGCACGAACGTTTCTACTTCGTCCACTCCTTCGGCGCACAGAAGTGGCTGCTCGACGTGCAGCCGCCCTTCCCCGAGCCGGTTCTCACCTGGTGCGAGTACGGCACGCCGTTCCTCGCCGCCGTCGAGAACGGGCCGCTATCGGCCACGCAGTTCCACCCCGAGAAATCCGGGGATGCCGGCATCCGCCTGCTGACGAATTGGATCGACGGCCTCGGCGGGGCTACCCTCTGAGACCGTGCCGTCTGCGGGAGCGCGTGCTTCCGAGATCCGCCCCCGAAGCCTCCCCATGTCTGAGCCAGGAGCCATGAACGATTTCGCGTCCACACCCAAGCTCGTCCTCCTGCCCGCCGTCGATGTCGCCGACGGCAAGGCCGTCCGTCTGACGCAGGGTGAGGCCGGCACCGAGACCAGC
>Ga0160448_100859_pt1 | contig 10217 bp, 7 predicted proteins | sample HID1973M_E1MG_FD_108269 | JGI IMG/M metagenome (GOLD analysis project Ga0160448, IMG submission 108269) | Enriched mosquito-associated microbial communities from UW Madison campus, WI, USA - HID1973M_E1 MG | ecosystem: Host-associated > Arthropoda: Insects > Digestive system > Unclassified ...
GCTTCACCTCGACGGCGATCGTGCCGCCCGCGGGGTCGCGCAGCAGGAGGTCGACCGGCCCGATGGCGGTCGGGAACTCGCGGCGCACCAGCGTCAGGTTCTCGCCGATCACGTCGACCTGCTCGGCGAGCAGACGCTGCAGGTCGGCCTCCACGCCGTCCTTCTGCAGACCGGGGTCGACACCGAGCTCGTGCGATGAATCGTGCAGCACCTCGTAGATGCGCACGAGGAGGGCATCGCCGGTCTTCGCGTGGGTCACGCGCCAGTGCTCGAGGACGCCGGCGGACGCCGACTCCTCGTCGGGCACCTCGACGTCGAGCCGGCACGGCGGGCTCATCCAGTTCAGCGGCTTGTACGAGCCGCCGTCGGAGTGCACCAGCAGCGAGCCGTCGCCCTTGTGCACCAGCAGGCGGGTGGCCAGGGGCAGGTGGGCGTTGAGCCGCCCGGTGTAGTCGACGGAGCAGCGGGCGATGACGAGACGCACCCGAAGAGCCTAGCCGCACGCCTCAGCTTGCCCGCAGGCTCGTCGGATAGCGTATGGCTGCGTGTCGAACATCCGACGACGCCGACGCCGCGGCCCGAACGGGCGCGCGCCCCTCGATCACCGCCCCCTGCTGCGCGGCCCCTGACCCCGACTTCATGCCTCATCGCCCGGAGAAGAACCGATGAACTCACGCCTGCCCGACACGACCGTGCACATCCTGTCCAGCACCGTCGCGGAGCTCCACGTCGGCACCGACGTCGCCGAGGTGATCGCGCCCGACAGCCTCGCGCTGCGCGACCGGGTCGTGGAGGAGATCCGTCAGCTCGCCGCCTCGACCGGCGAGCCCGCCCACGCGACGCTGGTGGAGGGCTCGTCCCGCTGGCCGCTCGTCGTGCACCCCGACGGCACCTTCGACGAGGCTCTCGAGGAGACCGCCGTCGACATCGCGCCGGTGCCCGCGTCCGCCGCGTCCGCGGCGTTCGCCCCCGCGCCTGCTCCCGCGTCCGATGCAGCGCCCGCGTCTGATGCAGCGCCCGCGCCTGTGCCCGCCCCGGCGGTCGCGGCTGCTCCCGTGCCTGACGCTGTGTCCGCGACGGCCGCCGCGCCCGTGGCTGCGCCGGCCGCGGCATCCGTCCTCCCCGTCACCGCGCCGACACCGGTGCCCGCGGTGCCCGCGCCGGCGGCGCCTGCCCTCGACGACAGCCCGCGGCCGACGGTCCAGGACCTGCTCGACTCGCGCAGCGGCAGTGGCCGGCTGCGCGCCACGGAGGGCTGGCAGGGCGCCGTGCGCCGTGCCACCGGCGGCCTGATCTCGCCCGCGCCGGGCCGTGCGGAGCGCTCGCGCCTGGACCGCGAGAAGCGCGTGCAGCGTCGCCTCGACGCCCCGCGCACGATCGTGGTGCTCAATCCCAAGGGCGGGGCGCACAAGACGACGAGCACGCTGCTGCTGGCCGCGACCTTCGGGACGCTGCGCGGTGGCGCGACCCTCGCGTGGGACAACAACGAGACCCGCGGCACGCTCGGCTGGCGCGCGCAGAACGCGCCGCACCACCGCACCGCCGTCGACCTCCTCGAGGACCTCGACGAGTCGTCGAACTTCCGCGGGTCCAGCCTCGCCGCCCTCGACCACTACGTGCGCACGCAGGTCGACGCCCGCTTCGACGTGCTCGCCTCGGACGAGGACGCCGCGGCCTCCTCGACGATCGACTCCGCCGCGTTCGACCGGCTGCACGCCCTGCTGCGCCGCTACTACCGCCTGATGATCGTCGACACGGGCAACAACATGCGGGCGTCGAACTGGGTGGCCGCGGTCGCGGCCGCCGACCAGCTCGTGATCGTCTCGACCGTCCGCGAGGACACCGCCGCCAGCGCGGCATGGCTGCTGGACGGCCTGCGTGAGAAGGGCTTCGGCCGCAAGATCGACGAGGCCGTCACCGTGCTCACGGCGCCGTCGTCCCGCCCGGACCGCAAGCTCGAGTCGCGTCTGTCGCAGCACTTCGAGCAGGTGACGTCGGCCGTGGTGAACGCGCCGTTCGACCCTTCGCTGGTCGACGGCGGGCCCATCGACTTCGACGCACTCTCACCCGAGACCCGCGACGCGTGGCTCACGGTCGCGGCGACCGTGGCCGACCGCCTCTGACCGTCGCGGGGCTGCTCAGCCGAGCAGCCCGACGGCCCGGTCGAACAGACGCGGCGTCGACATCGGGTGCTCTCGCCGACGTGACACGATCCACGCGCGAGGATCATGTCGTCTCGGCGACAGCACACGATGCGGACGCGCGTAGCGGCGCCCGGTCGTCCGCTCAGCCGAGCAGGCCGCCGACACCGTCGAACAGCCCGAGCTCGGCAGCGGCTCCGCGTGCGACGACGAAGCCCACGATGCCGATGATCCATGCGGTGTTCTCGCGCCCGGTGCGCTCCATCCACGCCGCGAGCCGCGCCAGCGGCTTCTCGACGAGAGGCGCCGCCACCACGCGCAGGACGAGCAGCACCAACGCCGGCAGGATCATGACGGCGCAGTAGCCGGCCAGCGCGGCGATCCGCACGGGCATCGCCGACGGCGTCTCGGCGAGCATGCCCATCGCGACCAGGTACGGGAGCATGGTGGCCACCTCGACGACCCCGGCGCCGATGGCCACGGCCATGACCGCGCCGCCGGACGCCTCCGGGGCGAGGAGCCGGTCGCGCCACCGGACCAGACGCGCGGACGGCTCGGCCGGCGTCGGTCCCGCAGGGGTCGGCTCGGAGGATGCCGGTGCCGCTGCGCCGGTCGTCCGTGCGGCGATCGGCATCCCGGTGAGCGGCGAGATCCGCACCGCCCCCTCGGGCCCCGCCTCCGGCCCTCGACGCGCGGGACGGCCGATGACGAAGGCCGCCACGAGCATCGCCGCGCCCGCCACGAGGCGCACGACCTGCCCGGACGGGGACGACAGGAATCCCTGCGCCACGTCGACGAGGTTGACCAGTCCCAGCATGAACAGGATGCCGACCGCCAGGTAGAAGGCCGCGATCGTCGCGAGGTAGAGCAGCACCCTTCCCGTGCGCGTGCGGCCGGGAGCGAGCAGCAGGAAGATCGGCACGAGCAGCGTGCCGACGCTCAATCCGTCCAGCAGCGCGAGGAGGCCCAGGGTGAGGGCGAGCGGGGCGTCGGCGAGCAGTTCCATGCCGCCAGCCTGGCGCGCGTGCTCCGCACGCGGATCGGGCGAAGGCACGAGCCGCAGACGATCGCACTCCTCCTTCGGACGGATGCCGCGCGCCGCTGCCCCGTGGTTGCATGGGGTCGTGAGCGGATGGGGACGGCGGGTCGCGGCATCCCTCTTCTCGTGGGTGCGCGAGCACCGCGCCATCGCCGATGCGGTCGGGATGGCGGTCCTGGCCGTCGTGCTCGCGGCGCTGGGCATCGTCGGTCTGTGGACCGTCTTCTCGCTGCTGCCGGCGCCGGTCTCACCGTGGTGGTCGCTGGCGACGGCGCTCCCCGCGTGCGCGCTGGTCCCGTTCCGGGCCCGTGCGCCGCTGGCCCTCCTCGGCGTCGCACTGCTGCTGTTCGCACTCGATCTGATGACCACCGGCGGCGTCGTCACGCTCGTGGTGGTGCTCGACCTGCTGTACGCGGCGACGCTCGCCGCGCCGCCTCCCGGGCGTCGGCGGATCCTGGCTGGCGTCGCGGTCGCGGTCGGAGGGGTCGGCATCGCGGCGTTCGCCGCGGCCGACGACATCCGCGTTGCCGTCGTGGTGACGCTGCAGCTCGGCGCCCTCGCGGGGATGGACTACTGGTACGCCACGTCGGTGGCGCAGGCGCGCGAGCTGGTGGGGCTGCACCGGGAGCGGGCGGAGAATGCCGAGCGCCTGGCGGCTCGCGATCGCGACGCGGCAGTGCGCCGCGAGCGCGAGCAGATGGCGCGTGAGCTGCACGACCTGGTCGCGGGCCATGTCGCTGCGATCGCCATCCGGGCCGAAGCCGCCCTGTCGGCCGACGGCGCGCCGGGCCCGGACCGGGCCGCGCTCGCGGCGGTACGCGACTCGAGCCTCGACGCCCACCAGGCGCTGCGATCGATGATCTCCGTGCTGCGCAGCGGTGATTCCGTGGCAACGCCGCATCGCGACGCCATTCCCGCACTCGTGGACGATGCGCGCCGGCACGGCTTGACGGTGACGCTCGACGACGCGCTCCCCGACGGCATCCCGTCGCCGGTCGAGCTCGCGGTGGCCCGGATCGTGCAGGAATCGCTCGCCAACTGCCGTCGTCACGCCGTGGGAGCGCACGTCGCGGTCGTCCTCGCGTCCGAGCGCGGCGCGGTCCGGGTTCAGGTCGACTCGCGGGGCGGGCAGAGGTCGGCGCGGCCGCCGATTCCCGGAACCGGCTGGGGCCTGGAACTCCTGCGTGAACGGGCGCGCGCGCTCGGCGGTCGCGTCGACGCCGGGCCCACGGACGTGGGGTGGTCGGTCCGCGCGAGCATCCCGGTGGGAGTCGGCGCATGACCGCTGATGTGCCGCGCGTGCCCGCTGATGCGCCGCGCGTGACCGCTGATGCGCCGCGCGTGCCCGCTGATGCGCCCCGCGTGACCGCCGACGCGCCGCGCGTGCCCGCCGACGCGCCGCGCGTGACCGCTGATGCGCCGCGCGTGCCCGCCGACGCGCCGCGCGTGACCGCTGACGCGCCGCGCGTGACCGCCGATGTGCCGCGCGTGCCCGCCGACGCGCCGCGCGTGACCGCCGATGTGCCGCGCGTGCCCGCCGACGCGCCGCGCGTGCTGCTCGCCGACGACCACGGCGCCATTCGCGAGGCGCTGCGCATCATGCTGGAGGGCCATGGCCTCGATGTCGTGGGCGAGGCCGCCGACGGGTCGGTCGCGGTGCGCAACGCCGTGGCGCTGCGCCCGGACGTCGTCCTGATGGACCTGCGCATGCCCGGGCTGGACGGCGTGGCCGCCACGCGCGAGATCGTGGCGGCCGGCGCGGCTCACGTGCTCGTGCTCACCAGCTTCGACGAGGACGAACTCGTCGAGGGCGCACTGCGCGCCGGCGCGGCGGGCTTCCTGCTGAAGACGACGGATGCCGCGACCCTCGTCGAGGCGGTGCGCAGAGTGGCCGGGGGTGAGGGGATGCTCGATCCTCGGGTCACCCGCCGCGCGCTGGCGATGATCCGGGAGAGTCCTGCCGGGGCGACCGCGGCGGGACTGCCGGCGCAGCTGGGGCTTCTGACCGAGCGGGAGCGCGAGGTGCTGGAGGGCCTGCGTTCGGGATGGTCGAACCGGCAGATCTCGGACGCGCTCGGGATCTCGGTGACCACCGTCAAGACGCATGTCTCCAGCGTCCTGGCCAAGCTCGGCGCTCGCAGCCGGTCGCATGCCGTCGCACTCGCGACGGGCGGGGTGTGAATCCGCGGTCAGTGGTGGGCGTGCCCGGCGCCGACCTTCGAGCCGGCGATCGGCTTCGCGGCGCCCGAGGCGAGTCCCGACATCGCGATGAGGGCGACGATGATCCACAGCGTGGGGAGGATCCCGATCTCGTGGCTGATCCAGCCGAGGATCGGCGGCCCGCACAGGAACGCCAGGTAGCCGATGGTCGCGGCGGCCGATACGGACGCGGCCGCCTTCTTCGGGTCGTCCGCCGCCGCCGACATGCCGAGCGGGAAGCCGAGCGACGCGCCGGCACCCCACAGCGCGATGCCGATGAAGGCGATCGGCAGGTTCGGCGCGAGGATGAACATGACCAGGCCGACGCCGGCGGCGATCGACAGGACGCGCAGCGACCAGACGCGGCCGATGCGGTCCACGAGCGGGCCGCCGAGGATGCGGAACGTCGTCATCGCGACCGAGAAGACCGTCAGCGCGATGGCGCCCACCGCCTCCGTCTGGTCGTGGCCGTCGACCATCGCGATCGTGAGCCAGTCGTTGGCGCTGCCCTCGGCGAAGGCCATCCCGAGCATGATGGCGCCGATCGCGTAGGTGCGGGGATCGCGCCACACCGTCAGCACCTCGGCGAACCGCTCGCGGCGCGTGATGGTGGTCGCCGGGTCGTCGTGCATGCTCTCGCGCACGGGGACGGCACGCAGCGACAGCAGTCCCGCGACGGCGACGAGCACGCCGGCGGCGCCCAGGTGCCAGCCCACGCCGACGCCGGCGGCTGCCATCGCCACGCCGATGCCCGCACCGGCCACCGTGCCGAGGCTGAAGAAGGCGTGGAACAGCGGCATGAGCGTGCGCTCGAACGACTGCTCGACCGCAGCCGCCTCGACGTTCATCATGACGTCGGTGGCGCTCATGCCGAGCCCCATGAGTCCCAGCCCCACGCCGGCCACGACGTAGGACTGCATGAACTCGACGCCGACGCCCGCCACCACGACGCCGAGGGCGAAGGTGATGATGGTCGCGAACATCCCGCGACGGGCGCCCCAGCGCGCGACGATGACGTTCGCCAGCGACAGGCCGACGATCGACGCGGCGCCCGACACGAACAGGAGGACGCCGACCTGCAGGTCGTTGATCCCCAGGTCGTTCTTGACCGCGGGGAGCCGCGATGCCCACGACGCGAAGCCGACGCCCATGACGAGGAAGATCGTGAAGATCGCGGTGCGCCAGGCGACCAGCTGCCGACGGGTGAGCGCGGTGTCCATCCGCACATGCTACCGAATCGATTCGACATTGCTCGAATCGATTCGACCCCTCTCGCCGCAACGGGTTAGGATCGGTCGGACGAGGGGCGCTCGGAACGAGCGTCGTCACGAAACGAGCACAGCCACGACATGAGCCGTCAGGACACCGGCACCCGCCGCGCCACGATCTCCGATGTCGCCCGTGAGGCAGGCGTCTCGCCGTCGACCGCCTCCGTGGTGTTCAGCGGGAAGACGCCCGTGTCGGAGGCGACCCGACGCCGCGTGCTCGACGCCGCTGCCGCACTCGGCTACACCGGCCCCGATCCCCGCGCCGCGTCGCTGCGCCGCGGTCGATCGGGGATCGTCGGCGTGGTGTTCGAGGAGCATCTCGGCACGGCGTTCCTCGATCCCGTCAAGACGCTGATGATGGACGGCCTGGCCGATGCGGTGACCCCGCTCGGGGCGGGGCTCCTGCTCCTGCGCGACCACGAGCCCACGGGCACCGGTCCTTCGCTCACGACCGCCCCCCTCGACGCGGCCGTGCTCATCGGCTGCAGCGGGCTGCTGCGTCAGTCTCTCGAGATGGTCAGGGCACGGGGCATCCCGGTCGTCGTCATCGAAGGGGATGCCGGAGACGACGTGCCCCGCATCGGCCTGGACAACCGCGAGGCCCAGCGCCAGGCCGCGAGCCATCTGCGGGCGCTCGGCCATCGCGACGTCGCCGTGGTCGCCCTGCCCGTTCGTGCCGACTGGGAGCGCGGCTGGCTGCAGGACGACACCGGCGTCGCCGTGGACGTCACGCGAGAGCGGCTGGCCGGCGCCCTCGACGTGTTCCCCGACGCCCCCACCTACGCCGCCGCCGGCAGCTTCATCGACGAGGGGTTCGCCGCGGGTCGCGAGATCTTCGCCGACCCCGATCGCCGCCCGACCGCGGTGATCGCGCAGAGCGACCTGCTCGCGGCGGGCGTGATCCGGGCGGCCGAGGAGGCCGGGCTGCGCGTACCGGAGGACGTGAGCGTCACCGGCTTCGACGGGATCGTCGTGGACGGACTGGCACCGTACGAGCTGACCACCCTCGTTCAGCCGGCCACCGACAAGGGACGCGCGGCAGGGGCCGCGGTCGCCGCGATGCTGGACGGCGCACCGGCCGCGTCGATCCGGTTCACCTGCACGTTCCGCGAGGGCAACACCACGGGTCCCGCCCCGCTGCGGGACTGAGGCGGGTCGGGGCAGCAGCGCCCGACGACCGGGATCCGTCAGGAGCGCTGAGGGCCGATCGGCAGCGGCTGCGAGCCGAAGTCGGCGATCGTATAGCGCCCGCACGGGATCAGCTCGGCGTCGGCCATCGACCGTCCCCCCGGCAGGACGAACGCGGGGGACTGCTCGTCGAGCACGAGGAACGACACCTCGCCGACGCCGAAGTCCTCGCGGTTCACCAGCCACGCGTAGCCCCGCAGCCGATGGTCGACCTGCACGAGCCCGCGCGGATCGGCCAGGTGCGTCTTGGGCAGGCGCACGGTCCAGAACTGGCCCGCACCGGTGCGCCCGGACTGCTCGGCCCAGCCCAGCACGCAGGCGAGGTCGGCATCGGGCGCATTCGCAGCCACCGCGATCCTCGGCACGCCGAGGCCGACGGCTGCCGTGAGCGCCACCGCGACGGCGCCGACCGCGACGAGCGGCCGAACCCTCGGCAACGCCGCGGGAAGCAGCGAGGGCAGGACGGCGAGGCCCGCCAGGGGCGCGAACACCGCCGGCTGCAGGTACCGCGCGGCATGGGTGCCGGCGAGGATCGCGCCCACCACGACGAGCAGCGGCATCGCCCAGCCGCACGCTGCGACGACGGCCGCGCCGACCTCGCGCCGCCGTGCGAGCAGCGCCGTCGCCGCGACGCACCAGCCCCACAGCAGTGCGGCGAAGACGACGGATGCCGCACCCCACGGCGCGTTCCACCGCTCGGCCAGCAGCACGGCGTAGTACTCGAGCGAGAAGAGCCACCGCGACGGATCGAAGTAGCCGGCGCCGGTGTTCGCGATGAGGTGGGCCAGCGGCATCCGGCACGCGAATCCGACGGCCGTGCCGGCCACGAGGCCGGCGATGAGCCAGAGGGCGGCCCTGCGACGGATCGCGACCACGCCGAGCACCACGCTCAGCGGCACGGTCGCCCACACCGCGAACAGCGGGTTGGTGAGCACGGATGCCGCAGCCACGAGCCCCACTCCGACGACCCCGCCCCACGGGAACGCGTCGGACCCGCCGTCTGCGACCCTGTCGAGCCCGCGGCGCGCGAGCCCGACGGCCAGGACGACGCCCACGACGGTGGCGGAGTAGTACGTGGTCGTCGTCAGCAGCGAGGCGAGCTCGAGCGCATCGCGCGAGGGGGAGGTCTCGGACGCGGCCAGCACGGCGAATCCCGAGACGGCCAGCAGCGCGCCGGCGATGGGGGCCCGCGCACGTGTCGTGGATCCGGCGGCCACGCGGAGGGCGGCGTACAGCGCCACGATGTTCACGACGCCGGCGAGGGCGAGCGTGCCGGTGATCCCGAGCCCCAGGAGCGTCAGCAGGCCGAGCACGGCGGTCTCGGGAAGGAACAGCACCGATGACAGCGCCCAGTCCTGGGGCTGGCCGACCGCGAGCGAGCGCACGATCAGGGTGGTGACCAGCGAGTCGCCGTCGCGGAAGAGCAGCTCCGAGCGGGCGGATGCCGCGACCGCCGCGACGACCGCGATCGCGATGGCGACGGCCGCGAGCACGCCGAGGACCTCGCGCGCCCGGCGCGGCAGCGCCGGCTCACCGCGCAGCGGGTTCGGGCTCTGTTCGGCCACCGCAACACTCTCCCACGAGCAGTCGATGTATGCCCTGCGGGCCATCGGGCGCGCAGCGCCCGTTAGGATGGATGACGACACCCCGATCGCCTGGGCTTTGCGCCGTCCTCCTCTGACTCGCGCCTGCCGACGACCCCGAGGAGGCCCGAATGCTCCTCGTTCTCGGCGCGTTCGCGGTCGTGCCGATCCTGCTTCCGTGGCTCGTGGCGCGCATCGGCGCCCGCGCGTTCTATGTCGCGGCGATCCTCCCCATCGCGGGCTTCGTCTACGCCGCGGTGCTCACGCCGCGGGTGCTGGCCGGTGACATTCCCTTCGAGACATACGCCTGGATCCCGCCCCTCGGCATCGATCTGTCCATGCGCATGGACACGCTCTCGTGGCTGATGACACTCGTCGTCACCGGTGTCGGCGCGCTCGTGATGATCTACTGCCGCTGGTACTTCCGCGGCAAGAAGGAGAACCTGGGCCAGTTCGCCGCCGTGCTGCTGGCGTTCGCGGGCGCGATGTACGGCCTCGTGCTCACCGACGACCTCGTGGTCCTCGTCATGTTCTGGGAAGTCACCAGCGTGCTGTCGTACCTGCTGATCGGGTACTACAACAAGCGTGCGGCCAGCCGTCGCGCGGCGCTGCAGGCCCTGCTCGTGACGACGCTCGGCGGCCTTGTCATGCTGATCGGCGTCGTGCTGCTCGTGGTCGACGCCGGCACCTCCAGCATCTCGACGATCCTGGCCGAAGCGCCCACCGGACCGATCGTGGACGCCGCTCTGGTCATGATCCTCGTCGGGGCGCTCAGCAAGTCGGCGATCTTCCCGTTCCA
>Ga0160448_100863_pt1 | contig 10190 bp, 6 predicted proteins | sample HID1973M_E1MG_FD_108269 | JGI IMG/M metagenome (GOLD analysis project Ga0160448, IMG submission 108269) | Enriched mosquito-associated microbial communities from UW Madison campus, WI, USA - HID1973M_E1 MG | ecosystem: Host-associated > Arthropoda: Insects > Digestive system > Unclassified ...
AAGGTGGCGGGGCGGCCCGAGTCCGCCGCGACGAGCTCTCGCAGGCCCGCGAGCTGGCCCAGCTCGAGCCGGTTCACGTATGCCTGCACCGCGACGTAGCCATCCTCGGGGAGGCGTGCCCACAGCGCGTCGAGCACGCCGGCGACGGTTCCGGAGGCAGCCAGAGCGGGGTCCGACACGCGCACCTCCACGCCGTCGACGGCGAATGCCGGGACGGTGGGCTCGGGGCGGGCGTCGAGCAGACCGCGCGCGGCGACCTTGGCGGATTCGACGTCGGGCTGATCGAACGGGTTGATGCCCAGCATCCGTCCCGCGATCGCCGTCGCGTACTCCCACACCACGAACTGCGCGCCGAGGGAGCCGCTCACGAGGATCTCGCCCTCGTGATGCTCGAACAGGTGGAACTTCTTGGCCTCGTCGACGAACCTCACGATCTGCAGGTCGGCGGGCTGGGAGTCGACCTCGGGGGAGACCGGCAGCAGGACGACGGGCAGGATGCCGGTGCCCTCCTTGCCCGTCGACTCTGCGACGAGCTGCTCGATCCAGTCCGGCAGGCCGACGATGTGTGTGCCGTCGGTGATGAGGCCGAGCTTGTCCTTGCGCGGCTCGCCGCCCGCGATCGCGGCGGCGAGCACCAGCGCCGGGTTGTCGGGGCTGTCGATCGACACCTCCAGCAGCGATGCCTCCGCCTCGTCGAGGAGCTCGGAGACGTCGGCGCCCGCCAGGCCCGCGGGCACGAGCCCGAAGGCGGTGAGCGCCGAGTAGCGTCCCCCCACGGTCGGGTCGGCGTTGAACACCGTGTACCCGGCGGCGCGTGCCTCCTGGTCCAGCGGCGAGCCCGGGTCGGTCACGACGATGATCCGCTCCGCCGGGTCGATGCCGAGGTCCCGGAACGCGGCCTCGAACGCCCGCTTGGCCGAGTCGGTCTCCACCGTCGAGCCGGACTTCGACGACACCACGAGCGCGGTGCGCGTGAGGTCGCCGGCCTGCGCGTCGCCGTCGATCGCGGCGAGCACCTGCCCGGGTGCGGTCGAATCGAGGATCACCAGCGGCGCTCCCGCCGTCTGCGCGATCACCTCGGGAGCCAGCGACGACCCGCCCATGCCCGCGAGCACGATGCGGGTGACGTTGCGGGCGCGCAGACGCTCGCGCAGCGCGAGGATCTCCGGCACGAGGGGACGCGAGACGCTGACGGCCTCGGTCCACCCGAGGCGACGGGATGCCTCGTCCTCTGCCTCGGGGCCCCACAGCGACGAGTCCCCGCCGGTGATCCCCGAGGCCACGAGGCTCGCCACGAGCTCGGGGAGCGTCGCCTCCACGACGGACTTGACGTGCCCCGAGAGGTGGATGTCGAAGCTCATCGGGTCGCCTGGAGTGCGTCCTCGAGGGCCGCCTTCACGGTGCCCTGCAGGTCGTGCCAGGAGGCGATGAACTTGCTCACGCCCTCGTCCTCGAGCACCTGCGTGACGTCGGCGAAGTCGACGCCGACCGCGGCGAGGTCGGCGAAGACCTTGTGCGCCGCCTCGTACGTGCCGGTGACGGTGTCGCCGGCGACCTGGCCGTGGTCGAAGGTCGCCTCGAGCGTCTTCTCCGGCATCGTGTTCACGGTGCCGGGGGCGACGAGCTCGGTCACGTAGAGGGTGTCGGGGAGGTTCGGGTCCTTGACGCCGGTCGAGGCCCACAGCGGGCGCTGGACGTGAGCGCCGGCGTCCTTCAGCGGCTTGGCGCGGTCGGTGGCGAACTCCTTCTCGAACAGCTCGTACGCCAGGCGCGCGTTGGCGACACCGGCCAGCGACTTCAGGCCGGCGGCCTCGTCGGTGCCGATGGCGGTGAGGCGCTTGTCGACCTCGGTGTCCACGCGCGACACGAAGAACGACGCCACGGAGTGGATCTTCGCGAGGTCGTGACCGTTCGCCTGCGCCTGCTCGAGGCCCGCGAGGTACGCGTCGATGACCTCGGCGTAGCGCTCGAGGCTGAAGATCAGCGTGACGTTGACCGAGATGCCCTCGGCCAGCACGGCGGTGATCGCCGGGAGGCCGGCCTTGGTGGCGGGGATCTTGATGTGGACGTTGGGCCGGTCCACCTTGGCCCACAGCTCCTTGGCCTGCGCGATCGTCGCGTCGGTGTCGTGGGCGAGGTCGGGGGAGACCTCGATCGACACGCGGCCGTCCACGCCGCCGGTCGCGTCGTAGACGGGACGGAAGATGTCGGCCGCGTCGCGCACGTCGTCGGTGGTCGCGGCGAAGATCGCATCGTCGACGGACGCGCCTGCGGCGGCGAGCTCGGCGATCTGCGCGGCGTACGAGTGTCCGCCGCCGCCGATCGCGCCCTGGAAGATCGTCGGGTTCGTGGTGACGCCCGAGACGTTGCGGGTCGAGATGAGCTCGGTCAGGTTGCCCGAGGTGATGCGCTCGCGCGACAGGTCGTCGAGCCAGATGCTCACGCCTTCGGCGACCAGCTTCTCAGTGGGGGTGCTCATGCTGCCTTCTCCTCGTGCTTACCGTGCCGACGCGGCCGCGATGGTCTCGCGGGCGGCTTCGACGACGTGCTCGGCGGTGATGCCGAACTTCTGGAACAGGGTCTTGTAGTCGGCCGATGCCCCGAAGTGGTCGATCGCGACGGAGCGGCCGGCGTCGCCGACGATGCCGCGCCAGGTGAGGGCGGAGCCGGCCTCGACCGACACACGCGCCTTGACGGCGGCGGGCAGGACCTTCTCGCGGTACGCGGCGTCCTGCTCGTCGAACCACTCGAGCGACGGGGCCGAGACCACCCGGGCGTTTACGCCCTCGGCGGCGAGGGTCTCGCGGGCGGAGACCGCCAGCTGCACCTCGGAGCCGGTGGCGATGAGGATCACGTCGGGGGTGCCGTTCGGCGCCTCGGCGAGGATGTACGCGCCCTTGGCGACGCCGTCGGTCGACGCGAAGACGTCACCGGAGGCCTCGCCCTCGCCGCGCGGGAACACCGGGATGTTCTGGCGGGTCAGCGCGATGCCCGACGGGCCGCCCTGTCGGCGGACGATCTCGAGCCACGCGGCCGAGGTCTCGTTCGCGTCGGCCGGGCGCACGACGGTGAAGTTCGGGATGGCGCGCAGCGTCGCGAGCTGCTCGACCGGCTGGTGGGTGGGACCGTCCTCGCCGAGCGCGACGGAGTCGTGCGTCCACACGAAGATCGACGGGATGTCCATCAGCGCGGCCAGACGCACCGAGGGGCGCATGTAGTCGCTGAAGATGAGGAACGTGCCGCCGAACGGACGCGTCGGTCCGTGCAGCTTGATGCCGTTGACGATGGCGCCCATGGCGTGCTCGCGGATGCCGAAGTGCAGCACCCGGCCGTAGGGGTCGCCCGACCACTCGTGCGTGGACCACTCCGCCGGGATGAACGACTTGGCGTCCTTGATGGTGGTCAGGTTGGACTCGGCGAGGTCGGCCGAGCCGCCCCACAGCTCGGGCAGCACCGCGGCCAGCGCGTTGATGACCGTGCCCGACGCGGCGCGGGTCGAGACCTCCTTGCCGGCCTCGAACGAGGGGAGCGCGGATGCCACATCCGTGGGCAGCTCGCCGGCCTCGAGACGGTCGAAGAGGGCCTTGCGCTCCGGGTTCGCCGCAGCCCACGCGTCGAAGGACTCCTGCCATTCGGCGCGCTCGGTGGCGGCGCGGTCGGCGAGCGAGCGGGTGTGCGCGAGGACGTCGTCGGCGACGACGAACGACTGCTCGGGGTCGAAGCCGAGGACCTTCTTCGTCGCGGCGAGCTCGTCGGCACCCAGCGCGGAGCCGTGGATCTTGCCGGTGTTCTGCTTGCCGGGCGAGGGCCAGCCGATGATGGTGCGCAGGATGATCAGCGACGGCTTCGCGGTCTCGCCCTTGGCGGCCTCGATCGCCGAGTACAGCTCCGCGACGTCTTCGACGTATTCGCCGGTCTTCTTCCAGTCCACGACCTGCACGTGCCAGCCGTACGACTCGTAGCGCTTGGCGACGTCCTCGGTGAACGCGACGTTCGTGTCGTCCTCGATGGAGATCTGGTTCGAGTCGTAGATCGCGATCAGGTTGCCGAGCTCCTGGTGACCCGCGAGCGACGAGGCCTCGGAGGTCACGCCCTCCTGCAGGTCGCCGTCACCGGCGATCACGTAGATGTGGTGGTCGAACGGCGAGGTGCCCGCAGCGGCCTCCGGGTCGAACAGGCCGCGCTCGTAGCGGGCCGCGTACGCGAAGCCCACCGACGACGCCAGACCCTGGCCCAGCGGGCCGGTCGTGATCTCCACGCCCTTGGTGTGGCCGTACTCCGGGTGACCCGGAGTGAGCGAGCCCCACGTGCGCAGCGCCTTGAGGTCGTCCAGCTCGAGGCCGAACCCGCCCAGGTACAGCTGCACGTACTGGGTGAGCGACGAGTGGCCGGCCGACAGGATGAACCGGTCGCGTCCGACCCAATGGGTGTCCGTGGGGTCGTGGCGCAGCACGCGCTGGTAGAGCAGGTACGCCGCCGGCGCCAGGCTCATCGCCGTGCCGGGGTGGCCGTTGCCGACCTTCTCCACCGCGTCCGCTGCCAGGACGCGGGCGGTGTCCACCGCGCGCCGATCGATCTCATCCCAACGCAGTTCCGACACCGGGCCGCCTTTCTCGTGGAGGTGCGCCCAGAATGTGACCGGCTCGCGGCCCTTGTCCGGACGGAGAAGGGGGAATCGGCGACGGGCGCGCGTGTTTCTCAGCATAGCGAAGGGGTATGCCACCCAGGCCATGCGAGCCGTGTATGTGACAGAGTCTTGCGAACCCTGCGGCGTCGTCGGTGACATCGCGGTGTCGCAGGGGTCACGTTCTGCTCACGCGCGCCGTGGGCGCTATGTGATGCGCTCCTGCCGGTGCGGTCGGCGCCGTGGGGGCGGGGCGCGACACGCCGATGCCCTAGACTTGGGGGGAATCTGCAGGCGGCGATTGCGGGGGCCATGGACAGCAAAAAGACGGCCGGGACCGTGGCATCCGTCGACGGAACCCGCCGGGCTCCGCAGACCTTCGGCCGCACGGTCCGCGCGTACATCGCACTGATGAAGCCTCGCGTGCTCGAACTGCTGCTGGTGACGACGGTTCCCGTCATGATCCTGGCGCAGGGCGGCTTCCCCGACGTCTGGCTGGTCGTGGCGACCGTCGTCGGCGGCACCGCGAGCGCCGGCTCGGCCGCCGCGTTCAACATGTACCTCGACCGCGACATCGACGCCCACATGCAGCGCACGGTGAACCGCCCGCTGGTCACCGGCGAGGTCTCGCCGCGCGGGGCGCTGATCTTCGCGTGGTCGCTCGCCGTGTTCTCCACCGTCTGGCTGTGGCTCACCACGAACTGGCTCGCCGCGACGCTGTCGGCCGCCGCGATCTTCTTCTACGTCGTCATCTACACGATGATCCTCAAGCGCCGCACCGAGCAGAACATCGTCTGGGGCGGCATCGCCGGCTGCTTCCCCGTGCTGATCGGCTGGACCGCGGTCACCGGATCGCTCGCGTGGCCGCCGGTCATCCTGTTCGCGCTGGTGTTCCTGTGGACGCCGCCGCACTACTGGCCCCTGTCGATGAAGTACAAGGACCAGTACGAAGAGGTGGCCGTGCCGATGCTCGGCGCGACGCGTGCCGGATCGCAGGTGGGGCTCCAGGTCATCCTGTACGCGTGGGCCACCGTGGTGTGCTCGCTGCTGCTGATCCCGGTCGCCGACATGGGCCTGGTGTACACCGTGTCGTCGCTCGTCTTCGGCGGCTGGTTCATCTACGAGTCGCACGTGCTGTACAACCGCGCCGTGCGGGGCACCGAGCCGCGTCCGATGCGCGTGTTCCACGCCTCGATCACGTACCTCACGCTGCTCTTCGTCGCCATCGCGGTCGACCCGCTGCTCCCGTTCTGACTCGTCCCGCGAGGGGAACGGGAGAGGCCGCCCGGCGAACCGGGCGGCCTCTTCGTGTCTGCGGTCGTCAGCGCGCGGCGACGGCAGCCTCGGCGTCGGCGTCGGCGCGCTCGACGGTCTCGGCGGGAGCCTCGTCGGCGGTCGCCGCCGCGGTCTCGGGCTGCTCGACGGCGGTCTCGGTCTCGGAGGTCCAGTCGATGGGCTCGACGACCTCGGCTGCCGGGACCGGGCGCAGCGTCGCCACGGCGGCGACGCCGAGAGCGAGCAGAACGCCGATGACGCCGGCGCCGATCAGGATGGCGCCGAGCTGGGCGAGCGACTGGCCGACGTACACGTCGACGCCGGTGGCGGTGCCGTCGGTGAGCGTCTTGGTCATCGAGCCGATCTTGTCGGTGGTGATGTACCAGCCGCCTGCGATCGTCGCGAGCGAGACGACGACGAGGCCCCAGAACGGGATGCTGCTGATGAGACGGGGACGGGTGGGCATGTGTCGATCACTCCTCGAGATGCGCGACCCGGGTGGCCGCGGCATCCCACCCTCGCAAAGGAGTCCGTGCGACGCCAATCGGGTTGCTATGGATCAGCTGTGGGCGGAGGTCTCCGCGCCGGCCGCAGCGGGCGCCTTCAGATGCAGGACGACGACCGTCATCGTCGCCGCCGCGAGGGCGGCCAGCACCATGTGAACCCCCACGGCGAGCTCGGGCAGGCCGTTGCGCGCCTGGTACAGGCCCACGCCGATCTGCACGAGCTCGACGGCGAGGAGCACGGCGGTCCAGCGCAGAAGAGACGGAGCGGCCGCTCGCGCCCGCCACCCTGCGATCAGGAGCGCGACGGTGAGGGCGAAGAGGGCGTAGCCGGGCCACGCGTGGACGTGCTCGAGCAGCTCCGCGTTGAAGCCGTTCCGTCCGGCATCCGCGTCGCCCGAATGCGGGCCGGCGCCCGTGGTCAGCACGCCGAAGGCGATGGTCAGCGCCATGGCCAGCGTCGTGACATGCACCAGCACCGCATGCCAGCGCGGGACGAGGAGTGCGCGCGGCCCGCCGGGCTGCGACATCCGCACCAGGAAGGCCGCCGTCACGCAGACCAGTGCCAGCGACGAGACGTAGTGGAAGCCGACGATGAACGGGTTCAGGCCCGTGAGCACGGTGATGCCGCCGACGATCGCCTGTGCGGCGACGCCGCCGAGCACGATGACAGCGAGCACGTAGAGGTCGCGCCGCTCGCGACGGAGCTTGAGCACCAGCACGAGGACGATCGCGGCGAGGATGCCGACCAGCCCGGTCAGGGTCCGGTTCCCGAACTCGATGATTCCGTGGATCCCCATCTCGGGTGTCGGAACGAGCGACTCGTGGGTGCAGGTCGGCCAGGTCGGGCAGCCCAGGCCCGAGCCCGTGAGGCGCACCGCGCCGCCGGTGCCGATGATCGCCACCTCCGCGACGAAAGAAAGCCACGCGAAGACGCGGATCCTCGTGTCGACCCGATCGGGGAGCCACCGCCAGAAGCGCTGCCCGATTCCCGGAGCGGTGGTGGTGGACTGTGGCGCGGACATGCGGGGGTCGCCTCCTGGCAGAGGCCCCACGCGCTGCGCGAGACGCACGGGGCGCGTCCGCGGCGAGGTGGAACCTGTAGAATCGAGGGGTCGGTTGCGCACGCACTTCACAGCGCCGCGCACCACTGACAGTCTAGGCGCGATGGTCGGCGCCGCTTGAGAGGGCCCGAGAAGCGGCATCCCCCCTCCGGTATCTCCACCGGAGAACACGGATGCCGGGACGGATGACACCGCCAGGGCCCGGAGGAGAACGTGACGATGTCTGATGTGCTGATCGATCGCCCGGAGCTGGAAAGCCTGGGCGTGTACGAGTTCGGGTGGCATGATGCCGACGCCGCGGGCGCCGTGGCGAAGCGGGGCATCGACGAGGCCGTGGTGCGTGGCATCTCGGCGCTCAAGAGCGAGCCCGAGTGGATGCTGAAGACCCGGCTGAAGGGCTATCAGCTGTTCGGTCGCAAGCCGATGCCCACGTGGGGCGCTGACCTCAGCGAGATCGACTTCGACAACATCAAGTACTTCGTCCGGTCGACCGAGAAGCAGGCGGGCTCCTGGGAGGAGCTGCCCGAGGACATCCGCAACACGTACGAGAAGCTCGGCATCCCCGAGGCGGAGCGCCAGCGGCTCGTCGCCGGCGTCGCCGCGCAGTACGAGTCCGAGGTCGTGTACCACCAGATCCGCGAGGACCTCGAGGCGCAGGGCGTCATCTTCATGGACACCGACACGGCCCTCCGCGAGCACCCCGAGTTCTTCGAGGAGTACTTCGGCACCGTGATCCCCGCGGGCGACAACAAGTTCGCCGCGCTGAACACGGCCGTCTGGTCGGGCGGCTCGTTCGTCTACGTCCCCCCGGGCGTGCACGTCGAGATCCCGCTGCAGGCCTACTTCCGCATCAACACCGAGAACATGGGCCAGTTCGAGCGCACGCTCATCATCGCCGACGAGGGCTCGTACGTGCACTACATCGAGGGCTGCACCGCCCCGATCTACAAGTCCGACTCGCTGCACTCCGCCGTCGTCGAGATCATCGTCAAGAAGAACGCCCGCGTGCGCTACACGACGATCCAGAACTGGTCGAACAACGTCTACAACCTCGTCACCAAGCGCGCCGTGGCGCACGAGGGCGCGACGATGGAATGGATCGACGGCAACATCGGCTCGAAGGTCACGATGAAGTACCCGTCGATCTTCCTCATGGGCGAGCACGCCAAGGGCGAGACCCTCTCGGTCGCCTTCGCCGGCCCCGGCCAGCACCAGGACGCGGGCGCGAAGATGATCCACATGGCGCCGTACACGCAGTCGTCGATCGTCTCGAAGTCCATCGCCCGCGGCGGCGGACGCGCCGGCTACCGCGGCGAGGTCCGCGTCGACGCGAACGCGCACCACTCGGCCAACACGGTGCGCTGCGACGCGCTGCTGGTCGACACGATCTCGCGCTCCGACACGTATCCGGCGATCGACATCCGCGTCGACGACGTGCAGCTCGGCCACGAGGCCACCGTCTCGAAGGTCAGCGAGGAGCAGCTCTTCTACCTGATGAGCCGTGGCATGCCCGAAGACGAGGCCATGGCCATGATCGTGCGCGGCTTCATCGAGCCGATCGCGCGCGAGCTGCCCATGGAGTACGCGCTCGAACTCAACAAGCTCATCGAGATGGGCATGGAAGGATCCGTCGGCTAGATGAGCCCCGTCACCTCGGCCCCCACCGTTCCCGGCGCGAAGGGCCACACCGATGGCGCCGGTGCCTTCGTGCCCGTGCAGACCCGCTCCGAGCGACCCTGGTCGTTCGACCCGACCGCCTTCGAGGCGCCCACGGGCCGCGAGGTCAACTGGAAGCACACGCCCGTCCAGCGCCTGCAGCGCCTGTTCACCGATGCGGCAGGCGACCCCGGCGCCGTCTCCGTCGCTGTGACCGGCCCGCTGGCCGCCGCCGGTCTCTCCGTCGGCGCCGCGCCGCGCGGCGAGGTCTTCCAGCCCGAGGATCTCACCGCCGCCGTCGCGTGGAGCCGCTCCGCCGAAGCCCTCTACGTGTCGATCCCGGCCGAAGCCGAGCTCGACGAGCCCGTCGTGATCGAGGCGACCGGCGGGGGCGTCGACCTCGTCGCCCACGAGCACATCGTGATCGAGGCATCCCGTCACAGCCGCGCCACCGTCGTGCTGCGGCATGCCGGAAGCGCGCAGTTCGCCCAGAACGTCGAGATCATCGTGCGCGAGGGCGCTCATCTCGAGCTCGTCACCGTGCAGCGCTGGGACGACGACGCCGTGCACGTCGCCGCGCACCAGGCCCGCGTCGAGCGCGACGCGACGCTGCGCCACGTCGTGGTCAGCTTCGGCGGCGGCATCGTGCGCGTGAACCCGAGCGTCGAACTCGCCGGCACCGGCTCCCGCGCAGAGCTCTACGGTCTCAGCTACTCCGACTCCGGCCAGCATCTCGAGAGCCAGGTGTACCTGCACCACAAGGGTGCCGAGACCTCCGGCGACGTGCTCTACAAGAGCGCGCTGCAGGGCTCTGCCGCCCGCACCGTGTGGATCGGCGACGTCCTCATCGGACCCGACGCCGTCGGCACGGACTCTTACGAGGCAAACCGCAACCTCGTCCTCACCGAGGGCGCGCGCGCGGAGTCGATCCCCAACCTCGAGATCGAGACGGGCGACATCCGCGGCGCCGGCCACGCGAGCGCCACCGGACGCTTCGACGACGAGCAGCTGTTCTACCTGCAGGCCCGAGGCATCTCCGAGGACGAGGCGCGACGCCTCGTGGTCCTC
>Ga0160448_100865_pt1 | contig 10187 bp, 11 predicted proteins | sample HID1973M_E1MG_FD_108269 | JGI IMG/M metagenome (GOLD analysis project Ga0160448, IMG submission 108269) | Enriched mosquito-associated microbial communities from UW Madison campus, WI, USA - HID1973M_E1 MG | ecosystem: Host-associated > Arthropoda: Insects > Digestive system > Unclassified ...
CGCCTTTACAGAGGGGGCGGTGAAGCAGCAGAAACCCTCGCCTTCGAGCAGTTCGGCGAGCTCTTCGTTGGCGTCCTCTTCGTCGTCAACGAGCAGTAGTTGTTGGCGTGTAGGCGGGGCCATTGGGTGGTCTCACAAGTTTGATATCAGGTTCGCAAACTACCGCCTGGCGATCAGCCGCTGGTACCTCCGGCGGCGGGTTTCGCCGTTCCAAGCTTGGCTTGCAGATCAGTGAAAATTTCCGTGATCCGTGATCCAATCGGCGTCATGAAGGCCACGATCACCACCGCAACCATCGCGACGACAATCGCATATTCGATCCCTGAGGCAGCCTCTTCATTTTTGACGAAGCGACGCAACAGTGCAGAAAAATACATAAGGTACATCGGGTTTCTCCTTAGCGCCTGACAGGCACTTTTTTCTCACGCACACAGCGTTTGACAATCCTTCGTACCCACAGCATTGACCCCATTTCGCCACTCCACAATCACAAGAAAGCATTAATCACAAAGTATTAGTGCCTGAAGGCCTGGGCGAACTTCCTCGATCCCTCGAACGAATGTAATTGAGTGAAATTTCCCACGACTGATGGCGTTTTGGATGACGTCGACTACCTTCATATAGCGAAAAGGATGAATGTTCACAGCCACCTGAATGACAGGTTGTCTCGTAACGTTTTCGAGGTTGTAGTCGGGCATGGGAGGCCGTAATGAGCAGTCGCGTCACGATGGGACTCGCTGTGCTTTTTTTGCTGGGGGCGTTGTTCGCCGGGTATTGGGGGCTGGTCTTGAGTCGTCAGCCGGCGCCTGCTCCTGTCGCCCCTGTCACTCAGACCGAAACGCCGGTCGCTGCGCCTCCCGTGGCCGAAAAGCCGATGGAAGACCCCACCCGCCAGCCTGTGCTGGTGCTCGCCAAAGACCTTCCCGCCTACGCACCCATCAAAGCCGATGACCTGATCGTCGAGAGTCTGAAAGTCGCGCCTCCCGGCAGTTTCGACAAACCCGAAGATGCGGTCGGTCGCATGTCCTGGCGGCCTCTTGCGGCCGGGACCTGGTTGACTGAAAGCAGCTTCGAAGCCGGTGGCACGCTGGCCCGGATGATTCGTCCCGGCGAACGTGCGCTGGCATTGTCGATCGATGAAATCATCGGCGCTGGCGGCCAGCTGAGCCCTGGCGATTATGTGGACGTGCTGCTTTACCTGCCGCCGGATCAGGCCAGCACCGATCGCAGCGCGCAGACCGTGGTGCCCGCGCTGAGGGTGCTCAGCGTTGGCGCGCTGATGGGGCCTGTGAATCAGGGGCAGGACGATCAGGGCGTCAGCCGCGAAGAACGTGCGCAGCAGCAAAAGCTCAGAAGCAGCGCTCGCAGCGTGGTCGTCGCCGTTCCGGAAAAACTCCTCAACCGCTTGATGCTGGCGACCCAGGCGGGCCCCCTGCGTCTGGCTGTGCGCAGTGCCGAGGAAAAGAATCTGGAGCGCTACTGGGCAGGCGACTCGGACATTGCCCAGCAGCTGGATACCACCAGCCGCAACGTCACCCACTACAACCAGTTGAGCGTGGGCGGCGGACGCAGCACGCCGGTCGGCGGCAGCGCGCCGCGCACGGTGCGGCCGATTGAAGTCATTCGCGGCAACCAGGTCACGCAGCAAACCCCCTGATCGAGCAAGGACTGCACATTCATGAGTAACCGTTTGAAGCCGGTGTTGAACCGTATCGTGTTGGGGTTGCTGTCCGCCGGTCTGTACCAGGGCTGTGCAGTGGCGGCTCCGGGCGGGTGCGCATCGCTTGCGGCCATGCCTGCCGCCCTGGAGATCGGTCAGGGCGTACAGCAGGATATTCGCTCGTCTGTGGCAATCACACGGCTGGCTGTCGGCGATCCGAAGATCGCGGACGTGCACGTCAATGGCGACGACAACGGCGGCTTTCTGTTAACCGGCGTGGCACCGGGCACCACCAGCCTGATGGTGTGGACCAGTTGCTCGACCTCGCCCCGGCAAAGCATGGTCTTCGTGCGTGGCGCTGCCAAAACGGGGATGACCGACACGCTGTTGCCGCCCTCCGAAGATCCGCTGTTGCCGAGCCAGGTACAGACCGATATTCGCTTTGTGGAAGTCAGCCGCACCAAGCTGAAAGAGGCGAGCACTTCGATCTTCGGCAGGGGGTCGAACAATTTCCTGTTTGGCTCACCTGGCACCGTACCGGGCGTGACAGTAACGCCAGGCACGGTGGGCGGCACGCGGCCGGCGATCCCGCTGAACAACAATAATTTCAACATCGTCTGGGGCGGTGGCAGCAGCAAGGTGCTGGGCATGCTCAACGCCATGGAAAGCAGCGGCTTCGCCTATACCCTTGCGCGACCAAGCCTGGTGGCGTTGAGCGGGCAGAGCGCAAGTTTTCTGGCGGGAGGCGAGTTCCCGGTGCCGGTGCCCAATGGCGAAGGCAATGGCATCTCCATCGAGTACAAGGAATACGGCGTGCGCCTCACGCTGACGCCGACGGTGGTGGGGCGAAATCGCATCGCCTTGAAGGTTGCACCCGAGGTCAGTGAGCTGGATTTCACCGCTGGCGTGACCATCGCTGGCACCACAGTCCCCGCGCTGAACGTGCGCCGCACCGACACCAGCGTGTCCCTGGCCGATGGCGAAAGTTTCGTGATCAGCGGCCTGATCAACACCAGCAACATTGCTTCGGTGGACAAGTTTCCGGGCCTGGGTGACATCCCGATTCTCGGGGCGTTGTTTCGCAGTTCACAGATCAACCGAGACGAGCGCGAGCTGCTGATGATCGTCACCCCGCATCTGGTTCAGCCACTGGCCGCCAATGCGCCGCTGCCCGCGCTGCCGGGCGAAAGCCTGCGTAATTACGATCCGAACTTCCTGAAGATGTACTTCCTTGAAAACGGCAATTTCGACCGCCGTAGCGGGTTATCGCAATGAGCCAGGGACCTAGCCTGAGCCAGACCTTTCTGGCCATCACCCGCAACACCACTGACCTGGAATGGCTGCAGGGCGCACTGGCGCCGTTGGGTCAGGTGGTCAGCGCCGGCACTGGCAGCCTCGATGAACTGCTCGCGCTGGTGGACGTGACCTTCGCCAGCGTGGTGTTCGTCGGGCTTGATCGCGAACACCTGATGAACCAGAGCGCGTTGATCGAAGGTGCGCTGGAGGCCAAGCCGATGCTGGCCATCGTCGCCTTGGGCGACGGCATGGACAATCAGCTCGTATTGAATGCGATGCGTGCCGGTGCGCGGGATTTCGTCGCCTATGGTTCGCGTTCCAGTGAAGTCGCCGGGCTGGTCCGGCGCCTGAGCAAGCGTCTGCCCGCGGTGGCACCCAATCCGAACATGGGCGGGCTGACGGTTCTCTATGGTGCCCAGAGCGATGGCGACGGCGCGTTGGTCTCGGCCCATCTGGCGTTGGTCGCGCAGCAGAAGGGGCAGCGGACGTTGTTGCTGGATCTGGGCTTGCCCCGTGGCGATAGCCTGGCAATGCTGAGTCTTGAGGCTTCATTCAATTTCGGCGACGCAGTGCGCCACCTGCGGCGACTCGACTCAACGCTGATCGACAGTGCCTTCACCGTTCACCCCAGCCAGCTGCGCATTCTGGCCTACGCCGACGACGACATGTCGCTGGAGCACACCAGTGCTGCCGAGCTGTACATGCTGCTCAGCGCCTTGCGTCAGCACTTTCAACATGTGGTGGTGAATCTGGTGGGCCAGCCGGACAGCGAGTCGCTGCGGACCTTCGTCGCCCATTGCGACCAGTTGCTGTGGTACGTGGACCAGAACGTCATCGAGTGCCGACGCAATCTAGCAATTCTCAACCTGTGGCGCGAGAAGGGCCTGAAGCTGCAACACGCGGGGCTGTTGGTGGACAAATACCTGCGCCAGGTCACGCCCAATTCCGAAACCCTGGAAAAGACCTTCGGCCTGCCCGCCATGGCGGTGCTGCCGCTGAGCCCCGAGCTGCGTCTGAACGCCAAGAATCAGGGGTTGTCGCTGTTCGAACTGTCGGCCCGAGAGTCGTTGAGCGCGGGTCTGCGCAATCTCGGAGAGCGTCTGGCCACCCAGTCCGAGGACCCCGGAAAATCCGGCGGCGGCTGGCTCACTCGGTTGTGGGGGCGCAAGTAGATGAAAGGCGAAAAACTCTTCGGCGTGTCGTCTCGTCCGGCCGAAAGCGGCGGGGACGGGCAGGGCCTGAAACTGGTGCTGCACCGCTACATCATCGACGCCATTGAAGAGAGCGGGCGCAATCTGCTGGAAGGCACACGCCCGGCGCTGGCGCAGTTCGTCACTGACAAAGTGGCGGAGTACGTGGCCCGCCTGCGACTGGCGATCTCCCGGTACGAGATGGAGCGGCTGGCCGAAGAGCTGGTGGACGAGCTCACAGGTTTCGGCCCGCTGGAGGTCCTGCTGCGAGACAAGTCGGTCACCGAGATTCTGGTGAATGGCCCGAACAAGGTGTTCATCGAGCGCGAAGGTGTGCTGCATCACTCCGACCTGCGCTTCATCGATTCGCACCATGTGGAGCGCGTGATTCAACGCATTCTCGCGCCCCTGGGCAGGCGTCTGGATGAATCCTCGCCAATGGTCGATGCGCGCTTGCCCGATGGCAGCCGGGTCAACGCGATCATTCCGCCGATTGCGCTGGACGGCCCCTGTGTGTCGATCCGCAAGTTTCGCAAGGACATGCTCAAAAGCTCCGATCTGGTGGCGATGCAGACCATCGACCAACCGATCTATGACTTCCTCGAAAGCGCGGTGAGCAAGCGTTGCAACATCCTCATCAGCGGCGGTACGGGCACCGGCAAGACCACCATGCTCAACGTGCTCAGCCAGATGATTCACAGTCAGCAACGGTTGGTGACCATTGAAGACGTCGCCGAACTGCAACTCGGCCATCCCCATGTAGTGCGCCTGGAAACCCGCCCCCCCAACGCCGAGGGGCATGGCGAAGTGCGCGCCAGCGACCTGATCCGAAATGCCCTGCGGATGCGCCCGGACCGGATCATTCTCGGCGAGATTCGTGGCGTGGAAGTGCTGGATGTGATGACCGCGATGAACACCGGCCACGACGGCTCCATGAGCACGGTACACGCCAACAATGCGCAGGATGCGTTGCTGCGTCTGGAAACACTGGTCGGTCTGACAGGTCGGCAGATTGCCGAGAAGACTCTGCGTCAGATGATCTGCGCGGCGCTGGACGTGATCATCCAGTTGACCCGGATGCCCGATGGTCGACGCTGCGTCAGCGAAGTGGTGGAGGTGGTCGGAACGCGGGATGACGTGTACGTCACCAACACTCTGTTCCGTCTGGACCGCCGTACCGGCTTTGGCTTTTTGCGTGAAGCGATCAACCCGGCGGGCGACAAGCTTCGGCAGCTGGATTACTGAGCGCGAACAGGGAGGTTCAAGGTGAAAGGAGCCATCGTCCTCGGACTGATTTTCATGCTGCTGATGGGGATGTCTCTCTACCTGTTCTATCGCGGGCTGAACAAGGGCGCCAACGAGCGGATCATGACCCGCCTGTCGCTGGGGCAGCCCGAGGCGACAGTCACCAAACCCGGGGTTGCGAGAATCGAACGCGCATTTCTGCGCGCCGGTCTGGGGCGGCCCACTGATCGCCTGCCATTGGCCTTGTCGATCTGGCTGACATCGATGCTCCTCGGTTATCTGCTGTATGACGGCTTCGGTCTGGCACTGGGAATTCTGTTGCCGGTGATCCTGCTGCGCCTGTTTGTCAGCTTTCGCTATCAACGCCGGGTGCGGCGAATGATCCAGCAACTGCCGCAACTGCTCGATCACACCGTGCGCAGCCTCAAGTCCGGTCGTACGCTGGGGGACGCGGTTTTGCACAGTATCGATGCGGCGAGTTATCCGCTGAGCGAGGCCATGTCGAGGATCAAGCGCAACGTGCATCTGGGCGTGACGTTGCCCGATGCGGTGCAGGACTTCGCCGAACTGTACGAACGCGAAGAGTTTCAGCTGTTCGCATTGGGCCTGCGGGTCAACCATCGATACGGCGGCAACGCCAGCGAACTGCTCGAGAACCTGATCCGCCTGGTGCGCGAGCGTGAACAGGCGGCTCGCCAACTGCGCGCGATGACAGGCGAGACCCGGTTGACCGCAGTCGTCCTGGCGCTGCTGCCGGTGAGTCTGGTGGGGTACTTTCTGCTGGTGAATCCGAGCTATCTGCTGCACATGTGGCAAGACGACACTGGCCAGAAAATGCTGTTGGCAGCGTTCATCATGCAGACGTTGGGCTGTCTGGCGTTGTGGCGCATGTTGAGGAGTATCTGAAGTGGCCTTGATCCTCAGTGCCTTGCTGTTCGCCGCTGCCGGGTTCTTTCTGTTACTGACCGTGGCGCGGCAACGACGAAGCGAGCGTCAGGTAATGTCTCGATTGCAGGGCCAGATCGCACGGGACAGCCGGGTGGGTACTCTGCTGCGTGTGCTCGGTGACAGCCGTTTCGGCCAGCGCTCGGTCAGCCTGGACAGCGAAACTCAGATCCTGCTCAACCGTATTGGCTGGCGTCGCTCGAGCCAGCGTTCGCTGTTTGCCGCATGCCAGATCGGCGTGCCTGTCGTCGCTGTCTGTGTGGTGTTGCTGGTGCAGACCCTGTTTTTCAGCGACGCGACTTACCCGCTCATGGGGCCGCTCTTTGCCCTCGGGCTCGGCTATCTCGCACCCAAGAGGCTGCTGGCCGCTGCCGCCGCGCGCCGGCAGAAAAAAGCGGTGGCCGAAATCGCCACGTTCATTCCGCTGCTGCGCATCCTGTTCGAGTCAGGGATGGCTGTGGAGCAGGCGTTGCGCGTGCTCAGCAACGAAGGGCGGCGCCTGTTGCCGGTGCTCTCTTCAGAGATGCGAGTGATGCTGGTTCGGGTCGATTCCGGGCTTGAGCTGGGAGACGAATTGAACAAGATGGCGGCACTGCTGGCGGTGGACGAATTCAGCGACACCTGCGTGATTCTCAATCAGCTGATTCATCAGGGGGGTGGGGCGATGAAGTCGCTGCTGGCGCTCAAGCAGTTGATCGATGACCGTCGCCTGACCCGGTTGCAGGAATACATTTCCAAGCTGTCGGCGAAGATGTCGGTAGTGATGATGCTGTTTCTTTTCCCGGCCCTGCTGATCGTGTTGGCCGGGCCAGGTTTCGTCGCCATTGGCAAGGCGTTCAGTTCGCATTAGGGAGATCCCATGAAAGGAATGATCGCAGTATTGGGGCTGGTCCTGCTCAGCGGTTGTGCCAGTGACGGCAGCGCCCCTTGGCTGGCGCAAACGACCAGCGTCAGTTGTGCAAAACCCACCTCGGATCAGGAGCTGGCCTTGAACATGGCCCAGGACATGGCCGACGAAGGCCGTCTGCACGCAAGCCTGGCAAATCTGGAAAGCCTGCCGCCGAACCTCGCCGAGGTGAGATTGCGCAAGGCGCGAGTGTTGCGTCTGTTGGGCAGTAGTGAGGCCGAGCCGTTGTTCAAGAGCTTGCTGGGCACCTGCCGGGCGGCCGAAGGTGAGCACGGTCTCGGGCAACTGGCGGCGGCGCGCGGGGACAACAGACAGGCCCTGGCGCATCTGCAGGCGGCGGTGAAGCTGTCGCCCACCGACGAGAAAATTCGAAACGACCTTGGCGTGGTTTATCTCAATCAACTGAAGCTTGAGCAGGCGCGCTTCCAGTTCCTGACCGCCATCGAACTCAAGCAGTCCGACACACTGGCTGCGCTGAACATGGTGACGCTGCTGATCTACCAGGATGACTGGACCCAGGCGGCAGCACTGGTCTCGCGCACAGGCTTGACCCCCGATCAGGTGAACGACGCGCAGGCCCGCGCCGACAAACTCAAAAGCGCGCCCATCAGCACGCGAGTCAAACCCGACCGGGTCGCCGCCGTCGTCGATCCAACCGTAGTCGCAGGGAGACAGCCATGAACAGAATCTTGCTGAGCGGGCTCTCTCTATTCCTCGTCAGCGGTGCAGCCTGGGCCATCGAACCGGGACCGTCCTCGCCCTCGCAGAAACAGACCGAAGCCTGGTTGCAACTGCAAGCCAGCGGCAAAGCGGCGTCCAACGTCCCGCAGCCCTCAAGCCCCATCGAGCGTGACCTGAGCATGCAGCGCTGGCTGGACAGCTATCAGCACCCGATTCCGGATTTTTATGAGCAGAAGAAGGGCGGCAATGTGTCGAGCGGGAGTTCGGGAGGGAATTGATGATCGGCCTGTGCATTGAACATGACCGGTAGGCGTCCGGCTTGCCGGCAGTGGCGACGCTGAGGGCACAACCGCCGGCAAGCCGGACTGCTACAACCGATGTGTGGAAAACTCGAAAATGAGGCATCAATGCGCAGTCACACGCCCTCGCGCCGCTGCATTGTTCGGCGATAGCGCCAGTGCCAGTTGGGTCCGGTTGTGCATGTGGGTCAGGCGCAGCACTTGTGAGACATACAGCTTCACGGTGTTTTCGGTGATGCCCAGTTCGCAGGCGATCTGGTAGTTGGTCTGGCCCTTGCTCACCAGCTTGGCGACGTCCAGCTGGCGGGGAGAAAGTGGCTCGAAAATCGCCGGGATCTGGAACTCACCATCGCCCTCGGCAGCGGCGGGTTGAACGATCTGCCGCGACTTGTCGAGGTCCTGGCAGAGGTCGTCGATGGAGGCAGCGAGAAACTGCAGTTTGTCGTTGAGATGGCCAAGGTGCTGAACGTTTTTCACCCGTTCTTCAAGCGATTCTTCCTGACGCTGCACGCCCTGAAGCAGTTCGTTGAGGTCGACGGGTTTCTGGTAGTAATCAGCGATGCCGGCGCGCAGGGCCTTGATCACGTCCTGTTTCTCGGCTTTGCCGGTCAGCATGATGGATTCGAAAATACGCTTTTTGCCGGCCAGCAGCTTCATGGCTTCCACCAGTTCGATGCCGTTCAGGCCTGGCATATCCAGGTCGCACAGCACGATGGCTACGCTGCTGTCATCGCGGAATCGTTCGAGCGCTTCACGGCTCGAATAGCAAGGGACGCAGTGATAGCCGCTGCCCTCCAGAAACTCACTGATTTCATCGACGATCAGCGGCTGATCGTCAACCACCAGAACCTTTACTGCCGAATACTTGTTCACTCGCTACTCCCTGCTGCGATGACTGCTGAACCAGGCCCGGCGCCATGGGAATTTTCATGGCTCCGACGGTAGGACTTTCACTGTCCGGGCGTAGGACTAAACCTAGTCTCACTTTCCAACTATGTACATAGAGTGAGCTGGCATTTCGTCTACTGAAGACAGAAGGCTGTGGCGGCAAAACCCAGGAACAGAAAGGGTACGAAAGGCTGTTTGGTTGACGTTTCGGGTGCGAGGTTTGGGTAGCGGCGCCTAAGTGGCTGAGCCACATGGGGCCAGATTTTTTGACGCGCTATCAGCCAGAGCACACTGGCGACTCCCGCCCCGATGAACGTCCCCAGGATGTGCAGAGGGTCGCTGGCCAGCGCCACTGCAATCAGCAGCTTCACATCGCCTGCGCCCAGCCTGTTCAGCGCATAACCCGGCAACGTCATCAACAGCGTCAGCGCCACCGCCCACCACGCCTGCTGCGACGGGGCGTTCAACCAACTGCTGCCGTTGATCAGCAGGTAGGCGAGAGCGAACAGCCCGCCGCCCAATGTCAGCCAGTTGGAAACCCTTCTGCACCGGGCGTCCTGATCGGCACAAACGGCAAACCAAAGCAGCAGGAAAAGTAAATTCATTGGGTAAAAAACGTCCTGTTTTCCGGAAAGAATCTATGCTCCATGCACGGTAGCACTGTCAGGGTAGACGTCGGCATGCGAAGGATCCCGCACAATTTTTCCCCCTCCAGACAAACAGGCGCGGCCGCCATCGAGTTCGCGCTGGTGTTCGTGATTTTCTTCGCCGTTTTCTATGCCCTGGTTACCTACAGCCTGCCGCTGCTGCTGATGCAATCGTTCAATAACGCCACCGCCGAAGCGGTGCGGCAGAGCGTCGCGATCAGCCCCAGCGCAAACGATTATCTGACCCGGGTCCCTGCCCAGGCCAAGGCAGCCTTGACCAGCCAGCTGACGTGGATGCCCACCTCGTTGGCATTCAACGTTGCGTCTGACGCCACGGTTTCCTTCGACGGCAAGCTCATCAAGGTTCGTATCGATTACCCCAAAAGCAAGCTGACACAGGTTTTGCCTGTTCTGACATTGCCCGTGATC
>Ga0160448_100866_pt1 | contig 10186 bp, 11 predicted proteins | sample HID1973M_E1MG_FD_108269 | JGI IMG/M metagenome (GOLD analysis project Ga0160448, IMG submission 108269) | Enriched mosquito-associated microbial communities from UW Madison campus, WI, USA - HID1973M_E1 MG | ecosystem: Host-associated > Arthropoda: Insects > Digestive system > Unclassified ...
ACGGTGTGCTCGGGCGCGGCGCCGTCGGGGGCGCCAGGTCGATCACGGGCGCTGCGGCGTCGGGCGCTTCGCCGACGGCGGCCTCGTCAGCAGGTTCGGCGGCGAGATCGTCGGGTGCGGTCGCGACGACGTCGTCCGACGCATCCCTCTGCGCGGAGGAGCCCGCGGCGGACACAGGTGCCTCGGTCGGTGCATTCCAGGACGGAGCCAGCACGATCGCCACCGCTGCCGCGGCGGCCACGGCCACCGCGCCGACACCCACCACGATGCCCGCGATCGGGGCGGTCGCGGTGCCGGCGCTCCCCGCGCCGGCACCGCTGCCGGAGGCGCCCCCCACGCCTGTCCCCCCAGAGCCGGACGCCCCGCCACCCCCGGTGGGCGTTCCGGCGACCACCGATGCCACGGCCGGAGTGGCATCGGAGGTGTAGGCGAGGGCCCCAGCCCCGCCGAGTACAAGAGGCAGCAGCACGACACGGAGCTTCTGCGAGACGTTCTCGATGTCGGCCGCGACGATGCGGCAGGCCTGACACGTCTGCAGGTGCGCGTCCAGACGACGGCGCTCCGCGCGCTTGACGGCTCCGCGCTCGCTCGCCACGAGAAGCTCGCACACCCAACGGCACTCCGCGGGGCGGGCGGGATCGCTGATGTGCGCCTGGAGCCACGCCTGCTTGAAGCCCTCGCGCGCGCGGTAGGCCAGTGCCGACACCGCGTTGGCGCTCATGCCGAGGAGCGGCGCGATCTCACGCGGCTTCATCCCCTCCACCTCGATGTACCACAGGAGGGTGCGCCAGCGCGCGGGCAGCTCGCGGAACGCCTGCGCGAGGACGGAGCGGTCTGCAACGAGCTCGGCGAGCTCGGCGGCCGACTCCGCCGCGCGTTCGTCGAGGTCGTCCAGCGGCGTCTCGGTCGCGCGCCGGCCCCACGAGGCGGCGATGTTGCGGATCGTGGCGAACAGGTACGGGCGGAAACCGTCCTGCGGCCCGCCCCCCTTGCGGATCGCGGAGAGGATCGACGTGAACGCCTCCGAGACGAGGTCGTCGGGGTCGGTGCGAGGGCTCACAGCCCGCGCCGCGTTGCGTGCGCTCGCGACGTGGCGCTCCCACAGCACGGCGTAGGCCGTGTCGTCGCCCCCGCGCGCGGCTTCGACGAGCTCCTCGTCCGAACGCTCGTTCACCGAGTCGTCGACGGCGGCGCTGTGGGGGATGGTCACGGTCTCTCCTCGCCGGGGGGCGCTTGTGTCTCAGCCGGCGACGGCGGATCGCGTCAGGCTATCGATGCGCGCTGGGGAACCGCTGGTGAGGGAATCGGCCAGCGCGCTGTTCGGGGGGTTTCAACAGGGCAAGACGTTCGGGAAGCGAAAACATGACGCCCGACCCGAAAGATTCTGGAACTCGTCGGGGGGTCTGGGTCGCGCGGCCGTCGGACGCGCCGCGACCGGCACGCCTCCGGCCAACGATCTCCGCCTCATCAGACCACTGAATCGCGACGAGGCCCACGAAGGACATCCCCACAACGAGGGGTTTCGCGCCGGGCTCTCGAGAGCGGGTCGCGGCCGTGGATGCCGCGGCCCGCGGCATCCGAGATCAGAAGATCATCGGACGATCGTCGTCGTCGGGTCCCTCGAGATCGAGGTCGACGACGACCGGGACGTGGTCGCTGGGCGCCTCGCCCTTGCGCTCGTCGCGGTGGATGGTCGCACCGGTGACGGCGCCGGCGATCGCGTGCGACCCGAGGATGAAGTCGATGCGCATGCCCTCGTTGCGGGGGAACCGCAGCTGCTTGTAGTCCCAGTAGGTGAACCCGGTCGGGATGAGCGGGCGCACGACGTCTTGCAGACCGGCCGCCTCCAGCGCCGCGAACGCCTCGCGCTCGGGCGGCGACACGTGGGTCGCGAAGCCCTGCACCACCGTGGGGTCGCCGTTGTCGGCGTCCGTCGGCGCGATGTTGAAGTCGCCGACCAGAGCGAGGGGCAGGTCGGGGTTCGCGGCCAGGGAGTCGGCCGTGTACTGCTCGAGCGCCGACAGCCAGTCGAGCTTGTAGAAGTAGTGGGGGTCGCCGAGCGAGCGGCCGTTGGGCACGTACAGGCTCCACACTTCGACCCCGCCGATGGTGGCGCCGAGCGCCCGGGCCTCCTGCGGCGCGTCGGGACCGTTGTGCCCCTTCTCGAAGCCGGGCATGCCGGGGAACGACGTGCGGACATCCGTCAACGGCTCGCGGCTGGCGATGGCCACGCCGTTCCACTGCGAGAAGCCGTACGCCTCGACGTGGTAGCCGGCCTCTTCGAAGCGGTCGAAGGGGAACTGCTCCGTCTTGCACTTGATCTCCTGCATCGCGAGCACGTCGATGTGCTCGCGCACCGCGAAGTCGACGATGCGGTCGACCCGTGCGCGGATCGAGTTGACGTTCCAGGTGGCCAGGCGCATGGGATCAAGCCTAGGCCGGGCGGCCGACGTCGAACGGACGCGATCATCGCTGCGGGCAGGGATGCGGATCCATCCGGGTGCCGGCACGGGATCGTGCTCGTCGGGGTTTGTCACGGCCGCGCGCCCGGCGGACGGGGAACGGGTGGGCGTAGCGTCGGAGCATGACCACGGCGCCCGCGCGCTGGACGCGCATCGGCCTTCAGATCGTCGCGTGGTTCTCGCTCGTCTCGGCCCTGGCGGGGATGGCGGGGCTCACCGTCGGCGGCGGGATGGGGATCCCGCTCGAGTGGATCGAGGGCACCGCCTTCAGTTCGTACCTGTGGCCGGGAGTCATCCTCGGCGTCGTGGTCGGCGGCGTCCAGGCGCTCGCGCTCGCCGCCCAGTACGGGCGGTTCGAACTCGCCTGGGGTCTGCACGCGGCGGCGGGGCTCGTCATGATCATCTGGATCTTCGTGGAGATCGCACTGATGCTCGTGTGGTCGCCGCTGCACGGCATCTACTTCGCGACCGGTCTGGTCCAGGTCGTCCTGGCCGTCCTCGCGCTCGGAGCCTGGCCGCGACCGTTCCTCCGACGCCGCGGCGCGCCTGTGGCGGACTGAGCGCCGCTCCAGCCGCGAGCAGGACCTTCATGACGGTCGAGAACCGCTTCCTCGCCGCCGTCCTCGCCGTCTGCGTCGCCTCGGGCAAGCTGGTGCCCATCGCCTCCTGAGCCCCCGGCCTAATATCGAGGGCATGACTGTCGCCGGAACCCCCGAGCTCGAAGCCGACCGCCAGCGCCTCATCGGCCTCATCCAGGACGAGGCGGTGTTCCATGGCGACTTCACCCTCTCGAGCGGCAAGAAGGCGACGTACTACGTCGACATGCGCAAGCTCACCCTCGACCATCGCGCGGCGCCCGCGATCGGGCGCATCATGCTCGACCTCATCCGCGATGTCGACGGCATCGTGGCCGTCGGCGGGCTCACTCTGGGTGCCGACCCGATCGCCAACGCCGTGATGCACGAGTCGGCGCGCACCGAAGCCCCGCTCGACGCGTTCGTGGTGCGCAAGGAGCCGAAGGACCACGGTCGCGGGCGACAGGTGGAGGGGGCGGATGTCGCGGGCAAGCGCGTCGTCGTCGTCGAGGACACCTCGACCACGGGCCAGTCCGCCCTGAAGGCCGTCGAGGCCCTGCGGCGCGAGGGTGCGGAGCCCGTCGCCGTCGCCGTCATCGTCGATCGCAAGACCGGCGCGCAGGCAGCCGTCGAGGCGGCGGGCCTGCAGTGGCTTGCCGCGATCGACCTCGACGACCTGGGGCTCGCCCCGCAGTAGCCGCACTCAGGTGTCACACGCCGGCGGCGACCGGTGTCTCCATGTCGAAGGACCCACACGACACGGAGGTAGACATGACCAGCGACACCCGCATCCCCGCAGCCGAGATCACCGGCGCGCAGGGCGCGATCATCAAGTTCGCCGCGCGGAGGATGGTCGGGCGCGTGCCCGACTCCCTCGGCGTGCTGTGGCACCACCGAGGCGTCATGAAGGACTCGATGGGCATCGGCCAGAAGGTCGAGAGCTGGCACGAGCTCGACCCCGGTCTCGCGACCTTCGCGGCGATGGCGTCGGCGGCGACCATCGGCTGCAGCTTCTGCCTCGACTTCAACTACTTCATGTCGCGCAACCGCGACGTCGACCCTGCGAAGGTGCGGGAGGTCCCGCGCTGGCGAGAGTCGACGGTGTTCACGCCGCTCGAGCGCCGCGTGATGGAGTACGCGGAGGCGGCCAGCCAGACTCCGCCCGCCGTGACCGACGAGCTGTCGGACGCACTCCTGGCGGCCCTCGGTCCCGCCGGGCTGGTGGAACTCGCGGCCCGCGTCGCTTTCATGAACATGTCGGCGCGAATGAACGTCGCGCTCGGCATCCGTTCCGAGCAGTTCGCCGACGCCTGCGGCCTGCCTCCACTGGCGGCGCGACCGGCCGTCGCGGCCTCGGCGTAGGCTCCCGGCCATGAGCATCGGCGACGTCGAGGACCCCTTCGTCGTGCACCGGAGCCTGCTGTTCACCGTCGCGTACGAGATGCTCGGCTCGGCGGCCGACGCCGAGGACGTCCTGCAGGAGTCGTGGCTGCGCTGGGCGGCGGTGGATCGGGCGACGGTGCAGGAGCCACGGGCCTACCTCGTGCGCGTCGTGACGCGGCAGGCGCTCAACCACCTGCGCACGGTGTCGCGGCGCCGCGAGGACTACGTCGGCGAGTGGCTCCCCGAGCCCCTGCTCACCAGCCCCGACGTCGCAGAGGACGTGGAGCTCGCCGAGAGCCTCTCCATCGCGATGCTCACGGTGCTCGAGACGCTCGGCCCCGCTGAGCGCGCGGTCTTCGTGCTGCGAGAGGTGTTCGACGTGCCCTATGACGAGATTGCGGATGCCGTGGGCAAGACCCCTGCGGCCGTGCGGCAGATCGCGCATCGGGCGAAGGACCACGTCGCGGCCCGACGTCCGCGCGTGCGGGTCGGGCCCACCGAGCACGAGGAGGTCGTGGAACGCCTGGTCGCGGCGCTCAACAGCGGCGACCTGCAGGGGCTCATGGACGTGCTGGCCCCCGATGTGGTGTCGGTCGCCGACGGCGGCGGCAAGGTGCGGGGCGCCGCTCGGCGGCCGATCGTCGGCGCCGAGCGGCTCGCGCGCTACCTGGTCGGCGGCATGGCGAAGGTCGAGGGGACGCTCGTGGCGTCGTCGACGTGGGTCAACGGCCAGCCGGGGATCCGCATGGAGCTCGACGGGATCCTCGTGGGCGTCGTGAGTCTCACAGTCGTCGGCGGGCGCATCACGCAGGTGTACTCGATCGCCAACCCGGAGAAGCTCGGGCACGTCGACGCCGAGGCGGTGATCTCGCGCTGAAGTCGCCGCCTCGCGACCGTCGCAGTCTCCTGGAGCCGCTGCGTCGCGCCGCGCCGGCTCAGGCCACGGCGCGGCGCAGCTCGTGACCGAACTCGCGCATCGCGGCGAGAACGTCGTCGCGTCGCGGGTCCGACATGCCGGCGGGGGTCCACTCGGCGAGGCACGCGTAGGCCACCGACCCCGACGGGCCGCTGACCACTCCGGCATCGGCACGGATGCCGGCATCCGTCCCCGTCTTGTTCACGAGCGCGAATCCGCGGTCGGATGCCTCGTGGGCGAGCGGGTCGAGCCCGAACGCCGAGGCGACCATGCTGAGGTCCATCCCGCCGGCGAGCCAGCCGCGTACGCGCGATGCGACGGCGGGCGGGATGCCGTCGTCGGTCCAGAGCCGGGTGAACAGCCGCGTGTAACCGCGGGCGCTGCCCGTGCTGAGCGTGGGCGGGTCGGCGGGGGCGCGCTCGTCGCGGACGATGTCGTGCAGTGCCACTTCGTCGACGGCGAACCGCACCGCCCGTGCGCGCACGCGCCCGACCCCGCCGAGACGCCCGAGCAGGACGTTGGTCGCGAGGTTGTCGCTGGTGACGCCCACGAGCCGGGCCACGTCGTCGACCACCAGCCGGTCGACGGCGAGATGCTGCCACACCCCGGAGTCGTGCACCGGGGCGACCTCACGCCGGTCGAGCGGCTCTTCGGGGTCGAGGTCGCCGTGCTCGATGTCGTCGGCGGCTGTCAGCAGTGCCAGCACCTTCGCCGTGCTCGCCGACGGCAGGACGAGGTCGGCGTCGCGGGACCGCAGCGGCTCGCCGGCGGGCAGCGGCACCGCGAGCACCGACCAGCGGACCCCGCACGCGGCCGAGGCGGCGAACGGGTCGGCCGTCATCGGTCGCCGCGGCCTCGCCCGCGCCACCACTGCCAGATGATGACGGTGAGCGTGCCCAGCGTGATGAGCGCGGCTGTCAGCAGGAGCAGGGTCTGCTCGGTCTCGGTGATCACGGGCGCTTCCCCTCGGCGGCGTCGGAGACGAGCTTCGCGATCCGCGCGGAGCGCGTCTCGGGACGACGCGCCATGTCGACGTTCGCGATGCCGAGCTTGCGGCTCGACGGCGGGAACGCGTCCCACGCAGTCCGTGCGGCGGGCACGGCGTCGAGCTCGGCGGTGAGGTCGTCGGGCTCGCGCAGCGCCTCGGCGTTGTCGAGCACCGTCCACGCGCCGTTCGCCTTGGCGACCTCGACCGCCCGGTAGCCGGCCTCGGTGATCAGGCCGGCCTCTTCGAGCTGGATCAGCCGTGCCTTGTTGGTCGCGGCCCAGCCGCTGGTCGCGCGCCGGGGCGCGAACCACAGGCCACCGCGCTGCTCGTCGAACGAGCGCACCGGGCCGTCGATCCACCCGAAGCACAGCGCCTGCAGGATCGCGTCCTCGTAGGCGACGAACTCGAGCCCCGAGCCCGGTCGTGCGCGCACGAGCCATGCCCCCTTGGAAGTGCGGTGGTTCGTGTCGAGCCACGAGCGCCAGGCCGCGGCATCCGTCGCCTCCACCATCTCGCCGTCGTCGAGCGCACCCATGCGGCGACCCTATCGCCCGCCGCCGACGTCGCGGCCCGCGACCTCGTGCACGGCGGCGGCGAGCAGGTTCCGGTGTTCAACAGGTCAACCGCGCTTCTGCAGGAGTGTCAGCGTGAATTCGGTCCTGCGGAGGCCTGGTTGACCTGTTGGGGCAAGGCATGCGGGGGTTTCGGTGCTGCTGCGCGCTGCGCGCGGGATGCCTCGGGCCGAGGCATCCGTGTTCCGGTGTTCAACAGGTCAACCGCGCTTCTGCAGGAGTGTCAGCGTGAATTCGGTCCTGCGGAGGCCTGGTTGACCTGTGGAGCGGTCGTGGCATGCCCGCCCCACCCTCGGAACAGCGCACGGATGCCGCGGCCGGCAGCTCTACAGCAGCTCGGGGTCCTCGGACTCGACGGGCTCGCCGTCGAGGAGGTCGGCGACCGAGTTCAGCACCTCGTCGGGGCGGAACGGGTAGCGCTGGATCTCGGCCGGGTCGCTGATGCCGGTGAGCACGAGCACGGTGTGAAGGCCCGCCTCGATGCCGGCGACGACGTCGGTGTCCATGCGGTCGCCGATCATGCCCGTGTTCTCGGAGTGGGCGCCGATGCGGTTGAGGGCCGAGCGGAACATCATCGGGTTCGGCTTGCCGACGACGTACGGCTCCATTCCGGTCGCCTTCGTGATGAGGGCGGAGATCGCCCCCGTCGCCGGCAGCACGCCCTCGGTCGAGGGGCCGGTCGCGTCGGGGTTGGTCGCGATGAACCGCGCTCCCGCCCCGATGAAGCGGATCGCCTTCGTGATCGCCTCGAACGAGTAGTTGCGGGTCTCGCCGACGACGACGTAGTCCGGGTCGGTCTCGGTCATGATGAAGCCGGCCTCGTGGAGGGCGGTCGTCAGGCCCGCCTCGCCGATCACGAACGCCGAGCCGCCGGGCATCTGCGACTTCAGGAAGTCGGCGGTGGCGAGGGCCGAGGTCCAGATCGACTCCTCCGGAACGAGGAGTCCCGAGGCGCGCAGCCGGGCCGACAGGTCGCGGGGCGTGAAGATCGAGTTGTTGGTGAGCACGAGGAACGGCACGCCCTGGTCGGTCCACTGCTGCAGCAGATCGGATGCCCCGGGAATCGGGGTGTTCTCGTGCACCAGCACGCCGTCCATGTCGGTGAGCCAGCATTCGATGTCGGACCGCGTGCGCATGCGTCCAGACTAGGTGCGCCGCGGGCGTAGGGTCGTAGCCGTGACGTGGGACCCCCGGAGCCTTCCCGACCTCTCCGGACGCGTGTACCTCGTGACCGGATCCAATGCCGGCCTCGGATACTTCGCCTCCGAGCAGCTCGTGCGCGCCGGCGCGCACGTGCTCATGTCCGCCCGGCATCCGAACCGGCTCTCGGCCGCGCGCGCCGCGATCCGGCGCCGGGTTCCGGACGCCGCGCCCGACGCGACCGAGCCGCTCATCCTCGACACCAGCAACCTGGGTTCGGTGCGCTCCGCCGCGGCGAGCGTGCGCGGCAAGGGCGCGCTCGACGGGGTGCTGCTGAACGCGGGGATCGTCCACGCGCCGAAGGAACGCGAGACCACCGTCGACGGGCACGAGGTCGTGTTCGCGACCAATGCGCTCGGTCACTATGCGCTCGCCGGCGAGCTGCTGACCGCCCTGGCCGAGGCATCCGGTCGCATGGTCTGGGTGGGGAGCATGTCGACCTCGCTCACACCGTACGACCCGGTCGACCCGCAGCTCGCCGACGGCTACTCGGCGTGGCGCGCGTACGTGCAGTCCAAGGTCGCGACGACCGCGCTCGGCTTCGAGGCCGACCGGCGGCTGCGCGTGGCCGGTGTGCCGGTCTCCAGCGTCGTGGCGCACCCCGGGTACTCCACCGGCGGCCGCACCCCCGGCATCGTCGGCGTCAACGAGCCCTCGCGCGCCAAGCGGTTCGCCGACAACCTGCAGGCGGCGATGGCGCAGTCCAAGGAGCACGGCGCATGGCCGCTCGTGCGCGCACTGAGCGACCCCGACGTCGACGGGGGCGAGTTCTGGGGCCCGCGCACCGGCACGCGCGGCGAGCCGCGCCGGCAGACGGCCTCGAAGATCACCCGCGACCTCGACGTCGCCGCGCGGCTGTGGGAGGTCGCCGAGACCGCCACGGGCGTGCGCTGGCCCTTCGAGGTCGCGGCACGCCGCTCGTCGGTCTGACACGGATGCCGCACCCCCGGGTGTCAGACTGACCGCGGGAGGTCGCATGGCCGAGGTCGCCCCTTCGCTGTGGGCGCGATTCGTCGCGCGCCTGCGCGAGACCTCGTGGGTCATCGACGCGAACGACGGCATCATCGCGACCGCCGGTCTGCTGCAGGGTTTCGCCGGCGCCGGCGCCGGGGACCGGCTGCTGCTGTTCACCTCGATCGCCGCGATGCTCGCCGGCGGGCTGAGCGCGGGCGGCGCGAAGTGGGCGGAGGTCGCAGCCGAGCGCGAAGCCGAACTCGAGATCGCCGCGCAGGAGCAGGCCGAGCTCGAGCGGGATCCCGAGGGAGAGCTCGCCGAGCTGGCCGCGCACTGGGAGTCGCGCGGCCTGTCACCCGCGCTGGCGCTCGAAGTCGCGCAGCAGCTCACCGCCCGCGACGCGCTGGCCGCCCAGCTGGACGCCGAGCACGGACTCGAGGAGATCACCCACCCGTCCGCGCCGTGGTGGGCAGGCTTCGAGACCGCCGTCGCGTTCATGCTCGGCGCGGGGATCCCGGTGCTGATCACGTTCCTGGCGCCCGTCGCGATCGAGACCTGGGCGATCATCGTCGCGGTCGTCGTGTCGCTCGCGCTGACGTCGCTCGTCGCCGCGGGCGTCGGCCGGCTCTCGGCGCTGCGCATGCTCATCCGGAGCCTCACCGTGGGCCTGGGCACGATGGGCATCAGCTACCTCGCCGGTGTCATCTTCTTCTGACCCCGGCATCCTGCTTCCCGGCGTTCCCCGCGTTCCCGGCGTTGCCCGCGTTCCCGGCGCGGCGGTCGAGTCGCCAAGACACGCCGCGTGGCGGGTGGTCGGGTCGGCGTGTTGTGGCGACTCGAGGTTTCGCGCCGCGAGCCCGCCCCGGGCCCGCGCGCGGTCGGGCATTGCGGTCGGGCATTGCGGCCGGGCATTGCGGCCGGGCCTTGCGGTCGGGCATTGCGGTCGGGCCTTGCGGTCGGGCCTTGCGGGCGGGCTCTGCGGCCGAGCTCGGGGTCCTCGAGCTGCTCGAGGCCCGCGTTCCCGTCGCGGCGGTCGAATCGCCAAGACACGCCGCGTGGCGGGTGGTCGGGTCGGCGTGTTGTGGCGACTCGAGGTTTCGCGCCGCGAGCCCGCCCCGGGCCCGCGCGCGGTCGGG
>Ga0160448_100867_pt1 | contig 10186 bp, 9 predicted proteins | sample HID1973M_E1MG_FD_108269 | JGI IMG/M metagenome (GOLD analysis project Ga0160448, IMG submission 108269) | Enriched mosquito-associated microbial communities from UW Madison campus, WI, USA - HID1973M_E1 MG | ecosystem: Host-associated > Arthropoda: Insects > Digestive system > Unclassified ...
GCTGGCCCGCATTCCCGCATCGGCCCTGACCCTGCATTTCCACAACACCCGCGGCCTTGGACTGAGCAACGTGCTGGCGGCTTACGAGGCGGGCGCGCGCCGCTTCGATGCCTCGCTCGGCGGCCTTGGCGGATGCCCATTCGCGCCGGGTGCATCGGGCAACATCTGCACCGAAGACCTGGTGAACATGTGCGAAGAAATGGGCATCGATACCGGCATCGATCTGCCGCATTTATTGACGATGTCCCGTCGACTGCCTGCGCTGCTCGGCCATGAAATGCCAGGGCAAGTCGCCAAGGCCGGACGCAACTGCGACCTGCATCCCGCGCCTGAGAACCTGCCCGGCTGAGTCCTGAGCCAACACAAATTGAGGCGACACAAACCTGTGGAAGGGAGCTTGCTCGCGATGCGTTCTATCAATGACGAATTCATTGATGACACCGCGCATTCGAGACCAAGCCCCTTCCACGAACCCGTACGAACACGTCAACCCGGGTGTTCGTCCAGACAACAAAAACAATAGGGCTCCCTTTGGGAAGTCCAACTGGAGTGACCGCAATGACAATCTCTGTTCTGAACCCGAACAGCAGCCTCGCCGAGGTTGTAAGCGCCGAAAAAGCGCTGATCCGCAAAGTCGCCTGGCGCCTGATGCCGCTGATCATGGTCTGCTATCTGTTCGCCTTCTTCGACCGTATCAACATCAGCTTCGCCAAGTTCCAGCTGCAAACCGACCTGAGCCTGAGCGACACCGCGTACGGCCTGGGCGCGAGCCTGTTCGTCATCGGCTACGTGCTGTTCGAAGTGCCGAGCAACATCATGCTGTACAAGGTCGGCGCACGTCGCTGGATCGCCCGCATCATGATTTCCTGGGGCATCGCCACAGCGCTGATGGTTTTCGTCAACGCCGAATGGCAGTTCTACGTGCTGCGCTTCATCATCGGCGCCATGGAAGCCGGTTTCGCACCGGGCGTGCTGTTTTATCTGACGTTGTGGTTCCCGCAAACCTACCGCGGCCGCATCACTTCCACCCTGTTCCTGGCCTCGGCATTTGCCGGTCTGCTCGGCGCGCCCATCTCCGGCCTCGTACTCGGCGGCATGGACGGCGTGATGCAAATGCGCGGCTGGCACTGGCTGTTCCTGCTCGGCGGCCTGCCGTGCATCGCCTTGGGTTTCGCCGTCCTGAAACTGCTTAAAGATCGCGTCGCCGATGCCCACTGGCTGACCGATGACGAAAAGACCTACCTCTCCGGCCGCATCGCGCAGCACGAGCCCAACAAACACGGCGGCTCGCTGCTCACCGCCCTGAAGATGCCAGGTTTCCTGATGCTCGGCCTGATCTACTTCCTGATCCAGGTCGCGTCCTACGGCCTCAACTTCTGGGCGCCACAACTGATTCGCAGCGCGGGCGTCGAAAGCCCGGTCATCATCGGCCTGCTCACCGCCATCCCGTACATCTGCGGCGCCATCAGCATGGTCGTCGTCGGCCGCCTCTCCGACGCCAGCGGCGAACGTCGCAAATTTGTCTGCGGCCTCGTCGTACTCGGCGCCATCGGCTTCTTCAGCGCCGGCATCTTCGCCCAGCACACCAGCATGCTCATCCTCTCCCTGGCCATGCTCGGCGGCGGCATCGTCGCCTCCATCCCCGCCTTCTGGACCCTGCCACCCAAGCTCCTCGCCGGCGCTGGCGCGGGTGCCGCAGGGGGTATCGCCCTCATCAACACCCTCGGCCAGTTCGGCGGCATCGTCAGCCCCGTGATGGTCGGCCACATCAAAGACATCACCGGCAGCACCACACCCGCGCTGTACGTGATTGGCGTGACCAGCGTGATTGCAGCGGGGTTGCTGATGTGGGGTTTGCCGCAGAAGTTGCGGACGTTGGATAAGAGCGAAGGCTAAGGGGGTCACTCGATCCCCCGTAGCAGCTCGGCTTGCCGGCGGTGGCGTATTCAAAACCGCCGCTGGCAAACCCTAACGAGCGCAAGGCTCCGTAAATCGATGTAGGAAACAACTGGTTCAGACTTCGGAAACGCCCTACTCGACTCCGGGCCTCCATGGATATTTCCAAAGCGATATCTCCTTCATTCTCACGCTTCCTGAAGCGCAAGACTCAAGCCCTGACGCTCTCTGCAAAGACCTCAACTCCATCGAGCCTTAAAGAGCATGAAAGATTCGATACTGCTTTTACTCACCGGCGTAGCTGTGGCATCAGCAGCCTGGAGCTTCTGGCATTTCCTTGGGCGTGATGCGTTTGCCGTGTTTACGGCGATGGCGCTTGCGACCCTTGCGCTAGATAACATGCGCTTGCGCCGTCTGCGCAGGAAGGATTGAGCCGGGGGGGACGACACAATCTCCGTCCGCGTGCTGATGGCATCGCCGTCGTGTTGCTGATGTAATCCCGTAGCAGCACGGCTTGCTGGCGGTGGCGTACTCAAAACCGCTGCCAGCAAACCTGCCAGCTACGCACCATCGTGCTACGCGCTCCGCACCTCTCCCGAAGCATTCCCCAACCCCGCAATCGAAGCCTCCACCAAAGCTCGCGCCGCTTCGATCTGATGCACCACCGACCTTGCCAATGGCCGAAATTCTGCAGAAGTGTTGTCGGCGGATTCATAAGCCGTGGCCGCTGCGCACGACAGGTATTCCGAGACCAGGACGAGAGCGTCTTCGACTTTGATGCCGGACTGTACGGTGAACAGGCTTTGGTTGCCGAAGTCGACGCCGAAAGGGATGGATTGGGTGACGGGGATGTTGGGTGGGTGTGGTGTGGATCTGATCATGATGACGCTCCTGACGTGGTTGAACCGCCACACTTCGCGACTAAACGAATGGGAGGCGGCCGTACGCGGGTTAGTCGACCGGAACGTCAGGCATCCGGCGCACACGAATGTGCCCCACGTACAGCCACCATAAACGCAGCCACCGTCGGAGACTGAGGCAAGAGCTATGAGGGCGTTACGCGCCTGACTTATTCGGGCGACTAAACCCGTTCGTTGATTGCAACGACAGACGCGAAGTTAGTCGCAGCGTCAGGTGTCCACAAGGAGCCCGGGAGGATAGCGATTAAATTCAGAAGCGTCCTACAGCAACTGGTTGGATATGTGGGGGAATGTGTCGCGTTGAGACGGCAGACGTTTGGAGTGATCCGTGCCCGCCCGTTAGATCCGATACGTGATCGACGAAAATGACCGATTTTCGGTTGACGATATGGTCGAGACGTCATCATAATTTCGCCCACAGTCCAGTACAGCTCGCAGGCAATCTTTAGAACCTGCCCGGCGGTCCTGGACTTTTTTTTGCCTCAAGGAAGCGACATGAAAAGGACGGCGGTGCTGGTTGATGGTGGATTTTTCTTCGAGCGAGTCCGTTTCTTCGTCAGAAAATACTTCCGTCCAGGCTTCGTCCTGACCTCAGAACACCTGAGCACGATCGTCCACCATCTCGTCAAAAACCACATCGAAGAGCGCCGCGCACTTCCCCGAGAGCTTTATCGCGTTTACTACTACGACTGCCCGCCAAACGACAAACAGGTCCGTTGCCCGATTACGCCGGAAGGCCATAAAACCCCTCGCACGATCAACTTCAAAGAACATTCTCCATACAAGGTGCGAGGAGAGCTTCATGACCGCCTCAAACGAAGCCGAAAAACAGCGTTGCGGTTAGGCGAACTCTCGAAGAGTGGTCGCTGGCGACTCAACGGTCATGCTTTGGACGCATTGCTCAAGGGCAGAGTGACCTGGCCGGACCTGACCAATTCGGATTTCCATTTTGATATCGACCAGAAGGCTGTCGACATCAAACTCGGGATGGACATCACGACGCTGGCGCTCAACAAGCTTGCTGACGTGATTGTGCTCATTGCTGGCGATTCCGATTTTGTCCCCGCAGCAAAGCTTGCGAGAACCAATGGCATAGATTTCGTTCTTGATCCCATGTGGGCTAACACCGCAGCAAGCCTCAGCGAACATGTCGACGGCGTCAGGTCCTACGATATCGTCAGGATGATCAGTTTCGTGACGCATGAGGTGGTGGTGAGTGTTCCAGCGTGGTGGCCACAGCTGGATCAGCAGGAGGAAGTCCGCAGAGAACACGAAATCGTAGATCCGCCAGATGATACTGATGAGCCGGGCGTGCCCGATTGAGTGGCGTCGGCGAGCTGGATTTCGGGTGGCTTTGGCGGATATACGACGTGACTTTCAGCCCCCTGTGCTGATGTATTTTCCAGTTCACAGGCAACCGGATGAACCTCATGTAGCCCGGGGGGTGCTGACCTGTGAGTTTTGCGGTTCCTGTGTCCTTGCCCATTCTTTCGCAGCCAGCTAAACCTTGACGCAGCTTGTTTTATTTTCGAGAAGGAAGCTTTCGCATGGACATGCACAACGAATTCACCAACAGTCGATTCTTCCACGCCGACCGCGTCGACCGCCGTTCCGCCGACGCCTTGGTGGGCATCGCTGCCGGACTCATTGCTGATGGTGTGGTCAACACCACTGAAGCGGTTTTCCTCAAGCAGTGGCTGGAGAGCCAGGTGGCGCATCTGGACGATCCAGTGATCAACCTGCTTTATTCACGGCTCGCCTGCATGTTGAAGGACAACGTGCTGGATGAGGATGAGTCGACTGAACTGCTCAATCTCTTGCATGGGTTCGCAGGATTGCCGATCGCGAAGCCAGCGCCGTCCCAGCGTGGCGCGGTGGCCCCGAATGATCTGCCGTTCAACACCCCAGAGCCTGAATTAATCTGGGAGGGCCGGGTCTTCGTTTTCACCGGCGTCATGGCCTACGGGCCGCGCAAAGACTGTCAGACGTTGATCGAGGACAAGGGCGGGGTGATCGGCGGGGGCGTAAGCAAGAAGGTCCACTACCTGGTAGTGGGGAGCATCGGCAATGAGCAATGGCGGCACAGCACCTATGGCACCAAGATCATGAAGGCAGTGGAGTTGAGGGAGGCAGGGGCTCCGATTGCGATTGTGGGTGAGGATTATTGGCAGCGCCGGATGTTCGGGTGATTGCTCGAATGGGATTGGTCGATGGGTGACGTGGACCTAAGCATAATACGAGTGACTTACACGCAGCCGAAAACAAAAAAGGCCCACCTTTCGGTGAGCCTTTTTCGCTAAATCTATGGTGCGGCACCAGACGAACGGTAGCAGTCAGCGGGGCTAGGTTTTCTGCGGGTCTGGAATTCGATGGAAAATTTGGCGTACCCCAACTGGTAACTATAAATAAATCAGCTAGTTATGGCGTTCAGTGGAATCGAACTCGGCTTTTCTTGACATGTCGCATGCTATTGGCCCACAAGGCAATTATTCAGAACTGTTTATGGAATAGTAAACCTCCCGATATCGAACGTTGTAGATCACTCCTTCCGTTGAGAATAGGCAGAATCGCCCAAAAGAAGACATCGGGAGTGGTTACAGAAAAATCGGTGAATTCATCATCGACTGATCGTGGACTCGGTACTGGCTTTACGCTATTGTTTTTGGGCGCAAAGGCATTGCTAGCTTGGAGTTCAACAAAAATAACGGACCCCAAAATATGCGAACAAAGGAGCAAAAAAAACATGGGTACCAGTCACGATCCAATGCGTCATCTAAAATATTTAAGACATTCTCTATCTCAAGATAATGAAGCTATTGGTTTCTTTGTAGCCGCTGGGTGCCCTCTCTCAATACCATTGCCAGAGCCGCACTGGCCGTTGATACCTGATGTCATGGGATTAACAAAGTTTATTAACGAAAAGCTGAAAAGTACTTTTGAATATAATACGTTACTGCTCGAGTTGGATAAAGTAACAAGGATCCAGACTAAAAATATTGAACATATTCTCAGCTTTGTTCGTAGCCTGTACCTGGTTTCAGAAGGGGGTAAAGTTAGAGGGCTCAATGAATCGCAGCTCTCACAGCTGGAAAAGACTATATGTGAAGAAATTGCGAAGAAAATCGATGTAGTACTACCCAGTGAAGATACTCCCTATCACCGACTTTGCAATTGGATAAACTCAATTGATAGAAAGTCAGCGGTCGAAATTTTCACCACTAACTATGATCTTTTGTTAGAACAGGCTCTTGAAAGCACGCAGATGCCATATTTTGACGGTTTCGTAGGTTCGAGAAAATCTTTTTTTGATCTGAGAGCGGTCGAAGAGAATTTGATACCACATCATTGGACAAGGCTGTGGAAAATACACGGCTCTATCAATTGGTATCTCGAAAATGAAGGTGCAAAAAAAAGGGTTCATCGCTCCTCAGAAATAAAAGACAAAGCTTCACACCTAATTTATCCGTCTCATCTTAAATATGAAGAAAGCCGAAAAATGCCTTACTTGGCACTAATCGATCAGCTGAGCCGATTCATTAGGAAAAAATCATCACTGCTTATTCTTTGTGGATATTCATTTAATGATGGGCATATAAATGACACTATACTTAATGCATTAAAAGCGAATCCTACCGCAATGGTTTTGGGGTTGATGTATGGTGAGTATGAAACAAAAAATGCGTCATCTGAGCTTGTTGATAGTTATCCCGAAGCTTATTCAATGGCAAGAAACCAACATAACCTAAATATATGGACGTATGATAAGGCAATCATTGGGACTAGTTTAGGTGGTTGGAAATACGACTGGCACAATGAAAGCCCTGACTCCGATCTCATTGATTTTGTCGACAAGGACAGCCAGAAAGATTTACCTGATAGGGATTTGGTAAAGCTCGGAGATTTCGCAAGGTTTACGTACTTTTTACAGAAAATCATCGGTACATCCAAGGCGGCGTAATATGTCTAGTAAGGAGACGTACCTCGGTGACGTTCAAGATGTTGACGGGACAAGCGTAAGTATCACTCTATCTAAAAAGTCAATGACGGGCTTCGTCTATATAGATGGCCAAGGTTATCGCGTAGGGCAGATTGGAAGTTTTGTCCGCATTCCAATTGGTTTTACTTCACTATTTGGGATTGTCAGTCAAGTTGGTGCCAGTGCCATTCCTAGCAATTTATCTGAACTAACTATTGCCGGTGATCGCTGGATGAAAATTCAGCTAATAGGCGAAGGTCAGAGAGACGGGGTGTTTGAGAGAGGTTTATCGCAATATCCCACAATTGGGGATCAGGTACACCTTGTTTCTGAAAAAGAACTGAAAAATATATATGGCCAACCAGATCGCCCTTATTTCGTAAAAGTTGGCCATATTTCAAATGCTGATTCAATACCCGCTTTGATAGACGTGAATAAGCTCATTACTAGACATTCGGCTGTCGTGGGTACGACTGGATCAGGAAAATCTACTACTGTAGCTAGCTTGATTAATGCGTTGTCCGACAAGGACAAATATCCGTCCTCACGCATCATAATGCTAGATTTACATGGAGAGTACGGTGCTGCACTGAAAACTCGAGCAAATATATACAAAATCAATCCTGATACATCATCAAAGCTAAAAGAAAAAGGCCTATATATTCCATTTTGGGCGCTGAATTTTGATGAGTTGTGTGAAATAAGTTTTGGAAAGTTCGATAACGAAAAGGATAGAAATATAGTTTTAGAGAGAGTTCAGAAATATAAAGTTGAATCACTTAAGAAGTACCCCAGAAAAGGGGCTGATCCCGATGCTTTAAGCGTTGACTCACCAATACCATTCAGCCTTCATGATTTGTGGTATGAGCTTTATACGGAAACGTACGGCACATATTACAAGGGGGCAGGTAAACCTTCGGACTGCATAGCATACGAAACCGATTCAACAGGTGTAAAGCTTAAGGGAGATGCTCAAAAAGGGATCGCTCCGATTTTCAAAAATGTGAAAAATGAAGCCGGTGATCCGGAGAAAATAAACTATCTCCCTTCACAGTTGAACTTAGGAAAGCAATTGCAGCTTCTTGGTACAAAACTAAGAATCCCACGATACGATTTTATTTTTAAGCCATCAGAATGGAGCGCTAAGAAAGATGGTGAAGTTGGTCGGGACCTAGATGGTCTTTTGAAGGGCTGGATTGGAAGCGACAAACCAGTTACGATTTTAGATCTTTCTGGCGTTCCTGGGGATATTCTTCAGACAACCATTGGTGCTCTATTAAGAATTTTATATGAGGCATTGTTTTGGGCGCGAAATCTGTCGCAGGGTGGCCGGTATCGGCCACTGTTGATAGTAATGGAAGAAGCGCATATTTATCTTAATGATGAGTTCAAAGGAATGGCGTCGAAAGTAGTTCAGCGCATTGTTAAGGAAGGAAGAAAGTATGGCATAGGAGCAATGATAGTTAGCCAGCGCCCATCCGAAATAAATCCTACTATATTGTCACAGTGCGGTACTTTTTTTGCCTTGCGGCTATCGAATTCGATCGATCGAGGCCACATATCGTCAGCGCTGTCAGATAATCTCGACGGGTTGACAAATATGCTTCCAATTTTAAAAACGGGAGAAGCAATAATTTTAGGGGAGGCTGTCAAGCTACCTATGAGGACCGTTATTTCTGCGCCGCCTAGAAACGCCAGGCCAGACAGCCAAGATCCAATAGTTTATGATGAAGTGGCAGCAGACGCATCCCAAAATCCAGGTGGTTGGGGAATCGCTATGGAGGTCGATCCAAATTACCAAGAAATAAGTGAGACATGGCGCTCCCAGAACCCAAAAATTGATAGATTAAAAAACTAGAGAACATAATGGAAAGAATATCGGTGTCATCAAGCAACATAGCTTCTATTGGGTATGATCCTGATAGTTTGACTCTTGAGATTGAGTTTAATAACGGCTCTATCTATCAATATTTTGACGTTAGTCAGCGTATTTATGAGGACTTAATAAATTCAGACTCTATTGGTGGTTTTCTCGCCTCAAATATTAAAGGTTCATACCGTTTCTCAAAGGTATAAATACGGATTTAGGTATTGTTTTATCGTTAGCGATCGCTAGTTGGCCGTTACAGTTTCGATGCTGAGGTCCGAAAAATCGCATCCGTACATATAGAAAACGCCAGGTTCTCTTATTGCTTGCTAGAACCTCGTTTGGCAACCTCTAAAATTCAACAATAGACGAGATTCCAACTCCTATGTCACCCTCCGCAAAATTTAACGGGCTTCTCGCGAGTGCGACAGTCACGATTATGTTCTTTCTGGTGATCTACGTAACGCCCCGACTGAGCGTGTTAGGAGTTGATTCTCCCTTGCTGCTCACAATTGGAGCTCTTATTTCCTCCGCCGGACTGTATAGGATTTTGTCGCTGGGCATGCGCTGGCTAATGGAAAGATGGGAATGGCTGAAGGGTATAGTTTTGGGGCCGCACTACATGCATGGGACGTGGATAGGATACTTTAACGGTCACACCAACGATAAGCGATTCATGGTTGAGCATTTTATACAAGACTTGGAAGGTCTGGTTATCACCGGAAGATCATTTACTGAAGCTAAGCAGGAGCACGGTTACTGGGAAAGTGAATCAACAACGATCGATGCGAAGAAAGGGCGCCTTATTTTTACGTATAAGTTTGATGTTCTCACGCAGAAGAATTCCGTTGTAGGTATTCACTCATCTCTTTTTGAGCGTAAATCAGCACATCATGCTCCGGGTGCTATCTCTGGTTTTGCACATGATCTTAATGACGACTTTCGCATAGCTGTTAATTCTATTAAGATTTCCAACACACTCCTCCCTTGGGATAAAGCGTTGGAGATGGCAGAGGCACGTTTTGGCGGATAGCCGCCATTATAGAGGTTGGCTATCCACCCATGGTTTCCTGTCGTATCAATTGGGAACACAATGCAAAGTTCTTGTTTAAAATGGAATGCGACAGTGAAAAAAAACGGCGCAATACAGGAACAATTGGATAAGGCATTGACGCAAGCCGCCTTGCCTGAAAATGTTTTGCTATTGGCTCTCGCTAGATCAGTTAAACGTTTAGGCTTGCAATGCGATGAGCCTGACTTGAAAGCTTTGGGCATTGCTCTGAACAAAGCCGAGGATGGCGTGATTAAGCTTGATCTAGATATTCCATGCTCGCTCGGTAAGACGGGACAAGAAATACAGGACACTGTAAATTGTCTTGTGAACGACCTAAATGAAACGGTTAAGGAGGTTAGTGATCAAATAGCTGAAGCGGTACCTCAGGTTGTTCAGACTACATTAGAAAAGATGGCCGATCTAGTTGAAGACGAGCTGCTGGCCCAAGCCATGGAGCACACAGAAAACCTAAA
>Ga0160448_100871_pt1 | contig 10172 bp, 6 predicted proteins | sample HID1973M_E1MG_FD_108269 | JGI IMG/M metagenome (GOLD analysis project Ga0160448, IMG submission 108269) | Enriched mosquito-associated microbial communities from UW Madison campus, WI, USA - HID1973M_E1 MG | ecosystem: Host-associated > Arthropoda: Insects > Digestive system > Unclassified ...
CGACGACACGCTCGGCCTCTACTTCCTGTGCACGCACCCGGTCCTCACCTCGACGTCGGCGATCGCGCTCACGCTGCGTGCGGTCGCCGGGCTGACGACGCGGCAGATCGCGGATGCCTTCCTCGTGCCGGAGGCCACCATGGCGCAGCGCATCAGCCGGGCGAAGCAGCGGCTCACCGGCATCCCGCTCGATCAGCCGGGCGATCTGTCACGGGTGGCGCGCGTGCTCTACCTGCTCTTCAACGAGGGCTATTCGGGTGAGATCGACATCGCGGCCGAGGCGATCCGGGTCACGCGGCAGCTCGCCGCGCTCACCGACGAGCCCGAGGTCGCCGGGCTGCTCGCGCTGATGCTGCTGCACCACGCGAGACGGCCGGCCCGTGTGGTCGGTGGCCGTCTCGTGCCTCTCGCCGAGCAGGACCGATCCGTGTGGGACGTGGACGCGATCACGGAAGGGGTCGCGATCCTGCAGTCCGCGCTCGCCCGGGATCGACTCGGCCAGTATCAGGCGCAGGCCGCGATCGCGGCGCTGCACGCGGATGCCCCGACCGCCGCCGAGACCGACTGGGTGCAGATCGTGGAATGGTACGACGAGCTGCTCGTGTTCGGTGATTCGCCCGTCATCCGCCTGGGCCGCGCGGTCGCGGTCGGAGAGGCGGACGGGCCACGCGCGGGCCTCGCGGCCCTCGACCTCGTGGGCGACGATGTGCCGCGGTATCACGCCGCGCTCGCGTACCTCCATGAACGGGCGGGCGAGACGGATGCCGCGACCGCCGAATACGCGGAGGCCGCACGCCGTGCGACCAGCAGCCTCGAACAGCAGCATCTGCTGCGCCAGGCCGAGCGCCTCCGCGCGGGGCGCAGCGCCTGAGCCGAGCGACCATCGTGGAGGGCTACGCGGCGAGCTCGACGACGTCTGGCGCGGAGCGACCCCCGCGCAGCACCCGTGGGAGGCGAATCGGTCGTACGCTGACCGCGTGAGCGAGCGAGCCGAAGCCGACATCCGCGGCGGGCGCCGCGCGCACTGGCTCGAGCTGGTCTTCGACCTCGTCATGGTCGGCTACATCGGCCAGGTCGCTCACTTCCTGCACGGCGACCCCGGGTGGGCCGAGGTACTGGTGTTCTTCACCCTGTTCGCTCCTGCCTGGTGGGCGTGGGTGAACATGACCCTCACGCTCAACCTCTTCGGAGCCCGCGTCACCCCGCTCGTGTGGGCGGCCGTGACGATCGCGATGATCGCGATCGGCCTCATGGCCGCCGCGGTTCCAGAGGCGCTCGGCGACAGGGCGTGGGTCTTCGCGGTCGGCAACGCGCTCGTCCGCCTGGTGTGGATGCTGCCCTGGATCGCGAAGAGACGCACCATCGGGGTGCCGCTGTGGCGTCCGATCGCCTTCAGCGCCGTGCCGGCCGCGCTCTGGCTCATCTCCGCGGTCGTCGCGCCGCCCGCGCAATTCGTGATGTGGGCGGTGGCGATCGCGGTCGAGGTCGTGCTGCTGGCCTTCCTCGGGAGCCAGACAGCGTGGTTGCAGCGCTCTCTGGACGTGGACCATCTGCTCGAGCGCGTCAGCCTTCTCGTCGTCATCGTGTTCGGGGAGTCGATCCTGGCGACCATCGCGCAGCTCGACGCGCACTGGACGCTCGCCTCGCTGGGGACCGCGGTGCTCGCCTTCCTCGCGATCTCACTGCTGGCCTGGGTGTTCTTCCGGTACGCGTCCGGCTCGGCCGAGGCGGGCCTGCGAAGGCTGCAGACCTCCGGGCGCATCGGCGCTCTGCGCGATGCCGTGATGTATCTGCCGTTCGTCCTGATCGCGGGCATCGCGCTGTTCGCCTCCGGGCTCGGCACCGCCGTCGCTGAAGGCGGACGCACGCTGCCGCCAGGGGCCGCCGCGTGCATCGCGGGCGGCGTCGTCCTGTTCTATCTGGCGAGCATCGTGGAATCGCTCCGCTACGGGGTCCCCTGGCGCGACGTCGTGATGTGGGGACTACCCGGAGTCGTCTTTCCGTGGGCGATCGTCCCACTCGCCGTCGTGGTGCCGGCGGAGGTCGTGGTCGCCGCAGTGGTCCTGCTCATCGCGGTGATGATCGGCCTCGCCGAGGCGAACCTGCGCCGCATGCGCGCGGGCGCGAGCTTCAGTCGGTGAGGAACAGCGCTGATCAGCATCGCGATGATGAGCGTGCTGAAGGCGAAGGCGATGAACGTCTGTCGCGTGACGATGCGGCTGGGCGGCCGCCCTGTCGTCAATACTCGATCCGGTGTCGGAGGTGCGTGACGCCTCCCTCTCCGGCGACCACTCCGACCCTCTCGAGTTCCCGGACCGGCGGTGTCCGCTGTGCATCGGACGACAGCCGGCGCCTTAGCTGAACCGAGTCCAAGAAGATGTCGTCGCATGACGCCGTGCGGCGGGCCGTGACGAACTCCGACGCCGAGTGACATGACGCCGCGCGCGGACGCGCGGACCTTCTCTACCTTCTGGGGAAGCCGCGGAGGGGTACCTGCTCCGCTCAGAGACTCCTGCGAAAGGCCCCCCATGGCTGCTACGGCTCCCGTCAGCGCACCCGGCACGCGCACCGCCGCACTCGGCGATGTGCTCGACGACCTCGCCACGAACTTCCCGCACATCGCGGTGCTCGCACCCTCGGTCGAGACGATCGCCTACCTCGATGATGCCGCGACGCGGCGTGCGCGCGGAGATGCGGCATCCGGTCCGGCCGTCGCCCTTCCGTCGACGGCCGAGGACGTGCAGGAGGTCATCCGGGCGGCTGCACGTCATGGTGTCACGATCGTGCCGAGAGGTGCCGGAACGGGGCTCTCCGGCGGCGCCTCGGCGACGGCCGCACAGCTCGTCGTGTCGACGGAGCGCCTGGACCGCATCGTCGAGGTCGCCCCGCTCGACGAGGTGGCCGTCGTCGAGCCGGGTGTGCTCAACGCGGCGCTCAACGCGCACCTCGCACCGTGGGGCCTGTTCTACGCGCCAGACCCCGCGAGCTACGAGATCTCGACGATCGGCGGCAACGTCGCCACCAACGCGGGCGGGCTGCGCTGCGCGAAGTACGGCGTGACACGCGAGTCCGTGCTCGCCCTCGACGTGGTGCTCGCCGACGGCGAGCTCGTCACGATCGGCCACCGCTCGATCAAGGGGGTGACGGGACTCGACCTCGTCTCGCTCTTCGTCGGCTCCGAGGGAGTCCTCGGCATCGTCGTGCGCGTCACGGTCCGGCTGCGCCCGATCCCCGTCGCCCGCCGCACGGTGACGGCGTTCTTCGACACGACCGCAGCCGGGGCGGCCGCCCTGTCTGCCATCACGCGCAGCTCCGTGCGCCCCTCCGTGATCGAGTTCCTCGACGGCCGCACGCTCGTCAACATCGACCTCCACCGGGGCACCGACCTCAGCGACCGCGGCGGCGCGCTCCTGCTCATCGAGCTCGACGGCTACGGCATCGATCAGCAGTTCGCCGACCTCCGCGACGCCCTCGAGGCCGTCGGCGGGCGGGTCCGGCACGAGACGGATGCCGCGGCCGATGCGCTGTGGGAACTCCGGCGGGGCGGCCGCGGCTTCGACGAGCGCTCGTGGTTCACCGGCGGCGACATCGCGGTGCCGAAGTCGCGCATCCCCGACGTGTACGCCGCGCTCCCACAACTCGAGGAGCGCTTCGGGGTCGAGATCGGCGCCGTCGCGCACGCGGGGGACGGCAATCTCCACCCCGTCATCACCAAGCCCATCCCCGAGGGCGCGGATCCGCTCGTCCCTCCGGCCGACCTGCACGATGCCGCCGACGAGCTCGCGCGTCTCGCGCTGTCCCTCGGCGGAACCGTCAGCGGCGAACACGGCATCGGCACGGTCAAGCGCGAGCTCGCCGCGCTCGAGCTCTCGACCCGCAGCCGCGAGGCGCAGCTCGCCGTGAAAGCGGCCTTCGATCCGTTCGAACTGCTCAATCCCGGCAAGGCCCTCTGAACCTCGGGGCCTGCAGGTCCCGGACCATCGGCGGCAGCACCCTCGCCGAACCCTCACCCCCCTCACAGCAAGGAAAGACCATGACCACCCGCACCCGACACCCGTTGCGACGAGCCGCCCTCGCCGCCACCACGGCGCTTGCGACCATCGCCCTCGTCGCCGGCTGCGCCAGCGGCACCGCGCCGCAGGCGAGCTCCGGCTCCGATGAGCCCAAGGAGGGCGGCGACATCACCTTCCTCATCGACTCGCTCGGTGCCACCTGGATTCCCAACTCCAGCTCGATCTCGAGCTATCAGGGTCATGTCTGGGGGCACCTGACCGACAAGCTGATCTACGTCGACGGCGAGGGCAACCTCAGCCCCTGGGTCGCTGAGAGCTGGGAGCAGAACGACGCGGCGACCGAGTTCACGATCCACCTGAAGGACGGCGTCACGTTCTCCGACGGCACGCCGCTGGATGCCGCGGCCGTCGTGGCGAACATCGACATCTGGGCGAACGGCGACCCCGACAAGGGCATCGCCCGCATCGGGCTGTTCCCGTCGGCGAACTACGTCGGCGCGGAGGCCGTCGACGACGCGACGGTGAAGGTGACGTTCTCGAAGGCGACGCTGAGCTTCATTCCGACGCTCGCCTATCACGGCTCGATCCTCATCTCGCCCGAGTCGCTGGCGCTCCCGGCTGAGGAGCAGGCGGATCTGTCGAACGACATCGGCAGCGGGCCGTTCGTCGTGGAGTCCTGGAAGGAGGGCGACAGCGTAGTCCTCACCAAGCGCGAGGACTACGACTGGGGCCCCGAGGCCCTCGATCACGCGGGCCCGGCCTACCTCGACTCGATCACGTACAAGATCGTGGCCGAACCCACGCTTCGCACCGGGTCGGTCCAATCAGGGCAGGCGGATGTCGCCTACAACGCGTCGCCGCAGGAGCTCGACGCCCTGAAGGACGAGGGCTTCGTCGTGTCGGTGCCCCGCTACCTCGGCTTCGTGAACGGCTACGCGCTCAACACGTCGGTCGAGCCGTTCGGCGACGAGGCCGTGCGCCGGGCGTTCTCGCACGGCATCGACCGCGACGAGATCCTCTCGACGGTCTACACGGAGGACTGGCACGCCGCCGAGACGTTCATCCAGAGCAACGTCCCCGAGGCGACCGACCACACCGACGCGTTCGCGTACGACCCCGAGCTGTCCGCGCAGCTGCTCGACGACGCCGGCTGGGCCGAAGGCGCCGACGGAGTCCGTGAGAAGGACGGACAGCAGCTCGCCGTCACCCTCTACCCGAACCCGTATCTCGCGACGTCGAAGTCGATCGACGAGCTCGTGGCGCAGCAGCTCGCCGAGATCGGCTTCGCCGTCGACATCGAGGCTTACGACGTCGTGACGTACGGCGAGAAGGTCATCGGCAACAAGACGCTGCAGGCCAACGAGATCACGCGCAGCTTCGTCGACATCGGCACCATCCCCGGTGTTCTCACGGCGAGCAACCCCGGTGACGAGGACTGGTTCAAGGTCGGCACGAGCGACCAGACGCTGAACGACCTGTCCGCCGAGGTCGCCGCCGCCACCGACCGCGACTCCCGCGCGGCCGTCTTCGACGAGCTGCAGCAGTACGTGCTCGAGAAGGGCTACTTCGTCCCGATCACGCAGATCGTGCAGCGCGTGTACGTGCAGTCGCCCGACCTGCAGGACGTCACCTACAACGGCCTCGCCTACGCGAACTACTACACCGCCTGGCTCGACCGCTGAATCGTCGGGGCGCCGCTCGTGAACGGCGGCGCCCCGGCATCCCTCCCCTTTTCCCAAGGATGCCGAGATGAAATCCCCCTATGCGCGTTTCGCGCTCTCGCGCACGGCCCAGGCGATCGTGGTCGTTCTGCTCGCGTACGTCTTCACATTCGTCGTGATCAGCGTGCTGCCGGGCGACCCGGTGTCGAGCACCCTGAAGAACCCCGACAACGGGTTCACGCAGGAGGACATCGACCGCATCGTCGCCTACTACGGTCTCGACGAGCCGCTGCTGACCCAGCTGTGGACGTCGCTCTCCCGCTTCGTCGTCGGCGATCTCGGAATCTCGCTGCGCTCCAATCTGCCGGTGAGTCAGCTCATCGCCGAGGCGCTGCCGTCCACCCTGATCCTCGCCTCGACGGCGCTCGGGGTGGCGATCGTCCTCGCCGCGCTCATCGCGTGGGGCAGCCAGGTGCTGCCCCCGAAGTACGGGCAGGGCCTGCTCCGGGCGCTGCCGTCGCTGTTCCTGTCGGTGCCGAACTTCGTCATCGGGCTCCTGCTGATCCAGGTCTTCGCGTTCGGGCTCGGGCTGTTCCGCATCATCGACGCCGAGAGCCCGTGGTCCACCTTGTTCGCGGCGATCGCGCTCGGCATCCCGGTGTCCGCGCAGCTCGCCGAGGTGCTGATCGCCAACCTCGATCACGAGTCTCGCCAGGAGTACGTCGCAGTCGCCCGTTCACAGGGTCTGCGCCGCACCCGCCTGTTCGCACGGCACCTGGTCAAGCCCTCGGCGCTGCCGACGATCACCGTGCTCGCCCTCATCGTCGGCGAGCTGCTGGGCGGCTCGCTCATCACCGAGACGATCTTCGGCCGCACCGGCATCGGCACCCTCGTGCAGCGCGCGGTCGCCAGCCAGGATCTGCCGGTGCTGCAGGCCGTCGTCTCGCTCGCGGCCGTCGTCTTCGTCGTGGTGAACCTCATCGCCGACCTCGCGTACCCCCTGCTCGACCCGCGCGTGAGCCTCGAGCGCACGCTGCGCGCAAGGGACGCGGCATCCGCCGGCGGCCAGCCGATCCGTACCCCGCTCCAGGAGGAGGTGAGCGTCGTATGACCGGCGCAGCCCTCACCATCCGACGCCCCGTCGTCGCCGGCCGCGCCTTCGCCGTGGTCGTTCCGCCGACCGTCGTCGTCTCGCTCATCGCCCTCGCCGTCGTACTCGCCTGGGCGAGCGTTCCCACGCTGTTCACGTCGTACGACCCGGCGGTCGGCGTCCCTGCCGACAAGTTCCTGCCGCCGAGCCTCGACCACCTGTTCGGCACCGACCAGCTGGGTCGCGACCAGTTCGCGCGCGTGGTGTTCGGCACCCAGTCCTCCGTGCTGAGCGCCCTCGTGGCCGTCGGGATCGGCGTGATCGTGGGCGGCGCGATCGGACTGGTCGCCGGCTTCTTCGCCGGGTGGACCGATGTCGCGCTCGCCCGCGTCGTGGACGTGCTGCTCGCGATCCCCAGCTTCCTCCTCGCCGTCGTCATCGTGAGCTCGCTCGGCTTCCAGACCATCAACGCCGCGATCGCCACCGGCGTCTCGGCCGTCGCGGTCTTCGCCCGCGTCATGCGGGCGGAGGTCATCAAGACGCGGCGGGCGGTCTTCGTCGAGGCCTCCGCTCTGCAGGGCGGATCGCGCGGCCACATCCTCTTCCGCCACGTGCTGCCGAACGCGTCGCGCTCGGTGCTGACCCTCGCCGTGCTGCAGTTCGGCCTGTCGATCCTGGTCATCGCGGGGCTCGCCTTCCTCGGCTACGGCGATCCGCCGCCGGCGTCGGACTGGGGTCTGCTCATCTCGTCCGGCAAGGACTATCCGCGAGCGCCGTGGCTCGTGCTCTTCCCCGCGCTCGTCACGGTGGCGACGGTCCTCTCGATCAACCGCATCAGCCGCTGGTTGCGCAAGACCTCCTGACCAGGCAGACAGAAGGATCGCTCATGACCTCCCACGACCTCCTCCGCGTCGACGGCCTGTCGGTCTCGTACGGATCGACCCCGGTCGTCTTCGACGCGGGCTTCAGCCTCGCCCGCGGCGAGAGCCTCGCCCTCATCGGCGAGTCCGGATCGGGCAAGTCCACGATCGCCCGCTCGATCCTGCGTCTGCTGCCCGAGCGTGCCCGCGCGCAGGGAAGCGTCCAGTTCCAGGGCGCCGAGATCCTGTCGCTGCCGGAGCGGCGCTTCCGCCCGCTGCGGGGTCGGCAGATCGGGTTCGTCCCGCAGGATCCCGCCAATGCGCTCAACCCCGTCCGTCGCATCGGCGCGCAGGCCCACGAAGCCGCGGCGCTCGTCGAGCCGCGCGACGCGAGGGCCCGCCGGCTGCTCATCCTCGACACGTTCGAGAAGGTCGGGCTCTCGGCCCCGCAGCGTGTGTACGACTCCTACCCGCACCAGCTGTCGGGCGGCATGCTGCAGCGCGTGCTCATCGGCCTGGCCCTGATTCCGGCGCCCGCGCTGATCGTCGCCGACGAGCCCACGAGCGCGCTCGACGTCACGATCCAGAAGCGCATCCTCGATCTTCTGACCCAGCTGCAGATCGAGCGCGGCATCGGCCTGCTGCTGATCACGCACGACCTCGCCATCGCCGGGGAGCGCACCGAGCGCATCGTGGTCCTCAAGGACGGACGAGTGCAGGATGCCGGGGCCACCGGCGAGGTGTTCGCTGCGCCCGGATCGGACTACACGGTGCGGCTGCAGGCGGATGCGCCGGCGCTCAACCCCGAGCGCTACTCAGCGCTGCGCGCGGACCGGCTGCCCGTCGTCGGCGCGCCGCCGCGGATCGAGGTGTCGGGCCTCACGAAGACCTTCTCAGCCGACGGCGAGGCGGTGAAGGCGCTCGACGACGTGTCGTTCACCGTGCCCGCCGGCACGACCCATGCCCTCGTCGGCGAATCGGGCTCGGGCAAAACGACGGCGCTGCGGACGCTCCTGGGCCTGGAGCATCCGGATGCCGGCACCCTTCTCGTCGACGGCGAGTCCGTCGTGGGGCGCAGCGCGGACGCGGTGCGCGGCATCCGCCGTCATCTGCAGCTCGTCTACCAGAACCCCTTCACTTCCCTCGACCCGTCGTGGCGCGTCGGCGCCATCGTGCACGAGCCGCTCGAGCGGTACCGCGTCGGGGCGCGCCGCGAGCGAGCGACGCGCGTGGCGGAGACGCTCGCGGCCGTCGGACTCACACCGGCCCACGCACGTCGGCGACCGGCCGAGCTGTCGGGCGGTCAGCGGCAGCGGGTCGCGATCGCGAGGGCCCTCGTGCTCGAACCCGACGTCATCGTGCTCGATGAGCCGACCAGCGCCCTCGACGTGAGCGTGCAGGCCGACATCGTCGAGGTGCTGCTGAGGCTGCAGGCCGAGCGGGGCCTCACCTACCTGTTCGTCTCGCACGACCTCGCGCTGGTGCGGCAGGTCGCCGACTCCGTCTCGGTGCTGCAGAACGGCAGGGTCGTCGAGAGCGGCCCCGTCGAGAGCGTCTTCTCCGACCCGCAGCACGAGTACACGACGTCGCTCCTGTCGGCCATCCCGCGCCCCGGACCGCGCATCCCCACCGAGCTCGCCCGCACCGCCTGAGAACTGGAGCCTCCCATGACCCTCGACACGCTGCCCGCCCTCGACCGACGCACCGCCCTGGTATCGGCATTCACCGTTCCGAAGGGCTTCGGCGACCAGACCCTGCGCGAACGGCGTGCCGACGCGATCGAACTGCTCGGCGGCATCCCGGATCCGTCCGTCCTGCCCGCGGGCGAGCTCGCCGAGGCGACCGCGCGCGTGCTCGCGCAGCCGGGCCGCCCGGCCCTTCAGTACTCGCGGACCGAGGGGATCCCGGCGCTGCGCGAATGGATCGCCGCGCGGGAGGGTGTGCCGGTGTCGCGCATCGTCGTGACCAACGGCGGCTTCCACGGGCTCGCGCTCGCGATCCAGACGACGGTCGACCGCGGCGACCTCGTCGCTGTCGACAACCCGATCTTCCCGCTGTTCCTGCGGGGCCTGGAGCTCTCGGCCGCCGACATCCTTCCGGTGCAGGTGGGCGCCCACGGCATCGATCTCGAACAGCTGGGTGCGCTGCTGCAGGACGGCGCGCGTCCCGCGGCGCTCTACACCGTGCCCGACTTCCACAACCCGACACAGGGATCTCTGCCGCTCGAGGGTCGACGCGAGCTGGTGCGGCTCGCCGAGCAGTACGGGTTCGTCGTGTTCGCCGACAACCCCTACCGCGAGCTGCGCTTCGCCGGCCCCGCCCCCGACGAGGAGCCGTTCAACCACTCCGAGCGCGTCATCCACGTCAACACGTTCACGAAGACGCTCGGACCCGGGCTGCGCCTGGGGTGGCTCGTGCTGCCGGAATGGCTCGCACCGGACGTCATCGCGCTGCGCAGCCGCCAGGACTCGCACTCGTCCACCCTCGTGCAGGCCGTCGTCGCCGACCTGCTCACGCACACCCCGGAGCTCTTCGACACGACCCTCGA
>Ga0160448_100874_pt1 | contig 10162 bp, 8 predicted proteins | sample HID1973M_E1MG_FD_108269 | JGI IMG/M metagenome (GOLD analysis project Ga0160448, IMG submission 108269) | Enriched mosquito-associated microbial communities from UW Madison campus, WI, USA - HID1973M_E1 MG | ecosystem: Host-associated > Arthropoda: Insects > Digestive system > Unclassified ...
CGTCAGCTTCGGGCACGTCGGGCGCATCGGCAGCGTCTGGCGCCTCGTCAGCAGCGAGCTCGCCCGCGGGGCCGTCGGCCGCCCCCTCGTCCGGGGCGGACTCGTCCTGCGCGGGCTCGTCGCCGGGCTCGGAAGCGGACTCGTCCTGCGCAGGCTCGTCAGCGGGCTCGTCGCCGGGCTCGGAAGCGGACTTGTCGCCGGGCTCATCAGCGGGCTGCGCGGCCGGGTCGTCACTCGTCGACAACGTGTCGTCGACCGCAGGCGCGTCATCCGGCGTCGCGGTGCGAGGGCTCGTGCCTCCCCACACCGGCCAGACGGCGTCGGCCGCGTCGCCGTCGGAACCGGGCTCGTCGGAACCGGGCTCGTCGGAACCGGGCTCGTCGGAACCGGGCTCGTCGGCGCCGTCCGGCGACGGCACGGTGGGCTCGTCCGCCGGGACCTCGTCCCCGGGCGTGCCGCTGTCCCGATCGTTGCCGTCACTCATGTTTCCCCCACGGTTGCCTGCGCCACCTGCGCCCGCGCGATTCTACGTGCCCCACCTGAGCGTCCTCGCAGGCAGCGCGGGACGGCGCGGCGCGCGACGGCACGCGACCCGCCCCTAGCCGCGCACCGCGTGCAACCGGCCGCGCAGGTGGACCAGACCGCCCGCGGCAGCGCCGCCCTGCTGGGTCGCCACGACGGTGCCGACCACCAGGTCGTGGTCGCCGGCGGCGTGCACGGCCGACGTCCGGCAGTCGAACCAGGCGGCGGCGCCGTCGAGCCACGCGGCGCCGGAGACGGGCGCGAGGCGGTGCGGGACGCGGTCGAGCTGGCCGATGGTCGGGCGCCCGGGCGAGGCGAGCCAGTCGGCGGTGGGGGCCTGGGCGTCGGACAGGACGCTGACGGCCCACGCGTCGACGTCGTCGAGCGCCTCACGGATCCGCGAGTCCGCGTGCACGGCGAACATCAGCAGGGGCGGGTCGAGCGACACCGAGGCGACCGCGCTGGCCGTCATCGCGTGCTGTGCGCCGCGCCATCGCAGCACCACCACCGCGACGCCGGCCGGCAGACGCGCGACCGTGGCGCGGTACAGGTCGGGGTCGACGGGCGTGGCAGCCGGGTCGGGCGCGTCGGTCATGGCCGCGGCTCGTCGACGGCCGGCCAGCCCGGGGCGCCTGCGGCGGGCTCGGCCGGCGAAGGCTCCTCGACCCGCGCGTCCGCGAACCAGCGTCGCGGCGCGAGCGCTGCGACGACGACCATCGCGGGCGAGCCGACCACCCACACCCAGCTGATGGTCTGGTGCGCCGGGACCAGCACGTCACCACCGGGCCCCGTCTGCGCCAGCACCTGCACGGCGGCGAGCACGCCCAGCCCGTAGCCGGCCAGCGGTCCGTACCCGCCCCACGCGCGCACCAGCACCCCGACGGTCAGCACCAGCACGAGCGCGAGGACCGCGCCCCACGGCCGGATGCTGCGGTGCACGACCGTCCCGAACCCGCCGATGACCAGTCCGAGGACGAGCGCACCGAGAACCTTGCCGATCGACCTGCCGGAGAGCTGCACGCGCGCCAGGCTACCCGGCGTTCCGGTGCGAGCGCGGCGCGGGGGGCGCCACCTCACCGTGCGCACCGAGCCGGTCCGGGAGCCGCGCGTCGAGGACGTTCGTCGCGTCGCGCAGCGCCGCGAGGACGCTCGGGTGCGCCGTGGCATAGACGTCGGGGTAGTCGATCTCGCCGGCTGTCGGGTCCACCCGCCAGGCCAGCCGCTCGCGTGACACGGAGAACTGCGCGTCGATGCCGGGCTTGTTGCCACGCGGGTCCTGCCGGTGCCACCCGTCGCGCAGCCGGACGGCCACCAGCCCGTGCACCACGAACCCGCCCGCGTCGTCCTGCAGGCTCTGGTAGCACAGCCCTGCGGGGATGCCTCGCGCACGCAGGAGTGCGACGAGCAGGTGGGACTTGGCGTAGCAGAGCCCGACGCGCTGCCGCAACGTGTCGGTCGCGCTGACGGACACACGCGGGTCGGCGGCATCGACCGAGTGCGCGACCTCGTCGCGCACCCACTCGTAACAGGCACGCGCGTACGCGACGTCAGACCGGCCGTCGGCCCCGAGAGTCGCCGCCAGCGCCAGCACCGGCTCGCTCGTCCAGTCGATGACCTCGTCAGCGGCGAGATAGTCGCTCGGGTCGCGCGTCATCCGGCGACGGTACCTCCCAGCACGGGCCGGGACCGGTCATGGTCAAGCCGGTGTCACGCCCGCAGGCCATGCAGTGAAGGGGCTGTGGCGTGCGATGCGGTAGCCCTCCGTGGCCGGGATCGGCGCGAGGACGTCGTTGCTCAGCGCGTACCGCGCGACGGCGGCGGGCCCGTCGACGAGCTGTCCGCCGAGGGCGGCGACCGCCTGGACCTGCGTCGCGTGCGCGCGCAGCGCGGCCAGCACGCGGTCGAGGACGGGGGCGACGTCGACGACGAGGTCGACCTCGTCGTCGGGCACCGCCACCGACGGCAGGGCGGCGGACGCGTCCGGCTGCGCGAGCCCGTCGACCGGGCCCAGCTCCGCCATGGCGGACCGCAGCGCCGCCGCGCCCTGCGCCGCCCACAGCACGACGGGCGCGACCTCGGCCAGCTCGACGGCCCGCATCGTGACCTCGTGGGCGCGGACGTGGTCGGGGTGGCCGTAGCCGCCGCGAGGCTCGTAGGTGACGACGACGGCCGGCCGGCGCTCGTCGAGCAGGTCGGCGAGCCGCCGCGCGGCGACGTCGATGTCCACGCCGACGAACGCGCGGTCCGGCACATCGGCTGCCGTCCCCGCCTGCCCGGGGGCGAGCCACGCCATCCCGGAGTCCTCGTACCGCTCGTCGGGCGACGCCCCACCGTCCAGGTACGCGTGGTCGCCCACGCCCAGCGCCGCCAGCGCGGCGGCGAGCTCACCCTCGCGGTGCGCCGCCAGCGCGGGCCCGTCGCCCTCCAGGTGCGCGGGGTCGGGGCCGATCACCTCGCCGCGCTCCCCGCGCGTGCAGGTGACGACCGTGACTGGCAGCCCGGCCGCGGCCCAGGTCGCCAGCAGCGCCCCGGTCGCGAGCGTCTCGTCGTCGGGGTGCGCATGCACCGCCAGCAGTCCCCCACCACGCAGAACGTCCGAGCCCCCGGTCGCTGTGGCGACCGAGGACTCGGACGTTGCGTCAGGCATCGCGCCGGATCAGGACTTCTTGTTGCGGGCCGTGATGCGGGCGCGCTCGGTCTGGTCGAGCACCACCTTGCGGATCCGGACGATCTCCGGGGTCACCTCGACGCACTCGTCCTCGCGGGCGAACTCCAGCGACTCCTCGAGCGTCAGCTTGCGCGGCGGCACGAGGTTCTCGAAGTTGTCGGCCGTGGCCGAGCGCATGTTGGTGAGCTTCTTCTCCTTGGTGATGTTCACGTCCATGTCCTCGTTGCGCGAGTTCTCACCGACGATCTGGCCCTCGTAGACCTCCTGCGTCGGGTCGACGAAGAACGAGCCGCGCTCCTGCAGGTTGATCATGGCGAACGGTGTCACCGCGCCTGCGCGGTCCGCGACCAGCGAGCCGTTGACGCGCGTCTCGATCGCACCGGCCCAGGGCTCGTAGCCCTCGGCGATGGAGGACGCGATACCGGTGCCGCGCGTGTCCGTGAGGAAGCGGGTACGGAAGCCGATGAGGCCACGCGCCGGGACGACGAACTCCATGCGGACCCAGCCGGTGCCGTGGTTCGACATGGTCTCCATGCGGCCCTTGCGCTGCGCGAGCAGCTGCGTGACGGCGCCCAGGTACTCCTCGGGGACGTCGATCGTCATGCGCTCGGTGGGCTCGTGGACCTTGCCGTCGATCTTCTTGGTGACGACCTGCGGCTTGCCGACCGTCAGCTCGAAGCCCTCGCGGCGCATCTGCTCGACGAGGATGGCCAGCGCCAGCTCACCACGGCCCTGCACCTCCCACGCGTCGGGGCGCTCGGTGGGCACGACGCGGAGCGAGACGTTGCCGATGAGCTCCTTGTCGAGGCGGTCCTTGACCTGGCGGGCGGTGACCTTGTGGCCCTTGCCGCCACGACCGGCCAGCGGCGAGGTGTTGATGCCGATGGTCATCGAGATCGCGGGGTCGTCGACCGTGATGAGCGGCAGCGGGCGCGGGTCGTCGGCGTCCGTCAGCGTCTCACCGATGGTGATGTTCTCGATGCCGGCGACGGCGACGATGTCACCGGGGCCCGCCTGCTCGGTGGGGACGCGCTCGAGCGCCTTCGTCTCCAGCAGCTCCGTGATCTTGACGTTCTGCATCGTGCCGTCGGCGCGCGCCCAGGCGACGGTCTGGCCCTTGCGCAGGTTGCCGTTGAAGATGCGCAGCAGCGCCAGTCGTCCCAGGAACGGCGAGGCGTCCAGGTTGGTGACGTGCGCCTGCAGCGGGTGGCCCTCGGTGTAGGTGGGGGCGGGGATCTTCTCGAGGATCGTCTGGAACAGCGGCTCGAGCGTCTCGGAGTCCGGCAGACCACCGTCGGCGGGCTGGTTCAGCGACGCGCGACCGGCCTTGGCGGCGGCGTAGACGACCGGCACGTCGAGGATCGCGTCGAGGTCCAGGTCCGGCACGTCCTCGTGCAGGTCGGAGGCCAGACCGAGCAGCAGGTCCGTGGCCTCGTGGACGACCTCGGTGATGCGCGCGTCGGGGCGGTCCACCTTGTTGACGACCAGGATGACGGGCAGCTTGGCGATGAGCGCCTTGCGGAGCACGAACCGCGTCTGGGGCAGCGGGCCCTCGGACGCGTCGACGAGCAGGACGACGCCGTCGACCATCGACAGGCCGCGCTCGACCTCGCCACCGAAGTCGGCGTGACCGGGGGTGTCGATGACGTTGATGGTGATGCCGTCGGCGTGGCCCGCGTCGGCCGCCGCGGGACCGGAGTACCGGACCGCGGTGTTCTTGGCGAGGATCGTGATGCCCTTCTCACGCTCGAGGTCGCCCGAGTCCATCGCGCGCTCGTCCACGTGCGCGTGCGCACCGAAGGCGCCGGACTGCCAGAGCATCGCGTCGACGAGCGTGGTCTTGCCGTGGTCGACGTGCGCGACGATGGCGACGTTGCGCAGGTCGGAGCGCACGCTCGTGCCGGTCGTGGTCGGCGTGTCCGTGGACATACGGGTACTCATCTCCGAAGTTGGGGGGTGCGCGCCGAGTCGTCGGGCGCCGGTCAATCCTACCGGCTGCGACCGCATCGGCCGGTGTGAGTCGCCCCACCTACGTCGAGAGGCCCACCCGGGTGTCCCGGGTGGGCCTCTCGACGATCCGCGTCAGGCCGCGTCGCCGCCGAACACCTCGAGCTTGGAGCCCGGGATGGCGTCGAGCAGCTCCCGCGTGTACTGCTGCTTCGGGTTGTCGAACACCTCGTCGGTCGTCGCCCGCTCCACGAGGCGGCCCGCCTCCATGACGCACACCTCGTCGGCGATCTGGCGGACGACGGCCAGGTCGTGCGTGATGAACAGGTAGCTGAGGCCCAGCTCGGCCTGCAGGTCGTTGAGCAGCTCCAGGATCTGGGCCTGCACCAGCACGTCGAGGGCCGAGACGGCCTCGTCGCACACGATCATCTCCGGCTTGAGCGCGAGCGCACGCGCGATGGCGATGCGCTGACGCTGGCCGCCCGACAGCTCGTTCGGGAAGCGGCGCATGGTCGACGCCGGCAGCGCCACCATGTCCAGCAGCTCGCGCACCCGGGCCTCGCGCGACTTCTTGTCGCCGACCTTGTGGACGCGCAGCGGCTCCTCGATCGTGCGGAAGATCGAGTACATCGGGTCCAGCGAGCCGTACGGGTTCTGGAAGATGGGCTGCACCCGACGACGGAACTTGAACAGCTCGTCCTTGCTGAGCGTGCTCAGGTCGGTGCCGTCGAAGTAGATCTTGCCCTGCGTGGGCTCCAGCAGGTTGAGCACCATGTTGGCGACCGTGGACTTGCCCGAGCCGGACTCCCCCACCACCGCCATCGTGGTGCCGCGCTTCACGGAGAACGAGACGTCGTCGACGGCCGTGAAGTCCGTGTGCTTGCCCGGACGCGAACCTCGGATCTGGAAGACCTTGGTCAGGTTCTCGATGCGGACGACGTCGTCGGCCTTCGGCTTGGCGGCGCCGCCGGTCGTCGCCAGCAGCTCGTCCGACTCCACGCCGCGCTCCTTGGCGCTCTGGATGCGCCGCGACGCGAGCGACGGGGCCGAGGCAACCAGGCGCTTGGTGTACGGGTGCTGCGGATCCGCGAGGATCTTGCGCGCCGGACCGGACTCGACGACCTGCCCCTTGTACATGACCACCAGGTGCTCGGCGCGCTCGGCGGCCAGGCCCAGGTCGTGCGTGATGAAGAGGACCGCGGTGCCGAGCTCCTCGGTCAGGCTCTGCAGGTGGTCCAGGATGACGCGCTGCACCGTGACGTCGAGCGCCGACGTGGGCTCGTCGGCGATCAGCAGGTCGGGACGCGCCGCGAGGCCGATGGCGATGAGCGCGCGCTGGCGCATACCGCCGGAGAACTCGTGCGGGTACTGGTTGGCGCGGCGCTCGGCGTCGGGCAGGCCGGCCTCGGCCAGCAGCTCGTGCACGCGCTTGTCGGCCTCGGAGCCCGTGGCGATGCCGTTGGCCTTGAGGGCCTCCTTGACCTGGTAGCCGATCTTCCAGACCGGGTTCAGGTTGGACATCGGGTCCTGCGGGACCAGGCCGATCTGCGCGCCGCGGATCTCGACCATCTCCTTGGCGGAGAGGTGCGTGATGTCCCGGCCGCCGAACTCGATGGTCCCGCCCGTGACCTTGCCCGTGCCGGGCAGCAGGTCGATGACGGCGTGCGCGGTCGTCGACTTGCCGGAGCCCGACTCGCCGACGATCGCGACGGTCTGGCCGGGGTAGATCGTCAGGTCAGCGCCGCGCACTGCCCGGACCTCGCCGGTCGACGTGGTGAACGTGACCTGCAGGTCCCGGACCTTGAGCAGCGGCTCGGTGCCGTGCGACTGGATGGGTGCGCCTGTGGCGTCGACGTTGGTGGTCATCGCTTCCGTGCCTTCGGGTCGAGGGCGTCCCGCACGACGTCGCCCATCATGATGAAGCTCAGCACCGTGATCGCCAGTGCTGCGGCGGGCCAGAAGAGCACCATCGGGTCGGTGCGGATGCTCCGCTGGGCGTTCGAGATGTCACCGCCCCAGGAGATCACCGAGTCGGGCAACCCGATGCCGAGGAACGACAGGGTCGCCTCCGCGACGATGAACGTGCCGAGCGCGACCGTCGCGTACACGATGATCGGCGCCGCCGCGTTGGGCAGGATGTGTCGGCGCAGCGTCGCCATCCGGGACGTGCCGAGCGCGGTGCTCGCGGTGACGAAGTCGGAGTTCTTCAACCCCAGCACGGCACCGCGTGTGATCCGGGCGACCTGTGGCCAGCCGAACACACCGAGCACGATCACGACCGTCATGACACCGCGGTGGGACTTCAACGACGACATCACGACGATCGCGGCAAGGACGAACGGGATCGCGAAGAAGATGTCCGTGACGCGCGACAGCAGCGAGTCGAACCATCCGCCGAAGAAGCCGGCCAGGGCGCCGACCGCGACACCGATCAGCACGACGATGATCGTGGTCAGGACGCCGACGCTGACCGAGGGGCGGGCTCCGTAGATCACACGCGCGTAGACGTCGCACCCCAGGAAGGTGTAGCCCATGGGGTGGCCGGACGACGGTCCCTCGAGGCTGTGCTCGAGGGTGCACGCGTTCCTGGCGTTCGGGTCGATCGACGTGAACAGCGACGGTGCGATCGCGACGGCGAGCACCACCACGATGAGGACGGCCGAGACCCAGAACAGCGGGCGGCGGCGCAGGCTGCGCCACGCGTCCTGCCACACGCTGGCCGGTGCGGCGTGCTCGTCGATCGCGTCGACGCCCAGGAGCGGCGTCTCGTCGAGGTCCGCGAAGAAGTGGTGCTGGTCGGGGCGGGTGGTGGGCTCACGCATAGCGGATCCTCGGGTCCAGGACCGCGTACAGCAGGTCCACGGCAAGGTTGGCGAAGATGTAGACGATCACCAGGATCGTCGTGATCGAGACGACGGTGGGGCCCTGGCTCGTCAGGATCGCGTGGTAGAGCGTCCCACCGACACCGTTGATGTTGAAGATGCCCTCGGTCACGATCGCGCCGGACATCAGCGCCCCCAGGTCAGCCCCGAGGAACGTGATCACCGGGATCAACGAGTTGCGCAGCACGTGCACACGAACGACGCGCCCCCGCGCGAGACCCTTGGCGGTTGCCGTCCGGACGTAGTCGGCGGACAGGTTCTCCGAGACCGACGTCCTCGTCAGTCGGAGCACGTAGGCGAACGAGACAGAGCCGAGCACGATCGCCGGCATCAGCAGCGTCTTGACCGAGACGTCGCTACCCACCGTGGGTGGCAGCAGACCCCACTTCACGCCGACGACGAACTGCATGACGAAGCCGAGCACGAAGGTCGGGATCGCGATGACGACGAGGCTCGCGACGAGCATCGTGCTGTCGAACAGCTTTCCCTTGCGGAGGCCGGCGATCAGGCCGAAGCCGATCCCGAAGACGCCCTCGAAGATCAGCGCCATCACCGCGAGCTGGATCGTGACGGGGAAGATCTCCCGCATCACGTCACCGACGTCGCGGCCCGAGTAGGTGGTGCCGAAGTCCAGCGTCAGGATCCCCTGCAGGTAGTGCAGGTACTGGACGAGGAAGGGCTGATCGAGGTGGTACTGAGCCACCAGCTGGTCGTGCAGTGCATCGCTCATGCCCTTGTCGCCGGCGAGCGCCAAGATCGGGTCGCCGGGAACCAGGAACACCATCGCGTAGATGAGCAGGGTCGCCCCGATGAACACAGGGATCATCTGCAAGAGCCTGCGCCCGATGTACCAGGCCATCAGGTCTCTCCTTCAAAGTCGAGGGTCCATGCCGCCCTGTGGGGCGGGTAGACCGATGATCGGGGGCGCGGGCGCCCAACTGCAAACGACACGCGAGCGGGGGTGGGGCCCACACGGGCCCCACCCCCGGTCATGCGTGCGTCAGATCACTTCTTGGTGATCTCGTAGTACAGCGGGACGCTGTCCCAGCCGAACTCGACGTCGCCGACGAGCTTGGAGTAGCCGCCCGTGACGTTCGAGTACCACAGCGGGATGGCCGGCAGGTCCTTGAACAGCTGCTCCTGAGCCTTCTGGAAGTCAGCGTTCGCGGCGTCGACCGTCTTCTCCGCGGAACCCTTGGCGAAGAGGTCGTCGACCGTCTTGTTGCTGTAGTTGCCGTCGTTCGAGCCCTTGCCCTGGCCGGCGGCCGTGGCGTAGAGCGGGCCGAGGAAGTTGAACAGCGACGGGTAGTCCGCCTGCCAGCCGGAACGGAAGGCACCGGTCAGGCCGCTCTTCTTGTCGAGCTGCGCCGCACCGATGTCCTTGCGCAGGTCGGCGAAGACCGCGTAGGACTGGCCCTCCGCGTCGATGCCCAGGTTCGCCTTGAGGTTGTTCGACACGGCGTCGACCCAGTTCTTGTGGCCACCGTCGGCGTTGTACGCGATGGTGAACTTGCCCGACCACTTGCTGATCGCGTCGGCCTGCGCCCAGAGCTTCTTGGCGTCCTCGGGGTTGTACTTCAGGACGTCGTTGCCCGGGATCGAGTCCGACCAACCAGCGATGACCGGCGACGTGAAGTCGGAGGCCGGCGTGCGGGTGCCCTGGAAGATCGTCTTCGTGATCGAGTCACGGTCGATCGCCTCGGAGATGGCCTTGCGACGGAGCAGGCCCTCCTCATCGTTCTTGAAGTGCTCCTGCCACTGCCCGATGGTGAACGACTGGAAGATCGCGGCGGGCTTGTTGACCGCACGGTCGCCCAGGTCCGACTCGAACGTGGAGAACGCGCTGTCCGGCACGGCGTCGAGGACGTCGAGCTGGTCGGACTGCAGGTCCGCGTAGGCGGCGTCCTGGCTCGTGTAGAACTTCAGCGTGACGCCGCCGTTCTGCGCCTTGCGGTCGCCGGCGTAGTCGGCGTTCGGGACGAGCTTGATCTGGACGTTGTGCTCCCAGCCGCCGTCGGCGACCTTGTAGGGGCCGTTGCCGATCGGGTTCTCGCCGAAGGCCTTCATGTCCTTGAAGGCGGCCTCGGGCAGCGGGTAGTACGCCGAGTAGCCGAGGCGCAGCGGGAAGTCCGCCTGCGGGGAG
>Ga0160448_100875_pt1 | contig 10160 bp, 6 predicted proteins | sample HID1973M_E1MG_FD_108269 | JGI IMG/M metagenome (GOLD analysis project Ga0160448, IMG submission 108269) | Enriched mosquito-associated microbial communities from UW Madison campus, WI, USA - HID1973M_E1 MG | ecosystem: Host-associated > Arthropoda: Insects > Digestive system > Unclassified ...
AAATCCCTCTGAGCGTGTGGCGTACCCGCGGGCACGATTTCGTGTTTCGTGGGCACAACATCCGCTACTGGGTCGCGGGTCAGGGAGAGCCCTTGTTGTTGCTGCATGGTTTTCCTACCGCCAGTTGGGATTGGCACTACTTATGGCAGCCGTTATCGCGGCAATACCGGGTGATCGCGTGCGACATGCTCGGCTTCGGCGATTCCGATAAGCCCCGTGATCACCATTACAGTCTTTTAGAGCAGGCCGACTTGCAGCAGGCATTGCTCGACCACCTGGAAATCCAACAGCCTGTGCATGTGCTGGCCCATGATTACGGCGATAGCGTTGCACAGGAGCTGTTGGCGCGCGACGGCGAAGGCCGTTTCGACATGGCAAGTTGCGCGTTTCTCAACGGCGGGCTGTTCCCCGAGGCGCATCGCCCGTTGCTGGTGCAGAAACTACTGCTCAGTCCATTCGGGCGGTTGATTGGGCGAATGTTCGATCGTGACAGCCTCGACCGGGATTTCAGCCGGATTTTCGGACCCGATACGCGTCCCAGCGAAAGTGAACTGGACGATTTCTGGAGTCTGATCGCTGCCAATCGTGGTCATCACATTCTTTATCGCTTGATCAGCTATATTCCGGAACGCATCGTTCAGCGTGAACGTTGGGTGCACGCGATGCAGCAGGGCCGGGTGCCGATGCGTTTCATTAACGGCGCCGCAGACCCGGTTTCCGGCAGACATATGGTCGAGCGCTATCGCGAACTGGTGCCCAATCCCGACACAGTATTGATCCCAACCGTCGGCCGTTACCCGCAGACCGAGGCCCCAGCGCTGGTCTTGCGGTTCTATGAAGAATTCCGCGCGGCCGTCACCGGGTTTCGCCCGGCGATCGCTGTTGCGCGGGTCACTCAGAACGATCCCGCCACCAATCATCCCTTTGCGTTATCAAGCACTATTCAGAGTGCCTCGTGTTGATTGTGACCAGTCGATGACTGGTTGACACTCGATGACTGTTCAGCGCGTTCTTGATCCCTCTGCCGAGCCAGAGTCTCCCGGATTCCGGGCTGCAAGAACGAGCGCCATCATTGAGGGGAAGCGACATGAGTGAGCCGGTACGTTTCGAAGACAAAGTGGTGATCGTCACTGGCGCTGGGGGCGGACTGGGGCGAGCGCACGCCTTGCTGTTCGCCCGCCATGGCGCGCGCGTGGTGGTCAATGACCTGGGCGGTTCGGCCCACGGCGAGGGTGCCAACGCTTCTGCTGCCGACCGCGTTGTGGCGCAAATCCGCGAGTTGGGCGGCCAGGCCGTGGCCAACCATGACTCGGTCACCGATGGCGACAAGATCGTACAGAATGCGCTTGATGCGTTTGGGCGAATCGACGTTGTGGTTAATAACGCCGGGATCTTGCGCGACAAGAGTTTCGCCAAGATGGAGGACGCCGACTGGGATCTGGTGTATCGCGTCCATGTCGAAGGCGCCTACAAAGTCACTCACGCCGCCTGGCCGCACTTGCGTGAACAGAATTACGGCCGGGTGATCTTCACGTCGTCGACGTCGGGCATTTACGGCAACTTCGGCCAGTCCAACTACGGCATGGCCAAACTGGGTCTCTACGGTTTGACCCGCACGCTGGCATTGGAAGGCCGCAAGAACAACATTCTGGTCAACGCCATCGCGCCTACGGGTGGCACGCGCATGACCGAAGGCCTGATCCCCGCCAGCGTCTTCGAGCTGCTCAAACCTGAACTGGTCAGCCCATTGGTGGTGTATCTGGGCAGCGCACAGTGCCAGGACACCTCCGGGCTCTTTGAGGTCGGCGGCGGCTGGATCGGGAAAGTGCGCTGGGAGCGAAGCCTGGGTGCCGGTTTCGACCCTCGTGAAGGTTTTACGCCTGAGGATGTCGCAGCCCAGTGGGGCAGCATTGGCGACTTTGACGGTGCGGCACACCCAGCGGACAACGTTGAAGCGCTGAAAGAAATGATGGCGAATTTGCAGAAGTTCGCGGGCTGAGATGAATCCGCGGTTGAGAGCGGCCAGTTCGAGTCATCGGATTGGCAGTTTTTGTAGGAAAGTTATTTGAGTTGGTGTGGGAATGTTCTCTAAATAAGGCAATGATTACGTCTTCGCTGTTTTTGCCTTAAGGCTCCCTTTGCTGCTCCCGATAGAGCGATCGTATTCGTGCATATCGAGGAGGCTACGATGCTTCAGAATTTTATAGAAATTCGCCACCGGCTAAGCACCTATGTGGTGGTGCCTGATCAACGATTCAGAACAAAGTCCGGTGCGCCTGAGCAGGAAGAAAGTATAAAACAGAAGGTGCGACAGTATTGGGCGGACGAGAGTGTCTCAAATGCGCAAAAGTTGAAAGGATTCAATATGGATATCTCGGGCTTTGATCCAAGAAATACAACGAACAGGCAGATGCGTGAAATAGGGAATGTGTTGGCCGATATGGGGATTGTCGATTGGGATACTGCCGGTTGGCTGTCTGGAGTTGATCTTGATTTCGACGCGCAAGGTAATGAGATCAGTCTGGATAAGACGGTTGATATGTATGATTATTTTGAACGCCAACTGTCTTTCCTCGATAAATACATTTCTGAAGGGCACAGTTTTGCAAAGGATACCTTGACCAAGCTCAGAACCGTGATATCCGTCACTCTGGCGCTTGAAGAAAGAGCCAAAACGCCTCCAGAAAAGTCTCTCGTCAATATTCGAGCTTGATCGGGAGAGCCGACATCCAATGGATCTCGGCTCTTTTCCCTCAGGCCTTACAGAGGCAAAGAAAAGCTACCTCGATAACTAATGGGGGCTTTGCCGGCGGTGTTATCCAGAATCACTCGAAAGGTACCCCCTCCCCAATTGGCAGAAGGATCATAAGCGCCACGGACCACGGTCGTCCAAGTGCCTCCCTGAGAGCGCTCAACAGTGACCGGTTGGACTGAACCTCGCTGCGTTCTTACCGTTAGGTTGTGCAACGTCGTCCCGCAATTCACTGTGTAGCTGTGGATGACTTTGTATTCGCCAGGCTGTGCGACGCCCGGGGACATTTGGCTGCTGTTTCTGAAGCATGGAAATGCTTGGGCGGCAGGCGCCGCCACTGCTGTACACACCATTTGACTCAAGCCAAGAGCCAAGACCATTCCTACGGTTTTATTCTTGTCCATGATGAAACTCCGTTAGTCATTTTTGTTGTTTATCGTCGCGTGGGATTCAAACTCCGTTTCGCTTCGATGACTAACGTTTAAACATATGAGTGTATAAGAGTCCGTAGGATCCTGGCTCGAAACCACGTGGGACGTTTCTGAGAAAGTCCCGAAGCCATGTAAAACGACGACAACGCCTGCTCGGTATCACCGCGCCATCATTTACTCGATCCAGATAATCCAAAAAAAAGCCGCTGCAACGGCAGCGGCTAAACAAGACGTCAGATCCAGGAGCTTGAAAATCTACGTCCGGGGAGATCGTTCAGAGGCCTGGCACATGTTCATGACCAGACGAAAGAAAACGAACTTCCAGTTCGCGGCGAGGGCGGCCGCGAAGTGAGTCAATGGTAGGGCTTTGAGCGGAGGGTAAACATAGCTGTTTGCGACATGCAGTTTTACCCGGGCGGCAACAATGACCAATGAGTCCCGAGCTGATCAGCGATCGCTTCCTACAGTTCGCGTCGCACCCTATTCGGCCTGTTAATAAATATTTACCGCAATGGAGCGCGCCCCGGCGCGTTTCATGGCAGCTCGATTTCATCGCTTTGCTTTACGACCTACTGGCTGGATGCCGATGGGATAAGCGATTTACCTTGGAGCTGTACCATGAATGATTTAGCTGTTGCCTCCTCCGTTGCATCCGACACCTTCGAACAGATCACACTGCATATGGCAGCAATTACCGAGGCCAGTGCCGGTTGCCAGCATGTCCTGACGCAAAATCAGTCATTTCGTGAAAAGGCCGCGGTCATGCTCAGACCTCGTCTGGAAAATATCGGGCGCCGGACTGGACTGGCGATTTTCAACCCCGATGCCATCTTCTTTAACCGCCGCTTGATGAACGACTCGATTTCTTCGATAGCAATGACCGATTTGCTGATTGAGCTTGTCCGTCCTCACGCTTCTTTGGCTGAGTTCAGAGAGGGTGCTTTTTATACCCATGTCGATTCGCTTGATCCCGCACATGCCGTGACGGCCGTTCCAAACCAGGAACTACTGGAAACCGTAGAGTGGGTGGCGAAGAGACTGGTCAGTTCATACCGCACTGACCTCACAGAACTTTGGTCTACGAAGGTTGATCATCCCGGCGACCCTGAGCGTTTCGCAAGCACTGAGCAGATTTTGATCGAGCAAAAGCGCAGTGCATTGATGAGTGAAATCACGTTGTGTGGATATTCCCAAAAGCTGTCCTCCGCTGAGCAGGGTCGTCTGAATACGGCTGTATCCGGTGAGGCGACTGAGGGCGTATTCGCTTTAAGCGGGGTTGCGACTGACGGAACACTGATCATGATGCCGTCGGTATATGTGGTCAGCGAGCCTGTGCAAAACCCGACGGGTTTGTCGGGGGGCGTGTTTCTGGTCATGCCCAGCGCGGGGATCGAGCGTTTCGAGTCTCTGGACGAGTTGCGCGAAGCGTTGAGCATGCGCATTAGCAAACCAGACTGCGAGCACTGCCTGATAGACTTTATGTTGTTGGAAGACCAGGCCCGGTTAACTGGCGGAGAAACCATTACTCCAGACGCCTGGCAGTTCGAAGCCACGGACGATCCGCTTCTGCACTTGCACGTCCAGGCCGTGCAGCACAAACAGATGGAAGATTTCCAGTTTCTGTTGCGTCGCAAGGAGTCGGTCGCGGCCGCCTTTCATGCCGACCTTGACCGGGTGCGGGTGTGTGCTCATTTGGATGACGCCATGGGCCGCCGTTTCAATGCACTGACGCAGGAAATGGAAGCGCTCGTACAACCCCACTGGCGCAGGTACGCGGATCAGCAGAAGAAGGATTATCTGGTCACGCTTGAGAGGGCTCATCAAGAGCGAAAGAGAACGGTCGAGGATTTGCTCAATGGTTTTGAGTCCATCAAGGTCTTCGCCCATAACGAAATCACCAGCTACATCCACCGCCACTTTGGCTGCTTCATCGATCCGAATAACGTTCAACTCACTTTGAGAGACAGCATGGAGCTGGGCGACGGCGAGATGTTGGACATGACCTATCGCAAGTCGCTGCTGGAGTACGCAGTTCAAGGCATTCCAGCCGTTGACGGGGCGATGGAAATTTCGCCTGCACCTGACCATCTCCATGCCGGGTTCTCCGATGGTTTCGTGAGAGCAATGATTGACGATCTGAACTTGCCTCGACGCTATGAGGCATTGCTGCGGGGACGTTACATGGACGAAGAAACCCTGCGTGCGATGACCCACCACCGCGACAGTGCTATCGCATTGGGAGCGTGGGGGGCGTTGATGCAGGGGCACATGGGGGATCGCAGCCATGATCTGCTTCACATGATTCGCGCTGACGCAAGGACAGAGGGCGTTCAGTACAGCATGGGCAGTTTGCAGCTGGCCGAGACCCATGCCCGTTTCAAGGACCTGATCGTCTTTCAAGAGAAAACCGGGACCGACGAGCACTATGTGCTTTATGCACCCGGTGCTTCGCATGGCCAGGATTTTTTTGAGTTCCCCTCCTGGCGCCAACTGTGTTTCGGTGTTGGAGGATGGCTGGCGACGGAATCCGGTTGTGCCTATCTGCATGAGCAACTGGCCGGACCTGGCGAGGGCGCCAGTAACGCGTTCATCAGTAATGTCTTGTTGAAGCCTGCTCTCTGGGGAGCGGACAGCTGTCTCTACGTTCGGTGCACGGGGGGAAATTTCGAGAGCGACTTGTCCCAGCTGGTCAGCGCCAAGGCTTTGCGAACGGTCGACGCACTGAAACAGACGTTGCCCGATACAAGCCGGCAACGGTCGTATGCAAATCTGTCGATATTGGCGTTGATGGAAGCGCGGATGGAGGCACTCAGTGCCGAGTTTGTCAGGCTCAGCCCACGACTTACTTCGCTCAAAGACTACGTGCGCACCCAGACTTCCAGCATTCTCAATCAGTTTCTTCGCGAACAGGGTTACAAGCGCTCCGTCGATCCGGATACGTTATACCTGGGGCTCGGTGGTCCTTATCAAGAAAGTCCGGACTTCAGTAACTACACAGAACTGCACAATGTGTCAAACCTCATGATGTTCGGCAGTGAAGACATTCTGAAGCACACACCACAGATTCATCTTTATTCCTCGATCGGTCTGGATGTCACCAAGCTTCCAGAAGGGTTGATAGGGTTCCTCGACCAACAAATCAAGACCGCAGACCTGGGCGCTGGTTATATGGACTTTCTCACCAGTGAGTTTTTAGGGCGTCAAAGCCCTGTTTACTATCGACGAAGAGCCGTCATGGCCAAGCGTGTCCAATACGACATGATGCGCCGGTCATTGAAAGCATTTCTGAACGGCAGCCTCAGCGACCCTCAATACTCCTGGGTACGACAAACCATTATCGGGCTCAATCAGTCCGCCCCTGACGTGCAGAGCAACGAGACCAGTTGTGTCTCTGCATTCAAGATTGCAGGCAGGATCATCGAAGGCGTTTATATATTCCGGGATTTCAGCACGAGCGACCGCGATTACAATCTGCTCTACACCCCTGACTCCCCCGACGGTATCAGCTTCAGGCCGTTGACCGACTATGCCGACCTGCTGGCGTCGGCCACCATGAGAAGTTATTACTACGGCCGTGCGGCTTACGATGGGCAGCCTGCGGTGGGTACCTTCTTCGATGATTTGCTTCGAGGCAAGAAGTCCGACCCGGAGGACATCAGGATAGTGAATCGTCCGGAGGCGCGAATCATCGATGCGCAGCACATCTATGGCGACATGATCGGGCGCATGATTGCTGATGCCGATAGCCAGATCGAGAGCCTGGCGGAGAAGCGGCTGGCGTTAGCGTGGCTCATCATAAAATGGACCGGCACGGTTTTGCTGTTGCCGTTCCCGGTTGTCAGCTTCGCCTGGGGCGTGGTTACTACGACGGTCACTTTCATTCAAGCGTTTGACGCTTATGCCGCGGGAGACCGTGCAACCGCGCTACCTCTTTTCGTATTTGGCGTGCTAGGGCTCGTTTCCGGCGGGGATGGCGTGCGCGCACTTGTTACCGGTGGATATGGAGTGGGAGGTATAGTTGCTTCGCGCACTGGCCTATGGGCGTGGCACAAGCTCAACCTTGGGCGCCACTTACCCAATATCGGCTAATGCACTGCCCGCCCCGACGGCAACTGCACCAGCCGCTGGGTCAACCTGATCCGCTGCACGGGATCGTCGCTCAACAACAACGCATGCTCCAGGTCGAACCGCTCGGCCTGCGGGCATTCCAGAGTTTGATACAGGCTGGCACGGGCGAGATAGTCGCTGGTGTTGGCCTGCCCCAGTTCCAGCACGCGATTGGCATCTTTGAGCGCCGGCAACAGCTCATCGTTGATCTGATGCAAATGACGCAAATTGCGCGACAAACGTTGAAGCATCGCCTGGGGTGTCGCCGTGCGCATGTGTTCAACCTTTAGCGGCATGTCTGGTCCGAACTGCCGCAACAGCAGTTCGCGGCAATCCTTGGGATACAGCCGGCGGCCGTCGCATGGATCGAGCGAGTGGTCGGCTCCCGGTACCCGAAGCAGAAAGTGTCCGGGAAAATTCACACCCTCCAGCGGTATTTCCAGGCGCCGGGCGAGTTCCAGCGCGATCATCGCCAACCCCAACGGCTGACCGCGGCGACGTTCCAACACCTTATGCAGGAGCGCGACCTGCGGTCTGGGCTGGGCCACATCATCCTGCTGAAAACCGATGGTCGCCATGTGCCGCAACAGCGGTTGGGCAAGTTCGGCGGCGGGCAACAGCGGCAGGGCGGAGCTGATCCGGCGTTGTAGCTGTGCGATCAGCTCAAGGCTCTGTTCAGGTTCGACCTGAGCATCGTGCTCGACAGATATCCACAGCGCCGCCTCGAAGATAGAAGAAGGCGTACGTTGCAGACAGTCCAGGCATTGTTGGCGTGGATTCATCGACTTCTCCGAGCGGATCAGGCGTCTGAAATGCGGTTCCGGGATGATCCGTTGTAGCCCTGGCGAAGGGGTTAGTCCAGTGCCGATTGCCGAGTGAAGTGTTATGCCGTGTAAACCGCTACGGCTTATCTGGATATATCGGACTGGTCCGCCGTTTTTTCTGCCAGCGCCTATACTCGCAATACAAAAAAAGGGAGCACTGCCTATGTTCGCTCTCATGCAAAGCTCACGCGTTCAATCGCTGCACATGATCGTCGACTCACAGACCTGCCTCAAAGCCGTGATCGCGATTCACAGCAGTCAGAAGGGCCCTGCTCTGGGCGGCTGTCGCTATCTGTCCTATCCAAACGAAGAGAGCGCAATCGAAGACGCTATCCAGTTGGCGAGGAACATGAGCTACAAGGCCGTACTGGCGGGCTTGTCGCTGGGCGGCGGAACGGCTGTCATCCTGCGTCCTGCCCATGTGCCGGATCGCGCCGCGCTGTTCGAAGCGTTCGGTCGCTTCATCCAGACACTCGATGGCCGTTACATCACCGCGATGGACAGTGGCACCTCCAGCGAAGACATGGACTGCATCGCTCAATACACCCAGCACGTCACCAGCACTACCGAATCGGGCGACCCTTCGGCGTATACCGCCATGGGGTTGTACGCCGGCATTCGCACGACCGCGATGGCACGGCTGGGCAGCGATAATCTGGAAGGACTGCGGGTGGCGATCCAGGGATTGGGCCATGTGGGTTGGGCCTTGGCCGAGCAGCTTCATGCGGCAGGCGCGGAGTTGCTGGTGGCGGATCTGGACAGCGGCAAGGTGCAGCTGGCGATGGAGCAGATGGGCGCCAAACCGGTGGCAAGTGAAGCACTGCTCAGCACCCCGTGCGACATCCTTGCGCCGTGCGGACTGGGCGGCGTGCTCAACAGCCACAGTGTCACCAAGTTGCGCTGCGCGGCCGTGGCCGGTGGCGCCAACAATCAACTCAGCTGCGCGGCCATTGCCGATCAGCTCGAATCACGAGGCATCCTCTACGCACCCGACTACGTGATCAATTCCGGCGGATTGATCTATGTCGCGCTACAACATCAGGGAGAAAACCAGAACACCATCACCGCGCATCTGTCTCAGATAGGAACACGGCTGACTGAAGTATTTGCCCATGCACAGGCCGAGAAGCGCTCACCCGCGCGGGTAGCCGATGCACTGGCAGAACGCCTGCTCAACATCGAGTAAGCGCCTCACCGGCGGTTCTCGAACCAGGCTCGCGACCACAAGTGGCGAGTTGTGACCATCACGCGTGCATCTCGATGGCGTAGCGCGTGTCCAGGAGTGTGCAATGTCCAATAACAAGATCGATCTTGCGTACACCCGTTATCTGTCCCCCGACGGTCGCCTGACCGGAGAACTTCCCCCTTGGGCAGATGACTTCAACCTTCTCACCCGTCTCTATCGCCAAATGGTGTTGACCCGGCTTTTCGACCAAAAGGCGGTTGCGTTGCAACGCACGGGTCGCATCGGCACCTACGCGCCGACCCTTGGCCAGGAAGCCATCGGAGTCGCTATCGGCAGCCTGATGCATCCGCAAGACGTGCTCATCCCTTATTACCGCGACACCGCCGTTCAATTGATGCGGGGGGTGCGCATGGAAGAAATCCTGCTGTATTGGGGCGGCGACGAGCGGGGCAGTGATTACGCCGAACCTGCAGTGGCGCAGGATTTCCCGCTTTGCGTTCCGATCGCGACCCAGGCGCTGCATGCCTGCGGCGTGGCCAGCGCCTTCAAGATTCGCGGTGAGCATCGCGTGGCCGTGACCACTTGCGGCGATGGAGCCACCAGCAAAGGCGACTTTCTCGAAGCGCTCAACGTTGCGGGCGCCTGGCAATTGCCGGTGGTGTTTGTGATCAACAACAACCAGTGGGCGATTTCAGTGCCCCGGCGGATTCAGTGCGGTGCGCCGACCCTCGCACAAAAAGCCATCGGCGCGGGATTCCACGGCGAACAGGTCGATGGCAACGACATCCTTGCCGTTTACGACCGCATGCAGGTGGCGCTTGAACGGGCGCGCAAAGGTAAGGGGCCGGTGCTGCTGGAGT
>Ga0160448_100876_pt1 | contig 10154 bp, 10 predicted proteins | sample HID1973M_E1MG_FD_108269 | JGI IMG/M metagenome (GOLD analysis project Ga0160448, IMG submission 108269) | Enriched mosquito-associated microbial communities from UW Madison campus, WI, USA - HID1973M_E1 MG | ecosystem: Host-associated > Arthropoda: Insects > Digestive system > Unclassified ...
CAGCGCGGCAATGATCAGCACCAGCGTCAGGCCCCGCACGCCGCTCCAGTCCTGCTGGACCAGCGAACCGCCGTTCCAGATCACCAGCGACAGCAGGTATTCGCCTCGGGACAGGGTAATCGCGGTCGCGATCGCCGATGCCGTGAGCGAGATCAGCATCCCCGCGATCACCATGGTCACGGGCGCGAAGGCGCGCCGCGCCCCGACCAGCATGACCAGTCCGGCGGCCGCGGCCGCCCCAGCCAATGCGACGGGCCATCGCCCCAGATCAAGCAGGCCGGGCGCGAAGATCGTGGCAATCACCAGCGAAAGCTGCGCGCCCGAGGAAATACCCAGCGTCGTCGGATCCGCGACCGGATTGCGCAGGACCCCCTGAAGCAATGCCCCGGAAAGCCCGAGCGCCGCACCAGCCACCAGCGCGATTGCCCCGCGCGGCATCAGCCCAAAGGCCAGAAGGATCTGCTGAAGGTCCATGGCCTGAGGATCAAAGGGCCATGCGGGCCAATCGCCGGGATCCAATCGCATTGCGGCCGACATCCACAGCAACAACGCAAGAAGCGCGGTCGCCCCCAGCCAGACCCCCAGCCTCATCCTCATATCGCACCCGGCCCGGTTTCGAGGGCGTTGGTCAGCAATTCGGCGAACCGCAGGGCTGCGGGTAATCCTGCATAGGGCGCGACGCTCTCGATCTGGTAGAGCCGTCCCTGCGCCACCTGAGGAAGCGCCTGCCACAGGATGCTGCGGGCAAGCGACCGGCGCGCCTCGACCGCGATGTCACCGACAATGACCAGACGCGCATCGGGCAGTTCCGCCAGCCGCTCCAAGGGTATCGGGGCGCGGAAGCTGAACTCGGTCCGGCCCCGCCAGGCATTGGTCAGGCCAAGCCGCTGAAGCACATCCCCGAACATGCTGTCGAAGCCGAAGGCCCGCAGATGGCGCGCATCGCCGATATCGACGAGGCCGATGGGACGATCCGAAAACGGTGCGACACGCGCTGCCCATGCATCGAATTGCCTTTGCGCGTTGGCCGCGGCCTCGGACGCGGCCCCGGGATTGCCGATCACCTCCGCCAAGGCATCCAGGGCCGCAAGCGCCCTGGGCAAGGGATGCTCGCCGGGAATATAGAAAGGAAGCGAAAGCACCGGGGCGATACCTTCCAGCCGGGCCTTGTGCTGCTCGTAGAAAGGCGAACTCAGGATCAGGTCCGGACGCGTCAATTGCAGCAATTCGTAATTCGGCGCGCCGCGCAGGCCAAGATCGATCACCTCGGGCGGGATGACAGGGGTTACTGCCTGCGCCCAATAGCCGATGAGTTCGCAGGCCGCGACCGGCATTTCCCCGATCGCGATGGCGGTTTCAAGCATAGCCCAGTCGATCGCGGCCAGCCGCTTTGGCCCCCGCCCTGCCGCCGTGGCGCACTTCGCGAAAAACGGACCCGCCGCCGCAAGCGCGACGGCGGACCCAAGAAAGCCGCGCCGGCCCCAGAGGGCCGCGCCCGTCACCACTTGTAGGTCAGCTTGGCAAGAAGCTCGCGACCTTCTCCATAGTAGCAGCCGAAGCTTCCGCAGCTTGCGACATATTCCTCGTCGGTGATGTTGAAGATGTTCAGCGAGGCCTCGACATTGTCGCGCGTATAGCGGGCCGCCAGGTCGCCAAGGGTCACGGCGTCGATCTTGTAGGTGTTTGCCACGTCGCCATAACGCTCGCCAATATAACGCACGCCGCCGCCGGCACGGAACCCGTTGCCGAAGTCGTGGTCAAGCCAGAGGCTTGCGGCGTTATAGGGCGTATTGGTCATCATCAGCCCGTCCTCGGCCCCGCCATTCTGATGGGCGTCGGTATAGGTATAGGCCGCGCGGATATCCCAGCCCGTCGCCAGTTCAGCCGTGGCCTCCAACTCGACACCGCGCGAATGAACCTCGCCCACCTGCTCCTGGAAGCCGTCGACCAGCCGGGTCACGTTGGTCTGCTTCAGGTCATAGACCGCTGCGGTGAACATCGCATCGAAGGCGGTCGGCTGATACTTGACGCCAAGTTCCCACTGCTTGCCCTCGGTCGGCTCGAAGGTCTTGCCGTCCCGATCCGTGCCGATCTCCGGCTCGAACGAGGTCGAATAGCTGAGATAGGGCGCGACGCCATTGGCAAAGACATATGAGACGCCCACCCGCCCGGTTGTCGCATCGTCCTTCTGGGACGGATCCGAATCTCCGGCAAAGTTGTTCCAGGAGGAACCCGACTGCTCTGCCCAGTCATGGCGCAATGCCACGGTCGCGCGCCAGTTGTTCCACGAAATCTCGTCCTGGGCATAGACGCCGATTTGTTCGAGCGTCAGGTCCTGGATGCTGTTGTACCAGGTTACCTTCGGCACATCGACGTCGTAATCCGGATCGCGCCAGTCAAGGGACGGAGCCGTGCCGAAATCCGTGGCGTTGCGGCCGCTCCAGCGGCTGATGTCGATCCCGAACAGAAGACGGTGGGTCGCCGTCCCCGTCACGGTCTCGCCGATGAGGCGGGTATCGACCTGGACGGTATCGCTGCGCTCGTCCTGATAGGTCGAGCCGATGCCGATCAGATCCCCCACAAGCCCGTTGGCGTAGAAGCCGACATAGTCCCAGTCGAATTTCTGGTAGCGGAAGCCCTGCTCAAGCCGCCATCCATTGTCCAACTCGCGCTGGTATTCGACGCCGAAGTTGAGCATCCGGCGATCGCTGTCATCCACATCCGGGTAGCCCGCATAGAAATCGCGAACATCACCGGCATCCGCGATCTGGGTCAGGTCATAGGGAACGCCCGCCGGCGAGATGGGGCCATCCTTCTGATAGGACAGCATCACATCCACCGTCGAGGCGTCGTCGAGTTGCCAGCGAAACGCGCCGGCGAGGTAGCCCCGCTTGTTCTCAAGCTCCTCGACCTGCTCGTGATCCTGACTGATCAAGCCGGTCAGACGCCAGGCCAATGTGTCGGAATTCGACTGGTTGGTATCAAAGAAAAGGCTGCCATTGTCGCGCGATCCGAAGGTCAGGCCGGCTTCGGAGAAATTGTCGAACTGCGCATGTTTCTGCACCATGTTGATGATGCCCCCCGGCGAGCCGGAACCGTAAAGCGCCGAGGACGGGCCTCGCAAGACCTCCACCCGCTCAAGCCCGTAAAGCTCGAGCGACATGGCCCCGAAATCGCGGATCAGGTGCAGGCCGTTCAGATATTGCGAGTTTCCGGCGCTGAAGCCGCGCAGGTTTGGCTGGTCAAAACGCGGATCGGCCCCGAAAGGCTCGGCCGCGACGCCGGCTGTGTAGCGGAGCGCCTGGGACATGTTCTGGGCGCCCTGATCCTCGATCTGCTGGTTGGTGACGACGGACACGGATTGCTGCGTCTCCAGCACGGGCGTCTCGGTCTTGGTGGCGATCTGGGTGGTGGGAACGACATAGCCCCGGGTCGGCGCCGTTGCGTCGAGGACAACCTCGTTCAGCACGACGCTTTCCCCGATCGGGGCTTCGGTATCCTGTGCATATGTCGGCAAGGTCAGGCAAAGAAGACTTGTGCCGGCCAAAAGCGAGAAGCGAAGCGCGCTGATCATGAGGGTCCCTCCGGGTGATCCGAGGCCGGGCGGGCCCATGCCTGATAATTTTAGTTGAGTTTGCCATTCTTTCTTAGGCAAGTGCAAGATGCGGATCGCCCGAGGAGGCCATCCCCCTTCGAGTATGGAAAAGTTTATTTTGCCCGGATCTGGATCAGCACATGGCGCCGTCCATTTCGTCGGGTGGTCATGGTGGCCATATAGTGCAGGTTGCGCGGACCGAGCCGGATGCCGAGAGCATGGGTGAGAGCTAACCCAAGGAGTTGAGGGAATGCGTGGCAGCGGCGGGCGTGACCCTCGCTGGCGGCGTGATTCCGTCCGACAGAGACCCTGCGCCGTTCTGGATCATCCTAGCCTATCGCCAATCCGGCCTGCCGAACGGGCGGGACTCGGAAGGGCGCTCGGGGTCGATGCCAAGACTAGCTTGACCTGCTGACGCTGGTGCGTCGATTGGAGCCTTGGCACGCGGATATCGGCAATAGGCTGGTGAGGGGAAATCCTCGATTACACTGGGATGTCCTCGTGCAGGCAGAGGATGTTGCCCTCGGGATCGTTGAACCAGGCAGCCTTTTCCGAACCCAGCACGCAGACATGCTCCACCGTTTTCAAGCCCGGCAGGTCGTAGTCCGCGAACACCACGCCACGAGATTCGAGCAGGTTGATCGCGGCATGGATATCACCCACCCGAAAGCTCAATGCGGTGTGTTGTGCCTGAGTCCCCTCGGGCTTCAGGAACAGGGCGATTTCGGTCGCTCCGCAGCGATAGACCACCTTTCCGTCCGCCCGTTCTTCGCCCGCTGGCAGCGCCAGAGACCGTTCGTAGAATGTGCGCGCCCGTGCAAGATCGCGGACCGGCAACATCACTGTGACCTGACTCGCACTGAGTTCCATGGCGTCCTCCGCGCTGGCCAACGGACATCGCCATTCTACGCTCTCATCCGGCTTTCAACCAGCAGCATGAGAGCACCGGTCTCCGAATGACCTGAGGAAACTCGCTGTGGGCCGCCCGAGCCATCCACACGGTCGATAGTGGCGTTCGGTCGGGAATTCGGCCGCGAAAATCGTGAGATTTTCTGCCACTAGTAGGCTCCAATTGCGACCGTCCGAACTCACCCGCTCACGGGAGTGAGGACATACCGAGCAGGTCGGTTGCCATCCTTTGAGCCCTGTCGCTGTCAGGCGGCCTTCACAAAGCTGTCGTGCACATGTTCCGCGAATGCCATCCCTGCGGATCCGATATCGGGGATTTTCTGCAGCCGTAGCTGATAGGGTCCGATCTCACCAAAGCCGTCCTTTTCCGTCAATTTGCGATACTGCTCATTCACCAGACTGATGGGAAGGGGCGCTATTGCCAGGTCTGCCATGACGGCTGCCAGTTGGCCCACGCCAGTCTCTGACGTATAAGCGACCCGGTATGTGCGCCCGCTCCGGTCAAGCGCGGCAAGCGCGGCGGCGCGCCAGGGGCAGCCATGAGTGGACAGGGCAAGTGGCACCGGCGTTCTGGAGAACGCGGCACCCTCACGCGCGCCCACCCAGACGAGTGGCTCTGAATGGATCAGTTGTCCCGTCGACGGGTCGGACTGCGCCGAGACTGTGAGGATCATGTCGATCTCGCCAGCCTCGAATTTCCGGGACAGGTTCACGCTGGTTGACAGAAAGACCTCGACCTCCACGAGGGGATGGGTGGAGGCGAAGCGGGACAGGATCGCGGGCAGATAACGCACTCCGAAATCGTCCGGCGCACCGAACCGGATCCGTCCCTCAAGCTGGGGCACCCGGAAGCGGGACAATGCTTCGTCATTGATGCGCAACATGTCCTTCGCATGGACAAGGAATGCCTCGCCGTCCGCGGTCAGTGCCACATGCCGCGGATGCCTGACGAACAAGGCCCGCCCCAGCAAATCCTCAAGGCGCTTGATCTGCATGCTGACCGCCGAAGGCGTCCTGAACACGCGCTTGGCTGCGGCGGTGAAGTTCCCGGTTTCCGAGATGGTGACAAACGTCTTCAGAAGGTCGGTTTCCAAAAGGGTGTGCTGTTGTGGTTGCATGGCGCCATCAATGTTCAATTTCCCTTAACGATATCATGAAATCTATGCGCTGTATTGACGAATTTTGGCGTGCCACCTTGGCGTCAGCAATGGAGGTGGCAATGACCGAGAAAACCAGCGTCATGAACTCGTCCGCACCGGGCCTATCGATAAGGACAGCGGGACGGTTGCTGATATCGCGGCTGCGGGGCGGGTTTGAACTGCATCGCCGCAACAGGGTCAGGCGCGCCGCGTTCCTGCACCTGCTTCGGCTGGATGACAACATCCTTGCGGATATCGGGGTGACACGGGCAGAGGTAGAAGACGCGGCCCGTCTGCCGCTTCAGGTAAACGCGTCAAAGGTGCTGGCAGAGCGTGCTCTGGCGCGACGCAAGCGGCCGATTGGCTAGCAAGGATGAGCGGCGGTGGCGACCGATCGATCGCCATAGTCAGCTTGGTCCGCGCTATTTCAGTCCTGTAAGATTCTGCTACGCGGCGCCTTCAGCAGGCTGGCGAGCATTGCCGCCTCCGCAATCATCAAAGCTGGTTGAAAGCTCCAGGTCCGCATTGGCTTGTGCTCTTTCAGTGAATTGCGACGTGGCCGGGATTTCAGACGCCCCACCAGCGTCCTTCATGCTGTGGTGCCTCACGTTTTGGCGCGTCACTCTGCCGACAGCCTCGCTGCCACCAGCTCCCCGAGAAAAAGCGACGAGGTTAGACCCGGACTCTCGATGCCGAACAGGTTCACCAGTCCAGGCACACCGTGGGTCTCTGCGCCCTGCACCACGAAATCCTGTGCGGGTGCGCCTTGCGGGACGACCTTGGGGCGGATGCCGGTATATCCCGGCACCAGCGCACCATCGGCCAGATCGGGCCAATAGCGGCGGATGGCGCGATAGAAGCTTTCCTCGCGCCCCGGATCAAAGCTGTAATCCGGGCGTTCGACCCAGCTCACATCGGGGCCGAACTTCGCCTGCCCGCCCAGATCCAGCGTCAGATGCAGGCCAAGGCCGCCGGGAACCGGGACCGGATAGATCAACCGCGAAAACGGCGACCGCCCTCGCAAAAGAAAATAGTGGCCCTTAGCGAAAAAGGCGCGGGGCACATACACGGGGTCCAGCCCTGCGAGGGCGCCCGCCAGTTCCGGCGCGAAAAGTCCTGCGGCATTGACGACAGAGCGCGCCCTCAGGGTCATGGGTTCGACGCCCCCAACATCCAGCTCGATCCCCGCGGCGGTAATCCGACCTGATCGAACCGGGCTGTGAAAGGAAAACACCGTGCCATGCGCCTCGGCATCGCCTTGAAGCGCCAGCATGAACCCATGGCTGTCGATTATTCCGGTCTCTGGCGAGAGCAGCCCCGCGACACAGTCCAGCGCGGGCTCCATCACCCGCAACTCGCGCGACGTCAGCATGCGGATATTTTCGACGCCATTCGCTTCTGCCCGAGCCTGTATCGCGGTGAGTTGTTCCGCCTCTGACCCATCGGTAGCCACGATGATCTTGCCGCAGCGGCGGACATTGATCCCGCGGGCGGAACAATATTCATAGAGGCTGCGCCGACCCGCTACGCAGGCCCGGGCCATCAGGCTGCCACGCGGATAGTAAATGCCAGCGTGGACGACTTCGCTATTGCGCGAGGAGGTTCCGGTGCCGATGGCCTCGGCCGCCTCAAGCACAAGAACTTCGCGGCCTGCCACGGAAAGCGCGCGTGCCGCGGAAAGTCCGACAACCCCTGCGCCTATCACCACGCAATCCACATCTTCCATTCTCACCCCTAGAACAGCCCGCACTTCAATTGATTAAAGATTTTCTATGCCAATTCAAAGGCTTTCGGTGCCGTTGCCTCGGGGATCTGATCGATCCGCTGGTCCAGCCATTGCCAATCATCACGCAAGCCGGCCGCCTCGCATGCGGGGAGACATCTCACCTGACGTTGCTCAAGTATTGCTCAGATGAGGGTGTGGAGCGTCCGGAGACCGGAACACAACAGCGCCCTGTTCGATCAGGAAGGCGGAGTCATAATCACCGCAGTCGCCACAACTCGTCGTTATCACGAAAGCCCTGAGCAAGAATCGTCAGAAATGGGCGACCTCGACACCCTGACAGTTACTAGATCAGGAGACCTCGATGCTCGGCGCGACCCATTGCAGCATATCTCCGGTCAGCGCCGGAATTTCCAGCGCAGGGAACAGGTTCCTGTTGCGGCCAGCCATAGTTGGGGATCGACGCCGTTCATTTTGCAGGTCTCGATCAGCGAAGCGATGACGGCCCAGTTTTCGGCACCAGCGTCATGGCCTGCGAAGAGGGGGTTCTTGCGGTTCAGGGCGATGGGGCGGATCGTGCGCTCGACGGAGTTGCTGTCCAGTTCGATGCGACCGTCCATCAGGAAGCGGCCGAGACCATGGCGATATTTGGCGATATAGGCCAGCGCCTCGCCCAGAGGTGACTTGGTGGACGCTCGGGCGCGGTGATGGCTTAGCCAGGTGTCGATGCGGGCGAGGATCGGGGCGGAGCGTTCCTGCCGCACGGCGAGGCGCGTTGCGGGGTCGCTCCCGCGGATGTCCGCCTCGATGGCATAGAGTTTGCGGATGAGGGTCACGCCTTCTTCGGCAATCGGCGCGGAACCGTTGCGGGTGATCTCGATCAGCTTTCGGCGGGCGTGGGCCCAGCAATACGCCAACTGGATACTTGGGCCGATCCGGTCCGGCGCAATCAGCCGGTTGTATCCAGCATAGCCATCGACTTGGAGGATACCGCCGAAGCCCTGCAATATCCTCTCGGCATGCTGCCCACCCCGACCGGGCGCATAGGTGAAGGCCACGCCCGGTGGGGACGCGCCACCCCAAGGGCGGTCATCGCGGGCCAGCGCCCAGAAGTAGCTGGTCTTGGTCTTTCTTGCCCCCGGATCGAGAACCGGGGCGCGGGTCTCGTCCATGAACAGCTTGGTGGATCGCTTCAGATCACTCATCAGCGCATCGTGGCCGGGTCGGAGTTCGAAGGCGGCCCGGCCGACCCAATCGGCAAGGGTGGAACGGTCAAGATCGACGCCTTGCCGGCTGTAGATCTGGGCCTGACGATACAACGGAAGATGGTCGGCATACTTGGCTCGCCAGCACATGCGCGACCGTCGCTTCGGTCGGCATGCCGCTCGGGATCAGCCGCGCCGGGGCCGGAGCCTGCGTCACGCCGTCAGTGCAGGATCGGCACGCATATTTGGGGCGACGGGTGACGATGACGCGGAACTGGGCCGGGATGATGTCCAGTCGTTCCGACACATCCTCCCCGATGCAGTGCAGGCAGTCTCCACAAGCGCAGATCAGGCTCTCGGGATCGACCACCTCTTCGATGCGGTGCAGATGTTTGGGCAGCGCTCCGCGATTGGCGGCCCGTGGCTTGGCGGAGCGGTTGGCCGCGCGGTCCTCGGCATCCTCTTCGGCATGGATTGTGGCGATGGCCGTCTCCAGGTCTTCCAGCGCCAGCTCGAACTGGTCCGGATCGCTCTTCTCCGATCGGCGTCCGAAGGCTGCGTGCTTGAAGGCCGCGACCAGCTTCTCCAGCCGTTCGATACGCTCGTCCTTGCGCCGGTTGTGCGCCTCCGAGGCGATCAGCATCGCCTTCAGCGTGGCAATTTCCTCAAGTAGATCAGCGGTCTCCGGCATGGCCGCAATCTATCACCCGCCACAGCCAACACCCGCAAAAAGTGCTGCAGGACCCAACAAAAACAGGACTATTCCACCGCCTCCGGCGCCCTCGCTTCGATGGCACGAACCCGCCGCCAATCCAGCCCGGCGAACAAGGCTTCGAACTGGGCGTGGTTCATCGTCAGAAGCCCGTCCTTCACCGCAGGCCAAATGAAGCTGTGCTCTTCCAGCCGCTTGTAGGCCACCACAAGCCCGGTGCCGTCCCAGTAGAGCAGCTTCAGCCGATCAGCTTTCTTGGCGCGGAACACGAAGACAGTGCCGGTGAACGGATCCTTGCGCAGCTCGTTCTTGACCATTGCGGCCAGGCTGTCATGGCCTTTGCGGAAGTCGATGGCCTTCGTCGCCACCATGATCCGCACCCGGTTCGACGGGAAGATCACGCGCCGGCCGCCAAGGCACGCGCCACGGACGCGATCCGCTCTGCCGAAGCACCGACTTCCAAACGGATCACAACCGCACCAAACGCAATCTCAGGGCGGGCCGCGGCAGGGCCGACAGAACGCGGACCATCATCCGCAGGCCCGAGCATCAGGGCCGCGAACTCGACCAGATCTTCCGGCGCGGGCAAAACCAGCCGCCCCTTACGCGCCAGCGTCCGCCATGAGGAGATACGATTTGCCGGCACGCCATGCCGCCGGGCAACATCATTGACCGTAGCACCCGGAACCAGCGTCTCCGCCACGATCCGCGCCTTCACATCTTCAGGCCAACTCCGGTTCTGCGATCGGACACGCCAACCGTGAGAACCTCCAATGTAGTCTCCATGGAGAAGCTCCATCATCAAACAACAATGGATGCCAGCGATCCCATCAGAAAGCGCGCTGGAAGGTGGGGCTGGGACAGCGCTTAC
>Ga0160448_100877_pt1 | contig 10137 bp, 13 predicted proteins | sample HID1973M_E1MG_FD_108269 | JGI IMG/M metagenome (GOLD analysis project Ga0160448, IMG submission 108269) | Enriched mosquito-associated microbial communities from UW Madison campus, WI, USA - HID1973M_E1 MG | ecosystem: Host-associated > Arthropoda: Insects > Digestive system > Unclassified ...
CGAAGCCGTCGGGGCTGGTGAGCTGCGCGTGCATCACGAGGTCGTTCTCGGCGGGGTCCTCCACCATCCCCTCGAACTGGCCGAACGTGGAGATGTCGAGGTCGCCCCCGAACACGCTCTGGTAGAAGGTCATGGCCTCGCGGGCTTGGTTCCGGAAGGACAGATAGGGGTTGAGGCTGGGCATGTCGAACTCCTGAAGTGGATGGTGGATGCCGCGCCCGGCCGCGTGGCGCGTCCCAGTGTCGCGCCGACCTCCGACATCCACAAGACGCCGTCCGGCGGCGAGGTCGTGAGCACCGGCGCTTGACGCCGCGTCCTGGCTTCGCATACGGTCGTGAGGCTGTGCCGACCGGCACGGCGTCACGAGTGAGCCGAGAGGACGACGGATGAACGCGAAGCGCGAACTCCGTTTCGAGGCGGTCCTGGGTCAGCAGCCCGACGACCGCTACGAGTCGTCCCCTCCGGCGCAGGCCGTGTAGCAGCATCCGCTGTCCACGCCCCGCACCGTACAGGTCCGGGGCGTTTCCCTTTCCGGGGGAGCCCCGAATCGTCGGCCCGCTCTTCGCGCACCCGCCCGGGTGCGCGCATCCCGAGGAAAGGAATCATGGAGAGGCTCACAGACCGGCTGCTCTCGTGGGCGAGCCTGATCGACGACAAGACCGTCGAGCAGGCCCGCACCTCGTCGCGCATGCCGTTCATCCACCCCCACCTGGCGCTCATGCCCGACGCCCATCTCGGCAAGGGCGCGACCGTCGGCTCGGTCATCCCGACGCTCGGCGCCATCATGCCCGCGGCCGTCGGGGTCGACATCGGCTGCGGCATGATCGCGGTGCGCACCCAGTTCACGAAGGACGAGCTGGGCGCGCGCGACCTGACGCAGCTCCGCGAGCAGATCGAGCGCGCGATCCCGCTGTCGGCGGGACGCGACAACCGCAAGGTCGTCGCCACTGCCGGGCCGCGCGTCGCGGAGCTCGAGGAGCTCGCCGGGAAGGCGGAGTTCGACCCTGCGCGGTACGCCGCGCACTGGCGGCTGCAGCTCGGCTCGCTCGGGTCCGGCAACCACTTCATCGAGGTGTCCGTCGACGAGCTCGACCGGGTGTGGATGTTCCTGCACTCCGGTTCGCGGGGCGTCGGCAACAAGATCGCGACCCACCACATCGGTGTGGCGCAGCGCCTCGCGAAGCAGTGGTGGATCGAGCTTCCCGACCCGGACCTCGCGTACCTCGTCGAGGGCACTGCCGAGTTCAGGGCGTACATCCGTGAGCTGCGGTGGGCGCAGCACTTCGCCCTCCTCAACCGCGAGGAGATGATGGACCGCGTCGCGCGGCAGCTCTCGGAGACCATGGGGGAGCCGGTGGTCGAGCATGAGCGGATCAACTGCCACCACAACTTCACCGAATCCGAGAAGCACTTCGGCAAGCAGGTGTGGGTGTCGCGCAAGGGAGCGATCCAGGCCGACGCCGGTCGTCCCGGTCTCATCCCGGGCTCGATGGGCACCGCCTCGTACGTCGTGGAGGGCCTCGGCAACCCGCTGTCGCTGAACTCCTCGCCGCACGGCGCGGGACGCGAGTTCTCGCGGACCGCGGCGCGCCGCACGTTCACCCATGAGCAGCTGCGCGCGGCGATGACGGGCATCGAGTTCCGCGACACGGATGCCTTCATCGACGAGATCCCGCAGGCCTACAAGCCGATCGACCGGGTGATGGCGGACGCATCCGACCTCGTCGTCGTGCGGCACACGCTGCGTCAGCTCGTCAACGTGAAGGGCGACTGACCCTCCGGCAGGCTCAGTGATCGAGCGGTCGCTGAGCCTGCCGAAGCGGCCGGCTGGGGTCCGCGCGCTCCGCGGTGCTCGAGGTCGCTGAGCCTGTCGAAGCGGCCGGCCGGGGTCCGCGCGCTCCGCGGCGCGGCAGCGTCCGCGGTCAGCGGTCGCGGTGGTCCTCGGGGTGCAGGCGCGCACCGCGGCGAGGCTCGCGCACGCCGCTCGCGCCGATGAGCCGGATGACTCGCTGTCGCTGTCGCGGCCAGGCGGCGAGGAGACGCAGCATCCCGTCGTCGTCGGTGCGGTGGCCCGCGAGCGCGTAGCCCACCTCGTGGGCGAGGTGGTAGTCGCCGACGCTCACCGCGTCGGCGTCGCCGAGCGCACGGATGCGCGTCTCGGCCGACGTCCACGGGCCGATGCCGGGCTGGCTCACCAGCACGCGGTCCACCGCCTCGCCGTCCTCGGCGGCCAGCACCGTCCGCGCGATCGCTTCGCCCCGGCGCGCCGCACGCACCACTGTCTTGGACTGCGGCGGTTCGAGCCCCGCTCGGTGCCACACCCACGAGGGGACGTGCTGCCAGCCGTCGATCGTCGGTGGCGCGAACATCGGCGCGGGGGTCGGACCGGGTGCTCGCTCGCCGCTCCAGGTGACCACGCGCCGCCAGGCGGCGAACGCCTGCATGCCGGTGACCTTCTGCTCGAAGATCGCGCTCACGAGAGCGTCGAACACGAGGTCGGTGCGTGAGAGGCGCAGGCCGGGATTGCGATGGTGCGCGTCGGCGATCAGCGGATGCCGCGACGCGTCGAAGTCGCCGGAATCGTCGTCGGCGCCACACAGCGCGGGCAGCTGCGCGAGCGCCCACTCGCGGCCGGGGCCCCAGGCCGCCCCGCGGATCACGCCCGGGTGCGTCTCGCGGATCGCGAGCGTCGCGATGCCCGCCGGCGTGCGGCTCACGCGCCAGATGACCGCGCCCGATACCGCCATGGTCGGATCGCCGGCCCCGCGCCGCTGGTACAGCACCGTGCGGCGGAGGTCGAGCGGATGCCGCGGGCGATACTCCGTCTCGAGAGGCCGGCCGTGGTCGGGCCGGGGATCGCGCGTCGCCGCGTGCGCACCGAAGCGCTCGGCATCCCTCTTCCGAGGAATGCGCGAGAGCGAGGTGGTCATGCGGCCCACCCTACGCCCCGACCTCCGACATCGCGTGCGGTCCAATCCACCCCTTCTCGCCGAATCCACCCGTCGCGGCCCGCCCGAACTTGGTGGGTTCGGCGAGAAGGGGTGGTTTGGGCGGGAAGAGAAGCTCAGAAGCGGTCGGGCGACGGGGTGCCGTGGCCGTAGCGGATGACCACGTCTGCGTGGCGGTCGAAGCGGTAGCCGACTCCGCGCACCGTGCGGACGATGTCCTCGTAGCGGCCGAGCTTGGCGCGCAGGCGACGGACGTGCACGTCGATGGTGCGCTCACCCGGAGCGTCCTCGTCGGTCGCGCCCTGCCAGAGCGAGGTGACCAGCTCCGTGCGCTCGATCGTGCGGCCCTCGCGGAGGACGAGGTACTGGAGCAGCTCGAACTCCTTGAACGTGAACGCCGCCGACTCGCCGTCGATCAGCACGCGCTTGCGCGAGATGTCGACGACCACGCCGCCCGAAGCCGGCTCTTCGTCCTCGGGCTCCTCCTGCTTGGTGCGGGCGACCGCCGACGGCTCGTGCAGGGCGAGGCGCACGACATCGACGTCGCGTCCGCCCGACCCGACCGGCGCGAGTGCGACCGTGGCGTAGGTCTCGGCGGAGGGGGCCAGTTCGGAGAGCGTGCGGCGCAGGGCGTCGACGAGTACACCGAGGTTCACGCCGGAGGCGGCGGCCTTGGCCTCGTCGATCCCCACGTAGAGGGCGAAACCGCGCGGTGCGGTGCCGGCGGGAAGAGCGCGGCCGGCCGGCTGAGCGGCCTCGGGCGCGGGCGCCGCGGGTGCCTCGACGGTGGCCGGGTGGTTCACGGCACGGAGGTGGCGGACGGGGGTGGCGCTGGCGGTGGCGGGACGGTCCAGAAGGGCGGTGGTCGACATGATGATGGTCCTAGCGGGAGGAACCCGGATGGCGGAGCCGGGTTGGATGTGCTGCGGCCCTGGTCGTCGGTGGCGAGAAAGGCCGTAGGCCGGTTGCGGCCTGTGCCCGACGTTGGGCGGTGTGCGAAGCGGCTCCGGGTGCGCGTGATCGACGCACAGACCGGTGCTTCGGGGACTCCGTACGATCCGTGTTCAGAAGCGGAGGAGGAGTCCGACGGGGGTCACCGTGCTAGTGGCACATTCGACAACACATGGCAACGCGACCGGCCATCATCATGCCGGCAGTCCTGTTCGCCTCCCGGGCGGACAGATACAGCGCGTTGTCAGTCATGAGCCCGATTATTACCGACTTTGTCGGAAAACGTCAAATCGCACGGGTTCTCGGGCTCGATCGTTTCGGAATGTGACAGATTGCTCAGTTCCACGCCGAGTGACACCGAGTGTCAGCCGAGCGATCGCTGCGAATGGAGACGAGCGAGTCCCGGCGGGCCGCGGCGGGCGTAGCCTGAGCGGATGACCGAGCTCCGCTTCACGAAAGAGACCGACGCCTCGCGGTACACCCTGCACCGCGGCGACGAGTTGGTGAGCGTTCTCGACTACCGCGACGACGGTCGCACCGTCGCCATGACGCGGGCCTACACGGTTCCCACCTTCCGAGGCCACGGGTACGCCGGCGAGCTCGTGGAGCGCGCCGTGGGCGAGCTCGAGGAGCGCGGCGATCGCAAGGTCATCCCGGTGTGCTGGTACGTCGCGGACTGGTTCGACGCGAATCCCTCGCGCCGCGGCATCCTCAATCCTCGTCCGTAGCCGGGAGCGCGGCCGGCCGACACCGCCGGCATCCCTTGTCAACCCCATGTCGCCGTCCGCCGCAGCGACGGAGGCTGGGGGAGGACGAGAGGAGCACGCCCATGGATCGTGAGCGGTCGAAGGACCAGGAGCTTCCCGAAGGCGTCATCGACGCCGACCCGCCGGGCGGGTGGGACGCCGTCGACGACACCGAATCCCGCGAGCGCAGCGCGCAGGCGTCGGAATCCGGATTGCTGACGGATGCCGCGCTGCAGCCCGACGACCCCGTCGAGGGGGAAGCGGCCCGGCAGGGCGCCGACCCCGACATGGTGACCGACAGCGGCAGAGGGGAGCAGCCCTGATGAGCACGACGGGCAACGAATACGAGCAGCCGGGCGTCAATTACCCGGACCGCGAGGATGCGGCCGGTGCCGCATCGACGCCAGGACCCGGCGAGCCGGCGCGGTCGGACTCTCCCGATCCCGCACCGGCGATGGGCGAGCCCGCCCCCGACGCGCAGGACGCGCCCGCGTGGACGGAGGGCACGTCGGCGCAGGAAGGCGACGCGGAGTCCATCGGACCAGCCGCGCCGGAACCTACCCATGAGGCGGTCGGGGTCGGGGTGGTCGACGACGGCATGGACCACCTGGGTCAGGACGGCGGCCGCGACACCCAGACGGCGGGAGAGGCGCAGCGCACGCCCGGCGCGCTCGGCACGGAGCAGGAGCAGAGGCTCCCCGCGATGGCCCAGAACAACGCCTCCGACATCGACAAGGTGAGCGGCATCGTCGCGCAGACGCGCCAGGACGTCGGCACCGAGCCCCTGGAGCAGATCGCCCACGTGCTGCAGCAGCGGCTCACGCAGTCCGGCATCGAACTTCCCGAGAACGACATCGAGGAGCTCGCGCGGCAGGTGTCCACCGGCGACACCGACGACCCCGCCCACCCGCGGCGCGGCCCCGCGGCCTGACCCCGCGATTCCCGCACCGATGTGCACGCGTCCGGCCCTAGGCTGGGCGCGTGCACATGGAGGCAGTGTTCACCGCCGTCGCCGTCGGATTCGAGACGATCGGCGCCGCCGTCATGATCGTGGGCTTCGTGATCGCCCTGGTGCTCGGCGCCCGCTCGCTCGGCCGTCACGAGGGTGGGCAGGCCGCATTCACCACACTGCGCACCACGCTCGGCGCGGCGATCCTGCTCGGGCTCGAGGTGCTCGTCGCCGCGGACCTCATCCGCACGATCACCTCGAAGCCGTCTCTAGAGGATGCCGCGATCCTCGGCCTGATCGTGCTCATCCGGACCATCCTGTCGATGTCCATCCAGATCGAGATCGAGGGCACCCTGCCGTGGCGCCGCGCCCTCCTGCGCAGCGGGGGGCAGATGCTCGGCGACGCCGTGGCGAAGGATCGTCTGGCTCAGCAGGCCGCGAGCGCGGCGCGCGGGCCCGCCGGCGCGGACCCGCGCACGCCCTGACCTCGCTCGGCTACGCGACCGCGCAGATCGTGGCGTCGTCCGAGACGTGCAGCCCGATCGGCCGCGCCCAGGCGACGCGCTGCGGGCGCGCGACGGCGCGGGCAGGACGGTGGGCGACGACGGTCTTCCGCTCGCGGATGGAGGCGAGGAGCGCGTGCTCGCGGTCTCGCGACCAGGTGTCGTGGCGGTACTGCTGTTCGGCGGTGAATTCAGCGAACATGGTTTCCTCCGTTGGTTCCGACAATGTGAAACCTACGCGGGGGTTCCGACATTGCCGGGTGCCGCGGGGATGGCAGGATTCCGCCGCGATGCGGCAGTCGCGAGCAGCCGGTCACACCGATCCGGCGAACTCGCGGATGAGCCGTGCGGCGGGTGCGGCATCTCGGATCATCGTCTCGTGGCCATGCGCGGACACCTCCGCCAGCCTGCCGTCGGGCAGGGCGTCCGCGACCCGTCGGCACCAGCCCGCCGGGGCGACGAGGTCGTCCTGTCCGCGCAGCACCAGCGCGGGAACACGGGCGCGCGGCAGCACGTCCTCCGGGCGGTGCCGCAGCATCGCGCGGAACTTCGCACGCAGTCGCGGACCCGCCCGCACGTACTCGCGCGCGCCGCGCGCGATCACCACCGGGCTCTCGACGGCGAGGTCGCGCAGAAGCCGCCACACCTGGCGCGGTGCCGTGCGGGCCGAGGGGTCGACGGTCGGCCCGATCATCACCAGGCCTTCGACGACGCCGGGGTGGCGCACCGCGACCTCCAGCGCGACCTGCGCGCCCATGGAGTGTCCGACCACGACGACGGGCACCCGCACCCGCGCCCGGAGGTACGCCGCGACCAGGTCCGCGGTGCGCTCGATCGTGAGCACGCGGCGCGGCTCCGGGGCCTCGCCGTAGCCGGGCAGGTCGAAGGCGACGACTTCGCCGTCGCCGAGATGGCGCTCGAGGTCGGCGAAGACGCTGCGGCCCATGCCGATGCCGTGGATCAGCACGTACACGCGCTCGCCGCGGCCGCGACGCTCGGCGACGAGCGTCGCGCCGCCGTGCGCGAACCTCTCGACATCCGCCATGGGTCAGGCGGCGCCCGGCTGGTCGCGAAGGCCTACCCGATCGGGGATGTCGAACTGCACCCGCGGCAGCCAGGCGGAGGGCTCCGGCCACGGCCGGGAGGCCGGGAGCGTGCGCAGTCGCGCGCGCAGTGCGGCGCCGGATGCCTCGACCGGGAGCACTCTCGACGGCGCGCGGTGGGCGAGGGCGCCGAGCCACCAATGCCGCCACGTGCCCTCGATCGCCTCGGGACCGGCCACGACGTAGTAGTCGGGCATGACCGCCTCGCCGGATGCGAACAGCGCCAGCAGGGCGCCGACCTCGGCCTCGAGCGAGCCGAGCGTGGCGCGCTCCTCGTAGAGCTCGACCCACGCCGACGCGACGTGCTCGAGCGGGTCGGCGTCATGGACCACGTACGGCAGCGAGACGGACGCCACGAGGTGCGCGGCGACGGCGGGCTCGGCCTCGCGGAGCGACAGCGCGACGAGCGCCGGAACGTCGGCCAGGCCGGTCAGCAGGTCGTCGCTGTCGGCCCCGACGAGCGCGACGACGGTCGATCGCGGAGCGGTGTCTGCGTTGTGCGCCATGTTCCACGATACGTCCGGCGGCGGCCCGACGGCAGCGCGCACCGCCGCACGAGGCCCGGGATCGGGTCCGCGCACGTGCCCCGGGCGGGCAGGCGCGTGTCGCCCGACCGCCCGTGCGCGGCGCCGAGCGCCGGGGCGCGGCATCCGTTCGCCCCGAACAGGTGGCCGGGTGTGGGCCGGGGGAGCGGCCGACCGCGTCACTCGGCGGTCAGCACGACGGTCGCGAGGTCCGCCCCGAAGGTGAACCGCGCGTCGACGGTGCCCCCTCGGAGCACACCCGGGAGCCAGCGAGGGGCGTCGTCCCACATCTGCGCGTAGGGCACCGCCTCGAGGGGGTACCACCAGGGGGTCAGCCCGTCCGTCTCGGCGGGCTCGCCCTGCCACCGCCGGCAGACGAACACCGTCGCCTCCTGCGACCAGGCGGGGCGGGTGGGGAAGCGGTACTCGACCGTTCCTGCGCGATGGAGATCGGATGCCTCGACCCGCACTCCGACCTGCTCGCGCACCTCGCGCACCGCGGCCTCGTCGGCGCCCTCGCCCTGGTCCACCCAGCCGCAGATCCCGATGACCTTGCCCTGGCCGAGCCCGGAGTGCGTGCGGCCGAGCAGCACCTCGACGCCTGCCGGCCCGCGCCGCAGCATGAAGACGACGCAGACCCCGGGCAAGGACATGGCAAGAGGGTACGCGCCGGCTGCGCCGCGCCCGCGCTCACACCCCGGTGGTTCGCCGGTCCGCGGCCTGCCTCGCCGCCGATGTCCGGGGGCGAACGTACCGTGTGAGCATGCGGATCCTGCACACCTCGGACTGGCACATCGGGCGGTCGTTCCACGGCCATGCCACGCTCGATGCGCTGCGCGGCGTGCTCGAGACGCTCGTGGCGCAGGTGACGGCGCACGACATCGACCTGGTGATCGTCGCGGGCGACGTGTTCGACTCGGCGACCCCTGCGGCGGGGGCGTACACGCTCCTGTCCGACACGCTGCGCGGTCTCGCCGATGCCGGTGCGACCGTCGTGGTCACCAGCGGCAACCACGACTCGGCCGCGCGACTCGGCTTCCAGTCGGGCCTGCTGCGCGAAGGCGTCCATGTCATCACCGATCCCTCGACGATCGCCACACCGGTGACCCTCCACGACGAGCACGGCCCGGTGCACGTGTACGGAATCCCGTACCTCGAGCCGGTGCTCCTGCGCGGCGCATGGCCGGGCGTGCGGACGCAGGCCGACGTGCTGGATCACGCCATGCGTCTGGTGCGTGCCGACGCCGCGGCCCGCGGCGGCCGCTCGGTCGCGGTCGCGCACTGCTTCGCGGCGGGCGTGGAGCCGACGCCCCACCTCGAACGCGACATCCAGCAGGGCGGACTCGACATCGTTCCGCTGTCGGCCTTCGACGGCGTCGACTACATGGCTCTCGGTCACATCCACGGCCGCCAGCAGCTCTCCCCGCGCGTCCGCTACGCGGGTGCGCCCCTGCACTACAGCTTCGACGAAGGGCACAAGCCGCGGGGGTCATGGCTCGTCGACCTGGGCGCCGGCGGACTCGGCGAAGTCGAGTGGCTGCCCCTGCCGGTGCCGCGGGCACTCACGACGATCACCGCGACGCTCGACGAGCTCCTGGCGGACGAGCGGTTCGCGGCCCACACCGACGATTGGGTCCGTGCCGAGTACACGGATCCGCTGCCGCAGCGCGACCCCATGCGCCGACTGCTCGCGCGCTTCCCATTTTGTGCGGAGGTGCGGCACGCCCCGGTGGTCGCCCGCACCGACGACGCGCGCACGTACGCGCAGCGCGTGCGAGCCGCCCGCAACGACGCCGAACTCGTCGACGCGTTCCTGTCGCACGTGCGCGAGGGCGAGGGCGCCTCCGAGCGCGAGGCGCAGCTCGTCGGCGAGCTGCTGGAGCAGCGCACGCGTGTGGAGGCCACCGCGTGAGGCTCCACCATCTCGAGCTCACCGGATTCGGACCGTTCCGCGAGACGCAGAGCGTCGACTTCGAGGCGTTCGAGCACGACGGCATCTTCCTCATCGCGGGCCGCACGGGCGCGGGCAAGTCGAGCATCCTCGACGGTGTCTGCTTCGCGCTGTACGGCAGCGTGCCTCGTTACGACACCGGCGACAAACGGCTCCGCAGCGACCACTGCGAACCCGAAGACCCCACCGAGGTGCGCCTCGAGTTCACCGTCGGCGACCGCCGCTGGCGCGTGACGAGGGCCCCCGAGTACCAGCGTCCCGCGAGGCGCGGCGGCGGCCTGACCAGCGAACCCACGCGCGCCGAGCTCGAAGAACTCGTCGCGGGGGCGTGGATCGGCCGTGCGGCGCGGCCGCGCGATGTCGGACTTCTGCTCGACGAGGTGCTCGGGCTGAACGCGCAGCAGTTCCAGCAGGTGATCCTGCTCGCGCAGAACCGCTTCTCCCGGTTCCTCCTCGCCTCCG
>Ga0160448_100882_pt1 | contig 10087 bp, 7 predicted proteins | sample HID1973M_E1MG_FD_108269 | JGI IMG/M metagenome (GOLD analysis project Ga0160448, IMG submission 108269) | Enriched mosquito-associated microbial communities from UW Madison campus, WI, USA - HID1973M_E1 MG | ecosystem: Host-associated > Arthropoda: Insects > Digestive system > Unclassified ...
AATCGCTTCGCCGCAGTAGCTCAACACCGCCGCCATGGTCGCCACACCGCGTGGCGCCGTCTGCGCCGGGGCGATGCAGATGTCCACCGTGTCGATGGCCTGCCAGCCCGCGCACAGATGCTCGACGACGGCCGATGACAATGCCGGCACCGTACTGGCGCCGCAGATGCCGACGCGACCATGCTGCTGGAACACCGCATCCATGGCCTGCGGAAAGTCGCAGACGAAACGGCGACCGTCGGCCAGATCGATGTAGTGCGCGCCGGCTTGCGCCGCTGCCTGTGCGACAGAGTACGACTGTTGCTGAAAGGGGCCGGCGGTGTGGATGACCAAATCCACACGCAGTGCACGCAGCTGCTCGCCGAAGTCCGCAGCAGTGCAGTCCACGGCGACGCCTCTGGCCTCTGCACTCAAACTGGCCGCCATTCTCTGCGCCTGCGCAAGACTGCGGCCGGCCACGTACAGCTCGATGGTGGAATCACCGGCCAAAGCGCGGCAAATACGCGCGCCAAAGTTTCCATAACCGCCCAGTACCAGCGTTCTCATCCTGCCCCGCAACTCTCCATCCCTGAGCGGCAGTATCCCTGACCGGCGGGGACAATGCACGAACCACGCGACGCAGGAACTTTCGAAAATCGCCTGAAGAGAGCGAGTGGATTGTCTGCTGCAACCCTACTGTTGCTCCAGATACCTGATGCGACTCACCCCACCGCTCTGCAGAATCAACCCCGTGTTGATCTCCGGCAACAACACCGCCACCGGATGCGTGGTATTGGCCTTGTATCGCCACGCCTGACCACCTTGCAGATCCACGAGCTCAATCCGCCCGCGTGTGGACTCATTGCCTGCCAGCACCATCCATGCGTTGCCCGGCGTGTACGAGGCCCAGTGCACCGCCTGCAAGCTGATCGGATAGCTGCGCTCGCGCGCCCAGGTCTGGGTATTCCATTGCACCACTTCGGCTTGCTGGCCGGCGATGTTCGGCGACTTCGCCGCGCGCTTGGCCTTGGGCAGCCAGTTGACGGTGACCAGGCGCTTGCCGCCGTCGCGCAGCATCACCGCCAACACGTCGGTCCGTATTTCCATTCCGTAAGTACTCGTACTGCTGATCACCTGCAGGCGTGGGTTGGCGCCGCGGGTATCGATGCGCAGCAGCTTGAGCTCGCCGCTGCTGCTACCTGCCGCGATCAGGCCGGACTGCTTGTCCGAGCCCAGCGCGGTGATGGAGCCCTTGAACTTGATCAACTCGCTGACTACTTTGCGGCGTGCGTGGTCATACAGGCGCAGCTCGTCGCTGTTGCCGATGAGGTAATAGCCCTTGAGCGGGCTGGCTGCCACAGGGCCGCCGTACCACTCGCCGGGCAGGCGGGTCAGCAATTGGCCATTGCGGGCATCCCACACCTTGGGCATGCCTTCGGGATCCAGTCCCATGACGGTGGTGCCGGCCGAGTTGGTCAGCACGATGCCGTCGTCGGGTCCGATAGCGACATGGTCGATACGCATGCTGTGCGCATTCCTGGCGATACGCGCATTGGCTTTGCGCGTGTCCCACAGCTCCAGGCGGCCACTGTCGCGACCCACCACGAGCAACTTGAGGCGCGGGTCGTAGGCGACCGCGGTGGCATCGTCGTCACCGCCGCGGTTGACATCGGTAAAGGCCTGGATGAACGCGTCACCCGGAGTCGAGTTGCCCGCGCTGGCGTCGCTGCCTGCCTGCAAGCTGGCGACCAGCAGCAAGCCCCATGCAACGATCCACTTTCCCCATGATCTCGCGTCCATGTCATCTCTTGACGTGTGCTGGCTGTTGCACGGTGGTAATGCTGATCGGAGCGGGACGATCACCTCAGGCGCGTTGCAGCGCCCATGAACTGCGCAACGCCAGCAGCCGGCGCCCCAGTTCAAACAACAGCAGCGGCAGCATCCAGCTGAGCCACAGCAGCGCGGCGATCACATCCGGCGGCTCGGCCAGCGTCATGATGTCCGGTGTACGAATCAGCAGGCGGAAGGTAATCGGCGCCAGCGTCACCAGCCAGGCGCGAATCATCCAGCGGCGGTGAACCTGCACCTGCCTGCGGCGGATCGCCACCAGGCCCAGCAACGAGGTGGTCAGCCAGGCCAAGGCGGTGGCGGCGAAGGCCATGCGAATGGCCAATGGCGCTGGCGACGTGGCGATCAGACCGGCCGCGCCGGTGCTGGCCACCAGGATGCTCAGCAGATAAGCGCGGCCGGTCCAGCGGTGCACGCGATCAAAGGCGCGCGGCCACTGGGTCAGCAGCTGCACCAGGCCCAGCAGGATCGCCATGGTCCCGCCGGCCAGGTGCGTCCACAGCCAGCCGCGCCGGCTCCAGAACATGGTGTAGGTACCGGGATCCACATGCCGGTATTTCTCGAACACGCTCAGCAGGAAGTCCAGGCACCACGCCACGAGCACCACCAGGACGATGGCCAGCGCCACGCGATTGAACCACTCCCGGCCGCCATCGGCGGCGGCTTGCTGATTGCGTGCGGACATGGGCGCTCCCGTTGGCCGAGCCAATCGTACACGCTCCGGATGCGGCGCTCAGACCAGGCTGTCGTCGCGATAGTGCGCGCCCAGGCTGAGTTTGCGGCGCTGGGCAGCCTGCAGGAAGCGATGCACCAGTTTGCCCTGCCAGGTCTGGCCCAGCTTGCGCTCACAGCTCAGCCGCGCAAGCGCCTGGTCGATAAGGGCCGTGCTGCGCACCGGCCCCAGCCCCTGCCAAGCCAGTTGGCGAATTTCGCGTAGGCCACGCGATTCGGCCGACGCACCCAGGTCCACCCAGACCTGCTTGCCCTGGAACGGCAGGTGCATCTGCACCGTCGAGAGCAGCCGACCCAGCCGACGCCCGTATACCACGCCCTCCAGCAGTGAATTGCTCGCCAGACGGTTGGCGCCGTGCACGCCATTGCAGGCGACCTCGCCCACCGCATACAGACCCGGTACTTCAGTGCGACCCTCCAGGTCCACGCGGATACCTCCCATGTGGAAATGCGCAGCCGGCTTGACCGGAATGCGCTGCACCCGTGGGTCGATGCGGTAGTGGCGACAGAGCTTGAAGACGGTGGGAAAGCGCTGCTCCCAGTCGCCCTTTAGTCCTGTGGCATTCAACCAGGCGCGTCCGCCTGCCTGCCGACACATCCAGACGCGCCGCGCCACGATGTCGCGCGGCGCCAAGTCCCCCAAGGAATGACGGCCGTCCATCAAGGCATCGCCGTCATCGTCTTCCAGGCGCGCGCCTGCGCCGCGCAGTGCCTCGGTCACCAGCGGCAAGGCGCCGACTTGCCTGACATCCATCGCGGTGGGATGGAACTGCATGAACTCGATGTCGCGCGCACGTGCGCCGCAGGCCAGGGCCAAGGCCAGGCCATTGCCATTGGCGCTGGCCGGATTGGTGGTCGAGGCGAACAGGGCGCCGCAACCGCCGGTCGCCAGTACCAGCTCGGCGCACATGATCTCCTCGGGCGAACCACCATGCACATCTCGCAGCCCCACGCCGGAAATGCTGCCGGCGCGCACGCACACGGCGTCGAGTACGGCACGCGGCTTCCAGGTGATGTGCTCGGCCGTCTGCGCTGCGCGGCTCAGTGCCTGCAACAAGGCATGGCCGCTGGCATCGCCGCCGGCATGCACGATGCGCGCGCAACCGTGGCCGGCTTCGCGGCCCAGTTCCAGGCCATCACCGCTGCGGTCGAACGGCACGCCCAACGATTGCAGCCAATGCACGGCCAGCGCGGCATTGCCCACCAGATACTGCACGGCCTCGTAGTCATTGTGGTCGGCGCCGGCAACGATCGTGTCGCGTGCATGCGCGGCGCTGGAATCGTCATCCGCCAAGGCGGCGGCAATGCCACCCTGGGCCAGATCGGTGCAGCCGCCGCTGCCCGGCGGCGAGGCGCCAATCAGCATCACCGGGCGCGGTGCGGCAGACAGCGCCGTGACCAGTCCGGCCACGCCGGTGCCCACCACAATCAAGCGCGTTGCGGCCCGGCTCACAGGCGATCCCTCCGGCCCACGGACAGCATGCGCTCCAGCGCGGCGCGTGCGCGCACGCTCACCTGTGCATCGACTTCCACCGGATGCTGCAGATCGCGCAGGCAAGCAAAAATCTTCGGCAGGGTGATCTGCTTCATATGCGGGCACAGGTTGCAGGGTTGGACAAACTCCACCTCGGGGAAGCGCGCACGCAGGTTGTCGCCCATCGAACACTCGGTGATCAGCGCCACCCGTGCCGGCCGTTCGCGTTGCAACCAACTGCCCATCGCGGTGGTGGAGCCGACGAAGTCGGCTTCGGCCAGCACGTCCGGCGGGCACTCGGGATGCGCCACCACCCGCGCATCAAAACGCTCGCGTGCATGCCGCACCTGCTGGCCGGTGAACTGTTCGTGCACTTCGCAGCGGCCCTGCCACAGCACCAGCTCCACCTGGGTCATTGAGGCCACATGACGGCCCAGAAACTGATCCGGCAGGAAGATCACCTTGTCCGCGCCCATCGCTTCCACCACCTCCAGCGCATTGGCCGAGGTGCAGCAGGCGTCCGATTCGGCCTTCACCGCCGCACTGGTGTTGACGTAGGTGACCACCGGCGCACCCGGATGCAGCGCGCGCAGTTCGCGGATGTCCTGCGCGGTGATCGAACTGGCCAGCGAGCAGCCGGCGTCCAGGTCGGGAATCAGCACGGTGCGATGCGGTGCCAGGATTTTGGCCGTCTCGGCCATGAAGTGAACCCCGCACAGCACGATGATCTCCGCCTGTGACTGCGCGGCCGCCTGCGCCAGCGCCAGCGAGTCGCCGGTGATGTCGGCCACGCCGTGGAAGATCTCGGGCGACTGGTAGCTGTGCGCCATGATCACCGCACCACGTTCGCGCTTGAGCCGCTCGATGGCGTCTATCCATGGCAGATGGAACGGCCACTCCAGGCAAGGCACGCCCTCGCCTGCGCGCGCCATCATTTCGGCATGGCGCTCCATGAGATCCGCGGACCAGGCCGGGCGAGTTGCGTGTGCGTGGGTGGAGTGCATGGTGTACGACACCGCCGCAAGCAGCCGAAGTTGGCCCATGCTAGGTAGCGGGTCGCCCAACGCCATTGACATAAATCAATGCGACCGCATGTGGATGCGTCCTTACCGCCGGCTCCACTCAGGCCACCTGGGTTCGAAGGGGTCAGCCTGGACCCGGCTCCGGCAACGCCACCAGCTTCAAACCCACGCCCGGCTCGGTGACGATATAGCGCGGCGCCACCGCGTCGTCGCCAATTTTTTGCCGCAGCTTGGCCACCAGGATGCGGATGTAGTGGGTGTCGTGCTCGTGGCTCACGCCCCAGACCTCGCGCAGGATCTGCGGTTGCGTCACCACTCGCCCCGGATTGCGCGCCAGCAGTTGCAGCAAGGCGTATTCCTTGCGGGTCAGGGTGATCAGCTCACCGGCCACGCGCACCTCGCGCTTGCTCGGGTCGATGTGCAGATGGCCATCATCAAAGGTGCCGGCATCACCCTCCTGGCGCACGCGTGCGCGCAGCAGCGAGCGAATCCGCGCCATCAGTTCTTCGGTGCCGAACGGCTTGGTCACGTAGTCGTTGGCGCCGGCGTCCAGTGCGGCCACTTTCTCGGCTTCGCCCGAGCGCACGGTGAGCATGATCACCGGTACGTTCGACCACTGGCGCAACTCGTGCAGCACGGCGTGACCGTCGATATCGGGCAAGCCGATGTCCAGCACCACCAGGTCCGGCTGATGCAAGGCAATCTGCTCCAAACCTTGGCGGCCGTTCTCGGCCAAATCCACCTGATAGCCCTGCGCACGCAGACTGATATCCAGGAAACGGCGAATCTGCGGTTCGTCGTCAACGACCTGGATGCGCACCGGGGTGGAAGCAGGTTCACTCATGCGCGGGTTCTGGCTCGGGTTGCGGTTTGAGCAACGGCAGGGTGATGCGGATCAAGGTGCCCTGCCCCCCGGCACCCGGGAAGGCTTCGACCGAGCCGCCATGGGCGCCGATCATACCTTGCGCGATGGTCAGGCCCAGACCGGTGCCCTGACGGCCGCGATCACCGCGCTCGACGCTGTAGAACATGTCGAAGATGCGGCTGCGTTCCTCGGCCGGTATGCCCGGCCCACGATCGCGAACGTCGATCTGCAACTGCATGTCCAGCAGCCGCGCGCTCACGTCGATGGCCTCATCCGTTGGCGAGAACTTGGCTGCGTTCTCCAGGATGTTGAACAGCGCCTGCTCAATCAACGCCGGATGCACCCAGATTGCCGACAGCTGCGGATCCACTTCGATGTGCAAGCGCACCGCCGGTTGATAGCGGCGCAGCCGCCCGGTAGCCGAGCCAATCAGTTCGTCCACGCCAATCCAGTCGCGATTCAAGCTCAGCCCTTCGTGACCCAGGCGGGTCATGTCGAGCAGGTTCTGGATGTAGCGATCCAGGCGATTGCCTTCGATCAGGATCGTATCCAGCAGGCTCTTCTTGTCCTCGGCGCTGATCGCCTCGGCGTAGTTGGCCAGGCTGCTGGCCGAACCCACCATCGCCGCCAGCGGCGAGCGCAGATCGTGCGAGACCGACGACAGCAGCGCCGACCGCAGGCGCTCGGTTTCGCCGCTGACGCGCGCACGTTCCAGGTCGGCGACCAGGCGCGTGCGCAGAACCGCCTGCGCGATGTCGTCGCTCATCGCTTCGGCCAGGCGGCGCTGCTCAAAACCCAGGCGCTTGTCTTCCTCGTGCCAGCGCAACCCCACCACACCCAGCGGCCCATGTTCGTCACGCAGCGGAAGGAACCACCAGCTGGCACCGGCCAGTGTGTCGGTGAATCGGCCCGCGGCTTGCCCGTGCGCCATCACCCAATCAATCGCGCCTTGATCAATGGGCGACAGCATAGCGCTGGCGGATTGCGATACCGTCTTGCCCACCTGCAACCAGATCGCCGCATCCAGGTTGCGCTCCAGCGCCAACCTGCCGGCCTGCAGCACCTGGCCCAGATCAGCGGCCGTGCTCAAGCGTTGACCCAGGCCCTGCAGCACGGTGGCGTGCGCATTGGCCGCGCGCAGCGCCAGCACCTGCATGCGCAGCTTGGACGCCAGCCGCCCTGCCACCAGCGCGGCCAACAAGAACAACACCACCGTGGCCACGCCGCGATGGGCGCTGATGTGGAAGGTGTAGCGCGGCTCGATGAAGAAGAAGTTGTAGCTGGCAAAGCAGAGCAGCCCAGTGACGACCGCGCCGGCCATGCTGGTGCGGGTAGCCACCAGCACCACCGCCACGATGAACACCATCGACAGATCGTCCAGGCCCAGCCAGCGCTGCGCCAGCCAGGCGGCGATGATCGCGCCGACGGTGGCCAGCACCGCCCAGCCCAGGTCGTGGCGACGCAGCCAGTTGCGTGGGTCTTTGCCCCAGCGGCGCGAACGCGCACGTACTTCAGGCGAACTGATGATCACCAGCTCCAGATGCGCGGCACGCTGCAGCAACTGCTGGGTCAGGGTGCGGTTGATCATCCGCGCGAACGGCCGCTCGCGGGTCCGGCCCAACACCAGGGTCGAGGCGCCGTCGCGCTCGGCATGGTCCAACAAGGCGTCGGCGATATGCGTGCCGCGCAGTACTTCGGTATCCGCGCCCAGGCTGCGCGCCAAAGCGAACGCGCGATCCAGTTCGGCCTGGCGTGTTGCATCCATCGCGCGACCGGTGGCCACCGTGACTACACTCCACGGCGCGTCGCGTCGCTCTGCGATGCGGCGACCAGCGCGCACCAGGTATTCGGACGTGCCCAGGCCGTCGATGGCGATCAGCACGCGCCGGCGCAGCGCCAAGCCGGGCAAGCCGCGTGCGACTTGCGATTCGCGCAGATCGTCTTCCACGTGATCGGCGGCGGTCTGCATGGCCAGCTCGCGCAGCGCGGCCAGGTTGGACGGCGAGAAGAACGCCTGCAAAGCCTGGCTGGCCTGATCCGGCAAGTACACCTTGCCTTGGTTGAGCCGTTCAATCAGCTCGCGCGGCGGCAGGTCGACCAGGCGGATGTCGCGCAGGCGATCAAAAACCGCATCGGGCACGGTCTCGCTGACGCGCACGCCGGTGATGCGGTGGACCACGTCGTTCAAGCTTTCCAGGTGCTGGATGTTGACCGTGGTGTAGACGTCAATGCCGGCGTCGAGCAGATCCATCACATCCTGCCAGCGCCGTTCGTGGCGGCTACCCGGCACGTTGCGGTGGGCCAGCTCGTCGATCAGGGCGATGCGCGGCTTGCGCGCCAGCACCGCATCCACATCCAGTTCTTCCAGCAGTTTGCCTTGGTAGTCGATGCGCTTGCGCGGCATCAGCACCAGCCCTTCCAGCAGGGCGGCGGTATCGCTGCGGCCGTGGGTCTCGACGATGCCCACCACCACGTCCACGCCCTGGCGTTGCAGTTCGCGCGCACGCGCCAGCATGGCGTAGGTCTTGCCCACCCCCGGCGCCGCACCCAGGAACACCGTCAGATGGCCGGCACGCTGTCGGCGCAGTTCCCCGGCCAGCGCGTCGGCTTTGGCATTGCGGTCTTCGGTCATGGACTGATCCTGGCGGCGCGCCGTCTGCGGGAATTGTAAGGGCTCATTCGATCAGACCGGGTGCGGGTGAACTTCCACTCGGAAACGAGAAATCCGGCGAAGCGTGCTTCGCCGGAGCCTTGCGGGCGCAGTGGGAGTACGCCCGCAGACACGGTGCGCAGCTCAACGCTGCGTTGGCAGCGGCACCAGCGCATCCAGCGCCAGATTCAACTCAAGTACGTTGACCCGCGGCTGGCCAAACACGCCCCACTGCTTGCCCTCGGTATGCGCGGTCACCAGCGCCTGCACCTGTGCTGCATCCAGGCCACGCGCGGCGGCCACGCGAGCGATCTGGATGCGCGCCGCCTGCGGGCTGATATGCGGGTCGATGGCGCCGCCGGACTGGGTGACCAGATCGCTGGACACCTCCTCCACGGCCACGCCTTCGCGCTGGGCCACGGCGACGCGTGCCTCTTCCACCCGCTGGCGCATATCCGGGTTGGTGCGCGCCTGATTGCTGCCGGCCAGTGCCATCAGATCGTAATTGGCAGCCGAAGGGCGGCTGATGAAGTAGCGCGAATCGGCAAAGGGCTGCGCTGCCAGCGCCGAGCCAACGACCTGACCATTGCGCTCGATCAGGCTGCCTTGCGCGGCGCTGGGAAACAGCAGCCGCCCCAGGCCCGCACCGACCAGCGAATACGCCAGTCCGAAGAGCAGCAGCGAGATCAGCGACAAGCCAAACGCCGCGCGCAGGGTGCCGCCGAATGAGCTGTGCCGATCAATGACGGAGTGTTCAATTGCAGTGGAACGGTTCATGGCTCAGTCCTCAGGCGCCGAAGGTGGCGGCCAGCAGCATGTCGATCAGCTTGATCGCGGGAAATGGCAACAGCACGCCGCCGACGCCGTAAATCAGCACGTTGCGACGCAGCAGCGCGGTGGCGCCGCTGGGGCGGAAGCGCACGCCGCGCAGCGCCAGCGGAATCAGCAGCGGAATGATGATGGCGTTGAAGATCAGCGCCGCCAGCACCGCATTGCCGGGGCTGGACAGCTGCATCACGTTCAAGGCCGCCATCGACGGCAGCGTGGCGAACATCGCCGGCAGGATGGCGAAGTACTTGGATACGTCGTTGGCCAGCGAGAAGGTGGTCAGCGCACCACGCGTGATCAGCTGCTGCTTGCCCACTTCCACTACCGCCAGCAGCTTGGCCGGATCCGAATCCAGATCCACCATGTTGCCGGCTTCCTTGGCTGCTTGCGTGCCGGAGTTCATCGCCAGGCCCACGTCGGCCTGCGCCAAGGCGGGTGCATCGTTGGTGCCGTCACCCACCATCGCCACCAGCCGGCCACCGGCTTGCTCCTGGCGGATGCGGGCCAGCTTGTCTTCCGGTCGCGCTTCGGCGATGTAGTCATCCACACCGGCTTCGGCGGCGATGGCGGCGGCGGTGAGCGGATTGTCGCCGGTGATCATCACCGTCTTGATGCCCATCGCGCGCAGCTGCGAGAACTTTTCCTTGATGCCGTGCTTGACCACATCGGACAGCTCGATCACGCCGAGC
>Ga0160448_100884_pt1 | contig 10075 bp, 5 predicted proteins | sample HID1973M_E1MG_FD_108269 | JGI IMG/M metagenome (GOLD analysis project Ga0160448, IMG submission 108269) | Enriched mosquito-associated microbial communities from UW Madison campus, WI, USA - HID1973M_E1 MG | ecosystem: Host-associated > Arthropoda: Insects > Digestive system > Unclassified ...
ACCGAGGGCGATCCACAGCTTCTCGGTGGCGACCGGCATCACCGGCGACAGCAGCACGGCGAGGGCCCGAAGGCCCTCGGCGGCCGTGTACAGCACCGTGCCCAGGCGCTCCCGCTGAGCGTCGTCCTTGGCCAGCGCCCACGGCTCGTTCTCGGTGATGTAGAGGTTCAGCGCGTCGACGATCGTCCAGACCGACGAGATCGCCTCGTCGATGCGGAACCGCTCGATCGCGGCGTCGGCGTGGGCTGCGGCATCCGCCACCGTCTGCTGGATGTGCAGATCGGCGTCGGTGTAGGCGCCTGCCGGCGGCACGACCCCCTCGAAGTAGCGCTCGACCATGGCCGTGGTGCGCGACGCGAGGTTTCCGAAGCCGTTCGCCAGGTCGGCCTGGTAGCGGGCCGACAGGTCCTCCCACGAGAACGAGCCGTCCTGGCCGAACGCGATCGCCGACAGGAAGTAGAAGCGATAGGCGTCGGACCCGAAGACGTCGGTGATCTCGGTGGGCGCGATGCCGGTGAGCTTCGACTTCGACATCTTCTCGCCGCCGACCAGCAGCCAGCCGTGCGCGAACACGCCACGCGGCACCTCGAGGCCCGCGGCCATCAGCATCGCCGGCCAGATGACGGCGTGGAAGCGCAGGATGTCCTTGCCGACGATGTGGTACGCCGGCCAGCGCCGCGCGAACTCCTCGGGGTCGGTGCCGTACCCGATCGCCGTGGCGTAGTTGAGCAGCGCGTCGACCCACACATAGATGACGTGCGACTCGTCCCACGGCAGCGGAATGCCCCAGTCGAAGGCCGAGCGCGAGATCGACAGATCCTTCAGCCCGTTCTTCACGAACGAGACCACTTCGTTGCGCGCCGACTCGGGGCGCACGAAGTCGGGCACCGTCGAGTAGAGCTCGAGCAGCTTGTCCTGGAACTCGCTCAGCTTGAAGAAGTAGTTCTTCTCCTGCAGAAGCTCGAGCGGCTTGGAGTGGATGGCGCAGACCTTGAGGCCTTCGAACGCTCCCGTGCCGTCGACGATCTCGGACTCGGGCTTGAACTCCTCGCAGCCCACGCAGTACAGCGCCTCGTACTCGCCGGCGTAGATGTAGCCGCGGTCGTAGATGGCCTGCACGAACTGCTGCACGCGCTCCTCGTGGCGCTGCTGCGTGGTGCGGATGAAGTCGTCGTTGGCGACGTCCAGGGTCTTGAGCAGCGGGAACCACGCCTCGGTGACGAGCTTGTCGACCCATTCCTGCGGCGTGACGCCGTTCGCCGACGCGGCGCGCATCATCTTCTGGCCGTGCTCGTCGGTGCCCGTCAGCATCCAGGTGTCGTCGCCCGCCTGGCGGTGCCAGCGCGCGAGCGTGTCGACGGCCACGGTGGTGTAGCCGTGGCCGATGTGGGGCACGTCGCTCGGATAGTAGATCGGCGTCGTGATGTAGAAGGACGAGGGGCCGGAAGTCACCCGACGAGTCTAGTCAGCACGGATGCCCTGCCCGGCGCTGTGACCGGACGCCGCTGTCCGCCCCTCTCCGAGGGGCCGAACGTAACACTCGGGTGCGCCGGGTCAGGCGCTTTCGCGGACGACCAGGGTGGTCGGCAGGGTGAGTGGCTCCGGCCGCGCCCCGTCGATCACCTCGAGCAGCAGCGAGACCATCCCTTCGCTGATGCGCTCCCAGGGCTGGCGCATCGTGGTGAGCGCGGGCTCGTGGGTGGCGGCGAGGCCCGAGTCGTCGAACCCCGCCACAGCGATGTCGTCGGGCACGCGCAGTCCCGCCTTGCGCAGCGTCGCGACGGCGCCGGCGGCCATCAGGTCGCTGGCGGCGAAGACGGCGTCGATGTCGCGGGTGCGCTCGAGCAGACGCGCCATCGCGACCGCTCCGGAATCCTGGCTGTAGTCGCCCTCCTCGACGAGCGACGGGTCGAAGTCGTCCCCCATCTCCTCCTCGAAGCCGACGAGACGGAACCTGCCGCCAGGAGTGTCGTGGGGACCCGCGATCATCGCGATGCGGCGGTGGCCGCGTCCGCGCAGATAGCGCGTCATCTCCCGGGCCGAGCCGACCTCGTCGACAGACACCGTCGGCACCTGGGCTTCGTGGCCGAGAGGGATGCCGCAGCACACGGTGGGCACGCCCGCCTCCAGCAGCTCGTCGACGAGCGGGTCGGATTCGTGCGACGAGATGAGCAGGACTCCGTCCACATGGCCGGCGCTGACGAAGTGGGCGACGCCTGCGCGCTCGGCGGGGGTGCCGGCCACCAGCAGCACGAGGGTCATCGACCGCTGCGCGAGCGCCTCGGCCGCTCCGCGCAGCAGGAGCGCGAAGGTGGGGTCCTGGAACAGCAGGTGCTGCGGCTCGGTCAGCAGGAACGCGAGCGAGCCGGCGCGTCCGGTGGCGAGGCTCCGCGCCGCATGGTTCGCCGTGTAGCCGGTACGCCGGATCGCCTCCTCGACGGCCACCCGGGCGTCGGGCGACACCCAGTGCCCGCCGTTGATCACCCGCGATACGGTGCCGCGCGAGACGCCCGCGGCCGCCGCGACATCGCGGATCGTCGGTTTGCGCCGTACGGACGTCGTCTCCTCCACGACGAGTGACTCTACCCCCGCTCAGGCGGGATCCCTGCGCCGACACGGGAAGGACTGTGACCGGTCACAGTTGAGTAACGGTTCCGAGCTCAGCCCGCATCCACGCATCCACTCGGGTAAGACTGTGACCGGTCACAGTCCGATTCGGACCGACCCGCCGCACCGCATCGCAGCACGAGCTGCCCCCGACCCGATGGAGCGTCCATGACTTCGCCCGACCGCTGGCCCGAGATCCGGGGCATCGCCTATGGCGGCGACTACACCCCCGAGCAGTGGCCGCGAGAGGTGTGGCGCGAAGACGCCGCCCTCATGCGTGAGGCGGGCGTCAACCTCGTGAGCGTCGGGATCTTCGCGTGGGCGCTCATCGAGACCAGCGAGGGCGTCTTCGACTTCGCGTGGCTGGACGAGCTGCTGGACCTGCTGCACGACAACGGCGTCTCGGTCGACCTGGGCACGCCCACGGCATCGCCGCCGGCGTGGTTCTTCGCGAACCACCCCGAGGCCCGCGTGGTCACCCGCGACGGCGTCACCATGGGCTTCGGAGCGCGCGGCATGGCCTCGCACTCCTCCCCCGCCTACCGCGAGGCGATCGTCCGCATCTCCTCGGCGCTCGCGGAGCGGTACGGCACGCACCCCGCTGTCGTGATGTGGCACGTGCACAACGAGTACGGCGTGCCGGTCGGCGAGGACTACTCGCCGCAGTCCGTGGAGGCCTTCCGCGGCTGGCTGCGCGAGAAGTACGGAACGCTCGAAGCCCTCAACACCGCGTGGGGCACGACGTTCTGGGGTCAGCGCTACGGCGAATGGGACCACGTCGGGGCCCCCGCCGCCGCCCCCTCCGTCGTCAACCCGGCGCAGCGTCTCGACTTCGCGCGCTTCACCGACCACCAGCTCCGCGCCTGCTTCGTCCTCGAGCGCGATGCCATCCGCGCTCACGCGACGCAGCCGGTCACCACGAACTTCATGGCCAACCAGAGCTGGACGACGGACCTGTGGGCGTGGGCCCGTGAGGTCGACATCGTCTCGGACGACCACTATCTGTGGGCGGCGGACGCCGAGGGCGAGATCGGGCTGGCGATCGCGGCGGACCTCTCCCGCTCGGTCGGGGGCGGCACCCCGTGGATCCTCATGGAGCACTCCACGTCGGCCGTGAACTGGCAGCCGCGCAACGTCGCCAAGCGCCCCGGGGAGATGGCGCGCAACTCGCTGACGCACCTGGCACGCGGCGCCGATGCCATCCTCTTCTTCCAGTGGCGCGCGTCGCGCTCGGGCGCGGAGAAGTTCCACTCGGCGATGATCCCCCACGCCGGCACCTCCTCCAGGGTGTGGCGCGAGGTCGTCGAGCTCGGCGAGGCCCTCGGGCGCCTGGACGAGGTGCGCGGTTCGCGCGTGGCGGCGGACGTGGCGATCCTGTGGGACTTCGAGTCCTTCTGGGCCCAGGACCTCGAATGGCGCCCCTCGGTCGACGTGTCGCACGCCGACCAGATCCGCGCGTTCTACGAGCGGACCTGGCGCGACGGCATCACCGTGGACTTCGCGCTTCCCGGCCATGACCTCTCGGCCTACAAGCTGGTGATCGCGCCGGCGCAGTACCTTCTCAGCGCCGAGGATGCAGCAGCCCTGACGCGGTACGTCGAGGCGGGCGGGACGCTTGTCGTGTCGTTCTTCTCCGCGATCGTCGACGAGAACGACGCGGTGCACCCGGGCGGCTACGTCGCACCGCTGCGCGACGCCCTCGGCGTCGTCGTCGAGGAGTTCCTGCCGCTGCGCGAAGGCGACCGGCACACCGTCGCGTGGACGGGTGCGGCAGCCGGCCCGCTGCACGGCGACGCGTGGCAGGAGGACCTCGTCCTCCATGGCGCGGACGTCAGGGCGACGTACGTCGACGGCCCCGGTGCGGGAAAGCCCGCGATCACCCGCCATGCCCACGGTGCCGGCCACGGCTGGTACCTCAGCACGCGATTGGATGCCGCGGGCCTGAGCACCGTGATGTCGGACGTGTACGCCGACGCCGGCGTGACGCCTTCGGGCCGTCCCGAGGGCCTGGAGGTCGTGGTGCGCCGGGCCGACGACGCGGACTACACGATCGCCGTGAACCACCGCGATGACGACGTCGCCCTCGCCGTGTCCGGCGTCGAGCTCCTCACCGGCGCGGACGTCGCCGGAGAGCTCGTCGTGCCCGCCGGCGCGGTCGCGGTCGTCCGCACCGCCCGCACCCCCTGATCCGCTCGACCCCTGCAACACCACCCATCACCGAAAGGGAAACCATGCGAAAGCAGATCGCACTCGGAGCGCTGGCGCTCACGACCGCGGTCGTCCTCGCCGGCTGCGCCGGCGGAGGCTCGTCCGACAACGGCGACAGCGACGCCGACAGCAGCAGCAGCGCTGAGCTCGTCATCTGGACCGACGAGGAGCGCCAGACGGCCGTCAAGGACGCCGCGAAGGCGTTCGAGGAGGAGACCGGCGCGACGGTCAAGATCGTCAAGAAGAACTTCGAGGACCTCCGCAACGACTTCATCGCGCAGGTGCCGACCGGAGAGGGCCCCGACATCACCGTCGGCGCCCACGACTGGCTCGGCGCGCTCGTCGCCGCCGGCGTCGTGGACACGATCGACCTCGGCGACAAGGCGTCGGAGTTCGAGCCCGTCGCGCTCGAGGCGATGACCTACGACGGCCAGCTGTACGCCCTCCCCTATTCGCTGGAGACCATCGCGCTGGTGCAGAACGTCGACCTCGTCGGCGCCGAGGCTCCCGCGACGTGGGACGAGATGATCCAGAAGGGCCTGGCGTCGGGCGCCGAGCGTCCGTTCGTCATCAACACCGCCGGCGAGACCGGTGACGGTTACACGATGTACGGCTTCCAGACGTCGTTCGGAGCCCCGGTCTTCGTGCAGGACGCGTCCGGCTCGTACACCACCGAGGTGGGCATGGGCGGCGCCGCGGGCGAGGCCTTCGCGACGTGGCTCGGTGCGAACGGCACCAGCGGCACCGGCTACATCTCGACGACCGTCGACTACGACATCAACAACGAGCTGTTCAACAGCGGCAAGGCGCCCTACACGATCCAGGGCCCGTGGGCCATCAGCGCCTACACCGACGTGAAGAACATCGCGGTGAACCCGATCCCGTCGGCGGGCGGCGAGACGGCCGCCCCGTTCGTGGGCGTGCAGGGCTTCTACCTCAGCTCGCAGTCCAAGAACGCGCTGCTCGCGCAGGAGTTCCTCGTGAACTACCTCGGCACCGAGGACGCCCAGCGCGCGCTCTACGAGGCCGACCCGCGCATCCCGGCGTGGTCGTCGCTGGCGACCGAGGTCTCGAGCGACCCGATCATCGCGGGCTTCCTCGCGTCGGCGCAGAACGGTGTCCCGATGCCCAGCATCCCCGAGATGGGCTCCGTCTGGGACCTGTGGAACGCCGCCCAGTCGCAGATCATCAGCGGCGCCGACCCCGTGTCGACGTGGAACACCATGGTCGCCGACGTCCAGGCCGCGGTCGAGGGCTGACCCCGGCCATCGGCCCCTGAGCCTGTCGAAGGGCGTTTCGACGAGCTCAGCGACCGGACAACAGCTCCGGGAGGCGGGTGAGTGCCTCTCCCCGCCTCCCGGATCCCACACCTCCCCACCCGATCGACCCATCGATCCCCCTCACGCCCGGCGATGAGGCCCCGTGACAGGAGCAGACGCATGACGGTGGACGCACCCACCATTCCCGAGGCGCCGGCGCAGGCGCCGCCGCGCGAGTCGCACGCACGGCGCTGGCGCGGCCCCGGCGGGGGCTTCCTCGCCAAGCTCGCCCTGATGGCTCTGGTGAACGCGTTCGGCGTGATGACGCTGCTCAGCGCGTTCCGCGTCGAGTCGTGGGTCGTGTTCTCCGCGACGCTCGTGCTGCTCCTCGCGGCCGACATCGTGTACTTCACGAAGCGGGCGCTGCCGCTGAAGTACCTGCTGCCGGGCTTGGCGTTCCTCCTGGTCTTCCAGGTCTTCATCTTCGGCTACACGGCGTACATCGCCTTCACGAACTACGGCACGGGCCACGCCGGCACCCAGGAGCAGGCCGTCGAGGCGGCGCTCATCCAGGGCGAGCGCCGCATCGAGGACTCCCCCACCTACCCGCTGTCGGTCGTCGAGCGCGTCGGCGAACTCGGCTTCGCGATCGTCGACGAGAACGGCGACGTGCTGGTCGGATCGGCCGAACAGCCCCTCGAGGAGGCGCGCGGCGCCGAGGTCGGCAGCACCGGCGCACCGTCCGAGGTGCCGGGATGGGATGTCGTGCCCCGCGCCACCGTCATCACCGACGCCGACCTGCAGGGGCAGATCGCGAGCCTTCGCGTCCCCGTCTCCGAGGACCCCAACGACGGCTCGGTCCGCACCCGCGACGGATCCTCCGGCGCCGTCTACGAGTCGACGCTGGTGTGGGATGCCGAGACCCAGACGATCACCGACACCACGACCGGCACCGTCTACACCGCGAACGACCGCGGGTCGTTCGTCGCCGAGGACGGCTCGGCCCTGCCCACCGGCTGGTACGTGAACGTCGGCCTCGAGAACTTCTTCCGGCTGTTCGCGGATCCCGCCCTGGCCCAGACGCTGCTGTCGGTGACGGTGTGGACCTTCGCGTTCGCCACGCTGTCGGTCGTGCTGCCGTTCGCGCTCGGTCTTCTCCTCGCGCTGATCTACAACGACGCACGGCTGAAGGGCCGGAGGTTCCTGCGGACCCTCTACATCCTCCCGTACGCCTTCCCCGCCTTCATGTCGGCGCTGCTGTTCCGCGGCATGTTCAACGCCGAGTTCGGCGTGATCAACGACCTCTTCTTCTTCGGCGCGCACATCAACTGGCTCGGCGATCCGTGGCTCGCGCGAGCCGCGGTGCTGTGGGTGAACCTGTGGCTCACCTACCCGTACTACTTCCTCGTGTGCACCGGCGCCCTGCAGGCACTCCCGCAGGACACGCTGGAAGCGGCCTCCCTCGACGGCGCCGGCCGGACGCGTCAGCTGCGCTCGATCATCCTGCCGCTGGTGCTCGTGGCCACCGCGCCCCTGCTGATCTCGTCGTTCGCGTTCAGCTTCAACAACTTCACCGTCATCTACATGTTCAACAACGGCGGCCCGGCGATCCCCGGCGCCCCGTACGCGCTCGGCGCCACCGACATCCTGATCTCCGCCATCTACGACATCTCCGGGGTGTCCGGCGGGGCGGCGGACTACGGCCTGGCCAGCGCCCTGTCGATCCTCGTGTTCGCCGTCGTCGGCGGAATCTCCGCGATCGCGTTCCGCCAGACCCGCAAGCTCGAGGAGTTCCAGTGATGTCCACCGCCACCGATGTCGCCGCGGAGCCGACCACCCGGGCTCCCCTGGATCGACGCTCCGCCCGCCGGCGCCGCTGGCTGCTGGAGGTCGGCTGGAAGTACCTGCTCGCCGTCGTCGTGATCTTCTACGCGATCTTCCCCCTGGTGTACGTGCTGTCGGCATCGCTGAACCCCAACGGCACGCTCGCCGCGAGCAACGCGCTGTTCAGCGTCATCGACCTGTCGAACTACGCCGCGCTCGCCGAGACCAGCTTCTGGACGTGGGCGGGAAACACCCTGCTCATCGGCGGCATCGCCTCGGTGGGTGCGGTGCTGATGGGGGCCGCGGCGGCGTACGCGTTCTCGCGCTTCCGGTTCTCGGGCCGCCGCGCGGGTCTCACAGGCCTGCTCATCATCCAGATGTTCCCGCAGGCGCTCGCGTTCGTCGCGATCTTCCTGATGCTGCTGGGGCTCGGGGAGGTCGTGCCCGCGCTCGGCCTCAACTCCAAGATCGCGCTCATCTGCGTGTACCTCGGCGGCGCACTCGGCGTGAACACCTTCCTCATGTACGGCTTCTTCAACACGGTGCCGATCGAGATCGACGAGTCCGCCAAGATCGACGGCGCCTCCCACGCCCAGATCTTCTGGCGACTCATCTTCCCCCTCGTCACGCCGATCCTCGCGGTGGTCGCGCTGCTCGCCTTCATCGCCGCCTTCGGCGACTACATCATCGCCAAGATCGTGCTGGTCTCCGAGGAGAACTGGACTCTCGCCGTAGGCATGTACCAGTGGGTCTCCAACCAGCTCGCCTCCAACTGGGGTCTGTTCGCGGCGGGTGCCGTGATCGCCGCGATCCCGGTGCTCGTCCTGTTCCTGTCGTTGCAGCGCTACATCGTCGGCGGCCTCACCGCGGGGTCCGTCAAGGGCTGATTCCAGCCCGCCGGCCCCGATCAACGTCGATCGGAGAACACCGTGTCCCACCACCCTCGATCCGCGCGCCTCGCGGCGGTCGCGGCATCCCTCGCCCTGGTCGTCACCGGGTTCGCGGCCGCGCCCGCCGCAGCAGATGACGGCCCCGTCGAGGCGGGCATCACCGTGCCGAAGGTCGAGAACCTCGCGGCGGACTTCATCAGCGGGGTCGACGTGTCGTCGGCGATCGCGCTCGAGGAGTCGGGCGTCGTCTTCCGCGATGCGCAGGGCCGGCCCGCCGACCTCTTCGACGTGCTCGCCGACACCGGGATCACCGACGTGCGCGTGCGCGTCTGGAACGACCCCTTCGACGCGGCCGGCAACGGCTACGGCGGCGGCGACAACGACGTGGCGCACGCGGTCGAGATCGGCAAGCGGGCGACGGCTGCCGGACTCGGCGTGCTCGTCGACTTCCACTACTCCGACTTCTGGGCCGACCCCGCCAAGCAGCAGGCGCCCAAGGCGTGGGCCGCGCTGAACGTCGCCGACAGGGCGGTCGCGGTGAAGGAGTTCACCACCGGCGCGCTGAGCCGGCTGAAGACCGAAGGCGTCGACGTGGAGATGGTGCAGGTCGGCAACGAGACCAACAACGCCGTCGCGGGCGTCACCGGCTGGGACGGCATGGCGCAGATCTTCTCCGCCGGGTCCGCGGCCGTGCGCGCGGTGTTCCCCGACGCGCTCGTCGCGGTGCACTTCACCAACCCCGAGACGAGCGGGCGCTACGCGGGATACGCCGCGAACCTCGCCTCGCGCGGCGTCGACTACGACGTCTTCGCCTCCAGCTACTACCCCTACTGGCACGGCACGGTCACCAACCTCACCGCCGTGCTGAAGAACGTCGCCGACACGTACGGCAAGAAGGTGATGGTCGCCGAGACGTCGTGGGCGTACACGCTCGAGGACGGCGACGGCCACGGCAACGTCATCGATCTCCCCTCGGAGGCCACCCAGTACCCGGTGAGCGTCCAGGGCCAGGCGACCGCGGTGCGCGAGGTCATCCAGGCCGTCGCGAACGTCGGCGCCGCCGGCATCGGCGTCTTCTACTGGGAGCCCGCATGGCTGCCCGTGGGCCCGGCCTCGGCGCTCGAGGCCAACAAGGCGCTGTGGGAGGCACACGGCTCGGGCTGGGCCTCGAGCTTCGCGGGCGAGTACGACCCCGACGACGCCGGCCAGTGGTACGGCGGGTCCGCGTGGGACAACCAGGCGCTGTTCGCGCACGACGGCACCCCGCTGGAGTCGCTCAACGTGTTC